>Ga0164318_10007734_pt1 | contig 10415 bp, 8 predicted proteins | sample GuaBasSedimGuay9_FD_113734 | JGI IMG/M metagenome (GOLD analysis project Ga0164318, IMG submission 113734) | Subseafloor sediment microbial communities from Guaymas Basin, Gulf of California, Mexico - Guay9, Core 4571-4, 0-3 cm | ecosystem: Environmental > Aquatic > Marine > Hydrothermal vents >...
TAAACACTTTTTATTTTCAAAACACTCAACAGCAAATTCGTTTTTTCACTAAATTGCAGCTTGTACAGCTAAAGAGATAAAGCGCAGGAAGCTCTTTTGAAAAAATATGGGAGTTTTTGCGTGGACTCACGTTAGCAACAAGGCGAAAAAGGGAAACTCCAATGAAATGTCAGTGCAAACTTGGAGGAATTTATTTTGTTTTTTCTCCCCCCTTAAAAAAGAAAAGAAACCCCAACCCACATTGCAACACATTTCCAAGCCCCCACGAGCCAACGCTCAGCCAAAGGCTTGTAAAAGAGTTACAATTATGCCTACGCACCGGTACTTAATTGTTACATTTGTACTTTAGACAAACTGATAATATTGAAATTATTACATGAATAAAGATATTGACAGCAAACTTAATTCAAAAAACATTAAACCCACTGCTATGCGGCAGTTGGTTCTAAAGGTGTTAACTGAACAAAAAACCGCAATCAGTTTGCCTGAATTAGAACAAAAATTTGAAAAAGCAGACAAAGCCACCCTTTATAGAACGCTAAAAACTTTTCAGGAAAAACAACTTATCCATTCAATTGAAGATGGGACAGGTTCTTTAAGATATGCACTTTGCGAGGATTCTTGCACTTGTGAGCCAGAACATTTACATGTCCATTTTTTATGCAACAAATGTGGAAAAACGTACTGCCTCAAAAGTTCGCCTATACCTCAACCCGATTTACCCGATGGATTCGAATTTTCAAGTGCAAACTTTGTTGTCAAAGGTATTTGTTCCAACTGCAAGTACTAACTTTGCAACTCAGTTGCACTAACTTTGTAGTAAATTTGTCAGGAATTAGTCTTTGTAAAATGAAATATCTAGCAGTCATATTATCGGTGTTTATAATGGTTTTAATAGCCTTGCCTTGCACTGATATTCATATTACTGATACAAATTCCCTTTCTTTGGAAATCTCAGAACAAAACCATCATCAGGCAAATGATTTAGATTTTTGTTCCCCTTTTTGTTTCTGTCATTGTTGTCAAACACTATCTTTCCCTGTATTCTTTGATGGCTTATTGTTTAATTTAGAAGAAAACTCTTTGGCTGTTACTTTCAAAGAATCTAAATTTTCAAGTCCTTTTTCTGCCATTTGGCAACCTCCCAAAATATAATAGAGTTTAATTTTTCCAATAAATAGTAATACGCTCATATCATTCTTTTGATATGATGCATTGGAAATAGAAGGTATTCTATGAGTAGTCTCATGAAGTAAAAATGCCTTGAAGTTGAATAATATTAAAAAAGTTAATAGAAATCAAATGATAAACAAAATAATATCCTTTTCAATAAAAAATAAGGCACTGATTTGGCTTATGACAATAAGCTTAATTATTGGCGGAATATATTCCATGACCAAAGTGCCTCTTGATGCCGTGCCGGATATCACAAATAACCAAGTACTTGTAATAACAACTGCTCCAAATTTAGGAACAGAAGATATAGAAAAATTTGTAACATATCAAGTAGAATTGGCAGTTGCCAATTTACCAAATGTAACTGAAATACGGAGCGTTTCTCGTTTTGGATTATCAGTTGTAACCATAGTTTTTGATGACGATGCAGGAACATATTTGCCACGACAATTGGTTAGCGAAGCCTTAATTGAAGTTAAAGAAAAAATACCTGAAGGTTTTGGGGAGCCGTTTATGGCACCCATAAGCACAGGTTTAGGAGAGATATATCAATATACTTTAGAAGTTCAACCTGGCTTTGAAGATAAATATGATGATATGCAGCTTCGCACTATGCAAGATTGGATAGTAAAACGTCAGATGGCTATGCTCCCGGGTGTTGTGGAAGTAAATTCGTTTGGTGGTAGAGTAAAACAATACGAAGTGGCTATCAATCCCGATAAACTTAGAAGCATGGGAATTTCAATGGCTGATGTATTTGATGCTCTTGAAAAAAACAACCAAAATACAGGTGGAGCATATATCGAAAAAAACCACCAAGCAAATTTTATTAGAGGTGAGGGTTTAATGCGTTCAATTGATGACATTAAAAACACTTTGGTAAAAAACATTGATAATAATGCAATATTTATTCGTGATGTAGCAGAAGTTAAATTCGGAAACTTTGTACGCTATGGTGCTTTTACCAAAGATGGTAAAGGCGAAGCAGTGGGTGGCATTGTAATGATGCTAAAAGGTGGTAATTCTAACGATGTTATAAAAGACGTGAAAGAACGTATGGTTTTAATTGAAAAATCATTACCGGAAGGAGTAAAAATAAAACCATTTTTAGACAGAAGTAAATTAATAAAAAGCACTACTTCTACAGTAGCCGAGAATTTGGCAATGGGGGCTTTAATAGTCATTTTTATTTTGGTAATTTTTCTTGGAAACATAAGAGGAGGTTTAATAGTAGCATCAACTATTCCTTTGGCATTACTATTTGCATTTATAATGATGCATATTTTTGGCGTATGGGCAAATCTTATGAGTCTAGGAGCATTAGATTTTGGAATTTTAATTGATGGTGCCGTTATAATTGTAGAGAGCATGATTTTCTATCTTCATAGGAAGAACTTAATTGGTACTAAAATTTCCCAAAAGCAGAAAGACGAAATTGCATATAAATCGGCAAGTAAGATGATGAATGCTGCTTTTTTTGGACAGTTAATTATTCTTATAGTCTTTATTCCAATATTAGCATTAAAAGGTATCGAGGGAAAAATGTTTATCCCAATGGCAATGACTTTTGGATTTGCAGTAATAGGCGTTATGTTGCTATCACTAACATATATACCAATGGTTGCAGCAACATTTTTAAAACCACCTAAAACAGATAAAAAATCCTTTGGAGATAAAATTATAATTAAAATAGAAAATTTGTATAGTCCTGTTATCGATTGGGCCTTACAAAAAGGAAAACTCATAGTTGGAATCGCTTTTATTTTGCTAATTGCAGGCGGTTTTGTGTTTTCACGCATGGGCTCAGAGTTTATCCCTAAATTAGATGAAGGTGATTTTGCTTTTCAGGCATTTTTAAAACCCGGAACATCATTATCAGAGGTAGAAGATGTATCAACTAAAATTCAGCAAGTTGTATTAGAAGATTTTCCTGATGAAATAGAGAGTATCCAAGCAAGAATTGGTGTAGCAAATCTACCAATGGATCCTATGCCATTAGACATTGCCGATGTATTCGTAATACTTAAACCTAAAAGCGAGTGGACAAAAGTATCTTCTAAAAAAGAATTGGTAGAAGCCGTTGAAGAGAGTTTGTCTGTATTTACAGGAGTAGGATTTGAATTTACCCAACCTATTGAGATGCGTTTTAATGAGTTACTCACCGGAGTTAGAGAAGATATTGCAATTAAACTTTATGGTGATGATTTGGATATTTTAGCAGATAAAGCAAAAGAAATATCAAAGTTGATTTCAGGCATTGATGGCGTAGCAGGTGTTAAAGCCGAAGCCACTAAAGGATTGCCTCAAATAACGGTAAAATACAATCGCACACAAATGGGTAGATATGGTTTAAATATCAACGATTTAAACAAAAAAGTAGAAACGGCTTTTAGTGGAAGTATTGCAGGTAGAATTTATGAGGGAGAACGAATGTTCGATTTGGTTGTTCGTTTAGATGAAGAGCACCGTAAAGACATTGAAAACATAAGAAATCTGTTTGTGACTTTGCCCAATGGAAATCAAATTCCGTTAAAAGAAGTTGCCGATATTTCTTATCAACCCGGGCCAATGCAAATTGGAAGAGATAATACCAACAGAAGAACCTATGTAGGTGTAAATGTTGAGGATAGAGATATAAAATCTTTGGTTAACGAAATACAATCGGTATTAGATGAGAAACTCGATTTACCCACAGGCTATTACATTCGCTACGGAGGTGCTTTTGAGAATTTGGAACGAGCAACAAAGCGTTTAACTTTGGTTGTGCCGATTGCACTATTATTGATTTTTATGTTGGTGTATTTTGCCATCAAATCGTTTAAGCAAACCATGATGATATATATTGCCATACCATTTGCAGCGGTTGGCGGAATTTTCTCACTTTACTTGCGTGATATGCCTTTTAGTATATCGGCAGGTGTTGGTTTTATTGTGCTTTTTGGAGTGGCTGTTCTTAACGGATTAGTTTTAATATCAGGATTTAACGAACTTAAAGCCGAAGGTAAATTTAGCCTTAAAGATATTATTGTTAAAGGCTCTATTCGTAGAATACGACCTATTTTGCTAACAGCATCAACCGATATACTTGGTTTCTTACCAATGGCAATTTCTACATCGGCAGGAGCCGAAGTTCAACGCCCATTGGCAACGGTTGTTATTGGTGGTATGATGACAGCAACACTTTTAACTTTGATTGTTTTGCCCATTTTATATAAATGGATTGAAAGTTCAAATAAAAAAATAAACTCACCCAAAATGAAACCAATTATAGCAAGTGTTTTATTAATAGTAGGATTTGGGTTTACGCAAAAAGTAAATGCTCAGGATACAACTTTCACATTGCAACAGGCTATTTCTATGGCTAAGGAAAATTATCCTGCAATTAAATCTGCCCAACTTAGTGTTGAAAAACAAAAAGCACTAAAATCTACTGCATACGATTTTGGAACAACATCAATATACACAGGAAAAGAAGAAATAGGAGATGGTGTTGCGGGTGTTCACAATCAAATTGGATTTGAACAAAACAATATTGATTTGTTTAGTATTCCTACAAAAATAAAATTAGCAAATAGCAGAACAAAGCTTGCCGCTATCTCAAAAGAATTAACGGAGAAAGAATTGCTTAGAGATGTTCGTTTGGCTTGGTACAAAGTGGTATTTGCTAAACGGAACAAAAGCCTATATCAACAAATGGATAATTTATATGCCGATTTTGAAAAGGCTGCTGAGCTAAAATACAAAACTAATCAAACATCTAAAATTGAATATATTTCGGCATCAACAAAATATAAACAGTTGCAAGTGGATATTAAAATGGCCGAAAGCAATTATTTAATGGCATTGCAAAATTTAAATCAATATCTGCTTTATCCTAAGGAGTTTGATATTGACGAAAGTGGATTAACCGTTAATACTTTAAATACGACTATTAATAGTTTGGTAAATAATCCCATATTAAATTATTACTCAGCAAATATCAATCTTGCCGAAACCAATTGGAAATTAGAAAAAGCCCGTTTTTTACCCCAATTAGATTTAGAATATAAAATACAATCTGTTGATGGGAATTCTGGATATAACGCATGGCAAGTGGGAATTTCAGTTCCTTTACTTTTCTTTTCTCAATCTGGAAAAACAAAAGCGTTTCGTATAGATTACGAAATAGCTAATAAAGAATTTGAACAAAAAAGTATAGAGATTAATACTAAGTATAAACAGTTGATTAGTCAATACATTGTATATTCTGATTTGATAGATTACTATAAAAAAGAGGCGTTGCCTCTTGCCAAAGAGCAAATAAAAGCATCAGAATTAGGATATAAATTGGGAGAACTAAGCTATATTCAGTTTATACAAAGTATTGAAAGTGCCATTATGATAAAGCAAGATTTTATTAAACAACAAGCTCAGTTTTATACTATTTCTGTACAAATAAATTATTTATCAGGAAATTAATATTAAAAAATAAAGTGATGAAAAAGAATATATATCTAGTATTAATTGCAATGTTATCCGTAACAGTAATGTCATGCAATACAAAAAATAAAGAGGCTCAAGAAGAGCAAGAACACAGCAAAGAAGGAATTGTTGTTTTAAGTAAAAAACAACAAAAATATCTCAATTTAGAAATTGGTAATTTTAAGATGAGAAACTTAACAACGGTAATAAAGATAAATGGAGTTATGGAAGTACCGCCAAAAAGTAGAGCTAGTGCAACTGCAATTATTGGAGGGAATGTAAAAAAGATTAATGTTTTTCAAGGCGATAAAGTTCAAAAAGGACAAACATTGGCCGTTTTAGAACATCCCGATTACATTTCTTTACAAGAAGAATTTGCAACAATAGCCAATAGTCTGGATTATTTGAAACAAGAATACGAACGTCAAAAAAAACTATTTGATAATAACGTAGGCACCGGAAAGAATTATCAGAAAGCAAAATCTGATTATAATATTGCAAAAGTAAAATACGAAGGGCTAAAATCTCGCTTATTGCTCTTAGGTCTGTCGCCAAATAATGTAAAAGAAGGTAAGATATCAAACACCATAAATATTATAGCCCCAATATCAGGCTATGTAAACGAAGTTAATATTAAAATAGGAGAGTATACAGATGCTAAAACAGAATTGTTTGGATTGGCCGATAACGCTAAACTTCATGCCGATTTTAAGATTTATGAAAAAGATGTGCATTTGTTAGATATTGGACAAAAAATTCATTTCACAGTAGCAAATAGAACTGATAAAGAATATGATGCCACTATTTTTGCTATTGGAAAAGAATTTAATAGAAATAGCAGGTCTGTAAATATTCATGCAAAAATTAAAGAAAATGCAGAGGGTTTAATATCCGGAATGTATATTTCAGGACATCTGCATACCGATAAAAATTATGTAAAAACCCTGCCAAATGATGCTATTGTAACCGAAGGGACTAAATCTTTTATTTTTATAGTTGATGGAGAAAACGATGAAAATACAGAATTTAAAATGCTTGAAATAATAAAAGGACAAAGTGATGACGGTTTTACACAAGTTCATTTACTTGAAGAATTACCCAAGAACACACAAATTGTTTTAAACAAAGCCTATTATCTTTTATCAGATATGAATAAAGATGAAATGGGTGATGATGATTAGAAATTATTAACCTTAGAATAATTAAAAATTTAAATTTTAAAATTATGAAGTATTATTTTGAAAAAATAACAAGTTACACTTTTGAAGAAGCAGTAGAAAGAATAACAGAAGAACTTAAAAAAGAAGGATTCGGCGTATTGGCAAAAATTGATATGCACAAAACGCTTAAAGAAAAAATTAATATTGAAATAAACAAATACAGTATCCTAGAAGCATGTAATCCGCCTTTTGCATACCAATCATTACAGGCAGAAAAAAATATTGGTATTATGCTGCCCTGTAATATTGTAGTCCGCGAAAGCGATAATAGCAAAACTGTTATTGCTATTGTAAACCCAATGGTAGCAATGCGAAGCGTAAACAATCCTGAAATGGATCTTATTGCAGGCCAGATTTATAAAAAATTAAATATTGTAATTAATAATCTTTAAGCAAAAAAATAAATATTATGAAAGTAATTAAATTAAAAATTAAAAGTAGCATTCTGATAATGTTATTTTTCGGTGTAGTAAGTTTAGCTGTTTTTTCTTCTTGTGAAAAATCAGAGCTAACACCAACTGAATTGTTAGTATCTAGGGTCGTTGGATCTTATTCAGGAACATTAAAAAACTCAAATTTAAAGCAAAGTAGAGAAGCCACAATGACTGTAAGCATACAAAACGACAGTTTGATAATGATGCATTGTGTTGCCAATAATTTCGATACAACTTTAACGATGCAACTTTATCAAAACTATGATAGTGTGATGGTTTGCTATACAGGACAAGACTTCTTTAATGAATACGGTCATAACACCAATAACTACGATTTCTGTACAAGTCAGCAATCAGGTTGGATGAATGATAATTGGATGAACGATAGTAATTCTTGGGGCAATAACAATAATGATTGGGGAAGTAATAACTGGGCTGGAGACGACCAATGGAATGCCTGGACAAACCACATGAATACGCAACATAATGAAAATGATGAGCATTATGGTGGATTTAATCCCGAAATGAATTCTTGTAATTATACTTTTTCTATGAATGATGGAAATAGTGATTATTCTGAAATGTTTGAGGGTATTAAAAAGTAACGACTGTAAATAAGGTTTCAGACTTTTTTTCAGGAAACTCTAACTAAATTATTATTAGCTTGAATCCGCAAGTCATCGTATCAATCAGTTAATAAACAGTAGGTTATTCGTAAATTCTCAACACTTTTTTAAGTAATTGACACGGTGACTATCAGTTAGTTAAATGCAGACTTGTGGATTTAAGGTATTAACAAATACAGGTTGTTTACTAAACAACCAATATTTTACTTAATTTTTTATGGCATGATAAAATCAGAATATCTCATATCAAAAATGGATTGCCCGTCCGAAGAAAACATGATACGCTTGAAATTGGACGGACTTTCTGTAATAAAGAAGTTAGAATTTGATATTGAAAACCGAAACTTAACCGTATATCATACGGATAATGACGATGAAATACTATCACGATTAGAAGATTTGAATTTCGGTGCAAAGCTGTCGAATACATTAACTATTGATAAAAGTGAAGTAGTTTTGGACAGCTCTGACATACAATCGAAATTACTTTGGTCAGTATTGTTTATCAATTTGGGCTTTTTTATCATTGAAATGACAACTGGGATATTTTCAAAATCAATGGGATTGGTTGCAGATTCGTTGGATATGCTGGCAGACTCTTTAGTTTATGGGCTAAGTCTATGGGCAGTAGGTTCAACAGTACTACGAAAAAAGAAAGTAGCTCGTTTAAGTGGTTATTTTCAATTGTCACTAGCACTTATAGGTTTGATTGAGGTAATCAGACGATTTATTGCTTCCGAGGCCATGCCCGATTACCGGATAATGATTGGAGTATCAATTTTAGCATTAATTGCTAATGGAATATGCCTGTATTTGCTGCAAAAATCGAAAAGTGAAGAAGCGCATATGAAAGCTACCATGATATTCACATCTAACGATATAATTATCAATGCAGGTGTAATAGCAGCAGGTGTATTAGTTTTATTAACACAATCAAAATATCCTGATTTAGTGGTTGGTACAATCGTGTTTTTAATTGTAGTAAAAGGGGCTTTCAGGATATTAAAACTCGGAAAGTAAAAAGAGCATGGCACATTCGCACGAACATACTACTCAGAAAAGTTATAGCAAGGCATTTGCGATCGGAATAGGATTAAACACCGCTTTTATCGGCGTTGAAATTTTTTATGGTTTGATGGCTAATTCATCGGCATTATTAGCAGATGCGGGTCACAATGCCAGCGATGTTTTAAGTTTGATTTTTGCCTGGGCTGCAATTTGGCTTGCCTCTTTAAAACCAAAAGGGAAATATACCTATGGTTTGCGCAAAACAACAATTCTCGTATCTATCCTAAATGCACTGTTATTATTTGGGGCGGTTATTGCTATTGCTTGGAACGCCATAGGAAAATTTCATAATCCCGAACCTGTAGCTGGCTCACAGGTAATGATTGTTGCAGGTATAGGCGTAGTAATTAATACCATTACAGCCTTATTATTTATGAAAGGTCAAAAAGACGACCTGAATATTAAAGGCGCATTCCTTCACATGGCTGCCGATGCAGGGGTTTCACTAGGCGTAGTCATAGCCGGATTATTGATTAACCTTACCGGAGTTCAATGGATTGACCCAATCATGAGTTTTATTATTATTCTGGTAATTCTTTGGGGTACATGGCGATTGTTTACCGATTCCATTGACTTGGCATTGGATGCCGTTCCCAAGCATATAAAACTTGAAGATGTGCGAAATTTTCTTTTATATCAGGATGGTGTCGAAGATATTCATGATTTGCATATTTGGGCAATGAGTACTACCCGGGTAGCTTTAACTGTCCATTTAATAATGATAGAAGATAATGATGAAATAATTATTTTAGATTTACAGAAACAATTGCAAGATAAATTTGAAATCGAACATACTACATTCCAAATTGAGAATAATATTATTGAAAATAAATGTACAACAGAGTGTTAACCTAATTTATCAAAAATAATGATTAAATTAAAGTCAGTTCTAACCTGCCCGGTTTGTGATTTTCAAAAAGAAGAAACTATGCTGGAAGATTCTTGTCAGTTCTTTTATGAGTGTGAAAATTGCAATGCAGTTTTGAAGCCAAATAAAGGCGATTGCTGTGTGTATTGTTCTTATGGTTCAATAAAATGCCCATCAATGCAAAAAGATAATGATTGCTGTTAATCTCTTTTTCCTGCCCTATTTGCAAGCACATTGCCAAAGCCTCACTAGCCAACGCTTCAACCAAAGCTTTGTCAAAGAGCTTGCAAATGCCAACCCAATTAGCCCACAGGGCTTTTTGTCCAATGCTCAAAAAAACAAAACAAATTTGTGCTTCGTTGAAAAGTACATACAAAAAAAGACTAAAAATAGAGCCTTAATATGCTGACTGACAGAATGAAAAATGAACGCCCAGTTGCTAATCGAGTAGACGGCTCCGCCAGTAATCACTGACGGAGTGCGCCTCTCACACCACCGTACGTACGGTTCTCGTATACGGCGGTTCGTTAATGATGCCTCACTTGTTTGTAGTATTCCATTA
>Ga0164318_10007735_pt1 | contig 10413 bp, 11 predicted proteins | sample GuaBasSedimGuay9_FD_113734 | JGI IMG/M metagenome (GOLD analysis project Ga0164318, IMG submission 113734) | Subseafloor sediment microbial communities from Guaymas Basin, Gulf of California, Mexico - Guay9, Core 4571-4, 0-3 cm | ecosystem: Environmental > Aquatic > Marine > Hydrothermal vents...
CTAAAAAAGAATATCCAACAATTTCAGGTAAACAAGAAAGGACTTTTTTCACAAACAACTCATCACTTATTTTATAAGAAAAATTTAATACCTGCAGCTTATACGAATGTTTCCGTATTATTGGCGCAAGATAGGCAGCAGCAAAAGTTGGACCAATATAAGTAGAATTAATGGTAAAATTAATAAATACAAATTTCTTTGATTTTTTGCGTAAATATTCAGGAGACAATTTAATCATAAAAGTGTAGTTTTATGAAATCCCCATCGCTTTATAAGCAAGGGGACATTCATTAAGATTGTGACAGGTACAACGATTTTGAAGCGCAAAATTATAATCATCCATCATAGTACGTCTATGCCACAATGTACTTAAAGATTCTTTTCTAATATTCCCAACAACTTTACGGGAGGGAAGGAAACATAATAACTGTCCGTATTCATCTATGATTGGTCTTCTTCCTATACAAAAAAAATACTGCTGACTTTGCTGAAAAAGTTCAAATTCTTTACCGAGAATATTATTTGCTAAGGAGTTAATATCTTCGTAATCCTGTGAAGATAACAACAACTGATCTTTGTTCTTTTCTATACTGCTACAATATCGCAGTGGTTGAAGAATTATTTTAAGCTTGTTTGCTCGAGAAAATAATAACAACTCTTCGAAAAAAGGCTTGTTTATCTTAGATAATACTGCATGTAAAATAACAGAGGGTTTATATGGCCATAAAAGGTTACGCCCAAATCCTTTTTTAAGTAAACAATAAAGGCCTTCCGGAATCATATCAACATGATTAACTCCTTTATATTTATATTTATATTTTCTATAAATATATGCTTGTTTTCCTGCTAACTTATTCTGAATTTCAGGACTCAAACTATCAACTTTTATTATTACTGCAGCATTACATCCATATAAGAATTGAGCCATTTCTTTATTGATGAATAAACCATTTGTACATATTACAGGCTTCATACGTTTTTTAAAAACGTATTCTATCAACTTTAAGACATTTTTATTGCCAAGAGGCTCCCCTACTCTGCCAAAAAGAATACTGCGAGCTCCTAAAGATTTAGCTTGATCTATAACTGAATAATATTCATCTAAAGAGAGTATGTCACCTTGAGTAGAATATTGATCTTTTCCGTAACAATAAAGGCAGTCTAATGTACAATCACGGTTAGTATAAAGCATAAGAAAATCAAAATCTCTTCTAACAAAAAAAGAATATACCTTTTTAGCATAAATTATAAATCTAAATGGCAGAGTAATATTCATAACAATTCAGATTTTTTTTCTTTCTTTATATTTGCATGACAAAACGGCCTTAATTTACCCTGATCATCGAAAGCAGCAGTTAAACACCCTTCACATAAATCGACATTATTTTTATCCGGCCAAGATCGTAAACCAATTTTTACAATATCATTTTGGTAAAAACAAGGTTTGCTTGAATAAGAAAATATTTTCTTCCCGGCAGAAAATAAACTATTAATGCCATACAATTGAATTAGCTTTGTTATAACATACATATATCCCCATTTTTTCTTAAGCCTTTCATTATCAAGGAAATTACCAAATGGAATAAGTTTTCCCTTAACCACTTTAAAATGAAAATCTATGGAACAACTACCTACCACGAATGCCCTTTTTTTTAATAACCGATTCACTTTTTGATTAAAATATACCTCCCGCAAAAGCACATCTTTATCTATATGCAAAAGCTGCGCTAACAAATCTACTATTTCTGAAAGAGAATACCTTCGTTTATCAATAAATCTGCCTACATAGGCCATACTTCTAATTCTTAACTCTCTTATAAAATCCCTATTTTCTATATAATATTCCAAACTCTTCATTATCTGGCTTTCATTAACCTCTTTAACTAAGAGAAAACTCAAGAAAGTATTTATTTTTAATTTTTTTAAATTTTCCAATGCCTTATTTTTTATACTTAAAAGTTGTTTACCATTGATCAATTTGTATACATCATCATCAAAACCATTAAATGCAAATAGTACAAACTCAAGTCCATTTTTCTTTAATAATTTTAAATAGTCGAAATCCGCAAGCATAATTCCATTAGTTGATAAGATAACCTTGGTCTTATCAGAAAATATTTTTATAATTTCTGGCAAATCTTCCCTTACAGTAGGTTCCCCTCCTGAAAGTAAAATAAGCTTATCAGAAAATGCTGAAGCAAACTTTTTTATCTCTTCTAACGAAGGCTCACGGCAATAGATTTTATTATCTCTATAGCAAATCGGACAATTTAAATTACACCTTCCAGTTATATCATAAACTATCTTTTTATATTCTCCTGACATATATGAATCTTCATGCGTGATCTTATAGAATTCATTGTTATTTTCTATTAGTGTTTCAATATCATCGCCTTTATCGTCTTTCTTTATCATATATATCTTTTTATCTCTTTCAATAATACTGGCTGGAACTTCTTTATAAGTCAAAGGACATAACGAAATTGTATTTCTTATTTTTTTATCTTTGTTGTTTTTACTTATTATATTCCCCATAGGTTCCTCTTCCCCTTAATTAAAAACATATTTAATAACCTTCTCCAGGAGACTAAATTTTAATCCTCTTAATTTTTACTACCATATAAAAATAATAAAAAACCAATATAATAAAACCTCTAAAAAAATACACCAATTACTAATAAATTATATTTCCCTTTTTTGAAGAGGGGAAATAGTGTTTTAAAATTTCATTGTACGTATATCCCTCATCCGCCATCACTTTGGCACCCCATTGACAAAACCCTACACCATGCCCCCATCCAAATCCTTCAAAAATAAAAGAGTTTCTATCTCTAATGATAGTCTCAATCTTTGTACTTCTTAACTTTTCAGGACCAAGTGCTAAGCGAAAGTCATTTCCTTTTATATCAACCGTACCTTTTGATGTGATGATTTCAAAACTTGTTATTCGCCCAGAATCATCTTTCTCTTTCGCTCTAATATCATATACGGAACCTACAGCAAAACCACGGCTAATAAGAGCTTCTTCAATTCCCTCTGATGAAATACCCAATGACCAAGAATAATGTTTCGTATCTTTACAATACGGAGATGCTACACCTCGTAAGACCGGGTGCGGCTTTACATACCATACTGTATCAGGTCGGGTTGTATGCCCGCCGCAGTTCGCATGAAAATAGCCGGGAAAAATAGTTTCCTTGTATGTTAAAACTTCACCCTTGGTATCATTTATAGCCTTATCCGTAACATCATTCTCAGCTCTCATTCCTCCGTATAATTGACTCGCAACAGTTTTTTTCATCGAATAATCTGCATAAAGACTCGACACTTCTGAAAAAACAGCATACGTTCGCGATACAACAGCCTGTGCTTTAAGTGCTTCCGGGGACCAATGAGGAGAAACCTCAACCGGTAGAACACCTCGGAGGTAATCTTCGATATTAACATAATTAATAAAAAGTAAAGTCATATCTTTCCCTCGTATAACAATTAAATCTCCCCGATACTGTACTCCATTTAAAGTAAATTTATCATCCGTAGGATGAATTAATGCACCATAAATTTTAAACTGTTCATTACCGAGCCTAAATCCCACTTTTGTCGGAACAACGCGATTCCTACCATGAACATGAAATGTCCCCAGAGAGTCTTGCGTCTCGATGGTTTTAATATTAAACGAGGCATCAAACGAAAGAGTACCTTCTCTCACTCCTTCAAGTAATGCAATACGAACTGTTTGAATAATACTTTTATCAGACGGAAAATAATATGCAATATCTGCAGGCTCAAGTGGTTGTACGGGCTCAGCCGCAAAACTAAAACGAATATATGTAAAAATAAAACAACAAAGAAAGATAAAAAAAAGCTTTGTTTCTATATTTTGTTCAGTCTTTATTAAATTTTGAAATTGCTTAGCTATACTTTGCAACGACATATTACTCTCTTTTTCTCTTTTTATTTTTTCCTTTTTTTACTCCTCGTTTGCTAATATTTATTCCATCTTTGCCGTACTGTTTCATTACCCATTCAATCGCTTCCTTTCTACTGTTTAATTTATGCTCAAGCTGTAAATCCCGAGCTTCATCAAGCACTTCAGTAAAAAGAGGTCCCGGTTTAAATCCAAGAGAAATTAAATCATGTCCGTTTATCAAAGGTTTAGGCTTTAAATCTTCCTTTTTAAATTCTTCTTGTTTTTGTAACAAAAACTCATAATTGTCAAGCATGCCATGGCTTGCCAAACAATCAATTCTATGCAACTCAAGCTCATCCTGAAACGTATCTAGTGTCATCATACGTTTTAATTTTCCTATACGCATTTTTTTAACATGCATAAAATTCATATGATTACGTACACACCAACTCACTTTTTCGATATCATCATTAGAAAAGCGAAAACGTTTCAGTATCTTTTCCGTTATACGAGCACCAACATCACTGTGATAAGTAGTTTTTAATGTTTCAGGATCAAAGGTCTTTGGTTTTCCAATATCGTGAAATAAGGCAGAAAATGCCAAAACAAGAGATGGATTCTTCAACTCCTTCATCATAAGCATCGTATGGACAAACACATCACCTTCGGGATGAAATTTTGGATTCTGCTCGACATTCTTCATAGCCGTCACCTCAGGAAGTAACTTCTCTAAAAGCCCTACTTCATCCATAAGCTCAAGAGCCCGTAGAGGCAAAGGGCCCCTCATCATATAAACAAATTCATCACGAATTCTCTCATAACTAACTTCAGTTATAGCAGGAACAAAATTACGAATTGCATCGAAGGTCTTTTTATCAATATTAAAACCAAGTTTTGTTGAAAAACGAATAGCACGTAAAATTCGTAGTTTATCCTCACTAAATCTTTTCTGAGGGTCTCCGATTGCACGAATAACTTTTTTCTTTATGTCATCCCTACCACCCACATAATCAATAATTTTTTTCTTAATTGGATCATAAAATAAACCATTTACAGTAAAATCGCGACGTTGTGCATCTTCTTGAGCTGATGAAAAATGTACCGTACGCGGATGTCGACCGTCAAAATATTCACCATCAGAACGAAACGTAGCTACCTCAAACTCAATTCCTTCTTTAATAACCAAAACTACTCCAAACTTAACACCGACCGGAACAACTTTTTTAAATAATTTCATTATATCTTCCACTTTTGCATTAGTTGCAATATCATAATCAATAGGCACACGCTTCATAATCATATCCCGCACACACCCACCGACTAAGTAAGCCTCAAACCCTGCTTTGTGAAGCTTCTTCACGATATCAGTTGCGACGTTCAGGACGTCGGAGTGCCGCGATTCCATGGACGGAAAGGAGCGGCCTAATTTTTTGACTTGTTTTTTATCCTCTTTTTTGTTCATAAAATAATCTTTTTATTTCTATTTTAATTGGCTTTATCGGTATCTTCGATTCTAACAGGTCACATACTTATCCGCTGAAGCTTCAACTAAGGCGGGTGTGTACCCCCTACATTTCATGACTTGTTTATCTGCGTTTTGATCTGCGTAAATCCGCGTCTATACCTTCACCCCGTACTTCCTCAATTTCTCAACTAATTCGTGAGGACTTTCATAATGAATTGATCTTATGCCAATCTGTCCTGCTGCAATTACATTCGCTTCATTGTCATCAATAAAAACAACATTAGTAGGTGCAACACCAAGCCTAGTAAGAGCTTTTTGGAATATCTCGTAATGGGGCTTTTGACATTTTTCCCGAAATGAGACTACATATTCATCAAATAATTTCATAACCGGATAAGTTTCCATTATATAATCAAAATGAATTTCATTTGTATTGGAAAGTGTTGCTATCCGGTAATTCTTTTTTAATTCAACTATAATATCCTCGACCTCTTTATCAATTTCAAAAATTGTGTTGTATTTGACACAAAATTCCGCAAAATCAACCGTTATATTAAAGCGACTCTTAACTTTATCATAAAACTCCCGGCCCGAAATTTTTCCTTCCGTAAAAAGCCTTTCGGCGTCAGATAAAGTAAAAAAAGTAGCAACATCTTCAAAAGAAGCATTACATACTTCTAATAAACGACGTAAAGCAAGCTCTAAATCAAATTTAATCAAAACCTGTCCTAAATCAAAAACAATAACTTTCACCATAATTACATCAATTCTCCTTAAATTTTATAATTAATAAACCGTCACTCCCAATACCCCTTACTTTTTAAATAGCGGAAACTCCTTCTCATTTCTTTATCATCTCGAACTTCAAGTGTAAATGAGGGGTCTATTTTTTCTTTTTCAATACTAGTAAAAAAACGTTTAAAATTTATAGTTCCTTTTCCTAATCCGTAATGCTCATCAAAAACCTTACTGTTATCATGAATATGCAAATGCACTAAGTCATTCTTTAGTATCTTGACCCACTGTTCTAATCCAACCTTGCCGAATATATGAGCATGTCCTACATCAAGGCATGCTTTAAAATATGGTGAATTAATCTTTTTAACTAACCCTTTAATTATTTCAGGATAAGGATCAAATACATTTTCAATAACCATAATACATCCACTGCGTTCAGCATAAGGTATAATCTCAAGCCAAAATTCTAAAGCCCTTTGGTTCCACGACCTTGGATACCGCGAATCAACCACAAGCGGATTATACGTACTATGAAAAACTATATGTTCTGCACCAATTTCCTCCGCAATTGTTAGCCCTTGTATAATCTTGCGTTTAGCTAACGCACATACTTCCTGATCTCTACTATGGTATGGCAAATCAATAAATGGACCATGCATATGGCGCCTCACAGGATACCTTTTAAATACATTTTTAACTCTCTTTACTACTTCCCTCCACGGTCCGTTGAGAATCTCGGGCAAACAAAAAAGAACAAGTTCAACATTGTATTCAATTGAATTATTAAAAAAATACTTTTTCATAGATTCATCAACAAATGAAATAAAAAGGTTGTCTTTGTTGAATTTCACTTAAGAATCTCCAATAAATTGTTTGAGTTTGTGTCTTCCTGCAAAATTATTTCTATCTCATACCACCAAACTTTGACGGGGGGCTGAAATCATCATCACTAAAAAATATTTTATATATAAGCACGGAGATTAACAATCCCGGGAGAAGAGTAAAAATTATTATATCCTTTTTAGTCTGGGCACCAAATAATAGACTAACAAAATAACATAAAAGAAAAGGAGCTCCGTATATAACTATCTTCCAATACCATGAAAGGGGCTTTTCATTATCCTCACCGGGAAAATCACCAACAACAAGATCAGCTTTTTTTTCTTCATCTTCTTTAATTAAACGGCTCATACGACGTATTTTCATAGAAACACTTGAAAGGAACCCACTAGAAATAATAAGAAAAATAATAATAAAATAGCCTGCGATAAAAAGAAGATAAAAAACAATCCTATTAAGTGCGTGGGATGGAGCATAATTTTCCATAAGACGATCAAGATTGCCTATTAAGTAGTCCCTTTCTTTAAGAATTGAATGAGAAGATGCTAACTCTTCCCCCTTCTTCCTATGTTTTTCTGCTTTCTTTTCTTTTCCCTTTAAATCATAAATTTTAGCAAGCAAAAAATGGGCTTCCGCGAATTGAGGGACAACTTTTAAAGCATCATGGGCAAGCCGCTCAGCATTACCGAGATCACCATTTTCAAAATAATAATATGCTTTAGTATAATGTTTTAAAGAACGATTTAAAATTTCAAGACGTACTGTAGGATTACGCTTCTTCCATTGCTCGTCATATTCCCTCCACCCATCAATTGCATACACTAACCCTATGTCAATACTAAGCATGAGACAAAAAGCAGTTACGGCTATCCTAAACCATCTACACCCCATATTTACTCCCATTTGGCTTTAACTAAATATTAATAATGTATCATATAATAAATTAAAATAATAGTCATTAAAAAACCTTTACAAATAAAAAGATTAACATATAATAAAATAATCTCGGTTAGCAAAATTTTATAGTAAACAATCAATAATTACATGAAAATGAAGAAAGGAGTAATCATGGCTAAAGAAGCACTCGCAGTAACAAGTAAAGTAAAGGAATATATCAAATCAAAGGGATGCCAAACATCTGCTGATGCAATTGATGAAATCAACAAAAAAGTGGCAGGTATACTTGATGGTGCCGTAAGCCGTGTTAAGGCTAACGGTAGAGCAACTGTAAAGCCTTATGACCTGTAAAATACAGAGTAAAAAGGTTTATTACAGTTTGTACAATATTATAATAAAAAAGGCGGTTTAATAAACCGCCTTTTTTATTTGGAAAAATCCATTTAATTAGTGTCTTCCTTATTCGTGTTTCTTTCGTGTTTTCTGAAATTTATCTCGTAGTTTCTTCTCAAGCATCATTGCCCAGAAAGGGCCAGCTACCAGAACAGTAAATCCGGCAAGCCCAACTATCATTGAAGCCACCCGCGGGGGAAGAAATAACGCAATACATAAAATAAATAAACCAATTGACACAAGAAATATCAGTATTATCACTCCATAGATAAATAAATTTTCTTTATCCATAAAAACTCCAGCAATACACAAAAAAGGGCTTGTCCATTGTTTATTTGAACACTAAATGGTTTATTTTTTAATTATACAACAAAACGCGAGAAAGAGAAACCTGACTTATTTTATATGTTTAGGCTTGAGTATTATAATCAATTTTTTTATAATTACGATAAACCTTAATTATAAGATATCTATATAAAAGTCATGCATAGAAATAAAATTCTGCTTTTATTTTTTTCTTCACTTTTAGCTCTTTTATCCCTCGAAATAACTGTTTCTCTCCTGGACCTGGATGATCGAGAAAAAATACAGCGTGTATATGATAAATATATGAAAATATACTACAGCAGGTCCACTCATATATCTGTCAATAAATATTTAGGATGGATTCATCAAGGAACGTCTCATCCACTCTTAAAATTCGATACAAATGGCATTAGATCAGACGGGGAAAAAAAGTATAAAAGGGGAAAAGAACAAATACGGATAGCCCTTTTTGGTGATTCTTTTACTCTTGGTGATGGGGTTAATTTTCAGGAAAGCTGGGGATATATACTCGGCAGGCAACTAAATTGCGAAGTCCTTAACTTTGGAGTTCAAGGATATGATATGACCCAGGCATACCTACGTTGGAAACATGACGGCTTGGCATTTGACCCTGACATCGTTATTTTCGGACTTCAGCCGGAAAATATTAGACGAAATGTTAATATCATTCGAGTCTTATATCACGGTAATACCCCTGTATTTTCTAAACCGCGTTTTGTAAATAAAAAGTTAATTAATTACCCTACAATCGAATTAGATCGACTATCTGAATATGTCCATAATCCTTCCACTTACCCATTAATTAAACATGAATACTGGTTTCTCGGAAATAATTTTCGTTTTATCTCCTTTATTAAAAAAAGGATAAAAAATACAGGATTTAAAAAACATCATATAGATTTAGCGTTTAATATAATTACCCGTTTTAAGGAAGATGTAGAAAGAAAAGGGAAGAAATTTTATGTGGTATATTTACCAAATTATTTTCAATGTGACGCCTTAGCAAATTTGGTAAATGCCATTCGAGTCGGATATATATCTCCCCATGTTGGGCATTACTCTCAAAAAGAAAATAAGCAAGTAGCTGAAGCAATTACTAAATATCTTCGAGAGCAAAATATTTTTACTTGAAACAACTTAAAGTACCTCCACTAAAAAACAAAAAGGGGATTTAAGTAATACTTAAATCCCCTTTTTTATTTTTAGCTTGGCAATGACCTACTCTCCCGGCTCCGCTGGAACCAGTACCATCGGCGCAGGTGGGCTTAACTACCGTATTCGGAATGGGAACGGGTGTACCCCCACCGCTTTGGTCACCAAGCATATATCGCGTAAGTGAATTGTAAGGTACGAAAACTACTAAATTAATAAAAGATATATTAAAGGTCAAGCCGAACGACCGATTAGTACGGATAAGCTTAAAGCCTTACAGCTCTTATACATTCCGCCTATCAAACTTGTAGTCTACAAGTGGTCTTCTTATTCCTTTAAAGGATTGGGATACCTTATCTTGAAGGGGGCTTGGCGCTTATATGCTTTCAGCGCTTATCCTTTCCGAACATGGCTACTCTGCTATGCACCTGGCGGTACAACAGAAACACCAGAGATTCGTATCTTCCGGTCCTCTCGTACTAGAAAGATATCTTCTCAAGTATCCTACGTCCGTAGTAGATAGGGACCGAACTGTCTCACGACGTTCTGAACCCAGCTCACGTACCACTTTAACCGGCGAACAGCCGGACCCTTGGGACCTTCTCCAGCCCCAGGATGTGATGAGCCGACATCGAGGTGCCAAACCTCCCCGTCGATGTGAACTCTTGGGGGAGATAAGCCTGTTATCCCC
>Ga0164318_10007736_pt1 | contig 10413 bp, 10 predicted proteins | sample GuaBasSedimGuay9_FD_113734 | JGI IMG/M metagenome (GOLD analysis project Ga0164318, IMG submission 113734) | Subseafloor sediment microbial communities from Guaymas Basin, Gulf of California, Mexico - Guay9, Core 4571-4, 0-3 cm | ecosystem: Environmental > Aquatic > Marine > Hydrothermal vents...
AAAACCAGGTGCTAAAATGACAGCCCCAACTTTTAGTTGAACTTCAACATCTTTTTGAGAATATTCTACAGCATGAGCTTTACATACACTTTCACATATTCCACAACCAATACATTTATCCCTATTGATAGAAAATATAAGAGGGACTGATTGAGGATATTTGACATATGTTGCCTTGTTAATAACCATTTTTTCGTTGTAGATGTCAATGCTTTCTACAGGACATTCCTGAGCACAAACCCCACACCCGGTGCAGCTTTCACTGTTTATGAATAGAGCTTTTTTCAATACACTTATTTTGAAATTTCCGGCTTTGCCATCGACTTTAAGAATTTGCGCGTTAATGAATAAATCAATATTTGGATGTCTTCCAGCTTCAACGAGTTTAGGGGAAAGGATACACATAGAACAATCATTTGTCGGAAAAGTTTTATCCAATTGTGACATAGTTCCACCAATTCCCGTAGATTTTTCAATAAGATAAACCTTAAATCCAGAATTTGCTAAATCAAGCGCGGATTGAATTCCAGCAATACCTCCACCAATGACCAAAACAGCACCAATTATTTCCATATACTTTCACTCTTTTATATTACCGTATAAATAGGACTAAATCCCTTAATTTCTAAAACATCAATAATCCCTCTTTGCTGTAAAACCAAAAAATGTTCAAAAATTGTTGTTGTATCCATCTTCATTTTTTCGGAGACAACTTTTACAGAACCAGGTTCTTCATTTAGATGAAGAAGTATTTGATTTCTAATATATTCCGCATTTAATGCATCTTTCAATAGAAGAATAAAATCACCCTTATCTATTTTTTCATTGTACACGTTTCCACTCTCTGTAATTTTCCTTTCTCTTCCTACAAGTTTTCTTACCCTTGGATCATAGACTACTTGCTTGATAGCTTTCATTTTTAATAGTAGATCTTTCGGAGTATTAATTTTAGCCATAGGAGATGGCCCTAAAGAGCGAATTTTATCGGTAAAATCGGTCACAATTTTGGCAAAATAGGTTCCTTCAGCTGCAGATACCCAATTTATTTCAACCCTGTTATCTATATTTACATTTTTTAGAAGGAGATTTAACATTTCATAATTGATATTTGCTTCATAATTCCCATCCCCATAATGGCAATCACCAAAATGACAGCCGAGAATCAATACACCATCAACACCCTTAATTAAAGCATCCATTACAAATACAGGATCCACTCTACCAGAACACATTAATCTAACAACTCTAATATTAGAAGGGTATTGATTCCTACTCACACCAGCAAGGTCTGCTCCAGCATAACTGCACCAATTGCACAGAAATCCCAAAATTTTCGGTTCAAATTGCGTATCCGACTCAGATTTTTCTTCGGTTATGACTTCATTCAAATTAATCACCCTCCATTAAAGCAGTAATTTCTGACTCTATTTGATCATCAGTAAAATGTCTAATATGGATTGCATGTTCTGGACAGGTGGTGCTACAAGCTCCACAACCCTTACATAAAACTGTTCTAACAACAACACGATCCTCTTCATCCCTAGCAATTGCTCCATAAGAACATTTCTTAAGGCATACTTCACAAGCTATACATTTATCTTGATCAATCCATGCCGTAGACCCTTCAACAGAGAAAGAACTCTTTGAAATAATTCTGGTCACTCTTGAAGCAGCAGCATATCCTTGAGAAATGGATTCTGGTACATTTGCAGGCCATTTACAAGTTCCACATACAAATATTCCATCGGTTGCAAAATCTACAGGTCGTAATTTTACATGAGCTTCCAAAAAGAAACCAAATTCATCAAGGGGAACTTTGAGCATCTTGGAAAGTTCTTCAGATTCCGAATAAGAAACCAAAGGTGTTGAAAGGACAACCAAATCATAATTTAGTTCAATATTTTCCTTTAATGATTCATTATAATAAGTTACTGTGTCTTTGCCAACTTGGGGAGGTTTTAATTTATTATATCGGGTAAAAATTATGCCCATTTCTCTGGCTTCTCTATAATAGGTTTCTTGATATGTACCAGAAGTATAGATATCTCTATTTAATATAACAATTTCGGAATCTGGATATTTCTTTTTAATATAACGGGCGTTTTTCATAGCGGTCATACAACATATACTCGAACAATAGGGTCTCTCTTTATTTCTTGACCCAACACACTGAATCATAACAATTTTCTTATGATTAAAACCACCACTCTTAATTAATTGTTCTAATTCCTTTTGAGTGATTACTTTCTTTCCATCATAATTATAAAGCCCAACAGGTTTTAATACATCTGCTCCAGTTGCAACAATGATTGTTCCAACAGTGAATTTAATTTCTTCTTCACCCTTTTGGATTGTAATATCAAAATTACCAACATACCCATCAATATTTTTAATTTTGGATGAAGTGTAAATCTTAACTTTTGGATTTTTTAATAATCCATCCTTTATCGATAATACTTTTTGAGGATCCAATTCACCAGGATAAAGACTATAATGAAATCTGAGTTGTCCCCCCAATTCGGTATCATTTTCGATAATAATAGTCTCATATCCTTGGTTAGCCAATACTTGAGCTGCAGACATTCCGCTTATACCTCCACCAATAATCAAAGTTGAAGGTTTAACATCAATCTGATACTTATCTAATGCTTCCAGTAAGGCAGCTCTAGCAGCACCCATACGAATTAAATCTTTGGCTTTCTCCGTTGCTTTTTTCTTATCTTTTTGATGAACCCACGCACATTGCTCACGGATATTAACAAATTCGAAAAAATATGGATTCACCCCCATTTCACTGCAGATTCCACGGAATAGAGGTTCATGTGTTCTCGGTGTGCAAGCAGCAACAACAACACGGTTTAAATTATTATCTTTAATCCCATTTTTGATTGCGTTCAGACCTGTTTCGGAACAAGTATATAAATTTCTCTGGGTGAAAACCACATGTGGTAGTGATTTCGCATATTCAGTTACTGCAGGAACATCCACTATCCCACCGATATTAGTTCCACAATGGCAAACGAAAATCCCGATTCTTATATCATCATCCATTTTTCTCACTTTTCACCTTTTGAAAGATATTCTGCAGTTATAGCTGCTGCTCCCGAAGCATTTATTACAGAATGTGGTATATCCATTGGACCAAGTACACTTCCAGCAGCAAAAATTCCGGGAACATTCGTTTTTACGGGTGAATCTATCGAACTTTTAACAAAATTAAATCTATCGAGTTCTACACCCAATGTTTTAGCTAATTTTTCAGAACCTTTTGATGGAATCATGGCACATGCTAATATAACAAGCCCCACTTTCTTAGATGATACTTCAAAAGTATCCAAATCTTCGTAAAACAAGATTGGATTTTCATCTTCATCAATTTTAATTTCTGCAACCTTTCCCCGAATATATTTTACTCCATATTCATTCTTGGCACGGTTAATATATTTCTGAAAACCTTTACCCCCCGCACGAAGATCAATATAAAAAATATAAGATTGAAGATTTTCATCATGTTCTCTTGAAAGGATTGCATGCTTTGTTGAATAAGTACAACAAATAGAAGAACAATAAGGATTAGTATGTTCATCTCTCGAACCAACACATTGAATGAATGCAATATTATTTGGATGGACATTATCCGATAATCTTTTTATATGGCCTTGTGTTGGTCCGGAGGCGCTGATCATTCTTTCATATTCCAAACTTGTTATAACATTTTTATATTTTTTATAACCATAAGCATAAAGAGGAGTCGGATCATATTGGTTTGAGCCGTTTGCCATTATTATTGCATCTGTTTCTAGATCATAGATTGTATCTTTTTCTGTAAAATCAATGGCATCTTTTGGGCAAACTTGCTGGCAAAGTCCACAAACATTTTTATTTTTCTCTAAATTTTTTAGATGCAAGCAATTCACCTTATCAATCGCCATGACAGCAGGAACACCTTGAAGATAATAGAGATAAATTGCTTTTCTTTTTCGCATTTTCATATCAAAACTATCTAGCACCTTTGTTGGACATTTTGCAACACACATTCCGCAATTAATACATAAATCTTCCTTGACAAAACGCGCTTGCCTTTTTAAGGATACAGAAAAACCCCTATCTTTCTTTGCAATTCCCTCAACTTTAGTCATACTATGGATTTTAATATTTGGATGCCGAAAACAATCTGAGAGCTTGGGGGCCAATATACAAATAGAACAATCGTTTGTTGGAAGAGTTTTATCCAACTGGGCCATCCTACCACCGATGCATGGTTCTTGTTCGATCAGATCCACATGAAAGCCCATATCTCCCAAATCCAGCGAAGACTGAATTCCAGCAATTCCACCACCGATAATCATCACGTTTTTTGTATTTTCACTCGACATTGAAAGCCCCTTTTGTTTTTTACTCTTTTGATAAAATGTTTAGCTCTTGCAACATTTTCTTTGGTTTTATTCCATGTAATTTAAGACCCAAATCTTGATCATTATATCCCAAAGCTAGAGCTATTAATTCCGTTAGATATAACACAGGAAATTTAAAATTTGTTCCGTATTTCTTATTAACGGCTTTTTGTTGATAATCAAATTGTAAAAAGCATGAAGGGCAAACAACAGTAATACAGTTTACTCCTGCTTTTTCCATATCTGAAAGTTTTTTGTAAAGAAGGCTATATGCAAGATCCTTATCCGTTTTTAACATAGGATTCCCACAACACTGCAATTTTGAATCATATTCAAGGCTTTCTGCACCTAAAACACCTACAATTTCATCAATCGTTTTTGGCTCAAACGGATCGTCCCATTTTATAATCTCAGAGGGGCTGAGGAAATGGCACCCATAATGGACTGCAACTTTTAATCCTTTTAACGGTTTTACAATTTTAGATTTAACAAGTTCGAGATTTTCATACAATAATTGCCCAGCATGTTTAACTGAAACGCTACCTTCTAATTTTCTATCAATCTTTGCCAAATTTTTGTTGACTTCTTCCAATTTTGCAGGATCTTCAGTTAGAGTATGATCTACCATTTTTAATGTTTCAACACAACCAGAACACAAACTTATTATATCATCTTTTTTATTTTCCACCAAAGTTAAGTTTCGAGCACCTAATGTCAGCCAAGTTGTCTGATCTACGGCAGGAATTCCAGTAGGATCAGGACAACATGAAGCATTTTCCATATTCGTCATTCCAATATCCAAATTTTCAAATACTTTTTTTGCTGAACTTTCAATAAATGGCAGCCTAGCAGGAATAACACAACCTAAAAATAATTTATGGTTGAGATCCTTTTTCAAATTGCTTTTAGTTTTTCCACTAATTATTTTTCACCTTTCTTTTCGTTTGTTTCTGTAGTTTCAAAACGGAGCAACTTATCAAAACCGATACCTTTAAGTAAAGTCTGGATTTCTTTGGGATCGGCGGTTTTATAATCATCTAGGCCGAGCTTTTGCCTTCTTTTCATTATTGCATCAGAAAATGGTAAAGCAACTCCCGTTTCTAAAACTGTTATTGCTTGTGAGTTAAAGGCATCGGGAATTTTTCCACTTTTAACACATGAATTTTTAATTACATCAAAAATTTCAGTTAATTCAACGTGTTGAGGGCATAATTCAACACATTTCTGGCAGGTGAGACAGTACCAGACGTTCGGCTGTTGAAGTTCTATCAATTTGTCTTTAAGACCAAGAATGGAAGCTTCGATCAATTTTCGAGGGTTAAATTCTCCATTAGTCATTTTTGCCACTGGACAAATCCCAGTACACGTTGCGCATTGAAAACAATAATTCACAGATAAATTAAAACCTTGGATTTGTTTTCTAAAGTCATAATCAATTGTTAAGGTCATTCCCATCCCTTTACTTTGTATATTACTGATCATCTGAACGATATTTTTATTTCAAAGTGATCATTAATTCTTCAAATATATTCTATATTCTATATTTTATATTCTTAAAGTTTTTTAATTGCATATTCACTATTTTTCATAAAAAATCTTCAGAATTATGACTGAATTCATTAAAAATTCTCAATTTTGATATTTTTTTTTTAATTAATGATCAAAAATCAAGGTATTCGTGATTGAAAACGAGGATATAATAAAATTAAGATAATTATTCCAAAAAAGTCAAAAAAAAGTGCTAATTTATTAGGATCAAATATATTAATTCGTTCCAAATATTAAAATTGTAGAAAGTGATTCTATGGTAGAAAAAGAAGTAGTTCGGGGCAGGCCTCCTTTTAGTGATGCGATTAAAGTTGGAAACACAATTTATATTTCAGGTCAAATTCCAAAGGATCCTATTGAAGGGGGTTGGGCAGAAAGCACTCGAGGCCAAACAACTCAATGCCTTAAAAATATTAAAAGTATTCTCGAAAAAGTTGGAGCAGATGTCAAAAGCATAGTTCAAATGACTATCTTTCTAACAAATATTGCTGATTACGGGGAAATGAATGAAGCCTTTATAGAATTCTTTAAAAACAACGGGATTGAAAGAGATTTCCCTGCAAGATCCGCAGTTCAAGTCGGTCCACTAATGTATCGAGAATGGTATATCGAAATCGATGCAATAGCTGTTCTATAAAATTACAGTTTTTTTTTTATTTTTGTTTGGGAGTAAAACCATGGCAAGCTTCACAGTTCTTAAGGCCACCACCCCATAACTCACAATAACCCAAAGCTTCAGGGTTTGTTAGGCAAAATTCATGAATATCAGTACCGCCTGTCTGACAGTTAAAGAAATAATAACAATCTTCACAGCTATATGAATTTATTTTTTCATCAATCTGATCATTGATCTGCATTTGAGACACATTTTATTATTTATCGAATTATAGTAATAAATTTAACCTAAATGATAGAAAAAAAAAACATGTATAAAAGTCTAGTGTAATTTTTTCTAAAAAATTGTTATAAATTTTCCTTTCAATCCTAAAAATCATTGGAAACAATAATTAATGCAACCGGAATTTTCCTTTCCCATCCATAGACAGGAATGCTTAATTTTTTGGTAAGTTTTATTCGGGGATGATTGACTAATTTATTATCCACAATAAGCGTGCTTGAAGCGCCACCATCTAAGTTAATAGCATCCGAAAAATCCAGACGTTGAACTAATTCACAACATTCTTCTAAAAATAATCCCGCGCTTTTGCGAGTTCTTCCATCTACTACAAGGAAGAAATAAAGATCACTATTGTACCCAAAAATAGTTCGAGGATGACGATCTGCAGTAATATCGGAATCGAATTCGTGTGCATTTTTTATAAATTCTGTGAAATCAGACACCACATTTCCATTTTTAAGGAGAAGCGGTCCCGCTTGAAGGATATTTTCATCAAATTCTATCTCATCTGGAAAATTAATACTTATTCCTTGATCTGAAAAATTAATACACGGCCTATTATCTTTGGTCTTTTTCTGTATTGTCTTATCTTGGATTTTAAGCCAATCTAAAGGCGGTTTATTCTTGGATAGAGCGTAAAAACCACCGGTAATCCCAGCTATTCCGTTTGATTCCATAACAAACTCTGAAACTTTTTGGGGAACGCTTGAATAGCCTATTTTAAGTTTTGTTGCTTTTCGATTAGCGGAATATAAAAAAGCTTCAAAGGGCAGATTCTCTTCTGATGTTCCTTTTATTTTTTCCAATAAATATTGTTTATTTCTGAGTAGAATGGATTTTTTAAAAGTAATCATTTCTTTACAAAAAATAAAATGATTCAAACGTTAAAATTTTGTATTTCTCGGATTTCCTTATTGTTTATAATTTGGTTTATGAGATTTCGGATTTTTTCCTTTTCAAAATATAAAGTAATTTTTTCCAATTTCTCATCCAAATCACCAGAATTTTCATTATTAACGGCAAAATTTGCATCAGCGGGATTTTTTTTAACCAAAGAACCAGAGGATACGGTCTTTCCTAAAGAAAATTTTGATCTTTTATTTTCAAGCTCGGTTCCTTCCATTAAAAAATTAGATGAATCTGAATCTTTTAAACCGCGTAAACGAATATCTAAGTCGTTAATCATGGTTTGTGACAATCCGATTAACGGCATAAAATGTATTGGCGGTAATCGTTGCCCTACCAAATAATAAAATTCATCGGATAAATTAGTAGGTGTCAGAATTCCTTTGAAGAAAAGGGGCTTTTTATTATAGATGATCTCCTTAGTCTCGTTTAAATCTTTAAGTAGATTTGCCAAAAGAGTCATATTCATATATATAATATAATTTTCAAAATCACTTTTTGATATATTTTCTTGTTGGATCTGTTTAATTAAAGGTTCAGCGTTTAAAAGGATGATTTTCATTGGTTCGGACAGATATTTTGCGTTTCCTTTAATATTATTAAGGATTTCTTTAAATTTATTGCCATTTCTTGAAATTCCAAGTGAATCTGCATAAATTATAACGGGTTCAACAACTGTTCCCCTTCTTATCATCAATTGAGTCGCAATATTTTCTCCTTTTATTCCTCTCCAAAGGCTTAAAACCGCTTTATCCGTTTCAATTGGGTTTCCTCCCCAGATAGTGGGAATTTTCTGTGAATAGATATATGCCATTTTCTCCCTAACTTCTATATAAACGGTTTTTTTTGGGTTTGTTAAATCAACTTTCAGAGATTTTCCTTCTGCCTCAAATTTTTCTAAAATTTGTTCACCAATTTCTCTTTCGATTTCAAGTGAAGATTTTGGAAATGGTTTTATACGGCTCGCTCTTACAGCAAAACTATCTTTATCTTCAATATATGAAGGAACATAATCGAGTACAAATTTAGCAATTTGAATGAATTCTGGTTTAACTGAAAAACCAGGTGAAAAAGAATGCAATCCGATAATATGACGAAAAACCTCTATCGCTTTTGGAATTTGTTCGGTTTTAAAATGGAAAATCAGACGCCCTGATCTTCTATATGAAGAAACGAGTAGCAAACCTTCCCGAATACAAATTTTACTGATATGCTTTAAAAGCGAATATTCCATTCGTGAGCGGACTTTTTTGGACTTTAATCCTAGCTCATTATAGCGGCCGATTATTAAATCATAAAATTGCATCTCTGCAAGGTTTTTATTATTAATCAATTTCATAGAGTTATCTTAAGATAAATAAAAGCGAGATCTCCAAAAAAATAAACGCTTAAAATATATAGGTAATTTGACTACAAATAACTAAATAAGGTCGAAAAAAATGAGTGAAGAATTAAAAAAATATGATGTTGTGGGCTTAGGTTCGTGCACTTTAGACTTAATTTTTGAAGTCAACGATATTATGAGGTTAGATATCATTGATAGAGACAATATAGAAAAAAAATATATCGCGATTGAAAATTCGAGTAAACTCAATGTAAAAACCGTAAAATCATATCCTGGTGGATCGGCAGCTAATATCGCTTGTGATTTAGCAAATTTGGGCCTAAAAACAGCATACATTGGGGGAATTGGTGATGATACTTCAGGAGATACTTGTTTGGTGGATTTACAGAACCATCATGTTGATACATCCGGAGTAAAAATTTTTACTGAAGATTCAACAGCACATTCTGTCATTTTAATTAATTCTGCATACAAAGATCGCTCAATTCTTGCCTATAAAGGTGCAAATAATCTGTTTTCTAAAGAAAATGTTCCTATTGAAATGCTTGAGAATACAAAATGTTTTGTTTGGACTAGTTTGACTTCTGATAAAGGTATTGGAGCTATTAAAAAATGCATAGAGATCACAAAATCTAAAGGTGGTTTTATTGCCGCAGCTCCATCAATTTCAATTATAAAAAAGAGAAAAAATGATGCAATTGAATTAATGCATTCAGCAGATATAACAAGTTTAAATGATGAAGAAATTGAAGAAATCACTGGAATCAAAAAGGATCTACATGCAGCAATGGAAAAATTATTTGAATGGGGGATTAAAATTGTAAATCTCACTCTTGGTAAAAAAGGGCAATGGATTTCAGATGGAAAAACACTAATAAAAACAAAACCACCTAAAATTCATGTAATGGATACAACTGGAGCAGGAGATGCGACCATGAGTGGTGTAATATATGGTTTTATACAAAATCGAAGTTTACATGAAACAGCAATGATTGCAGCTTCACTAAGTGCTATGGAGATAGAAGCAACAGGTGTTAGAGTAGGATTGCCAAATAAATTCTCTGAACTTCAAAATTTCATCGATAAACACGAATTTCAGCAAGAAACAAGCAATTTTTGAGGAAAAACATGAAAATAGAATATCGGACATATAAAATAGGTGATGAGACGCAACTATCACAACTTTTTAATATTTGCTTTCATGATTCGGGGATTGGATTTTTAAGAACACCAAAAAGTGTTTTGTGGCGATATATAAACCGTCCAGGGGGAAAAGCAGATGAAATCCAAATTGCAATAGATACTGATAACAGTAAAATTGT
>Ga0164318_10007737_pt1 | contig 10413 bp, 8 predicted proteins | sample GuaBasSedimGuay9_FD_113734 | JGI IMG/M metagenome (GOLD analysis project Ga0164318, IMG submission 113734) | Subseafloor sediment microbial communities from Guaymas Basin, Gulf of California, Mexico - Guay9, Core 4571-4, 0-3 cm | ecosystem: Environmental > Aquatic > Marine > Hydrothermal vents >...
AGTACGCCAAGTGTTGAGACCACGACCTCTTTTGCTGCTAAACCCGCTTGCAGAGCTACTGCCATCTTCCAATCCGCACCTATCGGGGTAAATATTGGTTCAATAAATTTACCAATTTGTCCAAGATAGCTCTGCTCCATCAAGAGTTCTGCCATCTGATTATTAAGTAAAATTTGTTCAGATTCACTCATACTCTTCTCGATTTTGGCAGCATACTCTTCTTCAATAATCTTATTGTGCGGATAATTACTTAAAAACCAAACCAGCATAGAGGCCGCAGCAATAAATGTACCCGCTTTTTTCAAGTACATCCATGTTTTAATGGTCACGGTATGCCAAATAAGCTTCAGTGATGGAAGACGATAACGCGGCATCTCCATTACAAAAGGTTCATCGGCACCTTTAAAAGCGGTCATTTTCAAAACTTTTGCTGAGATCAGGCCGAGCATAGCACCTGTCAGATAGATAGCAAACAGTACATTTCCTGCCATCTCTGGTCCAAAAAACGCTCCAGCAAAAAGGACATAAACCGGCAGTCGTGCACCACAGCTCATAAAACTGATAATAAAGAGTGTGAGCAAACGATCTCTGTCATTTTTCAGAATCCGTGCGGACATGTAGGCAGGAATAGAACAGCCAAAACCTGTAACAAGCGGAATAAACGACTGTCCATGCAGACCAAATTTATGGAAAAAACCATCAAGTAAAAAAGCAACACGCGACATATATCCGGTGGATTCTAGCAGTGCAATCCCAATAAATAAGATAACAATATTTGGTACAAAGAGGACAACCGCTCCCACCCCTGCTATCAAGCCATCAACCACGAGAGAGCGCATGTCATCATTTGCGATGGTTGGACCGATAACATCACCAAACCAACCAAAAAATCCGTCAATCCAATCCATAGGAATTGAACCAATTTCAAACGTTAACTGAAACAGACCCCACATAAAGAAAAGAAAAATAGGGATTCCAAAAAACGGATGAATCAAAACATTATCAATCCGCTCTGTCAATGTCAATTTCTGAACCTCTTCTTTTTTAGTTTTGACAGTCTCGGCAATAATACCACGGTTAAAAGAGAGGTACTCTTCAGCAAAAGCTTCTTTAACATCATCCGTACTGTGATGCAGTTCAATATGTTTATCGGCCTCGATCAAAATAGGTTGAAGTTCTGTCCAAATAGGATTATCATGCAGCTTTTCATAGGTTTTTTGGTTGTTTTTCAAAAGGTTAATGGCAATGTTGCGGTAAGTATTAACTGCTTGATATTTATGACGCGTCAAATAGGTGACAATATTTGAGATCTCTTCTTCCACCGCTTCACTAAAGACCAGTTTGGCATCCTGGTGATCTTTTTCATGAACGTCAAGTACTGTATCGACTAGCTCTTCTATTCCCTCTTTTGTGACTGCAGATACTTTAACTGCTGGTACACCGAGAAGCTGTGAAAGATAGGCTGCATTGATCTCTATACCTTCATTGTCCGCTTCGTCTGTCATGTTGAGTGCAAGCACTATTTTTTTGCTCATACTCATTAGTTCAGCAGTTAATTGAAGATTTTTTTCTAGGTTCGTAGAGTCCACAACATTAATAATCAGATCATACGCTTCCGCGCAGAGATAATCATGCGTCACACGCTCTTCAATAGAGTAGTCAGTAAACATATAAGTACCGGGAAGATCTACTACTGTAAAATGGTGCTCTTTATAATCAAAAAGTACTTCAGACTTTTCAACCGTTACACCGGTAAAGTTTCCGACATGCAGCCTAGCATTGCTTATGGAGTTGATCAGCATGCTTTTACCGACATTCGGCTGCCCAACCAGTGCAACTTTTACATGGTTAGCCGTTACCGGACAGCTTTTTTGTTCATTTTCATTCATTATACTTTAACCTCAATCAACTCTGCTTCAGAAGCACGCAGAGCAAACTGCATCTTTCCGACTTTAATCTCCACGGTACTTTTTGTCATGGAGTATGCCATCAACGATATTGAGGCACCTTTCATAATTCCAAAAGAGATAAGACGCTGTTTTAAAGGCCCGCTGGCATTTAGTTTTGTGACAATAGCCGTACACCCAGTAGAACACTCCGTTAGCTTTTTCATTCAATCATTCCAAAATCTATATTTTCCGTAATGATAATGATTTTCAAATTAAATATCGCTGAATAATATTTATACTTTTTCTAAGCGGTAACCGACAGAACGTACATTTTGAATATGCAATGAAGTCATCTGTTTAAGTTTATTAATATGAACCCTCAGTGCTGCATCTGTTGGGTGTTCAAGACACTCAAGTAAAAGTGTTTTATCGATTGTCTGTCCAATATTATGAATAAAAAGTTTAAAAAGTGCTTTTTGAATCTCACTCAGATGAAGATAGTGATCGTTTAGATATATCTCACTATTTTTTGGATTATAACGAAGAGAACCTATCTTTATCTCTTTTTGAAGGGAGCTAAACTTTGCTTTGACTCGAATAAGAAGCTCTTCAGGAAAAAATGGTTTTTTCAGATAATCTTCTGCTCCAAGCTCAAAACCTTTTAAAATACTTTGAAGATCTACTAAGGCGCTAATGTAGATTACCGGTGTTTGATCATCAGCATTACGTAACTGAGAAAGCAGTTCAAATCCATTTATCTTCGGTACATTGATATCAAATATGTATAAATCATAGCTACATTTAAAACTAAGTTCAGCCGCTTCATCGCCATCAGCTGCCAAATCGACATCGTAACCTTCTTCTTGAAGCAACTCTAGGAGTGTTTCACTTAAAAGAAGGTCATCTTCCATTAATAATATTTTCATCATAGTAGAAGTGTACTCTAAAATTTTAGCGTATCAAAATCTATCAATGTCCTCCCTTGCCATTTCCTTGCCCTTGAGAACCCTGACCATTACCCGTACTATTTTGAGGATATTCTGCAGCAGTTTTACAATAAAAATCACCTAAGACACAACAGCCATCACTGACACCCATGTTTTTCAATGCACCATCAAATGCCCAGTAATGTGTGTAGCTTCCATCTCTTAAAAAGTTAAATGTTGTCATAAGATCTTCAACACCCTCAGCCATTTCAAGATATTTATCTAAATCATCTATGTCGGTCACTTCGACCATACAGCCTACTTCATAGGCATCTTGCATTGACTGAGTTCCTTTAAGGTAAAGTACATCATAAAGATCTTGAATTGCAGTGATTCCATACTGACCCGGTGCAAATGCACGTAACTCTGCTTCAGAGTACTCCACAGTATAATCCACCAAGTTTGTAATATTGATATCATACTTTTTAATCAGATCTTCTACCGCCGCTTGATGTTTTGTCTCCGAGTTGGTCGGAATATTGTAAAGCACTTGTGCAGGATGAACTTCATTAAGTGCTAGATAGATATCTTTTGCCAGTTTCTCTTCGTTCCACATGTAAGCTAAAGTGTATTTTTGTTCATCATTTAAAGCAGATGAAACAGATGAGGCACTGCTTGATGAAGTATCAGAAAGAGCCGTGGAATTTTCCTGATCAAAGATAATTTTCATTTCACCATTTTCATATCCAACCTGATAGCTAAGATTAAGTTTTTCACCATACTTAAATGTTCCATTATCAGCCATACCCTCTAACTTATATATTGCTTTATACTGCATGTCGGTTGAAACCAGTACCCAATCATACTTTTCACTGCCATCGTTATCAACATCATCTTCAAGTGCAAACATATACCAGAGTGCTTTAGGCTCTTTTACTTCGGTTGCTTTCCATCCGAACACATTTTGATCGGATGAATCCGTACCCTTGAGTTGATATGTTTTTTTATCCATTGTAGTATAAGCCCAGTTAAATGAGCTATCGGTATCTGAAAAATGATACTGACCAAAACTACCATCAACCGTATAATTCTTTCGTTCCATCAGCGTATCTTCTATTACACTGTACGCTTCAGCCATACTAAATGCTGCCATTAAAAATGTCGAGGCTATTGTGATCTTATTTATCATAACGAATCCTTTTTTTGAATAATGTATTGTTGCAAAAAAGTGTTAGTGGAGTATTAAGGAATAGAAATTAAATAAATCCATAATTTCATCTCGTTCTTTTAGTCCTAGTCGAATGATTTTAATCGTCGCGTAGCTAAGGCTATGCTCCTCATAAAATAATCCGACTAGAACAAAAATAACATTGTTGAAATCAAGGATTTATTTAATTTCTATTCCTAAGGAACGTGCTAAAAATAGTATCCTACTTTTAAAGAGAGATAGTGATTACTCGTCGAATCACTTAAACCGTAAGCATAATTTGCAATGCCAAACCAGTGCAGATCAAAACTGTAGAAGCTATAGAGTGAAATACTTTGCAGTGCTTCTACATCAACATAGATACTATCACTGCGATAATAGGAGAGACTGCTATAGAAGTGCTCAGAAAGATTCACCCCTACACCAGCATTCAAAGCGTGTGTATTTTGATAGACGACCTCTTCTATATCTGTATCATTAATAAGGGTGTATCCGTATCTGCCTAGAAGTGTGAAACCACCCGCTGTATAAGTAAAATCTGCCGAGACTGAAACGTCTAAAGCTTCATTTCCCAAGCCGCTATCATAGGTTGGAATAATAACACCAGCTCCTAAACGAAACTGAAACTGTTGTGAGAGTGCCCACTGATAATTGAGTGTAATGTATGAATCATTTAAACCACGATTTGAATAGGTTTCGCTATTGGAGTTGAAGTAAGAGACAACAGCCTGAAGAGAGAAGCTTTTATAGTAATAGTCAAATTGCAATTCAGTGTTATAGGTATCGGTAAGCTCATTCGTACGATAGTCAAGCTGTGAAAAACTTCCACCAACAATAATGTCATAATGATGATAACTGACTAAGGATTGAATCGTACAGCCGCTGGAATCAACCAGCTCAGTTAATGGCGTGTAAGAGCATTGATCGTATGCATCTTCTACCCCATCAAGATCCGCATCTTCGTAGGCATAAATAACTTTGCTTATAAAAAGAAGTAAAAAGCTTATGCGCCACATGTTTCACTCTTAATGTTGAGTATTTAAATTTTGACTATTAGGTACTCTACCACTTCCCTGACCATGGTCTGAGCCTTGTGAGTGATGATACTGTTCAAGTCCTTGGCGCTGATTCATCTGTTCATGCCTTCCTACCTGCTCCATAGTACCCATCTGTTTTTGATGCTGAGCAGATGTATGAGCCACATCTTGTCCCTTGGTACCAACAGCACCTCTTTTTTGACGCAGCTGATCGATCGCGGCACGACGTTCACTCTTATTCATCTGGCTCAATTGTACTTTTATAGCATTCATCAACTTAACCCGCTCAGCGGGTAATGCTTGTTGCAAAGCAGCAATTTGAGTGTCAATAGACTCCATAGCAAAAAGTGAAGCATACAGACTAAATAACAGTACAATGCTGATAGAAATAATTTTATACATCTCTCAACTCCTAATCAAAGTATAAGTAGTAAGGCATAAATAATTTCATAGTTCAATGAAATTATTTATGCCCTACTACTCAACACTATGACATAGGAGTATTAGCTGAGTGTAAGTATAATACAACAGTTGTCCCTCTTCCAACTTCACTCTCAAGCTCAATTTTGATTTTCATCTCATCGCAGAGCTTTTTTACACTGTGAAGCCCAATACCCATTCCACGTTCATGCTCTTTATAAAAACGCTCAAACACCTTTTTAGGATGTTCTATTCCTATCCCCGTATCTTCTATGGTAATTTTATGTGCTTTTAGCTTCACTCTAACACTGCCCTCTTTCACATTATATTTTGCAGCATTACTTAATAAGTTATCCAAAATACGGCTCAAAGCATCTCTGCTGGTGTTGAGCATCATCGTTTCACCTTCAACACTAAACGAGAGAGAAGGATAGAGTTTTTCAATGACCGCCAGACGCTCAAGCAGTACAGCTTTAACATCAAACCGCTCACTCTGAAGCTGATGTTCCATAAGATAGCTTCGCAAATTATTTTGAAGTGAGAGGATGGATTCGATCCCTAATTCAATCCGTTTTACTTTTTTCGCTTCACTTGGCGGACAGTTAAGCATACCGGCATTTAGACGCAGTGATGCCAACGGTGTGTTAAAATCATGCAGGATGTCTTTCACAAACTCTTCCGTCATTTTGAGTGCTTCTCTTAGAGGATGCAGAGTATAGAATGAAAAGAGAATTGAGAGAAGAGCAAGAACAGATAAGACGCCTGCATATTGCCATAAAAACCGATCTTGTAACTGTGCTATTTTTTTTTCATACTCACGATTTGAAAGGATAATTTTGAGTGCATATTGATCTGAATCTGATATGCTAAAAAGCGCATATAACTCTTTAGTATTTCGTTTTAAACTAAAAAGATGCATCGGCTCAAGCGGTACAAAGTCGATCTCAAACTGTGTACATTTAAGATCAAAGCTGCACAGTTTCATCTGTGTAAACAGTTTCTCATCAAGTGAATCATGTTCTTTATAATAGAGGGTATAAAAGAGTAAAGAGCTAATAAAAGAGAGTGCCAAAAAAAACAGTAAAAAACTTTTACTAAAAGACTCAATTTCAACACGCTTCAAATAAGAACCTTTCATCTGAGTAGAGCTTATGTATACTCCGGATCTCCTCCGGAGTATTTACTCCATTACAAAATAAAAATGATTAGTAAATATAGGTAAAATAGAGTAAAAAGCCTGATAATGTATTATCAACGTTCACTTTTTTATCGCCATCATCCATCTCCACATTAATAATAGTGGAATCAAATCCTAAGCCCACACCAACATGCTCAACAAAACGATATTCAATCGCGAAAAGAGAGCTGATGAGCGAACCGGTATAGGTGTCAAACTCAAGATAGAAGAAATCCGCTTTATAATCAATAAAAAGAGTTTCCGGAATAATTGTGTACTGGCCTTTAAATCCGACAACCGGAAGCGGCGCGGTCACACTACTGCCTGACGACACTGTTTTACTTGGAATACCATTGACGCTCCCTGAGGCAGAAATACCAAGATCAATTGACGTCAGATGTAGACCAGCAGAGAGGGCTAGCTCTACTCGATCATTGTGATAAAAAGAGTAGAGATAATTAACTTTTAAAATATCCATATCAAAAAAACTATCTACCCTAGCACCGGCTCCAATAATATCTCCGTTCCATTCAAACTCCCCACTAACGACTCGTTCGCCATCACTTCTGACAGCATAATAAGAGCCTTCAATGGCATGCTGATCATTAAAGCGATAATAACCGTCAAGACGAAATGTAGCCGTATCGCTGTTAAGTCCCAACTGATCTTCTGTGTTGATCCTCGCACCGACAGGAAAACCTTTTTTACTCAACTGCATGTCCGTTTCAAATGAAGTGACAAACATTCCTCCCACATTGATTTTCCATTTATCCTCAACCTCAGCATTTAGAGCTGTTCCGAGTAGCAAAGAGAGAAGAAAAAGTCGTTTTAAATACATAATATTCCTTTAATGTAGTATTTTAAGTAATATATGTATTCTATCATCTACAGGCTAAATATCAAGTTGAGAGAAACCTATAAAAATACCAATTAATTGTTCTGCATGCGATAGAATAATCGTATCTTTAAGTACTTCAAAAGACAAATGTAACTAACATTCTCACATTAACTAAAACTCTTTATACACTAACAATTGCAACTTGGCTTTTTTAATGTCTTAAAGAGCTAATTTTTCAAAGATCTACAAGCGTCCTATAGGAGAATATTTATACTATGAAAAAAATAAAGTGTGATGTACTGGTGATCGGCGGCGGTCCTGCCGGCGGTGTGTGTGCCGTTACGGCAAAGATGAACTACCCTGAGAAGGAGATTTTAGTTGTACGCGAATTTGAAGTACAGCTTGTTCCATGTGCCATTCCCTATATCTTTGGTGAGACACTTGGATGCAGTGAAAAAGATGTCGCTTCCTGCGGTATGGCAGATGAGATGGGTATCTCAACAAAACTCGGCGAGATCGAAGATGTGAATGTTGAGAAAAAATTGGCGTATATGGACGGGCATGAGATCTCCTATGACAAACTTGTATTTGCCACAGGGTCGAGACCATTTGTCCATGCTTCCCTTCAACACTCATTGAGTCTTGATGGTGTCTTTACCATTCCTAAGAACAAGGAGCTGATCGACAAAGCAAAAGCCTATATCGACACCATCAATGATGTCGTGGTTGTCGGTACTGGGTTTATTGGTATTGAAATGGCAATGGAGTTTAGAGAGAGTGGAAAAAATGTGACGGTTATCGGCGGCAGTAAACATATTTTAAAAGGATCATTTGACCCTGAAATTGCGATGGAAGCCGAAAAAATACTGCTTGAGAAGGGCATTACATTTATCGGCAGGGACAGAGTCTCTGCCATCATCGATAAAAACGGCGACAATATTGTTAATGGTGTCAAACTCAAAAGTGGCAGAATTGTCAATGCTCAGGCCGTTATTTTAGCAACAGGGTACAAACCAAATACTGATTTGGCTAAAAAAATCGGTATGCCTTTAGGTAAATACGGCGGGATATGGGTCAGTGACTATATGATGACAGAAAATAACGATATCTTTGCCGTGGGCGACTGTAGTTCACGCCGAACATTTATTGGGAGTTCACCCTCAAAAGTGATGCTGGCATCGACATCGGCAGCAGAGGGCCGTGTCGCAGGAAGCACACTTTTCAGTATGAAATACCTTAAAGGCTTTAGCGGAACCATTGCCATATTTTCAACCATGGTGGGCGACAGAGCCTTCTCATCTGCGGGCATCACTGAAGATGCCGCACATGCGGCACATGCTGATATCGTTGTCGGAACGTTCAGTGGGATGAACCGACATCCTTCAACAATCCCAGGGGCACAGAAACAGTTGGTCAAGCTCATAGCGGTACGCAATGGCGGCCGTATTATCGGTGGGCAGATCATCGGCGGAGACGAGACGGGTGAGATGATCAATATCATCGGTTTGATGATTACCTCTCAACTCACAATTTATAATGCGATGTCGATGCAGGTAGCAACACAACCGATGCTGACTGCGGCACCGACAAATTATCCGATCGTTATGGCGGCGACATTGATCGCTCAGAAAATTGAAAAATAGAGAGAAGGAAAAACAGTGAAAAAGAAGAGAATTACAAGTATAGTGGATGCAAAAGCGGAAATAGCGAAACTCAAAAATGAGAACTGTGCAGAAGATGATGTCTTTTTTCAGGCAATGGAAGAAGTTCTCCTCTCTATCTATCCACTTTTCGAATCAGATGAAAACTATGAAAAAAATGAAAAAAATGCCATTGTACGAAGATTGATTACTCCCGATAGAGTCATTAAATTTAAAGTGGCATGGCTCGATGACAATAATGAAATTCAGATTAATACCGGTTATCGTGTTCAGTTCAATAACGCACTAGGACCGTATAAGGGAGGGTTGCGTTTTCATCCAAGTGTCAATGAAGGCATCTTAAAATTTTTAGGCTTTGAACAGATTTTGAAAAATGCATTGACGGGTCTGCCACTTGGTGGCGGTAAAGGCGGAAGCAACTTTGATCCTAAAGGCAAAAGTGATTTTGAAGTAATGAAGTTCTGCTCAGCTTTTATGACAGAGTTGCATAAACATATTGGACCACGTATTGATGTTCCTGCCGGAGATATTGGTGTCGGCGCACGTGAAATTGGTTACCTCTTCGGAGAATACAAAAAAATCACATCACACTTTGACGGGGTTCTGACAGGAAAGCCATTTTTCTTCGGCGGTTCATTAATGCGGCCTGAAGCCACCGGTTATGGTGTTATTTACCTAACACAAAAAATGCTGGAACTCGAAAATAAAGAGAGCCTAAAAGGTAAAGTTTGTACGGTTAGCGGTGCAGGAAATGTTGCACTTCACGCCATTGAAAAACTAATACAACTCGGAGCAATTCCAGTGACTTGTACCGATTCTAGAGGAATGATTTACGATGCCAGAGGCATTGATGTCACGCTGTTAAAAGAGTTAAAACTTAAACAGCGTGCCTCTTTGGAAAAATATCTTGAAACACATACAGAAGCTAGGTATATTCCAGTATCAGAGTATCCTGAAGGCGGTCATGCAGTCTGGGATATTCCATCTTATGCAGCCTTTCCATGTGCTACACAAAACGAGCTAACGGCAGTAGATGCTAAAAATCTTATTAAAAATGGCTGTGTTACGGTGACAGAAGGTGCCAATATGCCTTCAACAACCGAAGCAGTCAATCTTATGTTAGCAAGCACTATCTCTCTTGCTCCTGCAAAAGCAGCCAATGCCGGCGGTGTTGCCGTCAGTGGATTTGAGATGAGCCAAAATGCTGCCATGCAGAAATGGACATTTGAAGAGGTTGATGCCAAACTCAAAACGACCA
>Ga0164318_10007738_pt1 | contig 10413 bp, 10 predicted proteins | sample GuaBasSedimGuay9_FD_113734 | JGI IMG/M metagenome (GOLD analysis project Ga0164318, IMG submission 113734) | Subseafloor sediment microbial communities from Guaymas Basin, Gulf of California, Mexico - Guay9, Core 4571-4, 0-3 cm | ecosystem: Environmental > Aquatic > Marine > Hydrothermal vents...
AGAATATCGCCCTTAATCCTGGAAAAATCAGTTGTTAAAAAGTAACCGGGAGTTAAATCACTGGTAACATCAACACCGGCATATTTCAAAGCGGTAACATAAAGAGGTTCCCGAAGTCCGTGTTCCAGTAAATACCCCGAGGAAATCATTTCATGGGCATTAAGATCTGCAATGATGCGCCCATCGTCAATCAGAATAATTCTATCCACCTCCCGGTGGAGTACATCTTCAATCCGGTGTTCTATGATGATGGTTGTTTTTAACTTATCAGCATTCTTTTCACGGTGAATGCGGTCGATCAACTCAATGGCATACTTCCCGGTTTCCGGGTCCAGATTGGCCAGAGGCTCATCAAAAAGCAGTATTTCGACATCATCAACCAATATTCCGGCAAGGGATGTCCGCTGCATCTGCCCGCCGGACAGTTCATGTGGGGACTGTTTGAGAAGGTTCTGAACACCAACCAGGGTGGCTACATCCTTTACCCTGGAAATCATTTCCCTTTGGGGAACACAATCATTTTCCATGGAAAAAGAAATATCCTCGGCTACAGATAAGCCGACAAACTGAGCATCCGAATCCTGCATTACCGTACCGATTGTTTTTGACAGTTCAAAAATACCGGTGTTCTGTGTCACAGTACCGTTGATAGTCAAAGAGCCATCAATCTCGCCTTCATACGAAAAGGGAATCAACCCGTTAAGGCAATTCCCCATCGTACTCTTTCCACTGCCGCTGGGGCCGACGATGAGGATTTTTTCCCCCCTGAATATTTTCAGGTTGATATCCTTCAACGTCGGCTTTGACTGGGCAAAGTACTTGAATGAAAAATTGATAAACTCGATAACCGGAGCTTCTTTTATGCTGTCCAAATTAACTATTCAAGACTTCCTTTCTTGGGTATGGTTTTTGACCATGCAAACATCAGCAATGTTCCAAGAACACCACAGCTGATTACACCGAACAATGCAGCAACCGCACCCTGGGTAAATACCAGATTTGATGGCTCTGCATAAATCCAGATATCCAGTAACGGTGCAACAATCAGCCAGGCAACGATGTTTCCGATTACCTGAATGATATTCCAGGTGATTACACCCTTGAGTGTGAATTCGCCTTTTTCAATTCCGGTTCTCTTGTATGCCAGTCCGAAAATAAAACCACTCACGCCGCTGGCAATTACCCAACTCCACCACGGAGAACCGTATTGAGCGGCATCACTTAACGCATGGCCGATAAACTGAATTAATGCCCCGGCTATGGGTCCGAAGAGAACCGCCATCAGAGAGCCTAATGCGTAGGCGGTTTGAAACTGTGTTTCCGGTACCCATGAGGGTATTTTCACAAACATGAATAACACCATGAACAACGCTGCACCAATACCCGTGGCTACAATTTTCTTTGTGCCGAATTTAAACATATGCTGAACCTCCTGCAATTCAGTGATGTTCCTTCATAATTACGATTATGAAAGAACTTTACAATAACTATATTCTTTCAAGACTGATCGTCCAGTCAAAACCTGATTGAATGTTATATTTATCCACAAAACTCTTCATATTTGTACCAACGGCAAAATAGCCTATCTCGTTGTTGTAGATAATATCTTCGCCTTCTTTAACACTGCCGAAGGATTTACCGTAAAGAACATCCTTCTCGTATCGGGTTTCACCCTTATATTTAATAGTTACCCTTACCATCGTATCAAAGTCAATATTCAGAACTTCAAAAACAGCAATCGGTATATTGGTCCATATCATTCCGAAGAGAGGATCGAGAATATCAATCATTCCATCCACACGATTACCCGAGACTGCAGCTTCCGGTGTGGGATGGCAGATAATATCATCAGGATTTAGTTCAGGGCCAACACCTTCAAAATCAATAACCCCGGCAGCCAGTCTGGCACCGGTATAGGCATAAACATCTCTGCCGTGAAAGACATGTGATTTCTCACTGCCCTTCACCCTGTTTACCGATTCATCAATCTCTCTGAGAGCGGTGACACCCACATGCTTCACCAGATGTGTGAGGGTTCCGTTATCCGGGGTTACGATATAATGGCCGGCTTTTGTAAGAGCAACAACACTTTTACGGCTGGTTCCCACCCCCGGATCGATAACCGAGACAAAGACACAGCCAGAAGGAAATGCCGGGCAGGTTTGAAACAAAGAATAGGACGCATCCCAGGTGTTGAACACCTCAATATTATGGGTAATATCCATCAGCTTCAAATCCAGATCGACACCCATGGCAACTCCATACATCTGGGCCACAGTCCCTTCCAATAAACCGAAGTCACTTTGAAAAGCCAGTACTTTATTTGTTTTTACCAATTGCACCATTTATACCGCCTGATTCACTGATATTCTGATTTTATTTTCGGGACCGGTTTTTATTCCATAAGATTTTGCAAAACTTCCCTGATGAATCCCTACGGCAAGATTCATCATGGAGTTGACATAGGCCAATTCATCCCCGGGATTTACATCGTTAAATGATTTACAGAATGGAATTGTTCCATGGTACAATTCAACGCCCAAATGAAGTATCACCACATTCAGCATATCACCATAGACAGGTTTTATGGCCTCCAGATCTGAATCAGTTATATCAGTCCATAAATGCCCGAATCGCACATCCAGGATTTCAACGGTCCCGGTTAAGGCGCTTCCCTCAATCTGAACCTTATCCTTATCAATCTGTATCAGGCTGCTTAATTCCAGCCTTTCACCAACATCTTCATACCCGATTACCCCGGATGCAAGCCGGGCCCCGGTGTAAGCATACACATCCCGGCCATGAAAAGTATGAGATCCATCACTCCCCTGAAGCCTGTTAACCGATTCATTAATTAGCCTCATTTCAAGTACACGATCAGAGAGAAACAGGTGAGTTAAAGTTCCGTTATCCGGTGTTACCACGTATCGGTTACCGGTAAGCCTGACCACAACGCTCTTTCGATCTGAGCCTACCCCGGGATCGACAACCGAGACGAAAACGGTTCCTTCCGGCCAGAAATCAACCACCTGAAAAAGGCGGTAAGAGGCCTCCCAAATGTTAAAAGGGCTGATGTCGTGGGTAACATCACTTATTATAATGTTTCCGTCCACACCGTAAGCGATACCCTTCATGGCGCTCACCGCACCATCTCCCAGGCCGAAATCGCTTTGAAAAACAAGTTTCCTCATCATCTGCATTATCTATCTGAGACCGGTAGATTTTTCAAACTGTATCAGCCAGTCCCTTCCGGCACCGATATCATGGGCCCTGGCGAAATTACCCTGATTTATGGCCACACCCACGTTCAGCAGGGAGTTGATATATATCAAAGTGGCCCCGATATTCACATCACTGAAAGATTTTCCATACTTCAGATCGTTGCCGTACACAATTCTCCCATAATGGGTTATCTGCATGCCGATATAATCCCCGAACTTCACCCCGAGATCGGCAAACATCTCCCTGGAGCAGTTGGTCCAGAGACTGCCGTACCGGGCATCCAGTATATCAATGGAAGCGGAGATAACACCGTCATCAATAACTGCCGGGGTATAAGGATGAACAAAAGTTTCCTCCGCCGGTAATGCTCTTCCCACTCCAGCCAGATCGATCATACCCGCAGCCAGGCGGGCACCGGTGTAAGCGTACACATCCCGGCCGTGAAAGGTGTAGGAATGCTGAGAATCCTTCAAACGGTTCTCCGCCTCCTCTATCTCATGGCGTTCGGCAATTCCCAGAGTCTGGGCCACATGGGTAAGGGTTCCATTATCCGGAGTAACAATGTAATGCCCTGTATTTGTAAGGACTGCCACACTCTTCCGGTCGGTTCCCACTCCGGGGTCTACCACCGAAACAAAGACGGTACCCGGAGCCCAGAACTCCACGGTCTGAATCAGCCGGTACGAGGCCTCCCAGATATCAAACTGGGGTATCTCATGGGTAAGATCGTACAATTTCAAATCAGGGGAAACGGCGTTGGCCACGCCGTACATGGCGGCGACAGCGCCGTCCACCAGGCCGAAGTCGCTTTGGAATACAACAGTTCCGTTTGTTTTCATTCTACCAAGTATACGAATAAACCCGCATCTCGCCAGAGGTGTTCCAAAACAAACAAAAAAACTTGATGAACAAAGGCCGAAACCCTTAGAATCAAGCCAACAGCTATGGAAGAACATTACATCTACTACCTTGATTCCAGTCTCAAACTCTCCAGGGGCAAAGAGTACATCATCGGCCGGGCAAAGGAAGCCGATATTCAACTCACCGACGAGAGGGTTTCCCGGAACCACGCCTCACTGAGATGGTCGGGAAGCGGATTCGCCCTGGTAGACCTCCAAAGCACCAACGGCACCTTTGTAAACGGGGGAAAAGCAGGATCTATCAGGCTCCTGGACGGCGACCGCATCCGAATCGGCCCCCACGACCTCCAGTACATTATCAGCAGTTCAGAAGAAAACTCCATTCCCCAGCCCGACGATACCCTGATATTCGAGCGTAAAGTACACGAGCTGGCCAAAGAGGCGGATTCTCCGGAAATGGCCGGAAGAATTCGGGACTTGAAGCGCTACTACAACCAGAATAGAGATGCCCTTTCGGACATGGCCTTCCGGGACGAACTTACCGGCCTGTTCAACCGCCGATACTTCGATCAGAAACTTCAGGAAGAGGTAAACCGCTGCGGCAGGTACGGCCGCAACTTGAGCCTGATACTCGGAGATATCGACCATTTTAAAAGTTACAACGATGAATTCGGTCATCAGAAAGGGGATGAGGTACTGCAGTCCGTCTCTGAAATGATAAGAAGCAGCTGCAGAAATTCGGATACCGCAGCCCGGTACGGCGGAGAGGAACTGGTTGTGATTCTTCCGGAAACAGATGCTGAAGGTGCATTTCTGGTTGCTGAAAAAGCCCGGAAACTCATCGAAGCCCGGTCGGGAGATGTGGCGGGAACAACGGTTACCATCAGCATGGGTATTGCCGCCTTCGGAGTGGAAAATGACGGCCCTGCCGAACTGGTTGCCGCTGCGGATAAGGCCATGTACAAGGCGAAATCCTCCGGGAGGAACTGCTGTGTTATGGACCCCCTGAGTCCTTCCGGCATAGGATGAAGCAATGGCCGTTCTTACAGCAAAAAAACATCCGTTAACCCGGGCCGCACACTACATATTCCTGCTGCCTTTTCTCCCGGCGCTGCAGCCTCTGCTGGTTCATTACCGGATGGCCGACATGATTATATATCTCTCCGGAATTGTGCTGGTTCTGTTTCTGGTGATATACGGTAATCATCTCCCTCTGTTGAAAACGGACAGCAGCGGTTTGAATCTTTTCCTGCATTACCGCCATAATGCCGAGTACCATCCCTTTACCGGTTTGGAGAATTACAGACGTTCAGGGAGCAGCCGTATCAGTCTGTACTCTGTGGATTACCGCCCGGTTGTACTTAAAATGAAAAAAAAGGATGTGGAGAAACTCATCTCCATTCTGGAAGAAGAAAATATACATGCAATTGAAAAATAATTTCATTCCCCGGACTTTATATCCGGTGTCCCTCCTCCTGTTTTTTTTATTTCTGCTGACCTCCTGTCACCCGGACCTGCCCACTGTAAGCGAAGGAAATGAGGACCACATCAGCCTTGAAAAATGGCTGGATGAAAGCCGCAGAACTCCCGGAGAACTGCTGACCGAAGAACTGATTGCAGAACGATCGGTGGTACTCACCCAGGATAATCTTCTGAGAGCCGATACCGTTAATCTGATGAAAGCCATAGTACCTGTCCTTTACGTTGCGGGAGTACGTGAACTGGGACTGTTTTTTCTGGATTCAGCACAGCAGATAGAACTGGACGCCTACATTCTGGACGGTAGTGATAAAACCCGGGCCGAGAAACTGCTGTTCTCCGCGAATGCCGCTCTGGGTTACAGCGAATACTGTGATTTTATTCTTTATGTGCGGGAGTTCAACGGAAATCTGGATGCGGGAGAAGAGGCAATTCGCCTGCTCGCCCTGGGGGAGAATGGCAAAACTTCTCCTGAAATACTCACTTTGGCTCTGGAGAATCAGGAACAAAAGCCCCCGGTGTTTCTCTGGATTCCAGCCGAAGATTTGGAAATGCTGCCGGAAAACCTGGTAATTCTCTCTCACCACGGTCCCGGAAAGAACACTCTCCGATGGAACGGTCTGATTGAAAATGTCTGTGCTCAGCGTGATATCCGGGATTGTACCTTCGCCTTCAGAACTACAGAGCCGCCGTTTCCCGGGTGGAACGATAAAGAAGCCGGCATCAAAGCCGATATTTACATCGTGACACCCTTCCCTTACCGGGCGGTTCAGCCCATACCGGATTTTATCACACCGGAAACAGCCGCCCGGGCTCTGACATTCTTCCCGGAGATAAGTATGGAGAAACCTTTAAGCTGGATTGCATTCCGTATGAACCGGATTACAAGGAAAGCGGCCTCAGGCTATAACCACATGGTGGAGAATCTGAACCTGCCCGGGGTTTCAGAATGATTTTCAGGGCTTAATGTTGTTTATTTCCCGGTTAAACAGATCTTTCAAGTCGCCGGAATCTTCTCTGAAGAGATAAACAACATCCAGGGAGGCAATTGTATCTGTAACAGCCTTGATTTTCCCCATAAAAAGGGTTTTTGAAATATATTCACCCACCCGCTCTTCAGTGGCTACGGCATCAACATTGTTCCAGATCTGCTGCACCATCCCCTGAATATCATTCTCGAAAAGCTGGTATTCAAAACCGGCATTCCGGGCAATATCCTCGGCAAAAGAGCCCCGTTGAACGGCAACCTTTCTCCCTTTGAAGGATTGAACATCCGTCATATCACCAGAAGTAGAAAACAGCTTTATATTAAACCGACTATAGGGTTTGGATGCGATTACCGGCTCTCTGGCAAAAAATTCATTCGGCCAGCCGACATTCAACAGGAGATCCAGCTCACCATTCATCAGTTTGGAATAAAGGTCGGCCCATTGCCCTCCGATAAAAAGGGCTTCCCTTCCAGCCAATCTTAAAAGTGATTTGACATGCTCCACGCTGAAACCTACCGGGCTGCCGTTTTCAATATGTGTCCATGGCGGATAGGCCGTATCATGTCCGATTTTTAATCCGGTGGAATCAGATGAGAGGGATTTCTCAAGAAGATTGCCGAGGTCGTTGAGGTCTGCTGCAGAAAGATCGCTGGTTTTTTCATAGCTGTTTACCGCAGATTCTATCAGGGGAATCTTCTCAATGGTTGATTCACCGGTTTTATGAATGATATCCAGGGATTCCAGCAATGATGCGGTTCTTGAGGCTTGATTTCCCACCAGTGTATTAATCGAGCCTATCTCCTCATTGATGGTTTGGAGTTCATCCGCCGAATCACCTAAAAGGCCGCCGGTGGTTCCAATGGTTCCCAGAACATCGGATTGTATCCTTCCATATTCATTGAGAAAATCATTTGCATCTTTCAGTTTATGATTAAGCTCTTTTAAAATATCAGAGATACCGCTTGTGTTTGTACGGCTGCGGTCCGCCAGTTTCCGGATTTCCTTGGCAACCACCTGAAAGCCCCGGCCTTTTTCCCCGGCTCGGGCCGCCTCAATCGCTGCATTCAGGGCCAGAAGATTGGTTAACTCCGAAATATCTTCAATAACATCAATTCTCTGAACTATCATATCAATGGAAGTATTCAGCTGGTCGAAGACGTCCATCAGATTACGGAATCCGGAATCGATTTTCCCCACGGAATCAGCGGCGTCGGACATTGAATGAATGCTCTCTCTGGAGCTTTCAATATTGTTCTGAATTATCCGGGAGGATTTATTGACAAGATCGGCCATCTCCTCTGCATTTCCGTTAACTGCCTGAAGATCGTCGAAAGCTTTCTCAATCAGATCCTGAAAATTAGCAGTGGATTTAAGATACTCATCCTGAAACATCATGATGATATGAAATATCTGATCGGAATCAATCTGGTTTCCCAGAAGTTTATTCTTCCGCAGTATCACTTTACTCAGCAGTTCAGCTGTTTCTTTCAGTTGTAGTTCCAAGGGGCATCACTCTCCGATGAAAGACTCAAATAATTTTAATTAGCGTCCAGCATCTTCTCATCATACATGAGGTGTGTATGCTTAGCGAGTATTTTCAGCGAAGATTGTGAAACCCGACAAGTCCGAGAGACTCTCCCATCCTTATGGTGGAGGCCGAATTGTTCAGTGTGTAAAGATGAATTCCCGGGGCACCCCGGTCCAGCAGATCACGCATCTGTTCTGTGGCCCAATGGGTTCCTGCCATTTCAACACCTTCATCGGTTTCCGCCCTGTTTACCGCACGGATTAAACCTGATGGGAAGCGGGTTCTCGGAGCCAGTTTGGCCATGTGATTCATATTTGATAATCCGGTAACAGGCATTATCCCCGCAATAACCGGAACGGTAATTCCGGCAATTATGCAGCGATCGACAAAATCATAATAATCGCGATTATCGAAAAAAAGCTGAGTAACGATGTAATCAGCACCGGCATCCACTTTTTCTTTCAGAAAAACAAGTTCTTCCAGACGGTTAACCGATGAAGGATGCCCCTCGGGAAATCCTGAAACACCGATACCCATCCCCGGATAATTATCCTTGATAAAAAAAACCAGATCGGAAGCATGGGGAAAAGCTCCGGGAGGTTTGCTTCTACCGACAATTCTATCCGAGGGAGTATCACCCTTGAGGGCCAGGATGTTATGAACACCGCTCTCGGCATACCTGTCAAGAATGGATTTCATTTCATCCCGGCTGTGGCCGACACAGGTTAAATGGGCCACAATTTCTGCATCGGTTTCCCGGACAAGCTGGGTTACCAGTTTATGGGTGTGTTCCCGGGTGGCACCGCCGGCACCGTAAGTGACGCTGATATAGGCAGGATTCAGATGGTTCAAATCTGTTATAGTTTGATATAGTTTCTCCCAGCCCAGGGGGTTTTTCGGAGGAAAAAACTCGTAACTGACCGCGGTTTTCCCTTCACTTAGTATCTCTTTAATCAGCATATTCGGATTCTCTCTTTTACAGGTTCGTTTCTACAACAAGATACAGTAGTCTTTCACGATGGTCCATCACCGGGATTTTCGGTAGGATGAAGCCATGATCCGATTAAACAACAACTACAGCAAGCTGCAGGCCGGCTACCTTTTTGTCGAAATCTCCCGGCGGGTAAATGCCCATGCCGAAAACCATCCTGAAAGTAAACTCATCAAACTGGGAATCGGGGATGTTACCAACCCCCTGCCCCCTTCGATTATCAAGGCCTTCCATCAAGGAGTTGATGAACAGGCCGAGGCCGAGAGCTTCAAGGGGTACGGCCCGGAACAGGGGTATGCATTCTTAAGAGAAGCCATTGCCGAGGCCGATTATGCCTCCCGGGGATGCCGGATATCCGCCGATGATATTTTTGTCTCTGACGGGGCGAAGTGTGATACCGGGAACTTTCAGGAACTCTTTGCCGATGACGTTACCATTGCCGTTCCCGACCCGGTGTATCCGGTTTACGTGGACACCAACGTGATGGCCGGTCGTACCGGAGAGGTCAGAGACGGTCGATACGAAGGGCTTATCTACCTGGAAGGCACCGAAGAGAACGATTTTGTCCCCTCTCCGGCAGATCTGCCCGAGGGCGGAGCGGATCTGGTGTACCTCTGCTTCCCCAACAACCCCACCGGGGCTACAGCGTCCAGGGAACAGCTTGGAGAATGGGTTGATTGGGCCATAGACCGGAGGTCACTTATATTATTCGACGCCGCATACGAGGCCTTTGTCATCAACCCCGATATTCCCAAAAGCATCTACGAGATTCCCGGAGCTGAAAAATGCGCCGTTGAGTTCCGCAGCTTCTCAAAAACCGCCGGATTCACCGGCACCCGCTGCGCCTTCACGGTGGTTCCCGGCAGCATCGAAATTGACGGGATGAAACTCCGGGATATGTGGAACCGCCGGCACTCCACCAAGTTCAACGGCGTCTCCTACCCGGTACAGAAAGCTGCCGCAGCGGTATACGCCCCGGAAGGTAAAAGAGAAACCCGGGAATTGATAGAAGGCTATCTTGAGAACGCAAAAATCATTCGCGAAGCCATGAACGAAGTGGGTTATAAAACCTGGGGCGGGGTGAACAGTCCCTACGTCTGGGTAAAAACCGGGGAGGATTCCTGGGACACCTTCGACACGCTGCTCAATGAAGCCGATGTGGTAGTAACCCCGGGCAGCGGATTCGGGAGAATGGGCAAAGGATTCATCAGAATCAGTGCGTTCAACTCCAAAGAGAATGTGGAAGAGGCCATCAGCCGAATCCTCAAGGCACTCAAATGAGACTTGGAGGGACACAAGGATGAAAAAAACCCGGGAGCGGGAACCGGACAAGCCCCTGCAAAA
>Ga0164318_10007739_pt1 | contig 10412 bp, 7 predicted proteins | sample GuaBasSedimGuay9_FD_113734 | JGI IMG/M metagenome (GOLD analysis project Ga0164318, IMG submission 113734) | Subseafloor sediment microbial communities from Guaymas Basin, Gulf of California, Mexico - Guay9, Core 4571-4, 0-3 cm | ecosystem: Environmental > Aquatic > Marine > Hydrothermal vents >...
AGCACATCCGTGAGAATCTGGCGCACGACCGCAGCTTCGGCATGGGTATCGACGCCGGCATGGAATTGGATCGACGGGCTGCTCGTTGATTCATTGACTTTGATGGGTTTGAGTTTAAGTTCTTTTGTGAGTTCGACAAAAGGCGACCAGGTCTGCCCATCTGACTGCCAAACCATGCAGCCTTTTGACGAGTTGATAGCTGCTTTGACCACAGCCTTTTCGGCTTCGCGGAGGGCGAAAAAGCCAGCAAATATCACAAAATCGAAATCACCGAACGCTTCGGAGGGATGCTCGGTCGCAAATTCGGCAGCTTTCCTGTAAATCATTCCTCTCGTGAGGAATCCTTTGCGTTCAGCGACTTCCTCAAACGCCCTTTTCAATTTTGGAAGCTCGGTCCAAAGATGTTTGACTTTAACTTGGATGTCTTCGTATTCGGCGAGCGCTGGCAAATCCATAAGCTTTTCATTTGAAATGAGTTCTTGATCGAATTCCGTAAAGGCTGACGCCAGTTTAACGCCCCAAAAGGCGAATTCTCCGAAATCTTTGAATTCCTTAGCGATGGAAAATCCATTTTGCTGTGCGAGTTGGAAGATGACACTTGCGGCCTCAAGTGGACTCAAAATCCTGCCAAACGCCCCCGAAATTGTCGCAATCTCGGTCAAAAACTCCTCAATTTGGAATATCTTTGGCGGCACATACGGTTTGCGAAGCAATTCAAAGAGTTTTTGACGCAGATAAACGCTCGGCCTCCTGCCCGGAAAGACAACGGCTATGTTTGAAAAATCGTTGACGCCGAGCGAAATGAGGGCTTTCGCCACAAATTCGATCACATCGCTATCGAAAGGCAATTCGTAAATTCCAGCTTCAAGCATTACTTCAAACCTCTTCCAAAAGGCGGAAGCTATTATATCGCAAGGTCGGCGCCGATGAGTCTCTGTCGAGTCCGAGCTGCATCTGACGAGCAATCCGACACTTTGAGCCTTAAAATTGTGAACAATTACGGGAGGTCAACGAGATGCTCAGAAGGGTTCAGATCGGAAACTACAAATGCCTCAAACATGTGGATTTGTCCTTGAGCAATTTTCACATCCTCATAGGTCCAAATGGGAGCGGCAAATCGACTCTTATCGACGCCATCACCTTTGTCAGAGATGTCGTCTATCTCGGTGTAAAAGAGGCAGTTGAAAAACGAGTGGACACATTTTCAGAACTTACATGGCTTAAAAACGGCGAGGATATTGTCATTTCGATTGAATTATCTGTCCCAGAAGCTGTTACAAAATCAAGTTGGAATGCCATCCGATACGAGCTTCAGATAGGTTTCAGAGAGGAAACAGGTGTGTCGATTGTGAAGGAAAATCTCTGGATAATGCGCAACCATAAGGACTTACAGAATGCGAAAGCTTTTCCCATCTTCAAAACCCCATTTGACTTCATCACCCAAAAAAAGCCAAGGGATTGGAAACAGCCGATTTCCAGAGAGGCAAAAACCTATTTTCGAGCGGAATCCACAGATTGGGTAACCTATTTCGTGTTGCCGCCCGACCGTGCGGCTTTGAGCAGCTTACCTGAAGACAGAGAGCGATTTCCGGTTAGCCTTTGGTTCAGAGATTTTTTAGACAAAAAACTTGTCAAACTGCAACTTATTACCGAACGGATGCGGATGCCGTGTCCGCCTGACGCTCCATCGGTGTTTCAACCCGACGGTTCAAACCTTCCGAAAGTCTTGAGAAAAATGATGCGTGAGAACCCAAAAAAGTTTGAGAGTTGGAAAGCACACATCAAGACGGTATTTGAGGACCTTGATGACATAAAAATTGTTGTCAGAGAAGAGGATAGACGGTCATACATTGTCGCAAAATTCAAGAATTCGCTGGAAGCACCTTTATGGTTACTGTCAGATGGGACTTTGCGGTTCATGGCTTTGACTCTCATCCCGTATCTCGATGATTCCCATTCCGTTTATCTGATAGAAGAACCGGAAAACGGCATTCATCCCGTTGCGATTGAGAGCGTTTTCCAGGTGCTTTCAACCGCTCCTAAGAAGCAAGTGCTTATTGCGACACATTCCCCGATGTTTTTGGCGCTCGCAGAACCCGGTCAGCTCCTTTGCTTCTCAAAAAGCGAGGATGGAAGCGTCCAAGTGGTTTCAGGAGATAAGCATCCGGCACTCAAAAACTGGAAGCGAGACATGTCGCTCGACTTGCTTTTCGCATCGGGGGTTCTGTGATGAAGGAACTCGATTTGATCGTCGTAGCAGCGGACAAGGACATCTCCGAAGCCATGAAGTCGCTTCTGAGACATCGAGCTAAGGCATTGAAAATCCGAAAGATTGACTTCCACATCATCAAGCACAGTCGTCATGACCCCGGCATCCGAAAAGACGCAGCAGTGGAACTCTTGAGGCCATATCTGAACCTTGCGAAATATGCTCTCGTGATTTTTGACTACGAAGGCAGTGGCGAAAGGTCTAAGTCCCCCAGAGAATTGGAGAGACATTTGGAGAAATTACTCGAAAGGAATGGCTGGAAAGGGCGCGCCAGCGTGATAGCCATTGACCCAGAATTTGAAATCTGGCTCTGGAAAGGCCCTCATTCCCTCGCAAAAGCGCTCGGAATCGAACCCCATCGACTTTCAAATTGGCTTGAAGAGCAAGGAATAAGCCTGAACGAAAAGCCCGACAGGCCCAAAGAGCTCTTTGACAAAATCTTGAAGGAACTCCTCGATGAGCCGCACTCGTCGGGCAAAATCGGGAAGCTGGCGACCGAAATCGATTTGAAAGGCTGCAAGGATCGAAGTTTTAGGAAATTAAGGCAAAAGTTGAGAGAATGGTTTGGAGAGGAGAAGGTTGACAATGTCCCTTGAGTCAAAGTGTTCCAAAAAATGACAGGAGGTCAACGAGATGCCGAAATACAACCTCATCGATTTGACGATCAACAAAGAGCAGCTTGAAAAAACCGTTCAGCGTTGTCGGGAGCGTAACATCATCATCCCAACATTCAAACAGATGAAAAATCCAGAACTCATCCCGCAAAAGATCAAGGATGAGCTCAAAAACATCGGCCTTTGGGATGTGCATCCGCGAAACCTCTTCAGAATAACTTGGAAAAACGAGCCTGTGCCGTTTGGAGGCGGCTTTGGCAAGGTGAACTACATGGTGTTGCCGAGTGAGTTAACCGGTGTCCCTGCCAAGATCATCGCACTGGTAGGCAAATGGTTTCCGACAGGCGCCCATAAGGTCGGGGCTACTTTCGGATGCCTCGTGCCAAGACTTATCACAGGCCAATTTGACCCGACACGCCACAAAGCCGTCTGGCCGTCAACAGGAAATTACTGTCGTGGAGGCGCTTATGTCTCCGCACTGCTCGCCTGCGAATCGATCGCTATTCTGCCGGAAGGAATGAGCAAAGAACGGTTCGACTGGCTTGCGAACATCGCCGGTGAGGTCGTCAAGACACCCGGTTCGGAAAGTAATGTCAAGGAAATTTTTGACAAATGCTGGGAACTGCGGCGCACGCGCGACGATGTGGTCATCTTCAATCAGTTCGATGAGTTCGGCAACCACCTTTGGCACTATGTGGTAACAGGTAGCGCAATGGAGGAGGTGCTTGCGGAGGTCATGAGCGATTCCGATGAGTTTGTCGGCACGGTTCTATCTTCCGGTTCTTCAGGAACTTTGGGATGCGCCGACTACCTCAAAGAGAAGTTCCCGACATCGAAACTTGCGGTCGGCGAGGCGCTGCAATGCCCGACATTGCTCTACAACGGCTATGGAGCACACCGAATTGAGGGAATCGGAGACAAACATGTCCCCTGGATTCACAATGTTCGCAACACAGACATGGTGATCGGACTCGACGATGAGGTTACAATCCGCTTGCTGCGGCTCTTCAACGAACCCATTGGCAGAGATTACCTTGAGGAACAGGGTGTGCCTGCCGAGATCGTCCGGTCGCTCGATCTGCTCGGTATCTCATCGATCGGAAATGTTGTGGCATCAATAAAATTTGCGAAGTATTTCGAGCTCACGAAGAACGATGTAATCTTCACGGTGTTCACCGATTCAATGGAACTTTACGGTTCAAGGCTGAAGGAATTGGAAGAGGAGCGCGGCAAATACACTCGTGAGCAGGCCGCCAAGGACTTCGACATGCTCATGAATCTCTCGATCGAGCATGTCCTCGAACTACGGCATTACGATAAGAAGCGCATCCACAACCTCAAATATTTCACATGGATTGAACAACAAGGGAAGCCAATCGAGGAACTTAACGCTCAATGGTATGACTGGAAAGCCTATTGGGGCAGCGTCCACGAGATAACCGACAAAATCGACCAACTGATCGAGGAGTTCAACGACCGAGTCGGACTGATCCACAACCTTTAGACGAGGAGTTCTACATCAGAGACCAACCTATCCGCATCAGCACAGGCACAAGGAACATGTCAAGGAACAGGAGGCCCACGATTGCGATCACCGGTGAGAGGTCAAAATAACCGATGAACGGCCTGAATATGCGCCGAATTGGGTTCAAGATGATGTTCGCCAAGAATTTTACGACTAACGCCTGCGGAAAGTGATGATAGAACCTTGTCCACGAAAAGATTGCGTCGATTATCAGCACCCAGATCGAGATGTTGATCAGGATATGCAGGATTTTCGACAAAGCCACAAAAAATTGCCCGATGATGAACATGGCTAAATCTCCGTAACTGCTTGTTCAAAGAGATACCTTTTAATTTTTCTCGTCGTTGTCTTCGGGAACTCCTCATATCGGAGACTGAATCGCTTCGGCCGCTTGTAGGGTGCAAGGGACTCCGAAAGCCGTTTGATCTCCTCCGCAATGACCCTTCGGATATGAGTCTCATCGGGTGATTGAATGCCTTCCTTAGCGAAATATTCGTCAAGTTTGTCGAAATTCGGATAGACAATTGCCTGAAGCTCAGGTTCGCCGGTGTGCGGATTTGCGCCCATGAGAACCAAGACCTCCTCAATGAAGGGCGATTGAAGCAGAATCTCTTCGACCTCTTCGGGATAGATGTTTTTGCCGCCTTTGGTAACGATAACCGATTTTTTGCGGCCGGTGATGTAGAGATAGCCGTCGGCATCAAAATAGCCCAGATCTCCAGTCAGAAACCAACCATCATCTGTAAAGGCCGCTTTCGTGGCCTTCTCGTTTTTGTAATATCCAATCATGACATTCGGACCTTTCGCAGCTATTTCGCCGATTCCCTCGATGTTCGGCTCGATGATCTTTATCTGCACGCCGGGCAAGGGCAGCCCGACCGATGCATTTCGGGGACAGCACGGTGGGTTAACCGTCAACACAGGTGCAGTCTCGGAAAGTCCATAACCCTGAAGGATGGGGAATCCCAGATCCTCCAACCCCTTAGAGACCCATCTCGGGAGAGCTGCGCCACCGCTCACGATGTAGCGCATCTTGTCGAGACCGAGCTTTGCACGCACGCTCTTGAGCAGAGCTTTTGATGCCCTCTTTTGCCCCAAAATCGGGTTTAACACACGACTTGTGCCCAACAACGCATTGAAAAGCATGCGCTTAGGCAGGGCGGCCTTCCTAACCTCACGCAAAATGCCCTCATAAATTTTTTCAAGCAGCAAAGGCACTACGAGCAAGAATGTCGGCCTCACAGCAGTCATGTCCTCACGCAAAACCCTGGATTTGAGCGAACGGGCGAATACTATGGTCGAACCGGCGTTTATTGGATTCAGGAAGCCGGCCGTCGCCTCGAAAACATGGTGAATAGGCAAAACCGAGAAGAAGGTATCCCCGACAGAGAAGATGAAAACTTGATACATAGCGTCGATGTTGGACGCTATGTTCTTCTGCGTCAGCATGACCCCTTTGGAGACGCCGGTTGTGCCTGAGGTGTAAAGGATTACAGCGAGGTCGTCGAGCGAGACATCCTCGTGGGGTATCCCGGATTTGACCTCTTCGAGGATGGCAGGGATGTCGTTCAAATCGCCGTTTGTGGGATCCATCGAAATGACAAGTTCCAGCGTGTCGAGCTCATCTGCGATCTCTTGAATGACATCCAAAAATCTCTCGGAAGCGAAAACAGCTTTGACATCGCCTTCGTAGATGATGTGCTTGAGTTCAGTTTTGGTAAGTTTTGGGTCAAGAGGGACGACAACGCCGCCGATCCATTGAATTGCAAGGTAACTCATGCACCATTCCGGTCGGTTTTCGCCGATCACGCTGATGTGGTCGCCTTTTTTGAAACCCTTCTTTTTCAAAAATGCCGCCAATCTTTGCACGATGTCGAGCAGTTCGCGATACGAGAATTTCTCCCATCGCTTGCCACGCCGCATCTGCATCGATATTGCATCGCCGCATTCGGCGGCACTCCTGACCAACATCTCTGGAATGGTTACCCATCCCTTACCTTCTCTGACTATTGGCATCTGCATAAGTTCTGACCCTCCGTTTGGCGGCGTTTATTTTACAGCAAAGGGATTTATCACAAAATTCGTTCTGCCACAATATTTAGCGCAATTTTTGTTGGACTATTTGATTTTTTGAAATTTGATAACCTTTTGCCCACCGCTCCATCTGGCTCGGAAAAAGTAAATTCCACATGGCAAACTACTTATGTCGATCGAGGAATGCCTGTTGGACAGGACACCATTCCCGACTACACGTCCGTCAATCCCATAGATTTCGTAGTCGAGGAAATCATCAGACGGATTTTCGACCTCAATCTCAAGCTTTTTAACTGCCACAGAGGGAGTAATTTTAACCTCAAAGCGAGACCTTGGTTCGGCGCCCGTGCCCTCCCGCACGCTCATCCGTGTTGTGTCGAACCCGGCATAGACATCTTGAGTGCCTTCTCGTGTGTCCGTCCAAACAGCTATGATGCGCCCGCGATACACATCGAGGCCGATGTATTCTCCGATAAGGCCGGCTTTGCAGCCAGCGGACGGGTCGGATGAAACCGATGTAATGCGGACATTCGGCGTCCATGTCTCACCGCCGTCAAACGACTGCGTCATGTATAGATCCATCAACAAATTGTTTGGATCGTTTCGCCTGTCATAAAAAATCACGGTTATCGTGCCCTCTTGATCGACATCGAGCCATGGATGGAACTGGTCAGTGCGGCTTGTGATTGGGTCGTCGTTCAACCGAATCGGATCGCTCCAAGTTGTCCCTCCATCGGTCGATTTGATGAAAAAGATGTCATGATCGCCTTGAAGATTTTCATCGGAATAAGCTATGTAAAGGTTGCCTCTGTAAGGACTTTCAGGACTGATGTCCGCATCCATCGCAGGGTAAGCGAACACGGTAAGCTGTGGCTCAATATACCCGTAAGGAAAGCGAATCGGTTGGATGACAAGGGGTTGGGTGAAGGATTGGCCACCATCAAGCGATTTCGCCAATTTTAACTGATAGGAGCTCAGATCGACCCATGCGACATAGACGACACCGCTATCGCCGACGACTGGCACAGGCCATTGGACACTGTGAAAATCTTCGGAAATTTGCAGCGGCTCAGACCAAGTCATCCCACCGTCGGTCGAACGTGAGACTAAGATTCTTGTGCTCCAAAACCTTGTCCAAACGACATAGAGATTGCCCTTGAACGGTGAGTTTGGCACTCTATCGCAAGCTATGAGTTCTTTGTCCTCAAAAACATTTGGGACACCGGATATAACCTCATAAGGACCAAGCCAGTTCATGCCGCCGTCGAGGGATTTGAACACAAAGATTCCGGATTCGTCGAAGTTTTCAGTCAACGCAAGCACTACCGCATAGAAATTTCCAGAATCATCGACAGTGATTCCGGGGTCGCTGTCCCATGGATAAGGTGTGCCGACAAAGAGGTCATCGTGCCATGTTGCCCCGCCGTCGAACGAGTATCCGTAGCCGACCCTTCGGTAGCCGAGCCTAAAATCGCGCCATACAGCCACTATGTTCATGGAGTCAAGTGGGTTATAAACGACCTGTTCCTCGTTTTGGATGTTAGTTGCATCGCTGTTGATCCGAAGGTTAAGGAAGTCTGTGATGGCTGTATCTGGGAGGGATTTACCGACATTTTCAGGAGCGCAAGACCTTAGAAGTCTCTCATCCCTAAGCTCATCTGGGGCTATTTGGGATAGAATAATAGCTGACAACAAAATGTTCAACATAGCTCTATCCTCCATAGGTTTAAAAAATCGGCGAAAAATGTATGCATTATAATTATCCTACAATGAGCAGTATAGTCCGAGACATAAGAGTAAAGGAATATTTGACGATTAAGGAAGCGAGTAGATGGCTTTCTAAGTTGATGAACAAAAAAATCACTCCTTCAAACATTTCCTATCTTATTCAATATGGCCGCATCAACAAATACAAAGAAAATGGTCTTGTAGTTGTCAAAAAATCCGAGTTGTTGTCATATTATCGAGAATTTTTTGATAAACGGAAAATCGAATGGAAAAGGCAATTAGGCGAAGATTTAAATTGGGCACTTTCATTTGACCATGTCCCAGAACGTGAAAGGACCAAGCATGTTCATAGGCTTCATCCTTACAAAGGCAAGTTTATTCCACAACTTGTGGAATATTTTCTTGACGAACATACGGACAACTTCAAAAAACAGGTGTATTTTCATAAAGGCGATATAGTGCTTGATCCATTTGTCGGCAGTGGAACTACCCTTGTGCAAGCGAATGAGTTAGGGATCCATGCGATCGGAATAGATATTTCTGCGTTTAACTGTTTGATTTCCAATGTGAAAGTTACAAAGGTAAGTTTTTATAACTTACACAAAGTCATATCCACCCTAACCCAAAAATTGAAAAACTTTGTTGCCCAACATAAAAACTTGCTCTTCGAGGAAGAGCTGAACGCCAAGCTCAACGCATTCAATGAACAATACTTCCCTTCCCCAGATTTCAAAATAAAAGTCAGGAGAGGCGAAATCGATGAATTCGAATATGGACGGCAAAAACTTAAAGATTTTATGCCTATTTACAGGTCATTAGTTCAAAAATACAAAATAAAAGTGCGAGAGGAAAATGCTGTTTCATTTATGGAAAGGTGGTTTACAGTTCCTGTGCGTAAGGAATTGGAATTCATGAGGGAGCAGATCCTTAAAATCGAAGATACCAAAATTAGGAATGTTTTAATTGTGATCTTGAGCAGAACGGCCAGGTCATGTCGTGCAACAACACATTCGGATCTAGCCACTTTAAGGGAACCAGTTTATGAGCCTTATTATTGCAAAAAACACGGCAAAATTTGTAAACCCCTGTTTTCTATATTGACTTGGTGGAATCGATACACAAAGGACACATTGAAAAGGCTCGCCGAATTCGACCGTTTGCGAACAGACACTTTCCAAATAGCCCTTCAAGGAGATGCCCGCACAATAGACATTCTGGCGGAATTAGAGATCCATCATCCTCAACTTGCAAAACTTGTCAAGGAGAAAAAAATAAGGGGAATTTTTACAAGTCCTCCTTACGTGGGACTTATAGATTATCACGAGCAGCATGCTTACGCTTATGAACTCTTTGGATTTAAAAGAATGGACGAGTTAGAAATAGGACCTCTTTTTAAAGGTCAAGGAGCCGAGGCACGTCGAGAATATGTCATCGGGATTGCTCAAGCTCTCCTAAACGTCAAAAGATTCCTTCAAAAAGATTACGATATATTCATTGTTGCTAACGACAAATTCAATTTGTATCCGTTGATAGCGGAAAAAGCTGGAATGCAAATAGTTCAAGAGTTTAAACGCCCAGTTTTGAACAGGGTCGAGAAGGATAGAGGAGCTTATGCAGAAAAAATTTTCCACCTAAAGGAGAAAAGCTGATGAGTCTCTCCAAAAAACAAATTGCGGAAATTGAAGCCACTATAATCAAAAGTATTCGGAAAAAATTGAGGTCATACAAACCCGAAACAAAATCGATGCCTTTCCATTACAGATTGTTAGGTAAAGATCGAATGGCACTGTTTTCTTTTATTCACTCACTTAACACCACCTTTGGGACATCGATTTTTGAGCCTGTAGCTATCACTTTGGCCAAATTTAACTTTCCGAAAGCAGAAAGGGGCTACAAACTCGGCGGCTTCATAAGTGAAGAGGCACAAAAAGTTATACAAACTATAATCAACGAACTTACAGTGAGAGTCAGAAATCCTGATAAGTTGCAAGAGATTGAACTCATTCGGAAGGTTGCAACGAAAGGGAAAATGAACCGTATAAAGATAGTTAGGGTGGATGTCTATCTTGAGGACGCCAATGGTGAGATCCATTTGTTTGACATAAAGACAGCCAAGCCTAACATCAGCAATTTTAGGGACTTTAAACGAACGCTTCTGGAATGGGTCGCCATAGTTTTGGCTGAAAATCCAAATGCCAAGGTTCATTCCTATATCGCTATTCCTTACAACCCTTATGAGCCA
>Ga0164318_10007740_pt1 | contig 10410 bp, 6 predicted proteins | sample GuaBasSedimGuay9_FD_113734 | JGI IMG/M metagenome (GOLD analysis project Ga0164318, IMG submission 113734) | Subseafloor sediment microbial communities from Guaymas Basin, Gulf of California, Mexico - Guay9, Core 4571-4, 0-3 cm | ecosystem: Environmental > Aquatic > Marine > Hydrothermal vents >...
AAAATTTATACATTAGGATGCAAGGTTAATCAATATGACTCTGATTTTTTATTGTCTCAATTAGAGTCTTTGGGCTTTAAAAAGGTTAATAAAAATGCTGATTTAGCGATTGTTAATTCTTGCGCTGTAACTAAAACCGCGATTAGAAAAGGAAGACAGATGTTGAATAAGGCTAAAAAAGAAAATCCAGAAGCTAAAATTATATTAATGGGATGCTGGCCGGAGGTTTATCGAGATGAAATAGATTTAAAAAATATAGATTTAGTTTGGGGAGTTGGAGAGCCAGAGAAGCTAATCAAAGAAATTCAGAAAAAATTTGTTAAAGATGAAAGCTTTAAATCTTTAGAGCTTTCATCTTTAACAAATTTAGTTTCTACGGATAAGGTCCGTTATTTTTTAAAGATTCAAGATGGTTGTGAACAATTTTGTTCTTATTGCATTATTCCTTATACGCGTGGAAAATTAAAAAGCCGGGAAAATATAAACATAATTCAAGAAGTGCAGAAAGCTGTAAATGTTGGATTTAAAGAAATTGTTTTAAGCGGAATTCATTTAGGGCTTTATGGGAAGGAAAGAGAAAGTAAAGCTGGATTTGATTTAAGCGGATTGATTTCCGAAATTATAAAAGTAGAGAAATTAAAGCGCTTGCGTTTAAGTTCTATTGAAATTACAGAAGTTTCTAGTAATTTAATTTCTTTAATGAAAAAACATAAAAAAATTTGCCCACATTTACATATTTCACTTCAGTCTGGAAATGATAAAATTTTAAAACTCATGAATCGTCCTTATAGCGTTAAATATTTTTATGAAAAAGTAAAAGAACTTCGCAAAGAAATTCCAGGTATTGCTATTAGTACGGATATTATAGTCGGTTTTCCTGGGGAAAGCGAAAAAGATTTTCAGAAAACTTTAGATTTTGTTCAAAAAATTAAATTTTCAAAAATCCACGTTTTTCCTTTTTCCGCTCATGAAAAAACCAAAGCTTTTAATATGCCCGAGCAAATTAAGAGAGAGGAAATTTTAAATAGATCAAGAATTTTAAGAAAAATAGCTTTAGAACAAGAAAATAATTTCAAAAAGAAATTTAAAAATAAGGAGTTGGAAATTTTGGTGGAACATATAAAACCGAGTGGTCTTATTATGGGTAGGAGTAAATATTATTTTGATGTTTTGTTTGAGGAGGGGGATATTGTTGGAGGAAATGGAGAGAAGAGTGATAGTTTAGTTGGCGAGATTGTGGATGTGGAGTATAAATTTTAAATATTTTGATTAATATTCAATATTTAACATCCAATATCCATTTAACATTTAATAGCACATCATCACCTTTGTCATCCTGGAATTTTTCGGAGCGAAGCGTAGAAAAATATCCAGGATCCAGGAGAAGAAGCTATGTGCTACTTAAATCTTTTTAGGTTTAAAAATATTTATAGCTCTTCCTCCTGGATCCCCGATAGCCTACGGCTTCGAGGATGACAAAGGTGGGAAATATGTTATTGTGTGTTTTAATAAAATTTGTCAACGAATTAGTTAAATGTACAAGAATGATAAGGTATGGAAATATTTTGATTGAATGATTAATTTTTAATGTTTAAAACATTAAAAATTAATCATTCAAAATTCAAAATTCGAAATTTGTAATTTAAAATTTATATTTTAATAATTATATAAAATATGTTATAATATATTCATTATAAAAAGTAAAATTTTAATTTCTAAATTATAAATTATAATATCTAATTTTAGAAATTTAGAGATTATAATTTAGGAATTTTTTAATTCATGACAGATAATCACAGTATTAAAATCCATAAAGTATTTGAAAATTTAAAAACGAACGAAAGGGGTTTAAGCCAGGATGAGGCCTCAAAAAGATTGAAGAAAAACGGGCCGAATGAGATGCCTAAAGAAAAACCCTTGAGTCAATTAACAATATTTGTTTCTCAATTTAAAAGTCCCCTTTCTTATATTCTATTAGGTGCTGGGGTTTTATCTTTTGCTTTGGGTAAATATGTGGATAGCAGTGTGATATTTGGTGCTGTTGTCATTAATGTTGTTATTGGTTTTTTTCAGGAAAATAAAGCTAATAAAGCGATTAGTAAATTAAGAAGCTTAGTTGAACAAAAATGCTTTGTGATGCGGGATGGGAGGGAAGTAGTTTTAAATAGTTCTTTACTAGTTGAAGGAGATATTGTCTTAATAAAAGCGGGAAATCGTATTCCGGCTGATGCTCGACTTTTTGAAACGATTAGTTTAAGCGTGGAAGAGGCGAGTTTAACTGGAGAATCAATACCTTCTTCAAAAAAAATTGGGGAAGTTTCGAAAGGAGCTGCTGTTGCTGATCGGGATAATATGGTTTTTGCTGGGACTATTGCTGTGCATGGTTTAGGTAAAGCTATAGTAACGGACGTTGCTTCTAAAACTCAGATTGGAAAGATTGCGGAAATGGTTAAAGAAACACATGAGGAAAAAACTCCTCTGCAATTAAGGTTAAATAATTTTTCTAAATTTTTAGGTATTAGTTTTGCTTCAGTTAGTTCTTTAATAGTTTTAATAGGTGTTTTACAGGGAAGGTCTTTGTTCGAGATGGTGGAAACCGGGGTTGCTTTAGGTGTTGCTTCTATTCCGGAAGGTCTTACAATTTCGGTTACTTTTATCTTAGCTTTAGGCATGCAACAAATCTTAAAAAAGAAGGCTTTGACTAGAAAATTAGTTGCCGCTGAAACTTTAGGCTCTACTACGGTAATTTGTACGGATAAAACTGGAACCTTAACTGAGGGAAAAATGCATGTGGCGCATATTGTTATTGGTCAGCAGGAGTTTGAGGTAGATACTTTAGGTAGTCGACAAGAAGAGAAAGAGGCCCAGGCAGTAAGCTTGGCTTTGCAGACTTCTATGATGTGTAATAATGCCAGTATTGAAAATCCGGATGATGAATTAGCCAGTTGGCGGATTATAGGATCTCCGACGGAGGCTGCGCTTCTTTCTGCTGCTGTTCAATCTGGATTAAGAAAAGAAGAACTTTTGAGTCTTGAGCCTCAAATTGCGGAATTGCCCTTTGATAATGAAAGCAAATTTATGATTAGTTTGCATAAAAAAAATAATGGTGAATATATTATTTATGAAAAAGGAGCTCCGGAAATATTATTAAAAAAATCAGCTAAATATATTCACCAAGGAAAGGAATGTGCGCTTCATGAAAAAGATCTGAAAATTCTTAATTCAAACTATGAAAAACTTACGAATAAAGGTTTGCGTGTGGTAGCTTTGGCAATTAAAGTTTTTAAATCTTCAGACCTTGATTTAAGTCTAGAAAATATAAATTGGGAAAAAATTGATTCATCTTTAGTTTTTGTGGGATTTATAGCGATTAAAGATCCTTTAAGACCGGAGGCGGCGGAAACTATTGGACTTTGTAAAAAGGCTGGGATTAGGCCGATTTTAATTACGGGAGATCATAAACTTACGGCTCGGGCGATTGGGGAGGAAGTTGGATTAAAGACGAAAGCGGACAATATAATGTCCGGAGAAGATCTTGAAAAAATTGATGATAAAGCTCTAGAGCATATAGTTAAAAAAATTAATATTTATGCTCGAGTTAGCCCGCATCATAAATTAAGAATAGTGAAAGCCTTGCAAAAAAGAGGGGAAGTTGTAGCTATGACTGGTGATGGGATTAATGATTCCCCGGCGCTTAAAGCGGCTGATATTGGAATTTCTTTAGGGACTGCTACGGATATTGCCAAAGAAACCTCGGATATGATTTTAATGGATAATAATTTTAAAACGATTGTGGAAGCGATAAAACAAGGTCGCCAAATATTTAAGAATATTAGAAAAGTAATTACCTTTTTAATTTCGGATTCATTTTCGGAAATTGTTTTGATAACTGGATCTATAATTTTAAAAATGCCTTTAGCTATTTTACCTTTGCAGATTTTGTGGGTCAATATTGTTAATGATGGATTTGTTCATTTTCCCTTGGCTTTTGAAAAAGAAGATGACTCTATCATGCTGGAAAAACCGCTTAAAAAAAATGAGCCTATTTTAAATAAAGAAATGAAAATAATTATTTTTGCGGTGGGTTTTATTAGGGATTTAATTATTCTCGCCATATTTATAAGTTTATATAAAAGCGGTTTGGAAATATCTTATATTAGAACTTTGATTTTTGTATATTTGGGAGTTAATAGCTTGGTCTACATTTTTTCTTTAAGAAGTTTGAATACGCATATTTGGAGAATAAATCCTTTTTCTAATTTGTATTTACTTCTAGGAGTTTTAATCAGTTCTTTTTTGATGATCCTTGGGGTTTATTGGAGTCCCCTCCAATCTATTCTTTCTACGGTTTATCTCGGATTTTCGGAATGGACTTTAATTATTCTCTTGTCTTTTTTAACTGTTTTTATGATAGAAATTGTTAAACATTTTTTTATGATCAAAAAAAATAATTTATGATATTTAGAAGAAAGAAAAATTTATTTAATAAAATATTTTTAAGCCAAATAGCTTTAATGTTAATTGGTTTTGTAGTTCTTGTTTTAATCAGCATTCCTTTAGCACGAAATATGAGTAAGAAATATAAAGCGAATGATGAAATAAATGACTTACAAGAAGAAATAGCTGACCTAGAGGGAAGAAATACTGAATTAAAAGATCTTGTGGAATATTTAAATTCGGATCGTTTTGTTGAAGAACAAGCACGACTGAAATTAAATTATAAAAATGAAGGGGAAGAAGTTTTTATTATTAAGGGCATAGAAGATAGCGGGGATAATATTTCTTTAAACAAAAATAATCCATCATATAATATTCCTGGCTTAAATAAAAATGAATATCAAGAAAAAAGTAATCTTATTAAATGGTGTAAATATTTTTTTGGAACATAAAAAATTGTTATGAATAAAAAAATTGATGGTATTAAAAAAATACGAAGTGTCTCGGAGGTAGATGGAAATTTAGAGGGTGAAAATTTTGATGGGAATAATCAAAAGAAATATTCTCGAAAGATTGTGCTTGAATCAATAGGTGAGGGAGAGATAAAAAAACCAAAAGGACCTCTTATTTCAGACATAAAGCCGGTTTCTAGAAAAACCGCTTCGGTTTTGAATACTTTTAAAAAGAAAATACCTCAAAAAAATGTTGCTGATAATTTTATTGATAAAAAAGTAATCGCAGACAATTTGGAAATACAGGGTGCTCCGAGGGTACAAGGTGCTCCGAGGGTAGATAAAAAAGAAAAGCCAAAAGCCAAAAAAGAAAAAATAATCTCAAGTAAAAGTAAAGATGATGTTTTGCGTAAGCAGATTAATGCTAAGTTAGAAGAAGCCAAAGAAGAAAATATTTCTTTTGACGACTTAAGAGCCTATGAAAAAGAAAAAGAGGCTTTAGTAGTTAGGAAACGAGAAATTAAAAAAATTCAAAATGCTAAAATCCTGAAAGAAAAAATTAAAGCAAAAAATGAAGTTTTAAAGAATAAAAAAAGCAAAGAGGAAGAAAAGAAAAAATTAAAATTAAAAAAAGAGGAAGAGAAAAATCAAAAAAAGGCAATGCTTATAAAAAAAGCTAAAGATAAAAAAGAGGCTAAAGAGAAAAAACAAAAAGAATTAAAAGACAAAATAAAAAAATTTAAACAAAATATTAGAAATAGTTTTGCGGATTGTTTGAATTTGATAAGAATTCATATTCGTAATGTTTTTTTAATTTTCAAAAAAAGGATAGGTAAATCTTTGATTTTATTTTTTTCTTTTATTTTAATTATAATTATTTTTTATTTAAGTTTTTTTGTTATTACTACTAAATTTGAGATTGACAATAGGACAAGTCGCGCCCTTGCGAGAATTTTTCCACTTCCGGCTTTTTTTGTAGACGGAGGTATTGTTGATTATTATTCTTATATTGATATTAAAGAAAAATTTAAAAATAATGGTTTGGGTGAAGAAGAAATGAATTTTCTTGCGCAAAAAGAAATTGCTTCAAAACTAATTTTAAGTTCACTTGAAAAAAGATATGGATTTTTAATTAACCAAGAATTATTAGAACAGGATAATTTCAAAAATAAACTTTCCGAATATATTATGAGAGATCCTGAAATTAATACTGTATCCTTAAAGCGTATTAAAAAAATAGATGAGATGATTAAAGGTGGCGAAGATTTTGTAAAAGTTTCTAATAAGTATGGAGATAGTTTGGGTAGAATTAATTTGAATAATGAGAATAAAAATGATTATAGTTATGGAGAAGAAATAATAAAACTTTCAAATAATGAAATTAGTGAGATTGTTTATGTGGAAAATGGTTATTATATTTTTAAATGTTTTAGAAAAGAAAATGATTCTTTGGATTTAAGTTATGTGTTTATTAAAGGTATTAATTTTGATGAGTATTTTAATGAGGCCATTAATTATTTCAAGATGCTAAGTTTGGTGGATTAGCTTATTGGAGAGCTAGATTTTATTTTTTTGAACCGATAAACTCTGCCTTACGAAGGTATTGCTCTACCTATCATAGCCTGAGCCCACGACCAGGATCGAACTGGTGGCCTATGCTTTACGGGAGCATCGCTCTGCCGACTGAGCTACGTGGGCTTGTTGAGCGGGATACGAGAATTGAACTCGCCTTTCTTGCTTGGGAAGCAAATGTAATAGCCACTATACTAATCCCGCTTATTATTTATACATCTTTTATAATAGTAATAATTTACAATTATAGCAAGATTTTTGAAGGCATCCGATGCCTTAGCTAAGGCATCGGATGCCTTCAAAAAACTAATTCGTAATAATTTGGAATTATGGTAAGATTTTTGCTATAATGTAATTTGTCAAATAATTTGAATTATAATTTTTTATGAAAAATAATTTTACAAAATTTGTAGCCCTTATGGGTTTGATTTTTTTTCTTTCATTAAATCAGGTTGTCGCTGAGGATGGGGTAGATATAAAAGTAGAATCTCCTAATAGAAATTTTAGTATTAGACTTGATAAAGCAACCATTACTAAAGGCTATACTGTTTCTGCTTTTGATGATGATATAAAATTATCTTTAGTGCCAGGAATTTTAAGTGAAGATACTCCGGTAGAAGTTCTAGAGCTTAATGAAGTGATGCCTAAACCTTGGAATGTTGATATGATTAGTAAAATTTATCAGTTTGAATTTTTGAATAAAATTGCCTACGACAATCATAAACCTTTCTATATCCAGCTTTCTTATGAAGAAGAAAATGATCGCTATAAACAGGCTTTTTATTATGATAAAAATTATGAAGCTTGGAAGCCTTTGCCTACTAAGGATTATCCGGAAGATAAATTTATCCGAACTTTAATTCATCTGCCTTTTGCGCGGATAGCCGTATTTTCTTATCCTGAGATTATGAGTGTGGGTCGGGCTAGCTGGTATGCTTATAAACCGGGTAATTTTGCAGCTTCTCCAGATTTTCCCAAGGGATCTAAATTAAGAGTTGTTAATATAGATAATGATAAATTTGTTGATGTGATTATTAACGATTATGGTCCGGATAGATATTTGCATCCGGAAAGAGTTATTGATTTGGAAAAAAATGCTTTTGCCCGTTTAGCTTCTTTAGGCGCCGGAATGCTTAATGTTAAAGTAGAGCCTTTATATATTGCTCCTAATCCTGATGGAACAACTCTAGGTCTTGATGAAAATGGTGCTTTGGAAATGCCGGATATAAATTTGAAGGCGGGGATTATTATGAACGAAAAAACAAATGAAATTTTATGGAAAAAAAATTCTAGCTCTACTTTGCCTTTAGCCAGTCTTACTAAGATGGTGGCGATTAAAGTATTTTTAAATGAGAAGCCAAGCTTAAACCAAGTTGTTTCTTATTCTGTTAAAGACGAGGAATATAATTATGAATATTGTAAACCATGGGAGTCGTCAAAATTAAAAGTTGAAGACGGCGAAACTATGACCATAGAAGATTTAGTTTATGCTTCTTTAGTCGGATCAGCTAATAATGCAGTTGAAACTTTGGTGCGCGCTAGCGGACTAAAAAGAGGAGATTTTATTAAATTAATGAATAGTTCAGTTAAAAAATGGGGAGCAAGCACGACTCGTTTTGTAGAGCCAACCGGACTTTCACCAGACAATTTAAGTTCTGCTAAAGATTATGCTATAATAGCAAAAGAAGTATTAAAGCATCCAATTATTGAAAAGGCTAGCACCATGGAAAAATATGAATTTACTACAATTAATACTGAAAAATTTCATCGCTTAAGAAATACTAATAAAATTATTAATACTGACAAGTTTCATATTAATGGTTCTAAAACCGGATATTTAGACGAGGCTGGGTATTGTTTAATGACTCGGATTAATGCTGGGAACGGTCTTAATTTAATTACGGTAACTCTAGGGGCGGATACAAGAGAACAAAGTTTTGATGAAACCAGTAAATTAATGCAATACGGTCTTAGTCTAATAAAAAAATAAATGATTAAATTTCATAATGTATCAAAAATTTATCCAAAAAGCGGGAAAGCTCTAGATAGAATTAATTTGCATATTCGTCCCGGTGAGTTTGTGTCTATAGTGGGTCAATCTGGAACCGGAAAAACTACAATGGTGAAAGCTATGATTGGGGAGGAAAAAGTTGATCAGGGGAAAGTTGTAATTGGTGATTGGGATATTACTAATATCGGGCAAAGAGAAATTCCGGTTTTACGTCGACAAATTGGAGTTATTTTTCAGGACTTCAAGCTACTTTATAAAAAAACTTTATTTGAAAATGTAGCTTTTGCCATGCAGGTCTGTGGTGGGAGTTCTAAAAAAATTAAAAAAATAGTTCCACATGTTATGAAAATAGTTGGTCTAGAAAATAAAATGGGAAGATATCCACAAGAAGTTTCTGGAGGAGAACAGCAAAGAGTAGCCATAGCTCGTGCCTTAGTGCATCGTCCTAAAATTCTCTTGGCGGATGAACCGACTGGCAACCTTGATTCTTTAAACGCAAATGAGATTATTGAATTATTATTGCGTATCAATCGTTTTGGCACGACTGTAATTTTAGTAACCCATAATAGAGATATTGTTAATCGTTTAAAAAAGAGAGTAATAACTATAGACGCTGGTTCTATTGTAAGTGATCAAGAAGTTGGGAAATATATATTATAATAATAATTTTGAATTTTGAATTTCGATTGAATATTTAATTTTGAATGATTTAATGTTTTAAAATTGACCAAAGGGAATACTCTCGAGTGAAAAATTAATTATTCAAAATTTATTCAAAATTAAAAATTTAAAACTCAAAATTAATTATATATGTTTTTATCAGTAGTTAGAGTTGTAAAATTTAGTTTGCAAGACATTGGACGGAATGTCTGGCTTTCTTTAGTGACGATTATAATTTTAGTATTAGCGCTTTTTACGGTTAATATGCTTTTGGTAGTGAAGGTTGTGGGGGATACGGCAGTGGATGCTATTAAGGAAAAAATAGATATTAATTTATTTTTGAAAAGTACGGCAGAGGAAGACGAAATTTTAGCGCTTAAAGCCAAGCTTTCTAATTTAAGCGAGGTAAAGCAAGTTGAATATATTTCAAAAGCAGAAGCTCTTAATTTTTTTAGAGAAAAGCATGAAAATAATCCGGAAATTTTAGAGTCTTTGCGTGAGCTAGGCTCAAACCCGCTAGCCCCCACTTTAATTATTAAGCCGGCAAATTTAGATTCTTTTGATGATTTAACAAATAAAATTAATGCTTTTGATGATGAGATTATAGAATCCCGGAATTTTACTAACTATAAGCTGATGCTGGAAAAAATTAATGCTATTACCTCTAAAGTAACTGATGCCGGGATATTTTTAAGTTCCATCTTTATTTTAATTACAATTTTGGTTATTTATAATTCAGTGCGCATTGCAATTTATACTCATCGACATCAAATTACCATCATGAAACTAGTCGGCGCCTCTAATTCTTTTATCCAGATGCCTTTCTTAGTTTCCAGTATTATTTATACTTTTATCGGAGTGTTAATAATGATTGCCTTGTTCTATCCTCTTTTAAGTTTATTACAACCTTATTTAGAGGCATTTTTTGTGGGATACAATGTTAATTTAGTTAATTATTTTTACGGAAACATCATATCTATTTTTGGTTTGCAATTTTTAGCCGCCGCTTTTATAAATATTTTGGCTTCTTATGTTGCTGTAAAGAAGTATTCTAAGGTTTAGCTTAAACTATTTACAAATTATTTTTTTTATATTATATTTATTATCAGTTAAGCCGCTTTCAGGCGGTTTTATAATTTTATATTTCGGAGGTCGTCTAACGGTAGGACAGCTGGTTTTGGTCCAGTCAATCGGGGTTCGATTCCCTGCCTCCGAGCACATATTTTTACAAAAAACACCGCTAATATTAAATAATGTTTTCGGTGTTTTTTGTTGGGG
>Ga0164318_10007741_pt1 | contig 10409 bp, 4 predicted proteins | sample GuaBasSedimGuay9_FD_113734 | JGI IMG/M metagenome (GOLD analysis project Ga0164318, IMG submission 113734) | Subseafloor sediment microbial communities from Guaymas Basin, Gulf of California, Mexico - Guay9, Core 4571-4, 0-3 cm | ecosystem: Environmental > Aquatic > Marine > Hydrothermal vents >...
CATAACTAATTATTAGTGTTTGCTCTTATTAACTCTTTCTAACGCTGATTTAATTAGAATGGGTAAAATAACTGTTGCATCCCCTTCTATCGTGACGTATCTAGCTTTTTCATTTACCTTCCCCCAAGAAATAGCTTCTCTCAACCTTGCACCACTAAGTGACCCATCCCACTCTGGAGCTGTTGTAACATAGACAGCATAGTCTAAACCGTCTCTAAATTGGTTCCACCATATTGTATGGTGTTTTGATATTCCTCCACCTAGCATTAGCGCTCCTGTTTTCTTTGCACTGTAGATAAAATTACTCATCTTTTGTTCGTCCTTCATGACATTTATGTTAAAGTCCTTGTGTCCGTCCTGCCAGAATAACCATAGTTGGTATCCAACAGCACCATCTGTTGGACCAGGGATAATCATAGGTATTTTGTTCTTATAACACCAGTATACAATTGAACTCTCCTTGTTTGGCTCACTTTCAAGCCTTTTTCCGATTTCCCATACAAGTTCATACGTTGACAGATCTTTATTCTCACTGTAAATTGATTGTAAAATTGGCTGAATGTGATCCTCTAGAACCTCACCGTAAGACTCATTCGGAATAAAGATGTTGCCCTCACGGTTTATTCCACTGCGTCTAAGTTGTACATCATCAGCATTGAAGTCACCATGGTAGTAATCCTTCCAAACACGTGCTAGGTCATGATCAAGCGTCCCACACGTAGTTATTACTAGATCAACCATATTATGTTCAACAAGGTACCTTATAATACCGCGAGTTCCTGTTGAAATTAGACACGCAGGAAAGGATAAGATTTTCATGCAATCTTTGTCAGAAAGCATGTCTACTAGTATATCCACTCCTACACCTAGTTTCTTTGCAACAAACCCTCCAGAACCACGCATAGCTCTAGATAGGTCTGAAAACGATGATACTAAATCAATTTCTATGTCCTTAATCGGATCCATAGAAAAAAGAAAGTAAAAAGGTTAATAAACGTTTCTATCATCCTAGTAAACCTGTTGCCTATTTCATGCTTTTTACAGTCACACTGCAACTTCTAGACGTTGTAATAAGACTTATAAAACTAAAACTAGAACTTTAATCTATGCCAAGACCACACTTATCACTGTATAAACTACGTGAACTTGAGAGACGAGGAGAAGATGCTAGCGAGGAGTATGAACGCCTTGCCGAGAAGATTAAGAAGGGGGCTACAGTTGGTGGAAATAAAATAGACTGTTTAGTTCTTTGGGGCTCTTATAATCCAGACTACACACTCGAGGAGAAATTAAAGATAGCAAGTGATTTGGAAAATAAAGTGATCACATGGCAGGATGATGTGATCATAATTGCAACGCAATGGGAATACAAAACAGGGAGACAGTACACACTGTATCAAGTAGGTGAGTATTTCAAGGGGCGTATCTATTGGGATCCTAAGCATGAGAGAGTAAGCTTTCCCACAAAGCGCCATATTAACATTTACCCGTTCAAGATGGAGATGGGACATGGCACCATAAAAGTACCTGTCCCAAAATTGGACACGACACGTGTACTCTCCCACAAAGAAGCTTACAATGAATTTTCTCCTAGCCAGAGAAGTATGTACAAGTTGGCACTCAAAGACCTAAGACTAGAACCATCTTAAATCGGTAAATTTAAAAATTTGTTACATGGTCTAATATTGATTAAAATGGTAGACCCGATTTACGTCACAAAGGTTGCTAAAAGAGAACCACAGTACCCCAGCGGGATTACCTTCACAATTCCTTTCTTTGACTATGAGGATTATGAATGGTTTAAAGAAACGTATAAGAAAACTAAATTTACCTTTCCAACCTATCATTCAGAAGGCATAGGACTATTTTATAAATTAGTTCAAGCAGTTCAACAAAGAGATGAACCTACTATTGAGGAGATGCTATCAAAATTAGAGAACTACACTGTTAAAAATTATGATGAAATGACAGAGGTAGAAAAATGGGCACATACGGCCTTACAATTACCTGGTGATTGGGGTCCGGTTGGCGAAAATAAAAAGAAGCTTAAAGAGATAATAACTGCTCGCGCGTCTGGGAGAGTTCTAGAGGCAATGTGTGGTTTCAATTCCTATTTTGGCGAATCAGATAAGATAATAGAGGTAGTTGCATTAGATTTTTGTAGAGAGGCGCTGGAAAGATATGAATACCCAGAGAGAACTAGAATTTTGTACGATTTGGAGAGAGTTGTTAATGGTGAAAAAATGGATTTCTTTGAAGATGGCTCATTTCAAACGGTTGGCGTGTTTTTTGGGCTGGATTACTTAACTAATCCAATCCCGGTTTGCAAAGAATTTTACAGGATTCTATCAGATGGTGGAAAACTGTTAGTGGTTGATGGAACAATGCAAGGCTATGCAGACATCAAGAAAAGACCATTTGATCCAGATGTTTGTTCATCTACGATGAGGTTAGCAGGATTCTCTACAAGCATCGAGCGTCTTCCAGTAAAAGTAGAGGGCGAGTTAGGAGAATATTATCTGATTGAAGGAAAAAAGTAGCCCAGTGAGTTAATTTCTCATGAGAGGTTTAATTGCTTCTCCTATATTAAGTATTCTGTTGTATTCTCCTGAATATTTGAATTTTCGTGTGCTGAAAAGTTGTATCTTAATTCCATGCTCAGAAAGAATTTCAAGGTAGAGATCATGCATTTTAGCGAAGGTTTCAACGTGCTCAGGGAAACGTATAAAGCACAAGGAAGAATTCAAAACAGGCACCTCTCTACGTTGGTTAGGATCATACTCTACAAAAGGCAGATATTCTCTAGATATGAAAAAGTTCTTCCATACTTCCAATCCAGAAGAGGAATCAAACTCTTTTGGCATTTCTATTAAAGAGTATCTTAACTCTGCAAGTTGTTGCCCTAGATCTGCTTCTAACATTTCTTCTATCTCTGGACGCCTCCATCTCTTTATTACCTCTTTAACATATTCATCTTCGTATTCCTCCACCCCTTCTAGCCAAACTCTATAATCTCTAAACATATACCCAACTACTTGCGGGACATGTGCACTAACAACGTCATATAAATCATTAGCATAATACTCAGGATAGAAGTAAGGGATATCTCCACTGATTTTATAGATCAGATATATTTTTTTGGTTATGCTCCAATCCTTGCTATCATAATAGCTTAAAACTGTCTCAAGTAATTTTTTGTCTGTGGAAGTTAATTTCGTAGTAAAAATCGTATTACGCCCATCTCGGGACATTGTAGTAAAGTACTTCTCTTTCATTTCCACCGCCTTCTGATACCTACCATGTGAAGAGTTAACAATAATATATATTTTTCGCTGTCTTGCTGTGCCAGACCCAGCATACCAAAAAGCATTGCCTCATGGTAGGTTCATAAACAGTATAAGTGAGATAATCGGAACAAGAGGCAAGGCATACCTCGTGAGAATTGTTCTTATAGCAGATTCAATTAATACTTAGGGCCTACTAAACACGTATTAAATCGATAAAAATTTAAGTAAAGTAAACGTTAGAAGAATATGCGTAAACTAATCTTCGTTATACTGCTTTTTGCTCTCAGTGTAAGTTTCGCAGACGTAACCATTACGAATATAACTTATCCTTCTTACCTTGATGCAGACTCTTCTGGTGTGATAAGAGCTAATGTTAGCAGCAGCGTAGGAGTTAGTAATGTTTATCTTACTAAAGGCTGGTCAAGGCAGACTAATGTAACTATAAACGCAAGTGAGCTCAGTAGTGATATCCAAAATGCCTTAGTAAAGATTACACTCACACCTGAAAACTTCGACTACGGCCAGTGTAAGCCAGACGGATCAGATATAAGATTTAAGAATGAAAGTGGAGATTTGCTTGAGTACACTTTTGAGCACTGGAGTTATGGTGGAATTTCGACAATTGTACTACGTCTTCCATTAATACAAGCACATTCCACTCAAATAATTTACATGATCTATGGTAGCTCAGCAGCTACTAGAAATACCACTAAACTTGTAGACGTAGATGTAGCAGCTGCGGTAAGTATTGGAGATAGGTTTGCATGGTATAGAAACAACGGAAGTGAGAGTTTTACAGAATACAATATTAGTACAGTAAGAGACGGACCAGAGAGCGTACAAGCAATAGACCTTGATGGGGATGGAGATATTGACATTGTGGCTAACTCATTCTCTGATGATACCGTAGTGTGGTATGAAAACGATGGGAGTGAGAGTTTTACTGAGCATATAATAAACAGTAGCAGCTACGGTGCACAGGATATATATAGTATAGATCTTGATGGGGATGGAGACATAGATGTAGTAAGTACAGCAAGATTAGACAATGCTTTACTATGGTATGAAAACAACGGAAGTGAGAGTTTTACTGAGCATATAATAAACACAACCATTCAGTCACCTTATGGTGTGTATGCGATAGACTTAGATCAGGATGGGGATATAGACATCCTTACAGCCTCTGCAGTAGATAACACAATAGCATGGTATGAAAACGATGGGAGTGAGAGTTTTACATTTCATAATATTTCTAGCTCTGCTAGTGGGGCTAGAGCTGTATACGCTATAGACGTAGATCAAGACGGAGACATAGATGTGCTGAGTGCCTCATTCAATAATGGTAAGATAGCATGGTATGAAAACGATGGGAGTGAGAGTTTTACTGAGCATATAGTAACTACTTCGGCAGCAGGTGCCTACAGTGTCTATGCCATAGACTTAGACACTGATAGGGATATAGATATATTAGCTACTTCATCATCAAACAATCAAGTACTTTGGTATGAAAACAACGGAAGTGAGAGTTTTACTGAGCATATAGTAGGCACAAATGTAGGATACGCTTACGATGTCTATGCAACAGATTTAGATCAAGACGGAGACATAGACGTTGTCGCTAGCGCTAATTCAGGTGATAGAATTATCTGGTATGAAAACAACGGAAGTGAGAGTTTTACAGAGTATAACGTAACGAACACCACGGACGGGCCACACGGCATCCATGTAGCTGCTATTGATGAAAACTTTGTACCTGACACTGTTAAAGTTGAGGTAGGCCAATCACAAATGAATGGTGATCCAATGGCGCTAGAATCTGGAGACTCAAACTCAGGTATTTATAACTACACACTTGAGAACGAGCAACCAAGGGAGTTCTGTTTCACGATCCAAGCGAACGATACAAATGATGAGTGGAACTCAAGCGAAGAAAAATGTTTCTGGATACAAAATATAACAATGACAATAAACACAAATGCTACAGATGTAGACGTAAATGAGACAGTAAATGTATCAGGCGTAGTAAAACTACTACCAAACAATACTGGATACAACCCAACACTAGATATTTATGTTAATGACGAATTAAAAGATCAAATAACACCTGATAACAACGGATTCTACAATTACACAATCAATTTTACAGTTGGAGGATACCACACTATCTTAATAAACACAACCGATTCAAATGGGATAGACGGTACAAATATGACAACAATTAGGGTAAAAGAAATTGTATCAAACTTGATCTCACCAACTACTGTTTACAAGGGCCAGACTATATCACTTAACAGCTCAGTAAGGGCAAACATAGAACTAAACAATGTCTGGCTAAATTACTCACTACCAAATGGATTTGAAATCCAAGATCAAAACAATTATGTAGGTAACATGATTGTCGGTCAGGTATCATGGAACAACGCAACTATCCTAATAAACGGTTCTACAGCTGTTGGAGAATACACCGTTACAGTAAATGCTAGTAACCAAACATATTATAACGCAACGAGTAAAACACTAACGGTCTACGGCTACGCAAGTATATCTATAGTCTCACCAGGAGACGTAGTAAACAGATCTTCAGGAACAATAGATATCGTATGTAAAGTATTTGACAACATGTCTGATGAAGGCATTGAGAACTATCCTGTAACCATTTCATGGGATGACACTAATTACAACGTGCTAACAAACAGCACAGGGTACGCTAAGGCAACCGTAGACATCTCTAACGAAGATATTGGAACACATACAGTGAAATGCAATATATCTGACAATGTTAGCTTGTATTACTACACTGATGTGTCAAACGACACAAAACAAGTAACAGAGTATGGAACAATATACATAGATCTAAGCCTAAACCCTGATACAATTTATAAGAATGACTCTTACGAACCTTACAACACAACTATAACAGCACACGTGTACGACGATAAGGGTAACAACCTGACAGGAGTTAATGTGATATTTAAAGTAGATAACCAAGTAGTAGACAATGCTCTTACAAACGAAAATGGAATAGCTACCACTGTTTACAATCCACCAGAAAGCATGTCTATTGGCGAGCATACTGTAAGAGCAGAAGCCACAAAAATAAACTATTACGAAGGAACAAACGAAACAACGCTAGTAATTCAAGGGCATCTGATAGTAACGTTAGTTAACCCTTCAAACGGAGTCATCTTAAACAGAGGAAACACATACTTCTTCAACTCCACCTGTGTAGATGATTCAGGAACAGCTTACCCAATTGGTAAATGGTACTTAAACGATACAAACATCGGAAACTCACAGAATATAACTCACACCATTTCAAACACTCAAGACCTTGGCGTCTACACACTTAAGGTAAATGCAACAAAGGAGTATGCCACACCAGACGAAGACAGTATAACAGTAAACATCTGGGGTTGGGCAAGTTTAGTGAATATAACACCGAACGACGCACACATTGCAAAAGGAAGTACTATTAACATCACATGCAAAGTACAAGATGAAAACAGTAATCCAATTAACTCGTACAGCGTTGAATTCTACAAGAATAATTCACTTATGTACACAGCCCAAACTAACTCAAGTGGATGGGCAACATGGACATGGGATACATCTAGTGACGAAGGTGTGTTCAACATATCATGCAAGATACAAGATCAGGAACCATACAATGCTAGCACATCACTAACATCAACCATTATGCGTGTAGAAAAAGTACTTTACATCACACAAATAGATGTAGAACACTCAACAGTATACCGAAGTGATGCTTATGATCCACACACTACAAATATCACAGTAACAGTTAAACAGCCATCTGAGAGCGGTAATCTAATCGCAAGTGAAAATGCGAATATAAGTTTAACTCTCCCAGATCAAGACGCAAGCTGCACAACAAACTCAAGTGGTCAGTGCACAATAACATACAATCCAAACCAAAGTGTTATACCGAATGATTACGTGATTAATGTTACTGCTGAGAAGCCAGATTTTAACTCAACAACTGCACAATTCAACTTAGAGATAAGAGGAGTACTAACTGGTTTCATATCAAATCCTATAGACAATCAAATAGTACATAAGAATGAGACAGTAAACCTTGTGGCCAGCACAAAAGATGAATACAACAACTTTGTTGTAGCTAACTTAACGTGGAGAACAGTCCATTCAGACATCATTGCTACAGGTAATGGAGTAGATTGGACAGTACCAGCCGATTATCCGATTGGCAATGATTTACTCAAAGTTACAATGGAAAAAACATACTATGATACATACAATTATAGCATAGTAATCCGTGTATGGGGTAATGCAGAGCCAAAGATAGTGTCACCTTCTTCTGGAACGTATGAACATGGTACTACTCTACCGATAGAGTGTCATGTTGTAGACACGTTAACAGATGAAATAATATCAAATTACAACATAAAACTTTATGTGGATGGATCACTAAAGAACGAAAGTAAAGGCGTTGTTAAGTATTCCTGGCAAGCTATTGGCTTGAACGTGCACAATATAAGCTGTGAGATAGAGGACAATGAAACACTAATGTACAATGCTACGCCAAGCTACGCAAATCTCTCTGTAAACATAGTTGACACAACCCCACCAGACATCACAAACGTTTCAACTAAGCCATCGCCAGCTGTTGTTGGCCAGGATGTGAATATCACATTTACTGCTACTGATGGCGTGCAAGTCTACTCTGCATGGGTTGATACTAATTATGGAACAGAAACAGCACTATCATGCGGTATAGATTGCTACTATGTAACATTACATAATGTAGAGTACGGTGTAGTCAATTACGTAATCCACGCAAATGACACATCAGGAAATGAAAGAACTAAGTCTGGATCATTTAACGTAGTCTACGGAGCAGCTCTGCTCCCATCACTAACTTCAAAGAGTGTAGACAACATAACCTACGATGGGTCTACGTCGTTTGTAATTGATCTTGTATTAAACAACACAGGATCAGAAAATCTAACAAACGCTAACATAAGTATAAGTTACAATAGTACTGTTATCCAATTAAATGAGAGTGAAATAGACTGTGGGAATGTAAGCACTGGTGAAAACTGTACTAGAAGCATTCTAGTCACAGTGAACGCAAACGCACCACCAAAAACATACTGGATAACTTATAACTCACAGTGGACAAGGCCAGATTCAAGCCTTGCTAACTGTTCAAACATTACAGAAATTACTGTAGAACCAAATCCAGTCATATATACCACACAGTCCATATCTTCAACCATAGCACATAACACAACATCTACTGTTGGAGCAATAACTATCCAGTCAAAAGGTAACTACAAGCTAGAAAACTTAGTAGTAAATGTAACAGGAGAAATAGCTGACTGGCTGGAGTGTTCAAACTCTATACCTACTTTAGAACCTGGACAGTCCACACAAATTAATGTTAATGCTACTGTACCACTCGGACAAGATCCTGGATCATACTCTGCATACATAGTATTTAACCAAACTGATAAAAGTAATCAAACTTTAGTGACAGTAAATGTGCCAGAGGATAAGACATGGTTGCTGTCTGATGGTGTAATTGACACAAACATCGCAGCAAACGCAACAGGTCAAGCAGGTGAAATCACCATAGAGAATGTGGGAAACACCGAGATAACACTATCCATAACAAAAACAGGTAACTTATCACAGTATCTAGACCTTCCAAATCAAATTACAGTGAGTAAACAAAACTCAACTAGACTCATAATTAACTACGCAGACGTTCCAAACGAAGGATACTATAAAGCAACACTGTGCTTTGAAAATCCTTCAGCAAACCCAACTTCAAACTGCACAACAATAAACGCCCAAGCTTATAAGTTCAATATCAGTATTGAAGACCCTACAACAGATAGTCCTGTAACAGTTAATGCTTCACAACTAATAGTTGTAAATGTGTCAGCAATGTTTGGAAATGAACTCCTAACCGAGAATCTAAGCCTATCTGCTTACGTTAATGGAGTAGATTGCACCCAATCCGTAAGTGGGAACTGGCTAGTGAACTGTATTGCTCCTAATCTACCTGACGGGCAATATTACAACCTAACTGTGGAAGCCAATTATACTACATACAATATCCAGGTTCAGTCAATACAACCTAATGCTGTACATTACCAAGACATAACACCACCATCAGTTAACACAGTTGTCACACTTGATACACCACCCACAAATCCAGCGCCACTAGAAGTAAAAGCACAGGACAACACAAACATTAGTGAGATAAAAGCTGAAATAGTACTTCCAAACAACACAGTAGTAAATATCACATTAACCAAACATGATGAAACCACATGGAAGGATAACTTTACAATGACAGATTTACCAGGTATCTACAGAGTTAAGTACTACATTAAAGACAGTGAGAACAACATAGTAGTAAAAGAAGATGCATTAATAGTTAACAACTTTACTAGCATACAGGCCAACATAACACCATCAAAAGGAGAGCCAGCTAATCTAACAATAGAGATGTATCCAACAGGAACAAACATCCTCAAGTATAGCATAACTGCTCAGAGTGGATTCTACAACGCAACTGTACCAGAGTGTAACTACGATGTAGCACTAAAGGTTGAGAACATAACAGTTATTCTACAAAACATGACTATAAACAGTACATACACTGAACCAGTAAAGCTAGATCAATTATCCTCCACCTATGTAAATCCACAGGGCGTAAAGAACAAGTTTGGCGGTGTAGCACTTCAAACTAATGCTCCATTCTCAAATGCTACAATACAATTCAATTACCAACAGTATATACCTTACATCTATCTTGAACAGGACCTTCAAGCATATAAGTGTGAGAATTGGAGCTACGACGAAAGAACGTGCAATGGTACATGGACACCAGTAACAACAATGATAGACACGGTTAATCACATAGTAGTTGTTCCTGTCTCTTCATTCTCAGCTTATGCATTTGCTGAATCACCAAAATGTGGAGACGGATTATGTGACGTCATATACGGTGAATCATGTTCAACTTGCCCAGCAGACTGTGGAGAATGTCAACAGTCAGCTGGAGGAGTCAACTACGTAACATATAATTATATAACTCAAGTACAAGAAACTCCTCAAACTAACGAATCA
>Ga0164318_10007742_pt1 | contig 10409 bp, 9 predicted proteins | sample GuaBasSedimGuay9_FD_113734 | JGI IMG/M metagenome (GOLD analysis project Ga0164318, IMG submission 113734) | Subseafloor sediment microbial communities from Guaymas Basin, Gulf of California, Mexico - Guay9, Core 4571-4, 0-3 cm | ecosystem: Environmental > Aquatic > Marine > Hydrothermal vents >...
CACCTGGACGCTCGGCTGGGACACACCTTCCCATCAAAAATCCAGTTCCGGAAAGTATCTTTCGGCAAACAGCGTGGGACACTTAGGTTTTACCGGGACCTCCGTATGGATGGACCTTGATCGGGATATTATCATTATATTGCTGACTAACCGTATCCACCCAACACGTAATAATGAAAAGATCCGGATCTTCAGGCCGGAGATTCATGACCTTATTATGGAAAAACTCCTGCTTTAAGCTTTATCCCGGGTTACACAATTTTGAACATATTTTTCAGCAACAATGAAATCCGGTTACGATTAATCATATCTGTTTCCGAAAATAGGTAATCGGATCAACAACCTTGATTTTCCCTTTATCATAAGGCATTCTTATCTTTGCAACAATTTGGGTGACTTTGTCCGGTTTAAAACGCTCGGCATAATAAAGAAGATGTTTCGAAATATCTGCATCAGAGTATTTTGCTTCAATCAACTCTTCCAGCCGTCCTTCCTTTATGACGGCAAAATCAACCTCCCGCCCTTCCTTATCTCGAATGTAGCGCAGCTCATAACGATACCCGTCACGATCCCCAAGAAAGTGCAGCCGTTTAAGAAGTGATGCCGCTACAAGATTTTCAAAATGAGCGCCCTCATCTCCTAAGGTATCACCATTATCAAAAAAGAGCGCTCTTCATGGGACACATCGTAAAGCCCCTTAATCCATGACTTCCAGCGAGGGAATTTATGCAGCTCATCGAAAACAAGCAAGCTGTTATCGGCTCTCCATCTTTTTTGCAGGATATCCTGCCGGTCATCATCATAATCCCAGTTCAGGTAGCGTCCTGCCGGAAAGTTCTCTGCAAGGCAAGATATTATCACATTTAACCTTGAACCCTGAACCCGTGAACGATTATGCTTTATCTTTAATCCTGTCTTTTTGTATCTGTTTTAATTTCTTCCAGAGTTCTTCTACCTGTTTTTTGGTTTCATCAATAGATTTATCGTTATTGATAACAAAATCGGCATATTCGACCTTTTCATCAATAGGCAATTGAGCATTAAGTATGTTGACCGCTTCTTCCCTCGTTATGCCGTCACGATCGGCAAGACGTTTTATTTGTAATTCTTTCGGGATATAGACTAAAAGGAGCTTATGAAATACATATTGAAGATTTATCTCTATGAGAAGAGGAATGATTACCTGGATTATTGCATCAGGGGTTTCCCTTGTAATTTCGTTTACCTGTTTGACAAACTCCTCATGGATCCGGGGATGTGTAAAACTTTCGAGTTTTTTCCTTTTTTCCAAATCGCGAAAGACGATATCTGAAAGTTTTTTCCGGTCAAGGGTCCTGTCTTCCATCAATATCTGTTCTCCGAAATAGGCAACTATCTCTTTCCAGGCGAGTTTGTCAGGCTCTACCACCTGCCTTGCCAGGATGTCAAAATCGATAACAGGCGCTCCCAGCTCCTTTAACATATCGGAGACGGCTGTTTTCCCGCTTGCAATGCCACCAGTCACTCCAAGGAGCAAACGGTTGTCTTTTCCCCTTAGTTTTGCTAATTCATCCATTCCGCCATATGACATGGGAAAGGCGCTCGCGAGATCCTGCTCGGCCCCTGCGTAACTGATAGGGTAACGTATGCCCCTCCTGTATAATGTCTCCATGCCGTTGAGCGCCTTTTCCATCATTCCTGCCGGCACTGCCATGACAAGGTCTTCATCCTGGGCATGCCCGTAACGTCTTTCACCATAACATGGAATAGTCAATGACGGTTTTCCGGTCAGATAACACCTCGCAATTGCATCAGAACAGGATGACTCTCCAACACAAAAAAATTGCATGACCTCATATTTTTCAAACTGGAGAGAGTTGATCAAAAGCATCATCTGGGCAGGGTTGGCATAAATCAAGACAATATCAGGTTCAAAAGGATTGTAGACCAGGGGAGCCATAACAACTGCTTCATATTTACCCATTGGCATACGGGGTACGGACTCCTCGAATTTCCTGCCGTCCGCCTTGGTTTTTACCCAAACAATACTGCGAAAAGTGCCGTCTTTGTACAATTCGGGTGTATCGGTCAGGCCTAAAATGGAAGGACACATCGGAGACATGAAATCTGAAAGTTCCGCCCCGACGGTCCAGTCAAAATTTCTGGCAAGCGTTATCATCTGACATAGGGTCATTTTATTGGCAGCTCTACGCATAAATGGAATATCATCAATCTCTTCCTTTTTTTTAAGCATCTTAAATCCGACGGGAAAGGATTTGAGCCTCATCAACAACTCCATCCGCCTTATTATTCTTTCCCAGTCATGCTTTTTCGTTATGTTCATCTTTTTATCTTCTCCCTTTCCTTTTTAAAAGCTATCGGTGAATAATTACCGGTTTTGAGGGCATTAATCAGGTCATTTTCATCCTTGACAGAAACAGGAAACACGGTCGCATAGGTCCCGACCTCCGAAACCTCGTGGGCATCGCTGCCGCCTGTAACCGGCAAACCAAGACCCTCCGCCACCTTCAGTGCAAAGCTGTTTTCTTTTTCCGTAACCTTTCCGTTCAAGACCTCTACAGCATCCACATACTTAAAAAGCGGTCTTTCCATCGCCTTTTCAGGAGTCAAACCAAGCTCACCGACATTAAAGACCAGAAAGCCCCTGAAAGGATGGGCCACTATAATAAATCCGCCCGCCTTATCTACTTCCTTCCTGAGGTCCTCAAGCCTGATAATACCCTGGATATCCTTATATAATCCAAAAACGAGCATATCTCCCTGGTCGGTGGTAATTTCATTACCCCTCAAGATAATAAATTCATGTTTTTGCCTGAGTTCATCAACAACGTCCTTGTCCCAGACATAGTTATGATCTGTCAGACAGATGCCGTCCAGTCCGATACTTTTTGCATCATAAATGAGCTGATCCACAGGTACGGAACTGCAGGGAGATGCAGGTGATGAGTGCATATGCAGGTCAATGATCGTACCCCCTTCTTCCTTCTTATTAAAGCTCTTCTTTTTGACCTCGTCCCTTTGAACGAAATCCCGTCCTGCTGAAGCAGGCTTTTCAACCTGGGCCGGAGCTGTATTTTTTGTCTCCCCATTTATAAAGTCTTTAAAGGTTAATCCCTTATTTTCGGCCTTTTTATCCTCCCACTTTGCTATCAGAGCGGCCTCTTTTGCAGAATAACAGCACTCCAGCAACAGGTTTGCATGGTGTCTGCATGCCTTCCGACCTATGATCTTATGCACCTTTCCGGAAAACCCCTCCTCTTCAATACGAAAGCCTACCGCTTCCTGAAGAACAGGGATGGCCCTTGGGCATTCAGGAGTTGTCCATCTGTTCCATTTTCCATTGATCTCCAATACTTCGAGGTCGGGAATGCTGATCCTGACATTCTGTTCAATACCATAAATATCATCATCAAGCACCCCATGAACGATCAAGGTATTTTTGTCTTCTCTTCTAACACTAATTAGTTTATTTCGAGAGTATTTATGCATATCTTCACCCCACTTTCATGCTTTTGATATTGATGAACAGTAACCGAACTCCTTATGAATTTTCCTGAAGGTCGAATCCCTCGACAAGAGAACTGCCCGGGGCAAACGCTGCGCATCGATTATACAACCTGACATTTTCCCTGACCATTTCAGCATAAAATTCTTTTGCTTCTTCTATATCTCTCGGTCTTGGCGCATCAACAAGTGATTCCTTTGTAAATGATAAAATAACACCATGACAACATTCCTCCACCATAAAGACAAGCTGTTTACAACCACTTATTTCACCTATCAACCCCTTGATGATCTTCAACATACCCGGACCTATCCTGACACCTGTTATTTTTCTCAGATAATCTGCAGATTCTCTGCACTCTTTCCTGCAAGACCGGTAAACTTCTCCCTTTACATCCGTAATCTCGAGGTCCGGCAACCTTACAGTAATTTCAACAACGGCATCCATCAGGGTATCTTGAAGCCGACAGGTAGATTTCAAGGTGTGCTCATCTATTTCTTCAACGCTTGTACAGCGGTTTCTTAAAAAGCTGAGAATATTATCCATAAGTCAGCGCTCCTTATCTTACATTATAAATAAAAATCATAACTAATCAGACATTCAGATACTACTTTGACTATTATTAACTATTATAACCTTCCAATCCGTAAGATGGCAACCTTTATCCCTGATATTATTTTCAATATCAGGTCGTTCACACCTCCCTCCCCCCTTCAAAGCGGAAAAATTAAATTGCACTCTGACTCCTGATACAAGCCTGGAAGTGCAAAACACATATCTATTCCTGTAACCTGTCACGGGCCTCAACATGTTCTCTGTCATTGCGATCTGAACCTCTGAACCCTTGAACGGTTACAACTATTTCAAAATATTCTTGACGCATTGTTGTTTGATTAAGTATTTTGGTAAAGGCTTACATGCTTGGGGTTCCCGTAAGGGTTCGCGTAAAAATAACTTTATAGAATTGAAACTCGGATTCAGGTCAGGTTCGGAGTCTCGCAAGATCGCTTACCTCCGAGAATAATTTTTTGAGCATAACGCAGAGTTTGGGAAAAAGGGCATTTTCGGACACCCTCCCAGGTTCGTACCCCTGTTGAACTATTATACCGGATCTTGTTTTTTCCCGCATTCCTCAAGAGTCGCCATGGCACATATCCTGATCGTTGATGATGAGCAAATGATACGCAGCCTGCTCTCTGATATACTTAAAACAGGACATCATACCTGTGCTCTTGCCGCGGATGCATCTCAGGCACGTAAATACATGAGGACAGTAAGCTTCGACTTAATCCTCTGTGACATTAACATGCCCGGAGAGACAGGGCTTGAGTTTATACGTTATACCGCATCGAAATTTCCCGACACACCTGCGGTTATGATAACTGCAATAGATGACCCAATGATTGCAGAAGTTGCGCTTAAGATTGGAGTATATGATTTTATAGTCAAGCCTTTTGCGCCTAATGGTGTGCTGATAAGCGTTGCAAATGCGTTACGGCGCCGGCAGCTCGAGATCGATAATCGGGTTTATCGTGAGGGCCTGGAAAAAATAGTAGAAGAGAGAACAGCAGCGCTCCGGGATAGTATGCAAAAAATTACAAAGGCCCTGAAGGGGAGCATCCAGGCTATTGCAAGAACAGTTGAAACGAGAGACCCACACACTGCGGGACACCAGCAGCGCGTGGCGAATTTGGCAAGTGCCATTGCCGAAGAAATGCTGCTTTCAGATGACAGGATTTATGGTATCCGTATGGCCGGCTTGATTCACGATCTCGGAAAGGTTGCTATCCCGACAGGTATTCTGAATAAACCGGGCCGCATAAGTAATATAGAATTTGAACTTATCAAAACCCATTCCAGAGTAGGTTATAACATATTAAAAGACATTGATTTTCCATGGCCTATAGCTCAGGTAGTGCTGCAACACCATGAAAGGATGGACGGCTCAGGATATCCTCTTGGGCTGACCGGTGAAAAGATCATTCTCGAGGCCAGGATCCTGGCCGTGGCTGACGTAGTAGAAGCAATGGCCTCCCACAGGCCTTACCGGCCCGCCCTTGGTATTGATAAGGCGCTGGAAGAAATAACTCAAAACAGAAATAACCTCTATGATGCCGGGATAGTGGATATCTGTTTGAGGCTTTTTAGGGAAAAAGGGTTTTCATTTAAGTAGCGCCCATCCATAAATGGCTATTTCGGAGTCTCGCGGGCTCGCTTACCTGCCCGATATCTGCGTTACGCTAAAATTTTAATCCTCGAAATACTCAATGTATTCCTGTGGTTAAAATTTCAGAGCGCCTTGATCTTGAACAAACTATCCAATTTATGGATGGACACTAAGTAATTCTACCTGCTTTTCTCATCCTTGAATTTATTTCCATCTTTTCGAGTGATAGCTTTATTACATCCTTTGCGATCTCTTTCCTGCCCATATAATCCTGAAAAAAGTCTCTCACTTCATCTTCTTTTCCGAGACCGCAAACCGGAATAACAGCTCCGATTACCCTCTCATAATGTAATGGATGAAACTGCTCAAGTTCGTTTACCTGCGATTTATACCAATCCCATAAGGTCGGGAATGCGTATGGATTAGCTGACATGGAGACAATCGGCACGAACTTGTTCCGATCCGGGACTTTCTCCAGAACGTATTGCTGTGATTTTTCGATCAATTCCATGTCTTTGAAGTGTCCCAACGCGGCCAGGATATTGATTCTTTCATGCTCACTTTCAGACAGGTCGAGCCTGTTCTCAAACCAGTCAAAGACTGTACGGTCTCCATTCAATGCCCCAACCTGCATAATACTCTTCATAATATCCTGGTGAACGGTCTTGCCGTGCATCATGGATTCAAATTTATCAAGCGCAAAGTCCCTGACATCCTCTGAACCAAATTCAACGGCGCTCAAGATAATGTGGTCCCTCAGGATAGAAATAGTATGTTTTTCATTTGGATCAGGGACGCAACCTATATGCGAAAGGACATTTTCAAAAAGCAATTTTCCTGTTAATGCCGCTTTTTCTCTTGTTGCACCATCCATGACAAGGTATGCGTGCCACAGGTTATCCGCAATACTTATAAGAGAGAGAAATGCATCTTCAGTTTTATAAAAAGATATGAAATCGAGATAATTATCTATAGAAGCAGCGCCCTTTTTAACAAGTGCATAAAGATCGTCCTGCAGGCCCCACCTGTCTACAGGAGACAACCTTTTATCTGATACAAGCTCCCCAAGCTTTTGAAGGTCTTTGCACTCCTTATAGCTTACCCTGTAAAAACCGGTCTGACCGTCATTGACCTTATATGCAAGGGCATCATTACCGATATCAACGCTTGCATATTTACCTTCCATAAGAGTTGAAACCGACTCCGTCCTGCCGTCATTCAAAAAAAGCCTGATAGTAACGGGGACCAGCCATTCCTGGTTTGATTCATTCGGCAGGTATGTAAACCTCTTCTGAGAAAGGATAAGTCTGTCTCCCTCCCTGTTCACATCGACAAGAGGGAAACCCTTCTGTTCAATCCAGCTCTTCATCATACCGGTTACAGATTTTTTGGAAACTTCCTCAAACGATTCCCAGAGGTGGCGGCTTGATGCACAATCATATTCATGTTTTTGCAGGTAATTTTTCAGGCCCTGTTTAAAATTTTCATCGCCTATATAAGCCTTTACCTGCCTTAATATACTTCCGCCTTTATTATAAATGATTGGAGCAGTGCTCGAATTAATTACTACGTGTTCTCCGCCCGGGATCTCTATAGGGATTGTTTCATGCAGGGCATCCCGGTTAAGAGCAGCGCCTGTTTGGGTATAGAGAAATTGTTCCCAGATATCCCATTCAGGATAATATTTATCAACAATGCCAAAACCAAAATATGTGGCGAAACTCTCATTGAGCCAGAGATATTTCCAATCAGAGGGGGTAACAAGATTCCCGAACCACTGGTGTACTATTTCATGGGCAATTACTTCACATATCCTCTCCTCGCCTGCCTTCGAAGTGATGCCGGGATAATGCAACAGCAGATTTTCACGGAACGTAATAGCCCCCCAGTTTTCCATAGCACCAAATGCAAAATCAGGTATTGAGATCAGGTCAAGCTTTGGGAGCGGGTATTTAATTCCATAGTATTCTTCACAAAATTCAAGAGATTTTCTGCCGAATTCAAGACCAAAACCGGCATATTTCAGCATCCCGGGCAATGTCGCGGCACGAACAAGCACTTCACCTGCATCATCAAGGAAATTGAATTCTCCGACACAGAAAAAAAAGAGATAAGTTGACATCCTTGGTGTTTGCAAAAACTTTACTATCTTTTTCCCGTTATCTATGCGCTGCTCTTTTTTTACAGGGCAATTGGATATTGCCGTCAATCCCTTGTCGATCACCATTTCAAGGTCAAAGGTCGCCTTTTTAACAGGATGGTCAAAACATGGAAAGGCCCTGCGCGCATCACTTTCTTCAAACTGTGTTACTGCAATAAATTTCTCCTTGCCGCCGGATGTATACCTGCTCCTGTAAAAACCCGCCATCCTGTCATTTATCTCTCCCACATAATCTATCCTGAGGGTAAACCGGCCTGTTATCTCTCCCGGCAGGGAAATCTTTATCTCTTCTTTTACGGGATTTACGGAAAATGAACAATCGACAAAACCGCTGTCGATCTGAACCTTGCAGTTCCAAACCGCAAGATCCAGTATATTTAACGATACACTCCCAACCGGCTCTAAGGCATTGATTAATATGTCAACGTTTCCTGAAAATTTGAAGTTCTCAAGGTTCGGCTCTATGTGGATATTATAATTGACAGGTTTTATTTGCTTCATAATTTATTCTTAACCTTTCTCTGATTTAACGGTTCGTAATAGTTCAACTATTTTTTTTGACAGGATTAACATAGTTTTTTCATCCTGTTGATATCTTATTTTAAATCCTTAATAATAGTTCGTACCCATACCGAACTATTACAATTCAATATTCAAAATTGTCCCTAAACAGACTTTTCGTTCAGACACTACCTGCCCATCTTTCTATTCCGTACCTTTTCTTTTATCCTGTTAATATGTCCTCGTCCCAACCCCTTAACCTCGCAATCCAGCTCAAAATAGCGTTCTATTTTTTCGTCATCCAGGATCCCGAAGCAGTCCACGACCGCTAAAGGCGCGCCTGCCATCCTGACTACCTCGTCAGGCTCAAGTTCCAGGTAGGGCTTGTGCCGTACCGACAGAACGACCGCATCCGTCCCCTTCAGGGCATCTTCAAGGTCAGGAATCATGTTAAACCCGTGAAGGTGGTTCTGATTGCGAAAAAACCTGGCTCTGCTTGCGCCTGTTGCCGGATATGAATCCTGTTTTTCGAGTTCCCACCAGTGTTGCACATAGGGATCATGGGCATTTACCTCCGCGCCCATTTCCGTTAATTTACGGACAATGATCTCGGATCCGCTGTAGCGTGTATCTCCCACATCTTCCCGATAAGAGGCGCCAAGTATGGCAATCCGGGATGCAGCCACAATACGGCCCATGTTTCTCAGGGCGTCACGTACGAGCTGAGCAGCATGCAACGCCCTGGTATCATTGATATTAATAGCCTCTGTTGTAATTTTAAAAATCTCGTTATCAAAACCCATCAAATGCTTATATGCCCAGAACCCAAGCCCCCCATCTTTTGGCAGACAATAGCCGCCGATCCCTGGACCGGGGAACATAATATTGCTGTGTGTAGGTCTTACTTTTATAGCGTTTATTACTTTGGTCAGGTCAACACCGTTGGTCTCCGCAAACAGGCTCCATTCATCAAGGAAGGCCAGGATAGAAGCCCTGTAACTGTTTTCAACAATCTTGCAGGTCTCACTTTCAACAGGTCTTTCAAGAATAGTTAACGGGTATTCATCCACATTAAGGACTTCTGATAAAAAGCGCTCGACCTTTTCCCTGCTTTCCATGTTTATGCCGCTGCAAACGCGCCAAAAGTCTTTTACCGACAATACGTAATCTTTTCCAGGCATCACTCTCTCAAAGCTGTGAGCCAGCATGGGGTCATCTGTAATTCCCCTTGACTTAAAGGCCTTCTTAATAATGGGAAAGGCCACATATTCGGTAGTGCCGGGAGGTACCGTAGTCTCTATCAATACGAGGCAATGGGAAGAAATATTCTCGCCTATTACCTTGAAACTATCCTCAAGCGCACTTATATCCGCATATCCGGTCTTGAGATTGCCGAGGTCCTGCTTGAGAAAATCGCACTGAACATCCACAACCAGGACGTCTGCCAGCTTGAGGGCTTCATAAGTGAAAGTCGCGGTCATGGTCTTTTTCCGGTTTACACAGCGCTCAATCATGGCTGCTACTTCCGGGTCTTCAGCCTGAATAGGCGAAATGCCCCGATTAAAAAGGGGGATTTTCCAAAAGCTTCTGACACTCGGTCTCTGCATGCCTATAACAAACTTGCCCGGCCTGCCTGTATCTTTATTGACGGAATCGGCTACAACGCCGGCCATAACCGCACCGACAAAACCCAGGCCCATAACAACAACAATTTCAAGGCCGTCTTCCCGCCGCTCCCGGACAAGTTCCTTCAGCCTCTCGAACTCTTTTTGGTAATCCTCTTCTGCCGGGATCTTGAATTTATCGCCATCAGGACTGATTGAATATTCCATAACGTATATTTTCTCCTCTATTTAGCGCCCTAAACGAAAAGTCCGTTCAGACACAATTTTGAATGTTTAATTTCAAATGTTGAATTGAGAAAAAAAACTTCAAGATGTTAACCACTTGTGATTTTTTCGTTAAGGATACCGATTATTACCTGTTTTTTCCATACATCTTTGGGCATCTTTCATTTTTACTTTACACTTGACAGAAAAGTGGCAGCGGCATCCTGCCGCTGATTTAAGAGGCTA
>Ga0164318_10007743_pt1 | contig 10409 bp, 11 predicted proteins | sample GuaBasSedimGuay9_FD_113734 | JGI IMG/M metagenome (GOLD analysis project Ga0164318, IMG submission 113734) | Subseafloor sediment microbial communities from Guaymas Basin, Gulf of California, Mexico - Guay9, Core 4571-4, 0-3 cm | ecosystem: Environmental > Aquatic > Marine > Hydrothermal vents...
AAAATATTTTTCCCATCTAATATTAAAAGTACATTTATAGATATTCAAAGTAAAGTAATTATAAAAACAATTTTTTTAATTAATATCAGGCTTAATATAAATTAAATCATCTGTATCAGGTAGACTGGAAGAAGATATTTCACTATTTAATAATCCAGCAATAAGACCATCTGACACACCTGTAATAATACCGGAACCAATTGCACGATCTTTATTATCACTCTTAAATACATAAAAATCTGTACCTGTAGATATTTCAAACCCAGAAATAGACTCTATATAGATATGATCAAATTGCACTAAAGAGATAGTTCCAAAAAGTAATAATTTCTCAGCTTTATTTTCAACCTCAACGACATCAGGGCTATCCGTTTCTATAAGTAATGGTAGTTGAGAAATAGTAATGCTTTTATATATATACTCTTTTAAAAGATCTGCTATTTTTATCTGCATAGACAATTGATCAATAACTTTATACTCACTATTATCCATACCATTTATAAGTAAGAATTGAAGATCATCAACACTCTCCAAAGCTGTTTCATAATCATCTAATTCTAAATTTTGAAAAATTTTAAGGTATAAGCCGGATATATCATTCCTGATCTTTTGTTCATAATCAAATTGTTCAGTAATTTCATTCATTCTCTTCATTATTTCAATAACTTCTGGTAATTGTGATAGATCATCTTCTTTAATTTTTTTTACTTCATCAGAAATTTCTTCATTTCTAACAACAAGGACTTCTCTTTCGACTATTGAAACTTCGAGTAATTCCTCACTTTTAGTTTTATCATCTAAAACCTGCTCAATTTGATTATTAAGATCATCAATACTCAAATTATAAAATGAAATCATATCAGGAGCCAGTTCAGAAATAAGATTTTCCTCCATCAAGTTAATTTTAGAATCTATTTCTGCCTCAGCAATACCCTCTGTTCTTAATTTTAATCTTTCTGAAGCAAGTCGTACTTCTGTATCTTTTTTAACTGTTAGTAATTTACGTAAAGTAGATAATTTAATATCATAGGAGACTATTTCTCCTTTATAGATATCAATTTCCAAATCCTTTTTTTCGAGTTTTTTTGTTGATTCAAGCATAAAAGTGCTAAGCATTTCCCATTCAGCACCAGATGTATCAGAAGCTAAAATCAAGGGTGTTGTATCATTTTTATTTTGAATATAATTATAAAAACCCAATAAAATTAGAATAGTTATTGTAATAGATAAACTTAAAATTAAAAAAGGAATGAACAAACCATTAGATTTGGCCGATATTTGATCTAATGATGATGATTTTTGAGAACTGCTGAAAAAACCTCTATCTATATCTGCTATAATTTTTTGTTTTTCTTCTTCAGAAATTATATCTGATTCCAAAAGTAAATCAGAAGGCTCTTTATAATCATTCATAACAGCAGTATAATACAAAATTATAATAAAGTATGGAGAAAAAATGTTAAGGTCAATTAAAATTGGAATTAAAGGGAAAATTATTTTTACAATAATTCCGGTTCTTATTTGCAGTTTTACCATATTTACTTTTGTATCTGTTTTTTCATCCAGACAAAATTTATTTTATGAATCTAACCGGTTTACAAAGTATAAACTTGAACAATTGACCAATTATTCAACTAATCAATGGGATAATTTACAAAACAGCAATTTTGCTGACGATCCTGTTTATATAAATATTATAGAAAAATCTATTGAAACATACGCAAAAGATATGATTAGAAAAAAATCAGAATCTATATTTGCTATAGATACTGTTGGTAAATTAATTTTTTCTACATCAAATATCAATTATAATCAGGAAGACTGGGTTACATTAAGAACAGAAAGTACAAATTCAAAAGAGGGCTTAACAGAGTTTATTATCTCCGGAGAAAAATTTTTAGGTCTTTCATCTTTTAGTAATATAAATGGTTTATATTTTTTTATTGTTGAAAATAAAAAAGTATTCATGGAAAAAACTCAACAAATGACTTTTTTGCAAATTTTCACATCTCTAATTTCGTTAATAGTAATTATAGTAATACTCATTATGTATCTTGGAATTATGCTCGGGCCGATACAAAGAGTTCGAAAAGCTATTCATAATATTACAACTTATAAAGATTTCTCACGTAAGGTAAGAATTGAATATCCTGATGAAATAGGTGAATTGGCATTTGACTTTAATGATATGACCTCAAACCTGGATCTGGCATATAAAAAATTAAAAAAACATGCAGTAGATGAAGCTATAGCAAAAAAGGAAATATTTATTAGAGAAAAAGAAACTTTGAATGTTCTGGGAAATGCATCTGATTATAAAGATCCTGAAACAGGAGCTCATATTGCAAGAGTTAGTAATTATTCTCTTTTAATCTCAAAAGCTTTAGGCCAGGATATTGCTATACAGGATCTACTTTATCACACTGCACCATTACATGATATTGGAAAACTGGGAATACCGGATTCTATTCTATTGAAAGCAGGAAAATTAACTGAAGAAGAATTTTTTATAATCAAAACACATACAACAATTGGATTTAATATTTTAAAAAATTCGTCCAGTAAATACCTAAAAGCCGGAGCTGTTATTGCAAAAACTCATCATGAAAGATTTGATGGGAGTGGTTACCCTAATGGGTTAAAAGGTACTGATATCCCTGTTTTTGGTAGAATTGTAAGTATTGCTGATGTTTTTGATGCTCTAACAACAAAACGTCCATATAAAGAAGCCTGGCCATTTGAAAAAACAATGGATTTTATAATGGATAATAGGGGTAATCATTTTGATCCTGACATGGCAAATCTATTTTTTCAAAACTTAACAGAAGTGAAAGATATTTATAATCACTGCACTGAAGAATCATTATAATTTTTATTTAACTCTAATAGTATTTCAACATAAAAATTATAATAGGAGGAATTAGTATATTGCTTGACAATACTCTCCAGCTGTTTTTTTAATTGAACATATAAGGAGGAGTCTGTTTCATACCATTTATTTAATATTTTATAACGTTGAAGATCAATTTCTTCTCTGGAAAAACCTGCTTCCATAAATACTATTAAATCCAGCTGTTCCAGACTTTCTCTATATTGGCCATTACGTAATAAAATATCTGAAAGACTTTTTACTGCTGAATTGTATATAGAAGGTAGAGGATATTCTAAAATAATAGTTTCAAGAAAGGCCTTAGCAGTTTCTATGTCTCCATTAATAATTTTTATTTTTGCAGTTTTATATAAAGCATTTGGATAAATATTTGCATTCGGATATTTTTCAATAATCTTGTAAAGATAATGCAATGCAGAATCAAGTTTTCCAGCCATTACCATATCTTCTGCTATATCATAAAGGTTATTTGGATATTCTATTTCTATTGCTGCTGTTGGTAATGAATAATTTTTATAATATTTATCTCTGGTAAAATATAAAAGAATATCAGCAGCAATCAAAACAGCATTTACGCCAATAGTAGAAAGAGTAAAAACTGATAAATCCCCTGGTGAATCATGAGAATTATATATCTCGTTTACAGTTAATGCTCCTGAAAATATGGATATTATTGGTATTGAAACATTAAGCCCATTTATAATTTTCTGCCAGGGATAAATAGGTGTTATCTGCAGCAATTCCGGATCCATGTCAAAACTATATTCACCATTTTCTAAAAAAAGCATTTCTTGAATATTTTTATTATTTATTTGGACACCATCCTGCACAGGGAACAGTAATGGAATGGACCCATATTCAAGAGTATGTGAAAGAATTTTTATGTCGTTTTCCAGAAGCGCTACACTAATTTCATCTGCAATGTATCCAGATTTTGATAGTTCAATATTATGGGCACCTATTGTTAAATCCCTTAAAAGTGCTGGTGTCTGTTGTGAAATTATAACACCATCTACCATTATATCAGCTCTTCCAGGAGTACTATCTATAAAAAGAATTGTTTCTGAAAAAATAAATGTTGAAATTATACAAAATATAAATATTAAAACTATTTTTTTCATTTTCCCGAAATCCAGGTGTACCCTGTTTTAACCCGGAAACCGGGTGTATAAAAGGGTTGATTTTCAAGAATCATCGAAACAAAAAATCCTATTGCAAATACAGATTTTACATCAGTATTAATAACAATATCAAAACCGCTCGATATTACAGGACGACTGAACCACAATATAGATTCCGTACTTTCAATTGAACGAAAATACTGACCATAAGAGAGGTATGGAGAAAAATTAAGTTCAGCATCATGGGCAAAGTTAACTATAAAATTATAACCAAGAGCCAGTGTAGGTATAAGCATAATTGACCCGGTATAATAATTACTATCAGGATTGAATCCAAACCAGTATAAATGTGAACTTAAGAACACTGAAGGTTTGGATATTTTAGCAAAAGTATAAAATACACCCAGACCGGAAGGGAGAGAGTATGAGTCATCAATAATAGGAGAAAATCCATGAAAAGCCAGCTCTCCACCTATAGAATGTCTTATTTCTAAGGCAAAAATAGGGATAAATACAATAATTAATAGAAGAATAATAAAAAGTAACTTTTTTTTCATGTAAAGAGAGTATATACTCTTTCCATTAAGCAGGTAAAGTTAATTGAAAAATATAGTAATTTTTGTATTCATAATAATAGTTATTATGGCATGTACTGCAGATGGAGCATGGGACTTATTGCTTTATCAAAAGGAAATTTTTCAGAATTTAGGCAATTATGGACATAGAATAAAAATAAAAGTAAATAATACAGCCCAGGATGAAGCTTTTACAGATTTCCCTGTTCTGGTTATTCTTAATACAAGTAGAATTACATATTCCAATATCTCTGCAGATGGTACAGGTATTAAATTTATTTCATCTGATCATACAGAAGAACTTTCATACGAAGTGGAAGAGTGGAATTCAGGGGGAGAATCTGTTTTTTGGGTTAAAGTTCCGTCTATAACCGCTCTCTCCAATACTGACTACTTCTGGTTATACTATTCAACAGAAAGTAATTCTAACAATACTCAGCCTGAAGATGTGTGGAGTAATAATTATCTTGCAGTGTGGCATATGAATGATACTGGAGGAATAATTACAGACAGTACATCTTTTGAACTTGATGGTACTGTAAATATGATGGAAGGTCCTGTACATGAGGCTAATGGGAAAATCTCAGGAGCTATGGATTTTATTGGTGATTCGGATAAAATTGTAATTAACTCAGCACAAGGACTTGATGATCTTGGACCAGTAACCTTTTCATTCTGGATGCTCGATACTGGCTACTCCGATCAGGATATTATCTTTAATAAGGGAGAATTAAAGATCCATCTCCTACCGGCATATACGATGGATTTTTTTGTAGACTATGTTGGAGGAAGTGATAAGGATTTAGAAAGAGCTTATAATGATTCCTGGGCACAAAATATATGGCAATCCTTTTTTATAACATGGACAGGAGCTGCAGTTTCCAACAAAATTACAATTCATTCAAATGGTGTAGTCCCTACTAATTTAACAGATCAGTCAAATGGTGGTGGCAGTAGAGTATCAGATGAAGGGTTTGATCTTATTATTGGAAATGACAGTTTGAATAATCACAGCTTCCCAGGCCAGCTAGATGAAATCCGCATATCAAATGCTGTAAGAACCCCTGAATGGATAAAAGCCCAGTATCTGTCCATGACAGACGCGTTTCTAAGTTATGGTGCAGAAGAAATTGTTTCCAATTAATATTCTTTAAGAGCACTATCCAAAGTCAAACTTAAAATATCTTCCAGTACCGAAACAGCTTTTGGAATAAAAACAGATAAACCTATCTCTTCTTCCGGAGTAAACCTACCAAGAACAAAAGAACTGACACTACCATGTACAGGTCTGCCGATACCAAGTCGCAAACGGTAATACTCACTGGTACCAAGATGCTGATTCATAGACCTTAGACCATTATGACCTCCTGTTCCGCCACCTTTTTTTAATACAACTTTTTCAAAATCAAGTTCCAGATCATCATGAAGAATAAGAATTTCTTCCGGTTTTATTTTAAAAAAATGAGCAGCAGCCTGGACACTTTTTCCAGTATTGTTCATAAAAGTTTCCGGTTTTAGAAATATAATTTTATTTGTTCCAGCATAATAGTCGGTCCATTGGCCATTAAACTTTTTTTTCCAAACAAAAATATTAGAACCAGTAAAAGAATTTAATACCATCCAGGCTATATTATGTCTGGTTTTTTCATACTCTCTGCCAGGATTTCCAGAAAAAACTACCATTTTAATCATATTATTGTTCTTCCCTGCTTCTATAGTTTTATTTCCAATTTATAAACGCAGCCCAATTTTTCTATACTGCTCTATTTTTTTATCTTTGGTAAGAAATATTAAATTATTTTGAATTGCCTGCCATATTAATAATCTATCAAATGGATCTTTATGATCTTCCTGAAGAGGCAATCTAAAAAATGTTGCTGCATCTATATTTTTTAAAGAAAGAACTTTGAATCCTGCTTCCAGTAGTGAATCATATAAATCTTCCGGATTAGTCCCATATAATTCTAACTTTCCAATTGAATATTTTAAAGATATTTCCCACAAAGAAATTCCAGATACATATTTTTCATCTTCTTCATTTTCAATTATATTTACTATACTTACAGGTATTTTTTCAGGTTCAAACAAAGACCAAAGGACATAATGTGTATCCAAAAGATATTTCATATATGTAATAATTCTTCTGCTGTCATATCAAAATCATCATTAATCTTCATTTGCTTATCCTTAAGCAAACCCAATGTAACTCTATTTCGGTTTTTAAAATTTTCATAAGGAATTATTACTGCAATATTCTCTTTTTTCCTGCCATAAGTAATAACAATTTCCGCTCCGGTTTTTACCTCATTCAGAACTTCTGAGAAATGTGTTTTAAATTCACCAACTGGTAATGTTTTCATGACTATATAATACCAACAACTTGTCAACTTGTCAAATTAAAAATACTAATTTAGCTTAATCCTTAATAATCAGTTGCAAGGGGACTTTAAGCGACTCTTCAATACCAACATGTATTTGAGTTGAAAGCCCCCCTGTTGACTGTTTAACACACCAGGGATACAATCCATTATATATCCAATAATACAATGGAGAATATGCAATGAAAAGACTTTTATATACACTACTTTTATCGATATTAATGACCAATTTACTTCCTGCAGCAGGAAGCACAGAAGTTAACACATCCCTGGTTATTGAAGATACAACTGGAAATACCGCATATCTTCCAGGAATCCCCCAAAGAATAACATTTGTCGGAAAAGCCTCAAACATGATTGCCGACGTACTCTATATGTTTCCTGAAGCATCGATGAGAATAGTAGGGGTGGGGAAAACGAACCAGAGAAATGGCGAATTTGCAAAAGTTCTTGATCCATTTTACGATAAAAAGATTTTTCTTGAACATAATGTTGGTCCTGAGCAGATAGCAGTTACCAGGCCGGATTTAGTAATAGTGAAAAACTATCTTAAAAAAAGTTTAGGTGATCCTGTAGGTCAACTGGATATTCCTGTACTCTATATGAACCTGGAAACCCCGGTCGCCTATGAAGAAGATTTTAAAATGCTTGGCAGAGTTTTCGGAAATCCTGCAAGAGCATCAGAGTTAATAAAATACTATAGAGATGAAAAAGAATTTGTTACAAATCGTACACAATCTCTAACAGAAAAACCTGATATCCTGTTCATTTATCACACAACAAGAGATGGAATTGCCGCATTTAATACTCCTCCAGGCAGCTGGATACAATCCAGAATGGTTGAAATGGCAGGGGGCACACCTGTTTGGACAGACAGTCATCCTGGAGGAGGTTGGAGTAAAATAAATTTAGAACAAATTGCCGCCTGGAATCCCGACCAGATATATGTAGTTGCCTATAAAGAAGACATTAATATTATCATTGAAGCAATGAATAGTTCCCCCGAATGGCAGGAACTGAAGGCTGTAAAAAATAACAAACTACAAGCTTTCCCTGTAGATTTTTATAGCTGGGATCAACCGGACAGCAGATGGATACTTGGTCTTAAATGGCTGGCAAAACAAATTCATCCGGAACTATTTGCAGATGTGGATATTCAGAAAATGACCAGGGATTTTTTCAAGGATCTCTACTTTCTAACTGATGAACAATACGAAACTGAAATTTTGAGCAGACTTGGCTGGTAGAATGATGCAGAGCCCCCTTATTCCCCCCAAAAAAGAGAGGATTTTTATACTCTTATTTATTCTTATTATTATTTTTTTTATAGCGTTATTTATAGGAAGGTATCCTTCAAAAGGATTAATGGATCCCAGAATTCTTTTTTCTGATACTCTGGCTTGGAAACTGGTTTTTAATCTCCGCCTGCCCCGGCTGCTTACATCTCTTTTACTGGGAGTATCATTAGCTGGTTCGGGAATGGTTTTCCAGATGATATTCTCTAATCCTCTGGTAGAACCCGGCTTTCTTGGAGTTTCCCAGGGAGCAGCCTTTGGCGCGGCTTTTGCTATTATTTTTCTAGGGAGTTCTGCATGGATTATTCAGGGATCTGCTGCTTTTTTTGCCATAACGGGACTTGGATTTTCCTACTATATTGCAAGAAGAGTTCGCTTCGGTGGTTGGGTTCTTAGACTAATACTATCCGGCATTGCTGTTTCTGCCCTATTTTCTGCAGGTGTCGGCATTATGAAATATGCAGCAGATCCAATGAGTCAGCTGCCGGAGATAACATTCTGGCTTCTGGGTGGACTCTGGAGTATAACATGGAAAGAACTGTTTACAATTCTTCCAGTTACAATAATTTCTATGACAATTGTTTTTCTTATGCGTTGGAGATTAAATATACTAAGCCTGGACGATGAAACAGCATTTTCACTGGGCATATCTCCTGGAAAAGCAAGATTGATATTCCTGTTTAGTGCTACTGCAGCAACAGCTGCTGTAATTTCTGTAAGTGGAATAGTAAATTGGGTAGGGTTAATAGTACCCCACATATCCAGAAGACTTTATAAAGCTGATACCAGGCAAAGTCTTCCTGGAGCAATGCTTCTTGGGGGCATTTTTACTATTATTTGTGACACAATGGCAAGAACTCTGTTTGCCGGAGAAATTCCTCTGGGTATTTTTACATCCTTAATTGGAGCTGGTGCATTTATAATTTTACTTTTAAATAGAAATATGAGAATACAAAAATGAATAAACCCCTTATTCAAATGGAAGAGATAAGTTTTACATACAGTTCGGAAAATAATAATGTTTTAAGAACATTATCTTTGGAAGTTCAAAAAGGTGATATTACAGCTATACTAGGACCAAATGGGATTGGGAAAACAACACTTCTCCATTTAATTCTTGGGTGGATAAAGGCTGATAAAGGGACAATATACCTTGAAGGGAAAAAACTGGAAGAATATTCCCGAAGAGAAATGGGAAGACTCATAGGGTTAGTTCCTCAGGATGAACATATAACATTTGAATATTCACTATTGGAATATGTACTACTGGGAAGAACACCCCATTTACATTCATTGGAATCCCCGGGAAAGAAAGATTATGAAGCAGCAATAATTGCACTTAAAAAAGTAGGACTTGAAAGCCTTGCAAGCCGGCCTGTTACACACTTAAGTGGTGGAGAAAAGCAATTGGTTCTGGTAGCAAGATCTTTGGCTCAGGATCCAAGAGTTCTACTACTGGATGAACCCATGAGTAATCTTGATCTTGCCAATAAAATCAGACTAATAGAAGTTCTTTACTCTCTTAAAAAAGATGGAGTAACAATACTTTTTACAAGTCACGAACCGGAAGTAGCCTCTGCCATTAGTAATTATCTAATTCTTATGGGAAATGACAATAAAATAGAACATGGAACTGCAGAAAAAGTTCTAAACAGCGAGACACTTAGCCGTATTTACGGGATCCCTGTGAAAGTAGCTGATTATGAAGGGAAGAAAATCGTTATCTGGCATTGAAGAAAAAAATGTGTTATATATACCCAATGGCAAATAAATACATCACCCTTATTGGCGCGGCAAACATAGATATACAGGGTTTTTCCAGTAACCCTATAATTAATAGAGATTCCAATCCGGGAAAAATTGAATTTTGTCCGGGAGGAGTAAGCAGAAATATTGCCGAAAATCTGGCCAGGCTTGGAATAAAAACAGAACTTATATCTGCCATAGGAAACGACCCGAACGGTTCACTTATTCTTGAAAGCTGCAGAAATTGCGGTATAGGCTCAGATTATTCACTTATAGTACCCAATGCAGTTTCTTCTGTATATTTAGCAATTATGGATAACACAAAAGATATGGCTTTGGCTCTATCAGATATGACAATCTCAGATAATATCAATATTAAGTTTCTACAAAGCAGAAATGAAATA
>Ga0164318_10007744_pt1 | contig 10409 bp, 6 predicted proteins | sample GuaBasSedimGuay9_FD_113734 | JGI IMG/M metagenome (GOLD analysis project Ga0164318, IMG submission 113734) | Subseafloor sediment microbial communities from Guaymas Basin, Gulf of California, Mexico - Guay9, Core 4571-4, 0-3 cm | ecosystem: Environmental > Aquatic > Marine > Hydrothermal vents >...
CTAATGCGGGGTTTACTTGCGTGAGCTCACCGCCAGCTGGCGGTTCGGTTCCCGCTTTACTTTCCACTATCCATCGCTAATTCATGCAATTCACTTCGTTTTTGCATGAATAAAGCGGGTTAAGTGAAATAATTTAATATAGTTGCCACAAATTCACAGATTTTATTAACCCGAAAAATTAAATGCTTTAAATTGCTGTTCAATCTTAATTTATTAAATACATTTCTTTACAGTATTTAAATTATTCTTAAAAAATCTGTGAATCTGTGGCGTTTAAATAAAGTTTTTATCAATATTATTAGTACTGATTAGTTACAATTTCGACAAACTAATAATAATAAAATTTATTAGTCATCTTTTTATGAAGAGTAATAATCCAGCCAAACTTAAAAGCATATAAATAATCGTTTCTTAATTGGTCGTCATTTTCCATTGTGTCGAAATTCCAAGAGCGACGATTTTTTGTCCATGCCTGCGTTAATTCAAATCCAGCATAAAAATTAACCCTTCCATTATTGCTAAAATACATATAGCCAATAAATTCGCTTATTGCCAATCCATTGGATAATCTGTCATAACCTTTGGCATAATCATTCAAAACGCTTGGTGTATTATTCCCGTCGTTTTCAATTCTTATTTTATGTTGCAATAAGCCTGCACTTGCCGTTATTAGCAATCCGGAGTTTTCGTTTGGTCCAAAAAGCGGAATAATTTTACCTGCTTTAACATTTATATGAAAACCTCTTTCAAAAAATTTTATGCCGGAATATTCTCCAAAAATATTAATAACTTGCCCGTTTGAAGTACTAATACTATCTAAAACACCATTTTCTTTAACATCCTGACCAAACAGATAATTTGCATCAATTCCAAAAAGGAAATTAGACTTTGTTTTTACCATAAACGAAGCGCCAAGTGTTGAACTAACGCCAAAACGATTTGCCAAATCTCCTCCCGGAACTTGTAATGAGTATGATACAGAAACCATGGGCACTACAAGTTTTGTATCTTCAATCGTCTGTGAAAAAACAATTTGCGAAAAAACAATAAGGGTTAATAATAATAATATTTTTTTCATTATTTTTTTAATGAGAAATTTTGGCTAAATTATATATTTATAAATAATTATAACAGAAAAAAGATTAATAAAATGTTCTATTTTTATAAAAATTTAATATTTCGCAATATATATAGTAATTTTAATTCTCTTTAAGCGTTTAATTAACAGTCTTTCAAATAAATATTGAAAAAAATCATACTATACATATTATTGTTTTTCTCAACAACATTTGTTGTTGCTCAAGAGTATAGCAATCTTCGAATTTCAAATATTAAAATAAATTCTGACACAATATTAATTGACAGTTTAAGCATTATTCCAAACTCTTTATTTGTTTTCGATAATGATAATATAATAATACACGACAGCTTATATAGTATTGACTTTGTAAAATCATTAATTATTCCTAACAAACAATGGTTTGAGACACACAATATTCATAACGTTAAAATAACATATAAAGTGTTTCCTTATAATTTTTCAGAACCCTTTTTTAATAAGGATTTTAACAAATACGCTAAAATACAAACTGTTGATAATGAAATTTCCTATACCTATAAACCAAATAATTATAATGATTTTTTCAAAAAAGATGAGTTGCTTACACAAGGTAGTATCTCAAGAGGCATAACTTTTGGAAACAATCAGGATGTTGTTGTTAACTCAACATTAAACTTACAAATGTCGGGTAAGCTTAATGAAAATTTTAATATTCTTGCTGCAATATCCGATAATAACATCCCTATTCAACCGGAAGGAAATACTCAACAAATTCAAGATTTTGACAAGGTTTTTATTCAACTTTATAATGATAAAACCAAAATTGTTGCAGGCGACTTTAATATTAATAAACCCCTTGGTCTTTTTATGAATATTAATAAAAAAGCTCAGGGTGGTTTTGTTTCTTCAAAATTTAAATTAAAAAACCAAAATGTTTTTAAAACGTCTGTAAGTGGAGCTGTGTCGAAAGGGAAATATAACAGAATGAGTTTTAACGGAATTGAGGGAAAACAAGGTCCGTACAAATTGCAAGGTGCAAATAATGAAGCTTATATAATGATATTATCCGGCACGGAAAAGATTTATATTGATGGCCGTCTTTTAAAACGTGGCCTCGAAAACGACTACATTATTAATTATAATTCTGCAGAAATATCTTTTACTGCAAATCAATTAATTACCAAAGACAAAAGAATTGTTGTTGAGTTTGAATATTCTGATAGAAATTATGCTCGTTTCTTATTGTTTAACAGCAATGAATTTCACACAAAAAAATCGAAATTTTATCTTAATGTATTTTCTGAACAAGACAGCAAAAATCAACCCATTGATCAGGATTTAACAAATCAGCAAAAACAACTTTTGGCAAATATAGGCGACAGTTTAAATATGGCTGTTGTTCCAAATGTTAAAATTGACACAAATTTTAACGGCAACTATGTTTTTTACAAAATGATTGATACTGTTATAAACAGCAATTTGTATGACAGTGTTTTTGTTTATTCAACAAATGCAGATGTAGCAATTTACCGATTGGGATTTTCTTATGTTGGTGAAAATAACGGGAACTATGTTCAGGGAAAATCTCCGGCCAACGGTAAAGTTTTTGAATGGACAGAACCAATAAACGGACAAGCACAAGGAAATTACGAGCCTGTGGTATTATTAATTACGCCTAAAAAAAATCAGATGGTAACATTTGGCGGTGAAACTTTTATAACAAAAAATACTGAAGCTAATTTTGAAGTGGCTTTGTCTAATAATGATATTAACTCTTTCTCAAAGAATGATGCTGGCGATGATTTGGGCTACGCATTAAAATTAAATTTAAAGCAAAATATTCCTTTAACAAACAACAGCTTAACAACCTCAGCAAATTTTCAACACATTAATAAATATTTTAAACCAATTGAGCGATTTAAAACCGCAGAGTTTGAACGAGACTGGAACCTAAAAAACCTGTCGGACAAAAAATTTAATGAAAATTTGTTGAATATAAATCTGGATTACTTAAACAAAAAATTAGGCTCGTTTCAATATAATTTCGATTACCTGAATAAAGGAGAACTGGTTAATGCTAACAAAAATACTGTGAAAACAAATGTAAAAAAAAACAAATTTGATTTTAATTTTACCGGCAGTTGGCTAAATAGCAAGTATGATAAAAACAAAACTGATTTTTTGCGATACAATGCTTCTTTATCAAAACAGATTTCGTTTTTTTCTGTTGGCATAAAGAATGATTTTGAAAGAAACCTCTGGAATAATATTAGTAACGACAGCTTAATTGATAATAGTTACAAGTTCGATAGAAAAGAATTTTTTATTAGCAACTCTGACAGCACGGAAAATACATTTTTTGCAAAATTTGTGAGACGTAAAGATTATCTGCCGTCAAACAACGAGCTAAAATACAGCACCTTGGGTGAAGACTACAATTTTGGCTTAAACCTGCATAAAAATCCAAAAAACACTTTAAAAATTATTGCTTCGTATAGAAAGCTAACAATAGAAGACAGTACTCTGAGCAACAACAAGGCTGACAATTCGTTACTAACTCGTCTTGAACATAATTTAAAATTATTTAAAGGAGTAATCAGCTCATCAACATTTTTTGAAATCTCTAAAATTTTTGAGCTTAAAAAAGAATTCTCTTATCTTGAAGTGTCGCAAGGACAAGGCTTATATGCGTGGACAGATTATAACAGCAATGATATTAAAGAATTAAACGAGTTTGAAATAGCAAATTTTAAAGACCAGGCTAATTACATTAGAATATTTACACCAACAAATCAGTTTGTACAAACATATAAAAATCAATTTAATCAAATTCTATATCTTAAACCGCGACGTGCATGGCATAATGAAAAAGGTGTTAAAAAATTTATTTCGCGCTTTTCAAATCAATTTGCTTATAGAATAAGTAAAAAAACAACAAATGACCATTTTCTCAATATCGCAAATCCTATTATTGATTTTGATGATTTATTGCTCGTCAATGTAAATTATTCGGCTCGTAATATATTGTCGTTTAACAAAACAAATACAAAATTTGGGCTTGATTATGTTTTTCAGAATAATAAAAACAAAATGCTTCTCGTAAATGGTTTCGATAACAGAAGTAATAATTATAATGGGCTTAGGCTTAGATGGAATATAAACAAAAATCTGTCGTTGCTAAATGATTTTACGAAGGGTGACAAAACGTATAATTCGGAATCTTTCAGCTCAAAAAATTATGATATAAACTATGACAAAAACAAGCTGACTTTTTCTTTCCAACCAAACTTATTCTTAAAGCTTAGCATTATATATAAATACATCAAAAAAATCAATTGTTTAAATACAGAAGAATCGACAAATCATGATGCGGGATTTGAATTAAAATACAGCAAACTCAATAAAGGAACCATAACAATGAAAGCCAATTATTTAAATCTAACATATAATGCAAACACAAACACACCCATAGCCTACGAAATGCTCGATGGGTTTTTCCCGGGCGATAATTTAACTTGGGATTTAATTTTCCAGAAAAACGTTTCGAAAAAAGTACAGATAAACATCAACTACTCAGGCAGATGGTCAGAGGACACAAAAATAATTCACACAGGAACAATGCAGATAAGGGCTATTTTTTAAAAATTCGTTTTACATAAAAACACTTTTTTGTTTTTATGCCAACAAAATAATTACCTGTAATTAAGCCACTTAAGTCTATTTGTAAAGAATCGGAATAAGAAAAATTACTAAATGTCTTTACTTCTCTTCCGTTAATATTATATATTGAAACTTGTTTTAACAAAATTGTAGCGTTTGATTTTATTGTTAAAAAATCTATAACGGGATTGGGAGAAATAAAAATATCTTTATTTAAATTGCTAGAATTAATATTAATAATATCGGGGGTTTTTGTAATAATATTTTTGTCAGGGTCAAAAATTATTTTCTTTACATTAAAAGGAAGCTGAAAAACATAGTCCTGAGAAGCTTTTGAATTATGAAGCACCAATAATGTGTCGTTGTTACTATCGGAAAAAGAAATTGGTAAATCGAGTTCAAAAAAACTTACCGAAGGGTCAGATTGTGTTTGCTTAATATTTAACGAAACAATATTTTCTTCGTTTTGCGACCAGCTAATATTATAAATTGGATATCCCTGCTTGTAAATCCAGTTATTAAAAAATTGCGACAGATTAGTGTCAGCCACTGTTTCAAAATGTCTTTTTATATCATCTGTTTTTGCGAAATTATTTATTAAAGTACTGTCGGTTAAATAATTTTTTATTGCTTGAAAAAATACAGTATCACCCAACTGCCATCGAAGCATATGTAAAACCATTGCAGCTTTGTCGTATGTTAATCGAGTATCGAAAATTTGATAAATTTCGGTTGTGTCATAAACAAAAACAGATCCGTTGCTTTGACTTGTTATGTTTGTTATTTTATTTGTTTTCCAAGATAGCCAATTGTCTGTAAAATTTTCACAAACCAAGCCCTCGCAATATCGTGCAAAACCTTCATTTACCCATATTTCCTGCCAACTGCCACAAGTAATATAATCTCCAAACCACTGATGAGCCAGTTCATGAGCCATTAAATTTAAACTGAAATTATATATAAAACTTATTGTTTGATGCTCCATTCCCCCACCCCATCCAAATTGTGCCTGACCATATTTTTCATCTTTAAACGGATATGGAATAAACAATTTGCTATAAAGTTCAATAACCGGAATAATATCAGGTGTTTGCTCCATTGCTGTTTCTAAATTTTCGGGATACACAAAATTTAAAATCTCAACAGAATCGTTGTCGTTTAATATTGCATAGTCGGAATAGCAAGAATAATTAGTTACTGCAATAGCAACAAGATAGGCTGCAATTGGATGACGATGCTTCCAATGAGTAATTTTTTTTTCTCCAAAAATTTTTTCCGAGATTAATATTCCGTTGCTCGCTACTTTATTTTCTTTTGGTGTGGTAACAAACACATCAATAGAATCGGCTTTGTCGGTCAAACTTTGCTTGCAAGGCCACCAATCTCTTGCACCATAAGGTTCAGAAAGTGTCCAGATTATTGGAACAAGGTTGTGATAGGCTTGCGTAAACGCACCAAAACCATCACTCTCCGTCGGCTCACCCTGATAAAAAATTGAAACAGAATCTTTTTGATTTACAGAAAATTGATTTGAAAAATTTAATGTTAATATATTATTTGAATGTGAAAAATTAATTTTTGAGTTGTTATATAAAATGGAATCAACAACAAGCTCATCCGCTAAATCGAAACGAATAGAATCTGTTGGCTTAACAATTTTAAAATAGGTAGTAACACATCCTTTTATATAATATTGGTTGGGGTCAATTTCCCATTCGAGACGATGATATGTTATGTCGTAACATTCACCAACATTAATTTGTGGCATAAAACTTCGCCTAAAACGATAATCAGGTTTCTGTTTAGATTCGGAAAAGGCTGAAAAATATAATAATGTTGTTAATATGACTATTAATAATCTTTTCATTTACGTGGTTTTTTTATAATTAAACCATACATATTTTATTTCACATTCAAATATATAACAATTAGTTGAAAAAAAGAAGTGTGTTTTGTTTCTTTGCATTTCAAAACAAAACTTATTATGAATGCATTAGATAAAAAAATTGTATCATTTATTAAAAAACATCATGTTTTAACACTTGCTACTTCAAATAATAATAATCCTTACTGTGCTAATTGTTTTTATTCTTTTATTGAAGAAGAAAAGATGCTTGTATTTACTTCAGACAATGACACAAATCATGTAAAAAACGCACTGTTAAATGATGCTATAGCCGGCTCAATTGTTTTAGAAACAAGCATTGTTGGAAAAATTCAAGGTATTCAGTTTGTGGGAAAAATATTTGAACCAAAGGATAATATCTTGAAAAAAGCCAAAAAAAATTACTTAAAACGTTTCCCTTTTGCTGCACTAATGAACACAAATTTATGGGTGGTAAAACTCTCATTTATTAAACTAACAGATAACCGATTAGGCTTTGGTAAAAAATTAATTTGGGAAGAAAAGGGATGATTGTGTTATTGATTTGTGCGGTTTAGCAGGAGATTTCTCCTTACGTCGAAATGACAAAGGTATATTGCACTGCACTATCATTCTTCATTACTGTTATTCATTGCTGTCATTTCGAAGTGAGGGACGAACGAGAAATCCCATTTTTTATTGACGGGAATTACAGACATTCTGTATGCAAACAAAATTAATATTTACTATTTTGTACATAAAAAAATTATGAGAGACCATAATTACTTTGTATATATTGTTACTAATAAACACACAAACGTAATATATATACAGGAGTAACAAATAATTTACAACGAAGAATTTACGAACATGAAAATGGAATATTTGCGGGATTTACTAAAAAATACAATTGTCATTTCTTGGTTTACTACGAGCATTTCCAAAAAATTAAAGACGCTATTTAAAAGAGAAAAAGAGATAAAAAAATGGCGTAGAGAAAAGAAAAATAATTTAATTAATTCATTTAATCCTGATTGGAACTTTCTTAATGATAAAATAAAGGAGAATTTATAAGTTATCATTACGAAGTGAGGCTTGAATGAGGAATTCCTTCTTTATAGCAGGAGATTTCTCCTTACGTCGAAATGACAAAGGTATATTGCACTGTCATACTGAATTAATAATCAACAGCTTCATTATACAAATCGGTTTTTAAACCAACAAAAACACAGCTTGAGTTGTTGTTTGTTGACGAAGTTTTATATTGTCGTGTATTAACTCCTGCAATTAGTCGCAAATTAATTTTCGGGTTAATTAAATACGAGACTAATATTTCTGAAAAGAGAAACTTTGTTTTTAATCCTTGTGTGGTTTCGTGTCCATATTCAAATGGTTTATATGTGTATGGTTTATAAATATTTTGCCCGTAACTAATGTTTTGCGTTGAATCTAATCCATAAACAGCATAAATAAATTTCGCCTTTATTGAAAATCGTTTATAATTATATCTCAAAATTGACATCGATTCTTCAAAATTTGCCCCAAGAGGATGCGCCATAGCCTGATAATAATTGCCGTAATTTTGTAAGGATGATAAATGTGAATATGTGTATGGTCGCACATAATTAAACTCAGTTAAAAAATATAAGTTTTTGACAGATAAAAAATTATACGATTTTATGCCTAATTGAAAACCTTGTTTATTTGCCCACCAGCCATCAAACTTTTTTATTTCCTGTAGGTTAAATTCATCAATAATAACTTGTCCGTATAAATGATTTGATTTTCCAATTTTATATTTAAACCCACAACCCATCAAAACATTGTCGGGCGAAGGGTCGCCTAACTGATATTCTGCCGGACGAAAAAATATTATTGGATTTACATAATTAACATCAAATTTGCGATAGTTCAGTGTGTCTTCAGCTTTCCAAACAACTGTTTCAAAAAGACTTATGTTTAATCGTTTGTTTATGTTCCAGCTTAAATAATGCGAAGTAGAATATTTTTTTTGGTAATTGTGTTCGTCTGGGAAATCAATATCATGTAAAAATGAATAAAGAACAATATACTTTATTTTCCAGATGTTAAACGATATTTTAAAAAACGGATAAGCATTTGAATTATCTGACAATAAAAGTGAGCGTTCGCCATCGCCCCAAAAATTTTTGTCGTTACCAAGTTGAAAATTAAAATATTTTGTTGGCGAGTATGAAACATAACCGGTAGTGTAATTAAAATAATACGAATCTGAATTTTGCTTGTCGATTTTCCCCCAATGTGGAATAATATTTATTGAATCAATGCGGCTTAACAAATAATCGTAATATTGATTTTTATTATAAACAAGGTTTAAACGAAACGATAATTTCTTTGTTATATTCGAATTTGCTGCAAAACCAACCGACTGAATATAGACGCTTGTATTATTTTGAATATCAGCAGAAAATAAAGTTTCAAAAACTGGGTTGACTGCAATATTAAAATCATGCTTTGATTTGAAAATAAAATTTCTATTCAATAAAAAATTTGTGGAATGATTATCTTTTCTAATAATGAAATTAGAATTAATTGAATCATATTTATTTATCTCACTAATAAGATATGGTTTTATTGATGTGTGAAAATTCGTAGTTTGGTTGTAAATAAAATTTTCATATTTAAAAGAACTCTCATTGTTTAACAAAGTATAATTCTGTTGACAAAATGAATAGTTAGCAACTAAAAACAGAATCAAAAATATTGTGCCGGCTTTGTTTATCACGTTCTTTAAATTTATTTTATTGTAAAGATACAAAAATGCAAAACAATATTAACTTTGTTATACTATAAACCGTTATTATTTTAGCATAATAATTATTGTCATTAAACTGTTATTAGTAGTCATTGATAGTTATTTAAATAATAACAAGTGACGGCAAAGCCAAATGACATGAAACAAATGACAGCGAAGCGTAATTACAAAAAATATTTAGATAATGATATTAGTAACAGGAGGCACAGGTTTATTAGGTTCTCATTTAATTTTTGATTTGTTAAAAACCGAAAAACAAATTGTTGTGCTAAAACATTCGGAAAACAGCATTTCAAAAATTAATCACTCATTTAGTTACTATACAGATAAACCTGAAGAATATCTTAATCGAATTAAATGGGTAGATGGTGATGTGCTTGATTATTATTCCTTACTCGATGCAATGGACGATGTTTCACAAATATATCATTGTGCTGCACTTGTTTCGTTTAACCCTTCCGACAAAAAAAATTTATATAAGATTAATGTTGCCGGCACAGCAAATGTTGTTAATGCAGCATTAGAAAAAAATATTGACAAATTGCTTTTTGTGAGTTCTATTGGCGCTTTAGGTTCTGCACGAAACGGAAATCCAATTGATGAAAATTCAGAGATGACAGATTCAACAAGTAAATCTGACTATTCAAAAAGTAAATATCTTGCTGAGTTAGAGGTTTTTCGCGGAATTAATGAAGGATTAAAAGCTGTTATTGTTAACCCGTCGGTTATTCTGGGCGCAAACAACTGGCAAGAAAATATTAACGATTTCTTTTCTACAATCTGGAACGGATTAAATTATTATACTCTTGGGAGAACCGGCTTTGTTGATGTCCGTGATGTTAGCAATGCAATGATTTTGTTGATGAACAGTGAAATAGAAGACGAACGATTTATTCTAAATTCGGAAAATTTGTCATATCAAGAAATTTTTAATCTGGTTGCTGATAGTTTAAATAAAAATAAACCCAAATTTTATGCTTCGCCTTTTTTGACAAACATTGCTTGGCGATTTGAGTTTTTTAAGAGATTAA
>Ga0164318_10007745_pt1 | contig 10408 bp, 9 predicted proteins | sample GuaBasSedimGuay9_FD_113734 | JGI IMG/M metagenome (GOLD analysis project Ga0164318, IMG submission 113734) | Subseafloor sediment microbial communities from Guaymas Basin, Gulf of California, Mexico - Guay9, Core 4571-4, 0-3 cm | ecosystem: Environmental > Aquatic > Marine > Hydrothermal vents >...
GGAGTTCTTCTTTTGTGGGAATTTCATTCAAGATCGCTTCATACTGTTTTGCCGCGAGCTTCAGTTTTCTTTGTTTCTCAAGGGCCTCTGCCAGCTGAAACCGCAAATCCGCATTCTTGGGATTCAGGGTTACCAGCCTTTTCAATACCGAAATCATTCCTTTCTTGTTGGATGCTGCACGGTACGTCTCAAGAAGAGCGAGCAGCGAGTTCCGGTCCTTTGTATTCCCAGAAGACTTCTCAAGCAGTTGCGCGGCTTTTTTCCACTTTCCCTGGGCACGGTATTCATCCAGCAATTTCTTCTTGAGACGTTCATCATCGGGGAACATGGCGCACGCCTTTTGAAGCACCTCAAGCCGCTGCCTCTTGTCAATGGTCCTGCTTGCCTTATCAAGCCAATCATCCACGTACGGCCTGATATCCAGTGTAAACTCGCCCAGGTCCTTATTTCGATATTTTACCTTCACGACAAAATGGCATGACTGGAACATGTCCTGATGGGGCATCAACCCGAAGAGGGCCTCTTCCTGATACCGCAGGGCTTCCGCATCAAAGCCGGTGGAAGCCAATCGGATATTGAGGTTCAGAGGAATACTGGTGAATATCTTGAGAATTCTGACACGATCTTTTGGGTGGAGGGCCAGTTTGTCGCCGGGAATCACCTGTCTCGGCTCTCCATTGACAAGAATCAGAAGGGAGTTAAGTTGCGGGGGAACCATGTAGAGGCCGTAATAGAGCCACCCGCCAGTTCCCAGGATTGCCGCAATAAACAAGATTGTAATCCAAGTGCCTGATCGAGACCTGGTTTTCTTTTTATCCCTTCTCTCGTTGACCAATGCAGACCAACCCCGTGTGATGGCTTACGCGCTATTTATTCGCATCCCATTCTTCCGCCCCTTTTTTGCCTGGTCGGCATTGCCTGCTGTTTTCCTCTCCCAGAGCAAAAGGACGGGGCTCGCGACAAAAATGGACGAATAGGTCCCCACGACGACCCCAACCAGCATGGCAAAGGCGAAATCATGGATAACGCCGCCACCGAGCACAAAGAGCGCCGCTACCACCACCAGTGTTGTCCCGGACGTAAGGATAGTTCTGCTGAGCGTTTCATTAATACTCTCGTTCATAACTTCCGGGAACGGCCGCCTCCGAAAACGCCGGGCATTCTCCCTGATTCGGTCAAAAACGATAATTGTATCATTGAGTGAATACCCCACGATGGTAAGAAACGCTGCGATAATAGCAAGGGAAATTTCCCTGTCCGTCAATGCAAATGCGCCGACGGTGATGGTCACATCATGAATAAGGGCAAAGATCGCCCCAAGAGCATACTTCAGGTTCAGAAACCAGCACAAACAGAGGGTGACAATGAGGGCAATAATAATGAGCCATGTTACCGAGACCCCGAAACTCGACGTCAAATAGACCACGAAGGCAAGAGAAAGGGCCATAATGATGCTCATCACCCATTTCAGCTCAAATCGACCGGAGATATATATGGCAATGAAGAGAATCGCGTAAAATATGGCAAAGAGCGCCTTTTGTCGCAGGTCTTTTCCCACTTTAGGCCCGACCATCTCCACACGCCTTATTTCGGTCCCTTTCCCGAAACGGGAAACAAGGGCATTTTTCACCTGATCGCTCAAGCCCGTCAATTCCAGGTTGGTCTTCCTCACCCTGATGAGATACTCTGCGGCCGATTTATCTCCAAACTGCTGTATGATGCTGTCCTGGAGATTGATTGGCTTCAATGCATCCTTAATCTCACCGGGAGAGCGGGTCTGGTCCAGCCGCACCTGGATCAGGACACCACCGGTAAAGTCCACACCATAGTTCGGTCCTCCATGTCGTATCAGGAGCAAAATAGTGGCAAGGATGAGCGCTCCTGACACAAGAAATGCCCACTTTCGGTTCCCGACGAAATTGATATTTATACCCGGCTTAATGAATTCCATTTGCTGCTCCAGCCTTTCACAAAACTTCGTATGTGTTTGCGAAAAAACGATGATGTAGTTGCTTTTTGAGCTGCTGCACTACAATCGCCCTTAAATGCTTACTTTTTTCATCCTCTTTACATTATAGAAATAGTCAAAAACAACCCTTGTCACAAAAATTGCGGTAAACAAACTGGCAATGATACCAATGCTCAGGGTGACGGCAAAACCCCTCACCGGCCCGGTTCCAAACTGAAAAAGTACAAGGGCGGCTATCAGGGTGGTCACATTGGCATCCAGGATGGTCACAAGGGCCTTCCCGTATCCTCCTTCGATGGATGCCCGTGGAGGCTTCCCGAGCCGCAGTTCTTCCCTGATCCGTTCAAAGATGAGCACATTGGCGTCCACCGACATACCGATGGTGAGAATAATTCCGGCGATACCAGGCAAGGTGAGCGTGGCCCCGAAAAACGCAAGGCCTGACATGATCAACACCACGTTCAGGATCAGGGCAAAATCCGCGATAATGCCGCTCAGCCCGTAGTAGAAGGCCATGAAGAGAATCACCAGAATGCCCCCGATGATCGTTGACTTAAATCCTTTCTCTATGGAGTCTTTTCCCAGGGACGGTCCAACGGTCCGTTCTTCCAGGATCTTTACCGGGGCAGGCAATGCCCCAGCCCGGAGCACAATCGCGAGATCCCTCGCCTCGTCCATTCCGAACCGGCCTGTTATCTGAGCCCTGCCTCCTGAAATTTTGTCCTGTATGACCGGGGCCGAATAGACCTTGTTGTCAAGCACGATCGCCAGCCTTTTCTTGATATTCCTGCCGGTGATATTTTCAAAAAGCCTTGCTCCCCGAGAGTCAAACGTAAGGGAGACATACGGTTCATTGTAGCGGCTGTCAATCTGCACACGGGCATCGGTAATGTATTCTCCGGTCAGCAGAGTTCGCTTTTTCAAGAGGAATGGGATTCTTCTTCGCTGGCCTGTTTTCCGATCGATCGATGTTTCATAAAGAATTTCGTCGCCCGGGGGAATATGGCCCTTCAGGGCCTCGTCCACGCTATGGTCCTCATCAACAAGCTTGAATTCCAGGAGTGCCGTCTTTCCGATAAGTGCAATGGCACGCTTCGGATCCTTGATGCCCGGCAATTGAATAAGTATGCGGTGCCCTTCCTGGGGGCGGATATCCGGTTCACTCACCCCAAACTGGTCAATACGGTTCCGAATTGTCTCAAGGGCCTGATCCACAGCCATCCTCATAATCCGGTCGCGGGCCTTCTTCAGGAACATCACCTGAAAAACGGGTTTTCCGTCCTCGTAACTGGGTGTGCCGGGATCAAAATCGGGGTAATTCGCCCGGAGCATTTCCTGCAGACCATTCACATCTTCATCCCGCATCAACTTCACCGAAATGCCCTCATTGCCCAAACGCTTGAGGTCCAGGTACCTGATCTTGCTTTTGCGGAGATCATGCTTCAGTTCTTCCACCACCCGTTCCAAGTTACTCTCTACGGCCTTGTCTGCCTCCACTTCCAGATTCAAGTGAATTCCTCCCTGGAGGTCAAGGCCAAGATGTATCTTGTCCTTGGGCAGAACATTCGACCACCAAGGCGGAAGTTTCTTTGTCAGCGAAGGCGTCAGATATATCAACGCAACAACGACCACTAATGCAATAATTCCTGCTCGTATGCCCAGATTTTTTGACACCGGTGAATCACTCCCATGAATAAAAATTGACAGTTCTCAGTATTGACCCGGTTTTCCAGGTCCATTCCATGATCAATTTCTGTTTTCCTGCACGCCTACTGCGCGCTCTTATTCACGATCCCTGAAATGGAACCGCGAGAGACCTTTACTCTCACCTTTGGGGCTATTTCCATGGTGACCACGTCATCGGCGATTCCCGTAACCACCCCGTGGAGCCCGCCTGAGCTCACAACACGGTCCCCTTTTTTTATGGCTGAAAGCATCTGCTTATGCATCTTTGCTTTCTTCTGCTGCGGACGGATGAGCAAAAAATAAAATATCACGAACATCAATATTAGGGGGATAAACGCTCCCAGGCTTCCGCCCTGGCCGCCTCCTCCCGATCCACTTTGTCCCATTGCATATGCGAGATAATGCATGATAAATCCTCCTTAATTGTTTCATTGACTGCCCGAGCGCCTGGACCTCAGTACCCATTGCACACAGGCCTGTTCAATCGTTAATCGCCTCTTTCTTCTATGTTTCCTTCCTGAGCTTTATAGAACGCCTCTTTAAACTCGTCCATGCGACCATCCTTCAAAGCCTCCCTCAACCCCGCCATCAAACGCGCATGGTAACGGAGATTGTGGATGGTATTCAACCTGTAGGCCAGCAGTTCTCTGGCCAGGAACAGGTGCCGCAGATACGCCCGCGAGAAATGGGTGCAGGTATAACAATCACATTGATCATCAACAGGCCGTTCATCATCACTGTATTGCGCATTTTTGATGGTCATGCGGCCATGGGTGGTGAAAAGGGTCCCGTTTCTCGCGTTTCGGGTGGGCATCACGCAATCAAACATGTCCACCCCCAGGGGCACGGACTCCACCAGGTCCTCCGGTGCTCCCACCCCCATAAGATAAACCGGCTTGTCATCAGGGAGCATTTTAACCGTTTCCCGGATAATGTGTAGTCTTGTTTCCCGGTCTTCTCCCACTGCCAGGCCGCCAAGGGCATATCCATCCAACCCAAGTCGCACCAGGTCATGCGCACTTTTTTCCCGCAGGTCAGGATACACTCCGCCCTGGACAATCCCGAAAAGCGCCTGCTTCCCTCCTGCCATGTGTGCCAGGCATCTCTCAGCCCACCTGCTGGTCAGATCCACCGACCGTTGCACATATTCATATTCCGCAGGATAGGATACACATTCGTCAAAGGCCATGACAATATCTGAACCCAGTGATTGCTGGATATCCATAGCCTCTTCAGGGCCGATAAAGTGTTTTGAACCATCCAGGTGAGACTGAAAAACAACGCCTTGTTCTGAGATATTTCTCAGTTTCGCAAGGCTGTAAACCTGAAATCCCCCACTGTCTGTAAGGATGGGGCCATCCCATCCCATGAATCTGTGCAGTCCCCCTAAACGTTCGATGAGCTTGTGACCGGGCCGTAAATACAGATGATAGGTATTGGCAAGGATAATCTCCGCACCGGTCTGGCGCAATTCGTCCGGGCTTACCGCTTTTACGGAACCTTGCGTCCCCACAGGCATAAAAACAGGGGTCCTGATTTTTCCATGGGGTGTATCAATCTCGCCGAGCCTTCCGCCGGATCCCTCCCCTTTCTGTAAGATCCTAAACTCCAAGAACGTTTCTCTTATCTGCTCCGGTTGCCGGTTTACCCTTCCCCATTTTCTCCATTCAACTCTTCTCTCTTTCCAACCGCAGACCGATAACTGGCAACCCCGAACAGTCCCCTTTTTCAAAGAATGAGCATGGCATCGCCATAGCTGTAAAACCGGTATTTTTTCTCAATGGCGGATGCATACACTTCACGAATCAACTCCAGGCCGGCAAAGGCCGCAACCAGGAAAAGCAGGGAGCTTTTTGGGAGATGAAAATTGGTGACAAGTCCATCCACCACGCGAAAAAAAAAGCCAGGTGTCACCATCAGGTCCGTCATCCCTTCTCCCGGTTCCACGCTTCCGGTTGCCAGGGCAGCGGTTTCAAGCGCCCTCACCGCTGTTGTTCCAACAGCAATGACACGCCCGCCGGAATTCTTGCATTCCCTGATTTCCCTCGCGACACTCTTCTCGACCCTGAAATACTCTGCCTCCAGTTTGTGTTCTCTGATATCGGCCGCAGAAACCGGTTGGAACGTCCCGTAGCCCACGTGGAGTGTAATTGAAACGACTTTGATGTCTCTCCTTTTCAGTCTCTCCAGCAGGGCGTCCGTGAAGTGAAGACCCGCTGTGGGAGCAGCCACTGCTCCGTCTCTTCTCGCGTACACGGTCTGGTATCGTTTTCGATCAACGGCTTCAAGAGTTTCATCCGGTCGCTTGATATACGGGGGAACCGGCATGCGCCCATTTTTCCGAAGAATATCCTCCACCGGCTCCATGCCCTGAAACTGAATCAGGACTTTTCCATCATCATACAGGCTGAGGACTTTTCCCTTTCCACCCCCTTGAAAAAACAAAAAGCTTCCAACCTTCGGCCGCTTGGATGCTTTACAAAGGCACATTCGTTCGCGTTCATTCTCCCCGGCCAATTTTCCCTGTTCCAGGACAAGGACCTCAACCTGTCCACCGCTTTCTTTCCGTCCGTACAGCCTGGCAGGAACTACCCTGGTATCGTTGACTACCAGCGTGTCGCCTGGGTTGAGAAATTCGGGGAGCCTGAAAAAGTAACTATCCTCACTCACCTTCGTCTGGCGATTCAGCAAAAGCAGGCGGGAACGATCACGTTCGGGGGCCGGAACCTGGGCAATCAGCTCGGCCGGCAATTCATAATCATATTCTTCAAGACGAAACATCTAAAAATACTCAAGGAAAAGAGACTAGACAACTTCATGTCTAAAGTCAAATGATTTTGTATCCTGATCCTCTCGGAATCAACATTACCTCGCTGCATCCACCATCGGAGGTGATAAACTGCTCCATACTAATGTTCCGCAATCACCGGTGTCAACAGAAAGGGACACGCAATTCATATATTGCTTGATCTAGTGCGAAAGATCGGGTAGCCTATTTTGATTAAATTTTTCTATGTGCGGCAGGGATATTTGGCTGATGAAAAAAAAATTACGGCATATACTTGAATCCACTCTTTCCACCTGCTTTGAGCAACGTCTCCTCGCAGACGTTCCGCTCCCCGACTATGTAATAGAAATCCCGAAGAATGCAAATCACGGTCACTTTGCAACCAATCTTCCCATGGCTTTGAGTGGCGCTCTCAAGAGAAATCCCAGGGAGATTGCCACAATCCTCGTGGAACAGCTCCAAGGAAGAAACGACATTTTTGCCAACATTGATATTGCCGGCCCCGGTTTCATTAATTTTCTGCTGAAGCCTGATCAGTGGCACCAGGTACTCAGGGAAGTGCTCACCCGCGGCCGCGATTACGGCAGGAATGATTGGGGATCCAATGAAAAAGTTCTCGTCGAATTTGTGAGTGCGAATCCTACCGGCCCTCTCCACATAGGACATGGAAGGGGTGCCGCGTTGGGAAATACCCTGTGCAGGGTTCTTTCTTTTTGCGGCTATAATGTTTCCAGCGAATTTTATATTAATGACGCGGGACAGCAAATTAGAATGCTCGGCGAGTCAATTTACAGTAGATGGCGACAGAGGGAAGACCCGGCGTACCCTTTTCCTGAATCAGGATACCAGGGAGACTACATCGCGGAATTGGCCAAGGCTGTTTCAAAACAGGCTGATCTTTCTGCCATGCAGAAAGACGAAGCGATCTCCGCCTGTGCCAGGATAGGAGAGGAAATTATGCTCCGGGAAATCAAGGATGATCTTGAGCGGTTCAGGGTCCCTTTCGACACCTGGTTCAGTGAAAGAAAACTCCACGAAGAGGGGATTATTGACAAGACCCTCAATGAATTCAAGGAGGGAGGGCACCTCTTTAACGAGGAAGGTGCTCTCTGGATAAAGACAACACCCTTTGGAGATGACAAGGACAGGGTGCTCAGGAAGAGTGACGGGCAACTCACCTATTTTGCTTCAGATATTTCTTATCATCTCGACAAAAAGAAAAGGGGGTTTTCGTGGGCAATCAACCTGTGGGGAGCTGACCATCATGGATATATTCCACGAATGAAAGCAGCCTTAAAAGCAAACGGTATTTCTGAGAATTGGCTCTCAGTGATGCTTATCCAGCTCGTAAAACTCTGGAAAGGCGGCAAGGAAATGAAGATGTCCAAACGCGCCGGTTCTTACGTCACCCTCAAAGAGCTCATAGGCGAAGTAGGAGTTGATGCGGCACGCTTTGTTTTCTTGACCAAACACCATGACTCGCCTCTTGATTTCGACATTGATCTTGTGAAAAAACAGGATAGCGACAATCCGGTATATTATGTCCAATACGGCCACGCGCGAACCTGCAGCATATTCAGGAAGGCCGCAGAGGAAGGTTTCAGATTACCACCACGCCCTGGTGCGTTTCTCAAGCTGTTGACCCTGGACGAAGAAATCTCCCTGATGAGAATGATGGCAGAGTTTCCCGGACTGCTGGAAGAGATAAGTAAGAGCCTGGAACCTCACCGGCTGACTTACTTCCTGACTGATTTTGCAGGGGCCTTCCACCGATATTTCAACCTAGGAACAAAGTTTCCGGAACATCGTATCGTTTCCGGCAACCGGGATCTCAGTCTCGCCAGGCTCTTCCTTGTGCAGGGCGTGCAGCAGATCATTGCAACAGGATTGGGTCTCATGGGGGTAAATTCTCCGGAAAGAATGTAACCTAAAACCTGCATAAACTTTCGCTTGCAGGGTTTAGGTGTAACCACAGGAGTTCATCTGGTTCACGGTTCACGGCAAAAACATCATTCTCGGTCAACTTAGGAATCTTGAATCCGCAAAATGAGACCATGACAAAACCAAAAAGAGCATCTCGAAAACAGGCAAAGAAACATGCTGTCGAGCTTTCGGCAAAGGCGGCTTTTTATTGGGGGCTTTGTCTTTTTTTCCTCCTGGCTTGGATATTTGCCCTCGGCATATTTGTGGGCCGTGGTTTTGTCCCCAGCAGTGTACAGGGCATCTCCGAACTGAAAAGCCAGATCGCCAAACTCCAGGGACTCATCAGGCACAAAGAGCCGCCAAGTTCTGATACACCACAAAAATCCTTTGAGGACCCAAAACTTGCTTTTTACGAGAATCTCTCCACCAAGAAAAAAGCGGTGGCAAAAAGGCAGCTCTCTTCCAGGCGAAAACAGTCACCAAAGAAGCCGGACGTTCCTGGAAGAAAAAAGACGGTAAAGAAGGTGGTTCGGGCGAAGGCGATAGCACCCGGTACCGGGAAACATTTTACCGTGCAAATCGCGTCAGTGGGAGTTCAGGAGAGAGCAAAGGCCCTCGTAAAAAAACTCACCGCAAAGGGGTATCCGGCCTATTTTTATGAAGTCAAGGTACAAGGGGTCCCCCGTTACCGAGTACGATGCGGCAGCTTCAAGACCCCAAGTGAAGCAAAGGGCTTTGCACGGGAATTATTCAGGGCTGAAAAAATAAAAGGGTTTGTATCAAGAGCAGAAAAATGAGTGACCATGATGACAACAAACAGGCATATGTGGTGGTGCGAAAGGCTGTCATGTCCGACATCCATGAAATTCACCGTCTCCTCAGCTTTTACGGAGAAAAGGGGGTCTTGCTGCCGCGGCCCCTCAGTGAACTTTATGACCATATGCGGGATTACTTTGTTGTAGAAGATACTCGGAAGAAAAACGGGATTCAAGCTGTTGGCGGATTAGGGATCTGCTGGGAAGATCTGGCCGAAATAAAATCGCTGGCTGTTCTTGAGGGATTGCAGGGAAAAGGGATCGGATCAAAGCTGGTAAACGCCTGCCTGGAGGAGGCACGGTTTTTCGGGATAAAAAAGATATTTGCATTGACCTATGTCCCTGACTTTTTTACCAGGTTCGGATTTCAAGAGGTTTCCAAGTCACTCCTTCCCCAGAAAATCTGGGCAGATTGTCTCAAGTGCACCAAGTTCCCGAACTGTGACGAAGTAGCGATGCTGCTCAACCTGTGACCGGAGGCTTATCGACAATAGCAGCCTGTATTTCAAGGTTCCCTGAAACGGAACCGGACATCCCTGGAACGTTTTAAAGGAGGTTTCCATGTTTGGTATCGGCATGCCCGAACTCATCATTATCCTGGTTATTGCCCTGATTGTCATAGGGCCGAGCAAACTGCCGGACTTGGCCCGGGCCCTGGGCAGGGGAATGGCCGAGTTCAAAAAAGCGACACAGGAACTCAAGGAAAGCCTGGATCTGGATGAAGACCTGAAACAGGCCAAGGATGATATTGTTGATTCCATCAGCGGGATTGAGAAATCAATTGAGGCGGAAATCGCTGAGCCTGATGCTGATTCAGTCGGGACTGTTGAGGAAAAAGAACCCAAGTACGACGATTTTGATGAAATGATCGAAGACTACGAAAACAGCAAGGAATCCCCGGAAAAAGATGATCTAGGAGGCAACGGCGAAATACCCAGCACCGAAAAGGAGAAGACAGAGGATGCATGAGGAAGAAAAACAACCCTTCTTGAGTCATCTTGAGGAACTGCGAAAGCGGCTGGTAGCCATCTCGATTGGTGTGGGAGTCGCCTTTATCATTTGCTACCTCTTCTCGGAAAGGCTGTTCCAATACCTCATTCTGCCGCTGAAAACGGTGCTGCCCGAAGGCGATCAACTCATCTTCACCAACCTGCCTGAAATGTTTATCACCTACGTCAAGGTATCCCTCATCGCGGGCATCCTCCTGGCAGCTCCCTTTATCTTTTA
>Ga0164318_10007746_pt1 | contig 10406 bp, 10 predicted proteins | sample GuaBasSedimGuay9_FD_113734 | JGI IMG/M metagenome (GOLD analysis project Ga0164318, IMG submission 113734) | Subseafloor sediment microbial communities from Guaymas Basin, Gulf of California, Mexico - Guay9, Core 4571-4, 0-3 cm | ecosystem: Environmental > Aquatic > Marine > Hydrothermal vents...
AAGCAGCTGATCCAAGAGGGGCGAATAGGAAAGATACTCTCGATCTATGCTAGGCGAAATATACCCGGCGCATTCGCCAGACCACACCTCCGATACGGATCACCAATTCTACTGGATGCCATACACGACACGGACATAATGTTATGGTATCTGGGAGACGGCGTGGACTCCGTTTACGCCACCTGGATCCAAGTGACGGATGCACCTAACCCCGAGATAACTTGGGCCATGTACAATTTCTCCGGTGGCGCGAAGGGGGTTTGTGAGACGGTTTGGTTCCTCAGAACTAACACGCCGTTCTCAATCGACGCGAAGATGGAGATAATAGGGACAGAGGGGGCCATATACATAAACTGCGCGGATTCCGGTCTGATGATTAACGACGAAAACGGGACGAAGAAACTTGATACCATGCATTGGCCCGTTATGCACGGCGAGATAGTCGGCGCATTAAAGGAAGAACTCAGCTACTTCGCTAGATGTGTAATGAAAGATGAAGAACCTAAGATCGTCACGCCCACGGAGGCCAGGAGAGCACTAGAAGTAGTATTGGCTGCCGAAGAAGCAGCGAGGAAAAACCAGATAGTGTCCCTTAAGTAGGTGTATGGAATGGAGATTGGATTAGAAGCGGGATCGTTTGCAACAGTCGGCAAGGGTTTTAATGATTGGATTAACGCAGCCTTAGAACTCGGGATAAAATACATCGAACTGTGGATTGATAGAAATTACTTCTGGCCTGAATCCACAAGCCCCGAAGAGATCTCGAAAGCTGTTGAGATCCTCCGATCCAACGGCCTAAAAGTGATAGCAGTATGCCCGATACCATTTTCGGCTAAGCGTTGGGAGGAATTTGAATTCGAGTTTAATTTAGCGCATCCGGATGAGAAGCTCCGGGAGAAAGCCGTCAAATTCTACAAGTCGGTGATCGATGAAGCGGTTAAATTTGAAACAACTAACGTGCTCACTTTGCCGGGGAAAATAGAGGAGCCGAATAAGATGAAATCTAAACTATCTTATCGTCAATACTTCGAAGCAGCCGTCAAAAGCCTTAAAGAACTCGCAAAAACCGCAAATGACCTTGGAGTTAAGCTCTGCCTTGAGAACGCCGTGGTAGGGAATTTTGGAGACTTACCCGAAGAACTCGCCATGCTCGTCGAATCAACGGATCCAGATATCGTCAAAGTCTACCTCGACATAGCCAACGCAAACGTCTTTCTAGACCCAAAAATCTACGTAAACAAATTGAAGGATTATCTCTGCGACGCGATCCACGCCACAGATAACGATGGAACTTATCCATATCACCTGCCTATAGGTAAAGGCACAATCAACTACGAGGAGGTACTCCGATTACTGAAGGAAGTCGGCTGGGATGGATGTTTACTCCCTGAAGTATTCACGGATAATCCCATGGAAGCCCTCAAGACCAGTAAACAGGCGCTGGAAGAAATCATCAAAAAACTATAATTCGGCGAGCGCACGAACCTTAAACTATTTTCAAAACCTCATCTTTCAACGCGTAAAATCGAGAGAAAAGATAAGCCGTAAAAGATGAGGTGATTTAATCGGGAGGACGCTTGTTTGATAGATTTGGCGACATATTTTCTAATAGGATTAATTGCCGCGCTCCTCGGCTCGATGACCGGGCTTGGAGGCGGATTTGTAGCAGTACCGGCATTATATTATCTAGGCTTACCGCCCCCAACCGCGATCGCGGTCTCAAAGGTTATGGTCTTCGCGAATTCTGGAGCCAGCACATATAGGTATTCACGGGCGATTAAGTTACCTATGAAGCTCTATCTTAGTGTGATCACCTTAATGATCCCCACGGCATATCTAGGCGCATATCTCGTCGTCGTGATCCCTCAGAGGCTCCTAATAATCGTCGTCGGTTTAGTATTGCTGGCAGGTAGTTTGAGGATAATTCTCAGCGAGGGCGAGAAGAAAGTCGAGAAAATAGGATCCCGTATGTCAAGCCGAAAGACCTACTTTTTCGGGGCGGTATCGGGTAGCATCGCGGGAGTGATCGCGGGCTTAACTGGGCTCGGCGGGGGAATAGTCAACGTCCCCGCATTCATATACTTATTAGATTTAGATGTTCATACCGCGGTATCGCTCTCCATGGCCTGCATACTACCTTCCTCTTTTTCCTCAGTTGTCAGGCATATAATTGACGGAATAATTCTATGGCGAGCGGCCATTCCCCTGAGCGCGGGCGCATTGTTTGGGGGGTGGATTGGCCCGAGGATAAGTCTGAGGCTAAGTAGGAGAAAACTCAGAAAGGTTGTGGGGGCTATGATCGCCGTCGCCGTTCTGAGGATCCTTCTTCAAGCCATTTTACAGGTCTAAGCCCGCTGATCTTCTGGAAAATATAGCCTTATATGTCTGGATATAATGTGGTCCTGTGAATAATTTATGATGTTCCGGGGATTTGTGAGGGAAGGAGGAGTGGGAGTTAGAAACTACGTCGCAGTCATCTGCACGGTTGGATGCGCTGCCCACGTTGTGAGAAAGATCGTGGAGGCAAATCCGAGAGCAAAAGCGATAATACATCACCAGGGATGTTGCCACGTTCCACCCGAGATTTCTCACGTCGAAAAAGTATTGATTAACTTGGCGTTGAATCCGAATGTTCACTCGGCGTTGTTCGTGAGCCTCGGATGCGAGGGGGTTTCAGCGGAGAAGGTTGCCGATGAAGTCTCCAAGTTTAAGGAAGCAGAGGTCGTGAGAATACTCGACGAAGGGACCTCTAAGGCCATTTCAAAGGGTTCGAGGATTGTGGAGAAGATGCTCGTGGAAGCGGAGAAGATGAAGAGAGAAGAAGTGGCACTCTCAGAACTCAAACTCGCGATAAAATGCGGTGGATCCGACTTCACTTCAGGAATAGTCTCCAACCCGGTAGCCGGAAAAGTCGCAGATCTCATAATCGATAACGGGGGCACGGTCATCTTCGGCGAAACAACCGAGGTAATCGGCGCAGAGCACATAGTCGCCAGAAGAGCGGCCAGCGAGGAAGTGGCCCAGAAACTGTATAAGGCCGTTGAGAGCATGGAGCAAAGAGTCATCGCGATGGGCGTTGATATGAGAAAAGGCCAACCAACCCCCGGGAATATACGAGGGGGGATAACTACGATAGAGGAGAAATCCATTGGAGCCGTCTGCAAGGCGGGTTCATCAAAGTTAATAGACGTCGTCGACTACGGCGACATCGTCAAAGAAAGGGGATTGATATTCATGGACACCCCGGGAAGGGAGCTAGAGGTCTTGACGGGGTTTGCGGCAGGAGGCGCACAGATAACATTATTTACGACGGGGCTCGGGGTTCCACAGGGGTATCCCATCATGCCCGTGGTGAAGATCAGTGGAAACCCGGAGACATGTAAGAGATTATCCGAGCACATAGATGTTGACCTGGGTAAGGTGTTCTATGGAGAGGAGTCAATAGAGGCCGCGGCGAAACGGGTCTTAAAGGAGATATTGGAAGTCGCTTCATCGAAAAAGACGAAGGCGGAGCTCCTAGGCTACGAAGACACTGTTGAGATCTATGTTAGGGGGCCGGTGATCTGAAATGAGCAAAGAAAGGGTCTCCGCGATAGTTGTTGACAAAAAGGATAACGTGGCAGTCGCATTATCCGACATCAAACGCGGGGATAAGGTGACTATTCGAATAGGTGAGAAAATTGAAGAGCTGGTCGCTAGGTCGGATATCCCATTCGGCCATAAGCTCGCGATAAGAGAGATCCCAAGAGGTGAGGAGATCATAAAATATGGTGAAGTCATAGGCAGAGCCACAAGGGATATAGAGATCGGAGAACACGTCCATGTCCATAACGTCGAGAGCCTCAGGGGCAGAGGAGATCTAAAGAAAGAATAGACAAGGAGCCAATAAATAATCTTAGGTGCGTTTTTCCGCAATAACCCACTTCGCACCCCTTCCAATGTGCCTCGTCTTTTCCCAAAACACATCCTTGAAAACTTCCTGATAGAATGCTCTGATCGCGGCAAGCGGCATCATGAGATTCATGTAAAAGATCATGTGGGGTAAATACTTGAGGAGCGCCTTTGCGGTGCCCATTTTCTCTAGAACTCCGCCTTGGATCCACGTATAATAGTAGACTATGTTAAAGAGTAGGGGTAAGAGGGCCCACCAAGGGAAGAGGTTCGCCGTCAGCGTGAAGGGAATTATATCCAAATATTCTAGAACCCAGTAAACGGTCATCCCGTAGGCCACCCAGTTGAGCAGCACCATTATCGGCGCGCTGAGCATCAAGAATATGGAGAATACTTCAATTAAGCCGATCCGCCTGAGAATCGCCGGCCTAAACAACACCTTGAAGTATTTTATCAGGCTCTGTATCCAACCCCTAAACCACCGCGTCCTCTGCCTTAGCCACGCCTTGAAGGAGGTCGGCGCCTCTTCCCAGTGCCGTGTATCTATTAACACGGTTTTCCTCCGAGATAGGTGGAATCTGATAGCTATCTCAGCGTCTTCCGCCAGGTTTAGCGGATCCCATCCACCTACTTCGGCTATTAACGATCGCTTGACATAGTTTCCGGTCCCGCCGAGGGGGGTGAAGAACCCCAGCCGAGACCTGCCGTTAAGCCATATCCTAAACCATCCGGCGTATTCCATCGCGAAGATCTTGGTGATCCAGTTGTCGTTTTCATTACTTATCCTGAGTATTGCTTGAATAGAGTCTAGGCCGTGGTTCTCGATCGCGGAGGCGACCTTTAGAAATGTGTCGCCCTCCGGGATGTCCTCGACGTCCACGATGCCTATGATGTCTCCTTTACAGATGAGTATCGAGTCATTAAGGGCGCTGGGCTTGGTTGGAAAATACTCTCTTCTGATCACTGGTATGACGCGGCCGGGGTATAGTTGGGAATACCATATCGCGGTTCTCTCTCCAACCGGGTCCTCCGTAACTATTACGACCTCCTTATTATCTTCAGGGTATTCAACGTGGTTCAAACATATCTCGATTGTCCTCGAGAGTATCGGCTCATCCCTAGCGGGAATAATTAATGAAAGTTTTGGAAAACTCTTCGGATTCGTCCCCGGATTAAATGGAGCCTTCAGGCCGACGGCCATTATCACTAGGTGATAAACGCCCCAAATAAGGTATAATATCGTTAGACCATAGGCTAGAATTATGAAAAATTCCCTTGGAAAGAGTACCAGTAAAACTACGGCCGCTAGGGACGCCGCAATTGCGGCAATCTTACGTCTTCTCATGAAGCCTCGCGCCGATGAGGGTTAAGATTTCGTTAACGATCTGATCCATTGAGTTCATTAAATCCTCGACCTTGAAGACCTTCACTTTCTCCGGGTTAAAGATCTTCTCAAAGTCCGATTTTACATTCCTAGGCAGCACCAATAGCGTTATCGTATCCGAGAGATCTACAGCCTTCACGGCGACCCCGAGCAAGTATTTCTCATCGAGGAAGTCCTCCGTAACTATATCGACGATCACGGCCGGCTTAGCGTTGACGTAGAGTGGGGCTGTATGGGTTATCCCGCTGAGACCCTTAATTCGAGCGAAGGGTTCGGATTCCACGCCGAGAGATGCGAGCCTCTTTCTCAATTCTTCTATCGCGTAATAGATCGCGGCGAACTTCTTTACCTCCGGCGATATACGGTATACGGGGTATTTCTCCATATCTAAGGTTTGGATTTTATTTCTATGACCCTTTTGGCATTCTACCTCGATTAGAGGGACTTGGAAGACGGAGCCGCATTTCTTACAGGTAAACCCGAAGCCAGGCCTCCCATAATCTATTCCAACCCTGTTCATGGTCTTTTTGCATTTCGGACATCTATAGACGCCCGGCTCTCGGGTTTCGAATTCCTCCACCGGCCCGATATAGCCGCAGTCATAATGGGCCATAAGCTCTTTCTTCTCTATATTCATCGAGCCACACTTTGGGCAAAGGAGTAGAGGGTGAAGACAGACCTCGCCGCAGATAGGGCAGACCGGTAGCGAGATCTCATCGGATACCTCTAGGAAGCCCCTCTCCCTGTAGTATTGAAGCCTTTCCTCAGGTACCTCTATTCCGAAGAGATCATAGGTTATACCGGTTTCCTGCTTTATCTTAGGCTTGAACTCTACGACCTTGCCTTGGGATAGAGCCTTATAAGCGGATGAAAAGAAGTGAGCATCAAGGATGTTAAAGAAGCCCTTGGTTTTCGACATAATTATACCTGAAAGGTCAGTTATGGCTGTTATTTAAAAATTTCTTCAATGGTCTATATTGCCAGGCGATTCTAAAAGGAAAAAAGTGTGAAATATTTAGAGCTGGCGGTTGATCAGCAGGATTATATCTACGAGCCTGTTTGAGTACCCCCATTCGTTGTCATACCATCCTAGCACTTTTATCAGGTCGCTGCGTTCGCCGAGGGTGGTTATACTGGCTCCGTCGATTATAACCGAATGCGGGTTACCGATCACGTCTATCGAGACTATTGGGTCCTCCGTGTATTCCATTATCCCCTTAAGCTTTCCCTCTGCGGCTTTTTTGAATGCCTCCTTAACTTCGTCGACCGAGACCTCCTTTTCCAATAATGTAACAAGGTCGGTGACGGAGCCGTCTGTTACGGGTACTCGGAGGGCTATTCCGTGGAGCTTGCCCTTAACCTCGGGGATTACTAGGTGGAGTGCTTTAGCGGCGCCTGTGGTGGTCGGGATTATGGAGGCCGCGGCAGCCCGGGCCCTCCTCAGATCCTTATGCACTAGGTCTAGGAGCCTCTGATCATTCGTATACGCGTGGACCGTTGTCATGAACCCCTTCTTTATCCCGAAGTTCTCGAGGAGCACCTTGACCATGGGGGCGAGGCAGTTCGTTGTACATGATGCACCTGAGATTACGTCATGCTTCTTGACGTCAAGCATATCATCATTAACGCCTGGCACTATGGTGACATCTGCATCTCCTGAAGGAGCTGAAATCAAGACCTTTTTGACACCGTCCCTGAGGTGCTTTGCGGCGTCGGCTCGAGCTCTAAACCTTCCGGTTGACTCGATTACCACGTCAACGTCGGCTTTGCCCCATGGAATCTTCGCCGGATCGGGTTCTTGGAAGCCCATCAACTCTTGGCCGTCGATCTCTATGCCCTTTTCCATCGCCTCTACTTTTCGGCTCCACTTCCTATGAACTGAGTCGTATTTCAAGAGAAAAGCCGTGGTCTTGTTGTCGGCTAAATCGTTAAAGGCAACTATCTCGAAACTCTTACCGTATTCCGGGCTCTCAAAGGCGGCGCGCGTGAATAGTCGGCCGATTCTCCCCATACCATTAACGCCTATACGCAACATCAAGAAACTCTAACCTCGGCGTCCTCTTTTAACCATATCCCTTTTTAGACCGACGTTTCCTGGAAATTCGCAGCAATCTTTTTACATAAAGATTATATGTAGATGAATGGGGGCTATTCCCATGCAGAAACACCGGACGAGCATAGAGTTTCCAGCCGAGCTCTGGGAGGAGCTTACGAGGCGTATCCCTCCGAGGAAGCGGACGGCGTTCATAGTTGACGCGATTAGGGAGAAGCTGATAAGGGAGTCCATGAGGTGCATAATACTTTGCGGAGGCCCGGGTGTCGGGATGGGCCCCTTGACGACGAGTATCCCGAAGCCGATGATGCCCATCGGATATAAGCCGATCGTCGAGCACCTGATCCTAAAGCTCAAGAAACAGGGGATCTATAACTTCATTCTAGCGGTTAGCCACCTCGGAGAACATCTCATAAGATATTTTGGAGATGGGAGCTCACTCGGGGTCAAGATAGATTACTCGGTCGAGAAGGTTCAGCTGGGGACGGCTGGCGCCGTTAAGAACGCTGAGAAGAAGCTGAATGGGACATTTCTCGTAGTCTACGGCGACATACTATTCAACGAACTCGACATCCAGGACCTCATCGAGTACCATAAGAAGAAGGGCGGTGTTGCAACCATGGTGCTGGCAAAGGTACAGGACGCCAGTAGATTCGGGTTAGTGTCTATCGACGAAGCGGGGAGGGTCATAGCCTTTAGGGAAAAACCGAGGCATCCGGCTCCAGGCCTCGTGAACGCTGGGATCTATGCTTGCGAGCCATCCATCTTCGACTACATACCCCAGAAAAGGCCGGTTTCTTTCGAGGAACACGTCTTTCCAGACCTAGCCGATAAGGGGAAGCTCTATGCCTATATCTATGAGGACTATTGGGTAGACATAGGGGCCCCTGAAGACTATGAAAGGGCATGTAGGGACTTCTTCCGCGGGATCCTGAGGTAATGTACTCAAATTTGAGTAATTACTCAAATCTTATCAGGAGGAAGTAAGCGAGGATGTCTGATGAGATTGAGGGCCAACCTCATCATTTCTTCTTCGACGTTTCTAGGGGCTCTCGCCGCCTTACTAGCCACGCTCCCGCTGTATGTGCACTTTCCCATCATACCGTATTTGAGGTTCGAGGCCGCGGAGATCCCGATAGTCTTCGCCTTCCTCATCCTCGGGCCTGAGCCGGCATTCCTCTCTTCCGTAATCTATTGGATAGTCTTGCTCTTGGTTGGCGAGTTTACGCCGATAGGGCCGACCATGAAATTTGTCGCCGTTTTCACGATGCTCCTCGGATTATGGCTGGGATTTAGAACGCGTAGAAGCCCTAGGGTTAGCCTCTTCATAGGTTCTTGCTTAGGATGCCTTTTCAGGGTCCTGGCGATGAGCATATTCAACTACGTGATCGTGGTAATAATGTTCCCGGAGTTCATCGAGATCGCCGCCGCCAGCATCTCCGCGGTTCTTGGAACGGGGGTTCTATCCTATATCCCGGTTCTCGCCGCAGTCTTGGTTTTCACGGCGATCTTCAACGTCTTACACGTCATTATCAGCATAACGCCGGCATATCTACTAGTGCGGTATATCGTCAGGATAAAGGGCGGTGGGCTCCCCATTATTGGGAAAGCTTGGTACGTTGAGGTCGTCAGGGCTGCTTCGAGGCGATCTCCTCAGCGATCTTAAGAGCTTTAATCTTCACTTCCTCTCTAATCCTTCCCTCTTCAAGGGCTTTCTCTAATAATTCGATGTCAACTATCTCGGCCTCTGAGTTCGGTTTCACGACTACGTCTATCTCTAAATCAAAATAGTGAACATGATCTGGGTAAAGCGAGATCGGCGTCGAAATGTTGTAGTATCGCCCTTTCAGTTCTCCGGAGATGCTGTAGTAGCTGGTCTTCATCCAAGGTTGAAATCTTGTGACCTCGGTTATGGCGTAATCCCCAGGAGACTTCTCTACCCCCAATCCATCATATACTCCGAACCCCATGATTCTCCTCTGAATTCTAGCCTTTCCATCGCCCCTCCATATCACTTTACCTAGACCCAGTGACAAACGTTTACCGTTAGGTTTTATGTGAATTATTTTTATCATCGTTCCGAGCCTCGGTGTGATACCGTCCACCTGTTCTCTGAACATCCTCGACATCTCTTCCGCCGGAACCAACCCCCTCTCTACTAAATCCTCGGCGAAACTCACCATGCTGGATAGACCCTCTCCTCCCGCTCTGCAATAGTGATGATAAGGAACTGTATAGGAGACCCTTGATCTGAGTTCATCTAATTTTAATTTCGCCTGATTTGGGAATCCTACCTTCGCCCTTCCTAACGGTTCGCAGACGGATAGATGTAGAACGACGAGGTCCTCGAAAAAACTCTGGAGAGTTTTGACCAGTTCTTGGACGACCTCAGCAGATCCCCTGATCTCGATGCAATTCCTATCTGAAGGAGAATCGACGATCATGACGTCTGGTTCGTTTTTCATGGTTATTCCGAATCTCTCGACCTGCGACTTAGTGGGATTCACTATCGTGAAACCCTTTTCTTGAAGGAGACCGATTAAGGCGGTCGAGTATATTCCCCGGATTGAGACCTTCAAGGCGGTCCACCGTCCCTGAGTGAATACTGCTTTGAATTATTGGAGGAGCCGCTAAATTTTTCAGGTCAGTACTTTGGGAGGACTGGGGAGTTCACCTATTATTTCCTTAATCGCCTTGGGCCAATTATCGAATTCAAAGCCATGTCTCGCGAGGAATCCGGCGGCCCACCTACTTAAACCGTGTCCAACGCATCCTGTCCATAATTCTCTTTCTCTGGCCTCCTTTATCTTGAAGTTCTTTACATAGAAGTCTCTGTGAACACTTGCCGCGGTTACCTCAAGCCATTCCGCGCTTTCCCTCGGGCCTCTATAGGGGAGATAGACTTCGATGTCGAGTGTTGGGATCTTGTTTATGTGGGAGATGTCTATCATTCTCTTTGAGGCTTCTTGCGGTGATAGGTAGAAAGGTGCTCCGGCGACGACCCGCCATTCCATGTCTAAATCCTTGTCCGCTAACTCGATCGTTAGATCTGTGACCTTATTCCTGATCTCGGTTACC
>Ga0164318_10007747_pt1 | contig 10405 bp, 7 predicted proteins | sample GuaBasSedimGuay9_FD_113734 | JGI IMG/M metagenome (GOLD analysis project Ga0164318, IMG submission 113734) | Subseafloor sediment microbial communities from Guaymas Basin, Gulf of California, Mexico - Guay9, Core 4571-4, 0-3 cm | ecosystem: Environmental > Aquatic > Marine > Hydrothermal vents >...
CATTTATCTGGGCGATGATGGCGGCACTTTTGGCAGCAGCACTCTGGTTGAATTTTGCCACAATGATGAAAGCACCGGTTTCTACAACGCACTCTATCGTTGGCGGTGTGATGGGTGCTGGTATCGCAGCGGCTGGATTTGGCATAGTAGCGTGGGGAACGATGGGAATGATTGCTGCCTCTTGGGTTATCTCACCAGTGCTTGGCGGTATTATTGCAGCACTTTTTCTCTTCTCCATCAAAAAGACCATAGTCTATAAAGAAGATAAAATATCTGCCGCCGCTAAATGGGTACCCGTCTTTGTTGCGATTATGTCTTGGGCATTTGTCACCTACTTAACCCTCAAAGGTCTTAAAAAAATCTGGCCTTCTATTGTAGATGTTTTAGCATTTCTTCCTGACGAGAAAAAACCCTCTTTTGTGGTTGCCGCAATTTTTGGATTGATCATTGCTGCGATCGTCTATATGATCCTTAAAAAAACAGTCGCTAAAAAAGCAGATACCATTGAAAATAGCAGAACAGGTGTCAATACACTCTTTACCGTACCGCTTATCTTTGCAGCAGCACTGTTAAGTTTTGCCCATGGTGCCAATGATGTTGCTAATGCAATCGGACCGTTAGCCGCGATCAACGATGCGGTCATCAGCGGCGGTATTTCAGCTAAAGCGGGTATTCCCCTCTGGGTAATGGGTGTTGGTGCCATCGGTATTGCTATGGGTCTTGCGCTTTACGGACCAAAACTGATTAAAACTGTGGGCAGTGAGATTACTGAGCTTGATCAGATGAGAGCCTTTTCTGTGGCGATGGCTGCTGCAATTACGGTGATTATTGCTTCACAGCTTGGACTTCCTGTCAGTTCCACGCATATTGCAATCGGAGGAATCTTCGGTGTTGGTTTTTTAAGAGAGTATCTTGAAGGTAAGAGTATCAAAGATGAGATTGCTACGGATCAAGAGATCCTTGATGATGAGAAAAAAGTGTTAAAAGCGTATCATGGCGAACTCAAGACACTTGAAGCGAGAGATCAAAAGAAAAAAGAGGATTATGAGAGAATAGTTAATCTCTATAAAGCGATTGATGAAGAAGAGACAAAAGTAAAAGAGGCGAAAAAGCAGTTAAAAAGTGCCGAAAAAGTCAAGTATGTTAAAAGAGACACCGTGAAAAAAATTATTGCTGCATGGGTCATTACTGTTCCGGCTGCAGCGGTACTCTCGGCAGGCATCTTTTTTATGATAAAAGGGATCGTTCTTTAATGATAGTAGATACAAAAAAACAAACAGTAGTATATTGTTGAAAAAGATTTTATTACCATCTATTTTAATTATTTTAGGCTATGGATTTTGGGTAAGCCCTGATTTTAAAGTGATAGCAGCTGGTGTGGCTATCTTTTTATTTGGAATGTTATCGCTTGAGGAGGGTTTTAAAGCCTTTTCCGGAGGTACTTTAGAGAAAATATTACAAAAATCGACTGATAAACTTTACAAAAGCATCGGTTTTGGAATGCTGGCCACTACCGTAATGCAGTCAAGCTCTTTGGTCTCGGTTTTGACAATCTCTTTTTTAGGCGCGGGGCTTATCGGACTCGCTCAGGGAATAGGAATTGTTTTTGGAGCAAATATTGGTACGACGACGGGGGCATGGCTTGTTGCCGGTTTTGGATTAAAAGTTAAAATTTCTGCTTATGCTATGCCGATGTTAGTCTTTGGTGTCATTCTCATTTTTCAAAAAGCAAAATCATTAAAAGGTATAGGCTACATTCTTGCTGGTCTAGGGTTTCTGTTTTTAGGTATTCACTACATGAAAGATGGTTTTGAAGCGTTTAAGAACGCCATCGATCTTTCGAGTTATGCAGTGGGAGGATTAAAGGGTCTCTTTATTTTTACGGGTATCGGTATCTTTGCTACGGTTGTCATGCAGTCGTCTCATGCCACATTAGTCTTAATCATTACAGCGTTATCTGTAGGACAAATCTCTTATGAAAACGCCTTAGCCCTTGCGATAGGGGCAAATGTAGGGACAACAATTACGGCAATTTTAGGGGCTATGAGTTCTAATATTGTCGGAAAACAGCTTGCCGGAGCCCATCTGATTTTTAATGTTGTTACCGGTCTTATTGCCATAGTTTTCATGAATCAGATTATGTTTAGTGTTGATTACTTTAGCAGTGTGGTTGGAATAGCGGCGGATGACTACACCCTGAAACTGGCAGTTTTCCATACCATATTTAATGTGATCGGCGTACTAGTCATGGTGCCATTTATCGGTAAACTAGTGCACTTTCTTGAAGCATTTTTGAAAGTAGACAGTTCAAAAACAAATGCCGGATACGACACGGCTCGCTACCTTAACGATTCAGTACTAGAACTTCCTGCAACGTCTATGGCCGCCATACTCAGAGAGACAAAACATCTTTATGATAATGCTTTTGAGGTCATTACGCATGGTTTGAATCTAAAACGAAGTAACATTATTTCGACGATGCCTTTGGATGAGGTTATTAAAGACTCTTATGCTCAAAATTCCATTAATATTGACGATTTTTATAACCGCAAGGTTAAAGGTATCTATGGTGAAATTATTGATTTTTCTGCAAAGGCGCAATCAAATATGACGGCAGAAGATATAGAAGTTTTATACAAATTAAAATTAGCAAATAGAGATCTTGTAGAAGCGGTAAAAGATACTAAACATCTGCAAAAAAATCTAATAAAATATACACAGAGTACCAATGATCATATTCGAGAGCAATATAATGCAATTAGAAGAGACCTTGCTGAGCTTTTGAGAAATATTAATATTGTCGCAACGACTGATGAAGAAGATGTCATTCTCTTGTTACTCTCAAAAACTAAAGTCCATACAGAAAAGTATGATATTTTGGCGAATGGAACGCTGGATAATTTGATTAGAAACAGCTTGATTACCAATGAGATGGCTACATCACTGATGAACGACAGTGCTTATGCTTATGATATAGGCAAGAATTTGATTGCGATGGCAGAAGTAACGTTTAGTGATCTTAAGGGTGATGGTGATAACTTAAATGAGGAGATGCTTATGAGTGATGAAGAGGTAAAAACATTTTTAGAAAAAAAGGATGATTAATGCGGGCTAAAAAGTTTATCAAAGGTGTTAAAGCTTTTCTAAGATTGGGTGATTACAAAGTAGAAGGTAAGAAGAAGGCGATAAAAGATCTTTTAAAAAAGCTAAGCAGACGCAAAATAGTTGTTAAAAAAATGCTTGAAGGCTCTTTAGAAAAAGGACGAAAGAAAGAGTTGAAAGAGGAGTTAGAAATCCTTACTTTGGAGATCAAAAAGGGAAAGAAAATTCTTTATAAACTCTATGCTAAAACAAATTTAAAAGAAGGTATTACAAATGGAAAATAGTAAACAACAAGCGTTTGACATCGAGGGAAGTTCAGTAACACTCGATGAGTTGATAAACACATTTAAAGCATCAAAAACCCAAGAAAAAAATGGAAGCAAAGCTAAACAAAAGAGAGAAGATGAACAGGAACTAAAACCTTATCAGGCAGAACTGATTAAACTGCAAAAACATCTTGAAAACAGTTCTCAAAAGATGATTATTCTCTTTGAAGGACGTGATGCAGCCGGTAAAGGTGGAACGATAAGACGTGTGACAAGATATATGGATGAAAAGCATTATCGTATCGTTGCACTTGGTAAACCGACGGAAGAGCAAAAAACACAATGGTTTTATCAAAAATATATACAGCATTTTCCAAGAGGTGGTGAAATTGTCCTCTTTGATCGAAGCTGGTACAACAGAGCGATGGTAGAGTCTGTTTTTAACTTTTGTACCGATAAAGAGTATAACGACTTTATGAAAGGGGTTAAAGGATTTGAAAAAGATCTTACTAGACAAGGTACCATTTTAATAAAACTTTATTTCAGTGTAACGAAAGATGAACAGGCAAGACGGTTTGAACGACGAAAAACTGATCCATTAAGACAGTGGAAGCTTAGTGAGATCGATATGCAGGCGCAAGAGCGCTGGGATGATTTTACCGATACTAAATACAACATGATTAAACAGACGCACTCTTATAACGCACCTTGGACCATTGTCAGATCAAATGATAAACAAAAAGCGAGACTTGAAGCGATTAAGACCATTTTAAACTCTACCGATTATGAGGGGAGAAATGAAGAGCTCAACTATGCACAAGATCCTCAAATTGCAATTTCAGGTGCAAGAGAGATAGAAATTATGGACGCACAAATAACAAGCAGCGGCAAATTTATAGGTTAATAATAAAGGATTAATATGGCAGACAAAAAAAATGAAGTGAATGTGGACAAAGTAAATATTAAAAAGAGAGACAAAGTTCAAGTTTGGATCAAAAAAGAGACGCTAGAGTATGAGAAAGAGTTAGCTAAACTTCAGGTCGAACTTCTGAAATTTCAAAATCATGTTAAAGATAAAGGTCTTAAAATTCTCATGATCTTTGAGGGACGTGATGCTGCTGGTAAAGGCGGTACGATTAAACGTATTACTGAACATCTGAATCCACGGGGTGCTAGAGTCGTTGCACTGGAAAAACCAAGTGACAAAGAGACAACACAGTGGTATTTTCAACGCTACGTTACTCATCTGCCAGCCGCCGGTGAGATTGTGATGTTTGATCGAAGCTGGTATAACCGATCCATGGTTGAGCCGGTAATGGGGTTTTGTACAGAGCGGCAGCACCATAAATTTTTAAAAGATGCTCCTGAATTTGAGGAGATGATCGTTGATGAAGGTATTTTGCTGTTTAAATTCTATTTCTCTGTCTCTAAAGATGAGCAGGCAAGACGGTTTAAAGCAAGAGAGACAGATCCTCTAAAACAGTATAAGCTCTCTCCAGTAGATAAAGAGTCCCAAAAACTGTGGGATGAGTACTCACTGGCGAAATTTTTGATGCTGAGTGCGACGCATACGGAGTCAGCACCATGGACCATTGTCAAAAGTGATAATAAAAAAAGAGCTAGAATTAATTGTATAAAACATATTTTAAACTTTGTAGATTATCCGGACAAAATTAAGAAAAGTGATATTGTTGTCGATAGAGATATTATTGTTTATGGACGTGATGAAGCGATATCTATGGAGAAGAAATTTAAGTTTTCACTGAAATAAGATGAGCAACCGTAACCTAAATGTAACCAAGCTCTTTTATAATTCCACCACTTAAATAAGGAGACGATTCAAAATGAATAAAATTTTATTATCATCATTGGCTGCTATGACACTTAGCGGTGTAGTGTATGCTGAAACCTTAACACTCTATACTGACCCTGCTACTGGTCAAGTATTTACAACTGCGGGTGAAAACCGTGTTGAAATTAAAGACAAAAGTGTAGATGTTTTCTCAAAAGCGAGTAAACTAAAATTTAGCGGATTGCATTACCTTGGGTACCGTTACCGTGATAATAAAACATCAGATGATGAGAGCCAGTTTGAAACACGCCGAAACTACTTTCAGGTTAAAGCATATCTTTTTGACGATCCTAAAAGTTATATGAGAACAACGCTAGATACCCATCAGGATGAAGACGGGAACTGGATGGTTCGTCTGAAATATGCTTATCTTTACTTAAATGAAGTTCTGCCATATACCGGTGTTGAATTTGGTCAGGTACACCGTCCGTGGATTGACTATGAAGAGCATAACTCATTTTTCTACCGTTCTGTCAGTAAAGTATTTGTTGAGAGTAAAAATGCGTCTGATTTGACAAACTCGGCAGACCTTGGTTTTAACTTCAAAACGAAAATGCCTTACTACTCATCTGAAGTAGGTCTTTTTAATGGTGAAGGTTATCACGCTGAAGAGAAGGGTTATAGTGTCTCGGCAGAATGGCGTTTTACAGGGCATGTTCTTGGTACGGGCAAAACTCAAAAAGATAAGCCAACTACGGCTACGTACTGGGATGCATCATTCTTTGGTCAGTATAACATTGACAATAGCAAGTATGAATATACCAAGCCAGATGGCTCAACCGATGGTCAAACATATCAGTTTTATGCACTGCACACTGTATACAACATGCCTTTCTTTATGATTGGTGGTCAGTATGTAGTTTCTGATTTTGATTTTGAAGATAAAACAGCAACCGCTTCTTGGTATAAAAAGAATGGTAAAGGTTTCTCTGTTCACGCTGTAGGGCGTTTCGGTGAAGATAAAGAGTTTGAACTCTTTGGACGTTACGATAACTGGGAAGGTGAAAATGCCAATGATTATGCTACCGACGGCAACTTAGATAAGTTTACGACAAACAACTACATCTATGGTGTGGCATGGCAGCAGAACAGAAATGTGAAATGGCTACTCAATGGAATCACTTATAATCCAGAAGATGATGTCAACTATAAAGGTGCTGCTACAGAAGAGTACACGGACATTATGCTAACCGCTGAGGTTCACTGGTAGACAGCAGATCTACTTTTCATCCTTCTCCTCGGTATCCTGATAGGGTTTAATCTCCATCAGGTACCAAAAATACCCCATAATTAGTATCATCCCAAACCAGAGTAAAAAGTTAGGTAGCATGGCGGTGTTGATCAATGTTTGCGTTGTTTCATTGTGTTCCATGGCACTATTATAACGCTTTTAGAGAATATAGCTATAATTTCATCACTAATAATCAATGATAAAAGGGCAACCGATGGGTAGAGCATTCGAATACCGTAAAGCAGCAAAAATGAAACGCTGGGGCAATATGTCCCGTATTTTTCCAAAATTGGGTAAATCGAACACAAAAGCCGCAAAAGAGGGTGGTAGTGATCCTGATATGAATCCTAAACTGCGGACGGCTATTTTAAATGCCAAAGCAGAAAATATGCCAAAAGATAACATTGAAGCGGCAATCAAGCGGGCAACCGGCAAAGATGCCAAAGATATGCAAGAGGTGAATTTTGAAGGTAAAGGGCCGCATGGCTCACTCATCTTTGTAGAGTGTTTGACCGACAACAATACCCGTTCAGTTGCTAATATCAAAAACCACATCAATAAAAACGGTGGCGAGATGCTTAACCATGGTGCGCTTGATTTTATGTTTTCGAGAAAAGCAATCTTTGAATTTAATCTTCCTGAAGATGGAGACATTGAAGAGCTGGAAATGGAGCTGATCGATGCCGGCTTAGAAGAGGTTGAAGAGGAGAGTGGCGAGTGTATCGCACATGCTGACTACACTGATTTTGGCAACATGAGTCAGAAGTTCGAAGAGCTTGGAATTGAACTCAAAAAAGCGACGTTAGAACGCATCGCTAACACTCCTATAGAAATTGCTGAAGCAGATATGGGGCTGATTAATAGAATTCTTGAGAAGCTAGAAGATGATGAAGATGTGCAGGCGGTTTATACTAATATTGCATAAGAGTCATTTTTTGACTCTTGAAGTGGAAAATAGTATTCGTTCATATGGGTATTCAAGAGTATAAGTCATGACCTCTTAAACCACATTAAAAAAGATGGAAAATATATATCGATTAAATAAATAGTGTCTGATACCTAGAGCTTAGACTTTTTTAGATGAAAGGCATGGGGAGTGTAAAAAATTGTATCCCCTTCAAGGGGTTTTCAATACCTGCCCCTTTAGGGTAGGATTTTTATTAGTTCCCACTCTTCATTTATTACGTCACTGTTGTGCATTGGCTGAATTACTCTCTTTCTTACCAATATATCATATTTTGATACTGCCATCTTCGTACCAAGATTTTCGTATTGAAGTTGATTGAATTAATATACCGAACTCATTTACAATACTTGATAGAGTCACTTTCAAACTATATTGATTATCTTCTTGGTCATAAAACCATTCCATTACATTGTTAAAAGAGCGACACCTACCATCATTGCCCACATATGGTATATATAATTTTCTTGACTTAATTCTACCCGATTCATAAAACTCTTCATAAAGTGTTTGACTCTTCTGAACAAACTCACAAACCTCAAAAATATAACTTGATTTACGTCCACCTGTTTCATACCAATAATGATCCTCTACGACAACGGGAACCTGAGGTGTCGGTTCACGTAGTTCTATTTCAGCGATATTACCATTATCATAATAGTATACTTCTTGTGCAATACTTGAATACCAATATCCTTTATATTCAATCATTTCATAGTAATCAATCCTAAGCAGGATATCTGTACCTTCCGCAAAATAATATGCTATAAATATATCGTTACAACAAAGGTTAGCAGTGACATCACATGGACAACTAAATTGTGCCACTGGATTGGGAGTAACGGAAATAGAGTAAGGCGAAGTTTCCCCCGCTTCAATAGTAGGTTTTTCACAATACCCCGTATCATTTCCATCTGTAACGACTAAAATGGCTTCCTCTTCACAGACGGTACATCCAACATTATCTGCTTCACAAGTTAAAAGTGTACAGACCCCGTTTACTAATTTTTCATCTTCTGTACATTCTGGTGTTGTAATACACTCAGCACTTCCATCATCATAAAAGATCATCGTCTCATCTACTGTACAGGTTGGGCAATTGTATTGATCTGTCGCACAGGTTTTAGCAATGCAAAAAAGACCAGCATCATCACGCTTTTCATCCTCGGCACATGGTTTAAGTTCACAGTATCCACTACCATCACTGTTATATTTTAACTCTTCTAAGGTATTACAGCTTGGACAGTGATACATGTCAGCTTGACATGTTTTAGCAACACAATTTCCATCAACTTTTTTAAGACTGTAATCATCACACTCTATCCACCAATCTTTATCACGCTCAAGCTCATGTTTTTCTAGCTCTTCTTGTGCTAATCGCTCTCGCTCTTCCCGTTCTCTTTTTTTAATAGCAAGTAATGCTTCTGTCTCTTTAATAAATTTATCAGTCACCTCTTTTGTTACTTTAATATCTTGATAGATAGAGTATAACTCTGTCGTATGTTTAAGAGATTTATAGACGAGTGTTGGACAGCCTAAAGGGTCACCCGTTAAACATCCTGCTGTTTGAGCGAGCATATCATTAACATTATCGATCACTTCATAGGTAATCGATCCAGCTTTTACTTTTGACTTAAGATAATCGACAATCAACTTTTCAGTAATATATTTCAGAGCATCTTTTTTAGTAAATTTACCACTTTTTTCAAGTATCTCGCCCGCTTTTTTTACAAAGTCAAATACATTAATTGTTTGATCAATGGCAAGTTTAGCAAAGGCAACTTTGTCTGCCTCAGTAGGGTCATAAATACGGCTGAGTTGTTTGGCTAGAGCTACATCACTAGAGATCTTAACTAAATAAGATTGCATCACAAGATCAAGGTCATAGGTTATGTACTCTACTAAGATACCTTCTCTACTCATAACAGAGATACCTACGGTCGTATCAGTATAGTTTGCAAATATAATAATCTCATCGTCCGTAATCACTTCTAAAGGATAACCTCGAACATCGAGAGTAATAGACATTGTTGCATTGTCAGGAGTTGTCAAAGAGATTGTGCTTAATTGAGAGTCATTGGTATCTGAAAAATAGCTAATATAAGCGTTATCATCTTCATTGACGATAACAAGAGGAACATCTTCATATTCAGTTGTTGAAAAATACATACTGCCAATTGGAGAAGATATAGAAAGTATTGCAGCAAGAATCGCTGGCCAGAAATCTAACATCATAAACCCTTATTTTAGTTTTTTTATACTATAAAATTTATACTGATATTGACTCTTATGGTAATTGTGAAATTAATCATAAGTTGTTTGACATACTACACCTTCACAATATTTTGTATAAATATGAGTATCTTCATTATCATACAACTCTTCGATACTACTAAAAATTGCCCATTTTCCAGTTTCTGAATTGATATGATGGCTATAATTTGTGTATTTTATCCCTGGGTAAACATAACCATGACTATAATCGTAATTGTAATCAATAATCATATGTGTATCTTTTAAATTGCTGTAACTATTATCACTATTTTGATATAGAGTATAAAAAGATTCTTCGCTTAATTCATTATTCCAATAGTATGAAGAATGACTACCAAATGCATAAATACCTCTATATTCATAGATATGAGCAGCCGCTTTATCGCCACTTTCACGCCATGATTTCTCTAATTTAGATAAAGGAGTTAAAATGCCTAATTCATTTTTAGTATATTCTATGGTACTGGTTTCATCATATTGACTTCCCTCTTGATCATAAAAAACTTCTTTTGTAATTAGAACACTAGAAGCACAGTTTCCAGCACTATCTTTAGATCTCATATATCGATATCTATATGCTATCATTCCTGACTCATAAAATCTTTCGTTAAGTATAACATCAACACTGACTCTTCCATCTGCTCCTACACAAATGTCTCGAAAAACACTTTGTTTACGTTGACCATCTTCATACCAATCATGATCGTCACGAAGAA
>Ga0164318_10007748_pt1 | contig 10405 bp, 9 predicted proteins | sample GuaBasSedimGuay9_FD_113734 | JGI IMG/M metagenome (GOLD analysis project Ga0164318, IMG submission 113734) | Subseafloor sediment microbial communities from Guaymas Basin, Gulf of California, Mexico - Guay9, Core 4571-4, 0-3 cm | ecosystem: Environmental > Aquatic > Marine > Hydrothermal vents >...
GAAATCATAGACTGCACAAGGTCCTTACCAACAAGAACCTTATAAAGACGGTTTTTTGTTTCTTCCGGGATCTCTAGAAACTTCACTCCAATATCCCATGTTTTAAGTCGGTAAATACCACTTCCAGTTAATTCCTTTTTTCTAACCACTATTCCTTTTGCTTTATCGATACCAAAAATTTTTAACTTTCTGCAATCTATTATAATGTTATCACCTATTCCAATACTTTTTGCACCCTTTTCGTGCATTTCAATTCCAATTCCTCCTTCGCCAATACTTTTAATTAATGCAGCCCTTCTACGTTTCTCATTAATCTTATGAATTCCACCAACTTTTGCTACAATAACCCGGGGATACCTTCTCAGTTTTTCATAATCAGGATTTAACTCATAAATACCTTCTACTTCGGAGATTTTCTCATTCTTAAATATATCCGGCCTTTTTGTTTGAGGCAGATAGATTCGGTAGGTATATGCTTTTGCTTCCTGTCCACTTTTTTCGTCTATGAATATTCTATTATCAAAGGCAATCGATTGAAGTCTTGCAGCTCTATTTATACAATTTCCAACAAGTGTAAATTCCCGTCTTGAATGAGGCCCCATGAACCCTGCTAAAACATTCCCAGTTCCAATACCTATTCCAATTTCAAGAGGTACCTCACCAATACTTACCAGCTCAGGTATAAGCCTAAACATCCCTATTCTTATCTCAATTCCTGCACGTATTGAATTGTAAAGATCCATTTTTTTCTCAATAGGCAGCCCCCAAACTGCCATCATACCATCGCCAATAAATTTATCCACAATCCCGTCATACCTATGTACAACTGAAACGAGCATTCTAAAATAAAGATCTAGAAGTTTATGAACCTTGCTTGCATTTAACCTTAATAGAAGGTGGCTAAAACCCCTCATGTCAACTAACATAACACTTATTTTTTTATATTCGCCGGTATCTTTTATCTGGATATTTTTTTGCTCCAGGCGTTTTAAAAGATCAGGAGTAATATACACATTTTCCATCTGATGTAATCCTTACTCTTAAAGTATAATAGAGTTTGAATAATATTAAAAATCTTCTTTAGATCAATCTATTGATATTATAAAGGTAATAGAATATATTTTCTAATAATTTTTTAAAATAATAGATGAAGTTTATTCTTAAAATCTGCATTAAATCCAATTAAAGATTACTTGGATAAAACGAATATTTTATTAATATATTTTATCTATAAGTGATAATACTTACAATACTAATAACATATTAAAAGAAGTATCAATTACTATTGATAGTTTTTGTTTTTCTACCACTAGCATCATTTTTGATGGCACCCAAAAAGATTTCACCCTCTATCCCAGCGCTAAAATCCTACTGGTCAGTATTGCATGTAACATTTTCCCTCATTGGTGAGAGCTTTTTCGCCTTACCATTTATGACTGCAATCTACTATATCTTTGTAGCTAGTAAGGATAATATCAAAAAGCAGAAGACCCTTGACAGAGTGATTACAAACTTTATCGCAATTGGTTATCCAATTTTTACAGCATTAGTTCTAATCTTCGGAGCAATCTGGACAAGGTATATATGGGAAAGTTTCTATTCATGTAACCCCAAAAAAACGTGGGCACTTATATAGTTTATCTCCATGCACGATTTCTGGAAAACCACGGGTAAAGTTTTCAATTATAATAGTTATAATTGGATTCATCTTTACAATGCTCATATTCTTTGGAGTTAATTTTCTATTTTCTGGACTTTATAGCTATGTTTAAGATTCGCTTCCAGTTTAATAATAAAATAGCAATTTTCTCAAAATAAGATCTTGCATTTGATTAATATAGTTTACCATGCTCCACCATATCTATGGCTTCTTCAATTATAGAAAGTGCAAAATCCATCTCTTCTTCATTAATTATCAAAGATGGCCTTAATGTAATTACATTTCCTTCAATTATTTTGAAAGCTACACCTTTTTCCATACAGATATACATAATCATTTCTGCTTCTTTGACTGCTCTTTCTTTATATCTTTTGTCCTTTACCAGATCTATTCCAAGATGAAGGCCTAATCCCATAACATTTCCTATTAATTTATGTCTCTCTTTCATCTCTTTGAGACGATTAAGTGAAAATTCTCCCACTCTATTTGCATTTTCCACCAATTCATTTTTTTCAATGTATGATATCTCAGCAAGAGCTGCTACAGCGCAAAGGGGGTTTTTTTCATGTGTAAAATGTCCTATCGAACGATGCTGTAAAATATTATACTTATCCTTCGTTACAATACCTGCAAATGGTAGTAATCCGCCCCCAAGAGATTTTCCAAGTACTAAAATATCAGGTGTTACAAAATGTTCAGAGGCGAACATCCTGCCCGTTCTACCAAGGCCTTCTATTATCTCATCAAATATAAGCAAGGCTCCGTATTTCTCAGCGAGTCCTTTAACTCCCTCCCAGTATGATTTAGTTGGAATAACAGGTGTTGATGAGATGGGCTCTCCAATAATTGCAGCTACTCCGGGTTCATGTTTTAAAACATTTTCGATTTGGCGTATACATTCAGCGTTTACCTCTTCAGGATCATCAAATTTCCACGGGTTTCTGTAGTAATCTGGAAAATCAACATGAAAAGCTCCAGGTACCATCGGACCGTAACCACCCTTAAAATGCTCTTCACCACCGATACTCGCAGCAGCATACCCTGCTCCGTGAAAAGAATCCCAGTATGAAATAGTTCTATAGTTGCCTGTGACCTGCTTGGCAAGGGCCAGCGCCATTTCAATAGCCTCTGAGCCGCCTGGACAAAACAATGATCTCGAAAGCTCCCCTGGAGTAATTTCAGCAAGCTTTTTGGCCAGTTTGATAATCGGTATATTGGTATACCTTCTTGGCGTAAATGCAAGCTGTTCATCTAAAGCACTTTTTACTGCTTCAATAACCTCAGGATTGCTAAAGCCAGTATTGTGAACTCCATTCCCATGCATATCAATGTATCTTCTGCCCTGTAGATCCTCAACATAGATTCCATAGGTTCTTTTCAAAATCTGTAGTACTGGGGTTGAAAGACTCTGGTGAAGAAAGTATTTCTCATCTTCTTTAAACCACTTCCAGGTAAGTTTATCAAAGTTTCTCTCCCAATACTTTTTCCTTAAAGGAGATACATTAACATCCCCCTGTTCTCGGCTAATCTCATTACTTTTCATATGTTAATCCTGATATAGTGGGTTTGATAATATTTTATCCGAATCTAAAAAATAAGCAAGTAAACTTAGGTCAGAAAAAAAATTTTTTTATCCATTTATCATCAAGTTATTAACTCTGGAGTTTATAATCTATTCTGTGCTTAAAACAAGCACTACAAGTTTCATTGATAAGAAAATAAATTATCCATTCATATAATTATGATCAGAATAGCATGTATATGGAACTTGGTTACTACTGGTTTATGTAGTGAAAATAACCCAGGCAAATAAAATACTTGAGAAATCAAAAATATAGCTTAAAATTAAGCTATTAACTCATAAATAGGCAAGTAAATCTGAAGTAATAATAAAAACTTTAGATCACCTATATGCTTTTATTAAACATTATATTTTTATAAAAATAAACCATGAATATGGGGGTTTAACCATGTGCCTTTCAACAGTCTATCTTGAAGAGAGAAAGGAGGAAGCTGTTATTGTCAAAGAGGCTGCGAAGATTATCTGTAAAGGAAATAAGATAGAAATTCACACACTTTTCGGTGAAAATAGGGTTGCTGAAGACTTTGCGATCCAAGAAATTGATCTTATAAAAAATTATGTAGTACTCCAAAAAACATCTCCTCAGGTCAAAGATTAAGTTTAAAAACAATTAAAATATCCCTTTTGTATCCTATATAATCTATTTTCTGATAATGTAATTTATTTACTCTATCATTTTCTTTTTCAAGTGGATCTTTTAATTAAAAGTTTTATGGTTATTTATATTGACACAATGCATGAATTTCTTGATAATATTTAATTAGATAGAAGTTTTTTAATCGATATATAAAACAGGGTTGTATAAAAAACTTGAAAATGGTAAATTAATATTATAGCAATTGAAAATTAACAAATTTAATGATAAAATGTAGCTCTTCAGTATAAGAGAGTACCTCTTATGCTAAATATATTGAAAAAGGAGTACTCTCTGCTTTATGTTAATTTATCCTGAAGGATTTCACCCAGTATAATTAAGGGACATTTAGATCATGAACGAAAAAAAATCAATAAATAATGAAATCGAAAAGATCAACAAGATGCTACAATACTGGATAGTACATAACAACGAGCATATTTTAGAAAATGAAACATGGTTCAAAAAAATATCTGAGCTTGGATTAACTAAGATTGCAAAAGAATTAGAACCTATAATTAGCTATACAAAAGAATCAAATAAGCGTATCTTTTCTGCACTTAAAAAACTAAAAAATCTAGAAACTCAAGGTATTGATAGAAAGATAGAAAAACGAAAATTTCATGTCGAACATGGGGAACACAAATATAAAAAAGAATTTACGGATATACACTTCACTCAGATTGGTATCATCCATACCCCCTTTATAGATAGTGCCCCATATCAACCTGTGGATAATGATAAAGACAATTTTACACTTATTGTGGATCCAGAATATACTAATGGACTTGATAAACTTGATCGTTTTAATTACATCTATGTTTTGTATTATTTACACAAAATAAATAGAAAACCGAAAATGATGGTCTCACCCCCATGGGCATCTGGTAATGAAGTAGGAGTATTTGCAAGCAGGTCCCCAGTGAGGCCCAATCAATTAGGACTTAGCATTGTTCGTCTTAAAAAGATTGAGAGAAATGTAATTTATACCTCCGGGCTTGATGTCTTTGATGGAACGCCCCTCTTAGATATAAAACCTTATATTAAAGATCTTGATTCAAAATCAGACGCAAATTATGGATGGATTGAAAGCGAAAAAGATTGGGAGCATCTTATTCTTCATATAAAAGGCATACCTCACAATCATTAATGCTCGTATTCATATCCCATAATGATTAGTATAACTCCAAGTTTAAAAATCCAACAAGATAACCCTAAATGATGTTTGGAATGTTCCTCTTACTGGATACCCAATAATCAATTTACAGAACTACCAAAGGAATGCTCGTTTTTAAAATTAAATTCTATTTTATTTACCTTTAGAATATGATACTATAACTACTAAAAAAACTACTCATGAACAATCATTTAGATTATTGTAAGCTATACTATAAATTTACAATCAGGAATAATATACCCTGATTTTATAAAAGGAGAAAAGGCAATGCAACCAGATTTAGGTGCACGTATTATTGAAAAAGCCAAAGAATTAGGAGCTACAATGGCAGGGATTGCAAATATTGAACTACTGAGGAATTCTCCCTCTCACCGAATTATAAAAATGAAAACAGGTCTCGAAATAGAAGATTTCCCCGGGATAAAATGGCCTGAAGATTCAAAGTCAGCTCTTGTCATTGCAGTTTCTCATCCTGAGGATAAACCTGAGCTTGACTGGTGGGATACAAATAGCTCCCCAGGAAATAGTATTTTAATAAAGATAAATAAAGAATTGTCTATCTGGTTACAGGAAGAGTTTGGTATTAAAACATATAAAATGCCATACTCTATTGAAAGGGGAGGGATATATCTAAAAGATACAGCTGTATTAGCTGGACTTGGTTGCATTGGTAAAAATAACCTTCTAATTACCCCCGAATTGGGATCTAAAGTACGACTTCGAGGTATGCTATTGTCTGCAGATCTTACCCCTACAGGGCCTATAGACTACGATCCATGCGAAGGTTGTGAAATGTTTTGCAGAAAAGTGTGCCCTCAAAACGCATTTTTAGAAAGGGTTCTATTCTCTTCCGAAATAGGACTGGATAAACTTCCTGGAAGAGATGGCTCTTTTAGCAGGCAAAAATGCATGGTTCAAATGTATGTAGATATGGAAAGATCTAACATAAATTTTAACCAGGGAGTTCAATATATCTCAGATACTGAAGAGATGGCTGATACTAAAAACCTTGTGAAATATTGCCGTCAGTGTGAGCTTTCGTGTCCTGTTGGTAAAATGTAATATATCTATAAGAAATCGCATAATAGGTCGTATTTAGACATCATGTTATTCATCAAACCAAACTTCGATGAAAACCTATCACAGTATCAAGGTATCCAGGTGATACTTCTTTTCGAAAAAATGGTTAGTTTTGAAACTGTCGAAGTGGATAAATGTCGTTTTGACAATGTCAAAGTACTCATCAGCTTCAAATATATCCTGACCTTGTAATATGTAAGAATACTACTGGTGCAGGATTATTGACTGTATTTTATCTTTAATATCAGCCATAAATTTTAACACCCTCAGAAGCGAGTTAAGAATAGATTAATGGTTGTTTATCTAAGAAGGGAATAGTTTGCACTAAAAGCAGGATTTTTATATTTTCTGATTAAAACTACTAATATAAGATAGATGCTCAGAGGGTATGGTTAAAAAAACCGTCTGATTCATATAAGTTTGTTGGTTGCAAGCTATGTAATATGAGGACTTCACTATTTTCTTTAACATTAATAAAGAATCTGGGTTGTAATAAATTTTGTAGGCAATCTTGAATGAACCCTCAACCCTTATCCTATACCCCTCTCCTTTTTAACTGTTTCATAAGCTTTTTGAATCTGAGTGAATTTCTCATTTGCAAGTTCAATAAACTCTCTTCCAAGGTGAGCCACTTTATCGGGATGATACTTATTTGCAAGATTTCTGTAAGCTTTATGGATTTCTTCGTTGCTACTATCCCGATTTATTCCCAGTATTCTATAAGGGTCAAAAACCTCTTCTCTATCTCCTGTATACCTGCTTTTTCCGTTTGAATACCCACCTCTACTATATGCATAAAAGGAGTTTTTTATTGCAGCAAAATCATAAGGTTCAATTCCCAAATACGTTGAAGCCTTTTGAATGAACATCTCCTCTTCTTTTGATAGAATACCATCAGATACTGCAACCTGATAGTTAAGTTGAATCAAAAAGAGTCTTTCCTCATATGATGTTCTCTCTACTATTGAGCTACAAACTTCCTTGAGATTTACATCTCGATGCAAAGATTCATTTATAATCCTTTCAATAAAGTATAGCTCCCTTCCCCTGTATCCAAGCTTCCTGCCGAAAAATCTTTTAATCGTTTCAATTTCATTATCTGTGACTTTTCCATCCGCTTTTGCAGTACCGACCAAAAGAAGAACAAGGCTTGTTATAAAAGCAAGCTCTCTTTGGTTACTACTTATAGCCCCAACTCTTTTATCAAGAGAACTGTCTATAAAATGGCCTACTACTGCACCAACAATTGCACCAATTGGTCCGCCAAATGAAAATCCTAATGCAGCACCAAATAATTTTCCTTCAAACCTTTTCATATTAATAAATTAATTACTTTTCTTTTCCTTATCAATATTTTCTTCAATAAACTTTTTTATTTCCTCCCTTACTTCAGGAGAAAGTTCTTCAAATCTTATGGCATAACTCCTGTTTTCATCATCCTTTCTCAGTATATCTCCTACAAGAGGGAGCTCCTTTTCTCCCAGATATAGTTTTATCTCTAATCTTGTGCCTTCAGGGAGCTGAATATCCTTCTCATGATTCACAACCTTCAATAGAAGCCCCCCTTCACTGATATCTATAAGCTTGGTTAAAATTCCCTCATCAATCTTTGGAACAAAACCAACTTTGTTTATCGCAATTGTAAGTAGATTGCTTAAAACCATAAGATTATTTATTTCATCATAGGTAATATGTTCAATCGGATTTTTTCTATAAACCTTAATATGACCAATCACCTGCCCTTTTGAAAAGAAAGGGACCAGAACCTTTGAAGAATAATTTTTACCCAAATCATCCCTGATTATATTTTTTAATTCCTCAATCAGCTCCTGCTGTGGAGTACCCTCTAACCTTTTGTCATTTATATAATACGAATAATTAATTATTTTATCCGAGGGGATTAGGCGAGTATATGATTTAATATCCCTACAGTTTTCTATAAAGAGAGTTTTACCTGATTTTCTCATTATATATGAATCAATGCTGTTTATATTTTCTTTATTATATAAAATAATTTCTGAGAATTCGGATATTTTCTTTACTTCCCGTCCAATTAATAAAAAAATTCTCCTTATGTCTATATTCTCTCTCTGGACTTCCCAGTAGAGTTTTGAATATTTAATAGGCAGATCCTTTGATGATATTTCTTTAATGCCACTATCAGGATAAAAAAGATACTGAAGCTTCGCATCTAATTTTCCCCCAATCTTTACTCTTGGATATCTTCTTTTCGTTCTACTCTCCAGAGATTCTGGATATCCTAAGGTCAGGTATATCCTCTCTTGTTTGATAAAAGGGCATTTACTAAATAACTCAACCCCAGAGAAAACAAAGTTTACATAAACCCATTCAAGATTCTCATTTTCAAAATCTAAAATAGAAGGGGGTAATTTTACCGTAAAACTCTCTTTTGTATTCTCTGTTATTTTACCAGCCTCTATATAGTTAGGAAAGTGAACCTCAATCTCCCTTCCATCCAATCTAAGAATACCAATTATTCTTCTAATGCGTTCAGGATTTGAAATCTTTTTTTCACTAATATTAGCCAATTTTCAAACCTCATTCATATTAAGTTTTTAATAATAATTATAACGCACATTTAACTATTATCTATTTTTAATTTTATATCCTTCTTTTCTAACTATTAAAATTTTCGGTATTCATCTATCAATATAAAAATCTTATTCATAAAATATTTACTATTTATAGCATTAATTATTATTTTATTTCTACATAAAGAAAATTCAAGGGGTTTAAATGGCTATTTTCAAAAAGAAGGAAAAAAAGAAAAAAAGTAAACTAAGAGAAAATATTGAGGCAATTGTACTTGCCCTATTCATAGCATTGTTTATTAAAACTTTTGTTGTGGATGTTTATAAAATACCTACTGGCTCTATGATCCCCACAATTGATGTGGGGGATTTTATAGTCGCTGGAAAATTCATTTATGGTGCGAAAATTCCTTTTACTAATAAAAGATTACCTGCAGTTAGGAACCCTAGACGTGGTGATATCATTATATTTTTGGCACCACACTACAATCCACCAAATATCGTGATTCAGATATTTACGCCGATTGTGTACACATTAACACTTGGATTTGTAAATATTGATCCACAACCAAAGTTCTATGTAAAAAGATGTATAGGACTACCAGGAGAAGAGGTAGAAATCATTAACAAAGAGGTATATATAAATGGTAAACTTCTAAAGGGTTGGTGGCCTGACTATCATGTAGATCCTGAGGTAATACCACCTGGTGATAGCTTGATTAGTCACAGAGATTTTTATGGACCTGTTGTTGTTCCACCCCATAAATACTTTATGCTGGGTGATAACAGGGATAGATCGAACGATAGTAGATTCTGGGGTTTTGTGGACAGGAATGACATATACGGAAAGGCACTATTCAGATACTGGCCTCCTAAAAGAATAGGTATCGTTAGATAGCATTCCCCAAGTTAATTAATGGATTCTAGTTTATATGGAGAGAAAAGATACTTTTTTGTAGATAATTTAAAAAACTTTATTAATAATATATTATAACTAAGAATATTACTATAAACTATTTTTTTACAGATGTAAAAGGTGATTTTTCATTAAATGAATGGATTAAATAAAAAAGTTAGAGACTTTAGATCCAATATAAATAAAAAAATTATCACAGAAACAAAATATTTTAAATACAAAAAACCTTTTATTTTAAAAAGTGAAGCCGTACTGGATTACCTTGAAATCGCATATGAAATCTATAGAAAACTTAACGATGAAAAGGATAATGCAATATCAATCTGTTACGCACTTACCGGAGATGCTCATATAGCAGGTTATCATGAAGGAGCAAAAAAAAACAGGATGGTGGGATGATATAGTAGGCCCAGGAAAAGCGTTTGATACGAATAAATATCACGTTATTTATTCAAATGTAATTTGAGTTACAAAGGCCCAATAGGCCCCATAAGCATCAATACTGAAACTGAAAAACCATACGGATTAGCTTTCCCAGTTATAACAATAAAAGATATGGTAAATGCTCAAAAGCTCCTCCTTAATCACCTTGGGATCTCTGATCTACTTAGTGCTGCCGATGGATCTATGGGAGGGATGCAAGCTTTACAGTGGGCTGTTTCATATCCGCAGTTTATCAAATATTAATGCAAATATGATATTTAATTTGATTTTTAGATTATTCATGGACCCTTTAATTTAACCTATGATGTAAACAAAAAGTGAATTAATCAAAAAGCCTTAAATAATAGTACATTATAATGA
>Ga0164318_10007749_pt1 | contig 10405 bp, 6 predicted proteins | sample GuaBasSedimGuay9_FD_113734 | JGI IMG/M metagenome (GOLD analysis project Ga0164318, IMG submission 113734) | Subseafloor sediment microbial communities from Guaymas Basin, Gulf of California, Mexico - Guay9, Core 4571-4, 0-3 cm | ecosystem: Environmental > Aquatic > Marine > Hydrothermal vents >...
ATTACTTAAGGCTGCTTTAACTTCCCGTTTTTTTGTTTTGTTAAAAGTGAAATCAAGTTTCGAGTCAATATTCGGGTCTAATTCAAAATGATTGATTGTGGGCGGTATTTGTCCGTGAGTTATTGCCATCACTGATGCAATAGCTTCCAAAGCCCCGGTTGCACCGAGTAAATGCCCGGTCATAGATTTTGTGGAACTGATACTTAATTTATAAGCATGTTCACCAAAAACATTCAATACGGCTTTAGTTTCCGCAATATCCCCTAATCCGGTGGAAGTTCCGTGAAGATTTACATAATCGATATCTTCAGGTTTTAAATTTGCATCGTCAACAGCATTTTTCATTACAACTGTTGCTCCTCTGCCTTCAGGATGAGGTGCTGTAATATGATGAGCGTCAGCACTCATTCCGCCGCCGGCAAATTCGGCATATATTTTTGCTCCGCGTTTAACAGCATGTTCGTATTCTTCCAAAATTAATGCAGCACCGCCGTCACCGATAACAAATCCGTCTCTTCCGACATCGAAAGGTCGTGAAGCCGTTTTCGGATCATCGTTTCTTGTTGAAATGGCACGCATAGCATTAAATCCGCCTATTCCAGCTTCTGTAACGGCATGTTCAGAACCTCCGGAAATAAAGATATCAGCTTTTCCTAATCGGATATAGTTATAAGCATCAATTAATGCATGAGATGAAGACGCACAAGCAGAAACTGTTGCATAATTCGGTCCGCGAAAATCATATTTTATTGAGATATGTCCGGCTGCAATATCGGCAATCATTTTAGGAATAAAAAACGGATTAAAATGAGGTGTAAAATCATTTTGGACATATTCGGTTATTTCTTCTTTGAACGTTTGTAAGCCGCCGATTCCTGAACCCCAAATAACACCTGCTTTGTCTTTATTAATGGAATCAAGGTCAATGGAAGCATCTTTAACGGCTTCGTCAGCAGCAATCATGGCAAATTGTGTGAATTTGTCCATTTTTCGTGCTACCGGTTTCTTGAAGTAGTTCAGAGGATCATAATTTTTAACTTCACAGGCAAAATGTGTTTTAAATTTGCTTGCATCAAAACAGGTAATAGGAGCAGCACCACTGACACCTTTAATCATATTATCCCACGTTTCGGTTAAATTATGACCGAGCGCATTAATTGTCCCGATACCGGTTACAACTACACGTTTTAATTCCATAAATGATGTTTTTTGTTTAGTTAAAAGAGAAAAAGGATTACGACGAATGCCGCAATCCTATTGTCAATTTATTTTGAATTCTCTTCGATATAGCTTACTGCATGACCAACGGTCGCAATAGTTTCAGCTTTGTCATCAGGAATAGCGATATTAAATTCTTTTTCGAATTCCATGATTAACTCAACAGTATCAAGTGAGTCTGCACCTAAGTCGTCAGTGAAACTGGCTTCTAATGTTACTTCACTTTCTTCAACACCTAATTTGTCTACAATAATTGCTTTAACTCTTGAGGCAATGTCTGACATAATACTAAATTTTAATTAATAAATAAATGATTTTGTGAAGTGCAAAGAAAATTAATTCTTCAAAAAAAAAAAAATTATTAACTGTTTATCTTAATAATCAGTATTTTTGATGTTTAAATTATTCTATTTTAAAATGTTGATTTATTGCATTATAATGTTAATTACTTTGAATAAATTTTAACAATTTTTAACGACTGAAATATTGTAATTCTACAGAAATTACCGAATTTAGTATAAATTAATGCATAATTCAGTAATAAATTGAGAATCATTTATTTGTGTGTCCAATCGGAATTTCTGAGGATATTGAAGCTCCAGACGTTTCCTTAGATTTGATAAACCGATGCCGTCACCGGTATGATTATTTTCACCGTTTAAACTGTTTGTGACCGTTAAATTAAATTTACTGTCATCTGAAACGTTAATATTAATTTTTACAAATCCGTACCCTACATTTTTATCTAATCCGTGTTTAAATGCATTTTCAATTATAGGAAGAATAAGCAATGGGGCAATATGTATTTCAGAAGGTTCACCTTCAGTTTTAATACTGATATTTACTTTGTCATCATATCTTATTTTTTGCAAATCAATATAGTCTTTAATGTTATCAATTTCTTTAGAAAGTTCAATTTTAGGAACATTACATTCATATAAAACATAATCAAGCAAAGAGGATATTTTTAAGACTACTTCCGGAGCTTTTGAGGATTTTTCAAGAGTTAAACTGTATAAATTATTTAAAGAATTAAAAAGAAAATGCGGATTAATTTGAGATTTAAGATATTTAAGTTCTGCTTCTTTTAATTGAAGTTTAATTTCCAGTTTTTCATTTAATAAATTTTGTTGTCTTTTTTGAGATTTATACCAGATTTTAGCAAATTTAATCGTTGTTGCAATACCTATTATCATTAGTTTTACGGTTAAAGCAATTAAGATACTTCGTTTAAGGTATTCAAAAAAAGAAGGAATAAGTTTGTCTGTACCCAATCTGCTGAGATACATTCCGTAGTATTGCAGAGGCATTGTAACTGCTATCATTAAGAATATAAAGAAAATAAAAAAATATATAGTAAAACTGATATATTTTTTCTTCAACAAGAATCGGGGAATTAAAAAATACAAAGTAAAATAAACTCCGAGTATATCCGTAGGAAAGAAAAATAATAAATCATGTAACAGCGTATCAAAAAATGAATTATTACTTAAATATGAACTTACGGAATCATAAAAAACACTTAAAACGACCCAAAACAGAACATGATATCCGATTCTGGTAAAATTTATTTTTTTTATTAAAGACATAAGAAATATATTCTTTGATACAAAGTTATTCTTAAATTTACGAAATTTAAAGAAATTTATAAAAATGACAGTTTATTCTGCATAAACATAAGATTAATACCTATTAAATGCATTCGGTAAATTGAACTTGTTGTTTGGTCTTAAAAAATAGGCTTTCACATAATTTTTTTATAAACACAATTTTATGTCAGATATTTGTTGTTTATGTATCTATTAAAAGTAAAATAAATGAAGCATCTTTTGACAATAGTAATTCTGTCTTTTCTTTCCGTTTCCGGATTCTCTCAGAATAAATCTTATACGACACAAAAGATTAAAGAACATCAAATCAAAATTGACGGTTCTTTAAACGAAACAGAATGGAAAAATGCAGAAGAAGGGAAAGATTTTATACAATTTGAACCGATTGAAAAAGCAAAACCAAACCAAAAAACAAAATTTAAGATTTTATATGATGAAAATAATATTTATGTTGCCCTAATGGCTTATGATACAGAGCCGACAAAAATTGAAAGCAGAATGTCAAGACGTGACAGTTGGGAGGGTGATTTGGCAGTTGTTCAATTTGACAGTTATTATGATAAAAAAACGGCCTTTGTTTTTGCCGTTAATGCTGCCGGTGTGAGAAGTGATGCAATTACTTCAAATGATAATTTAGATAATGATGATCCGACATGGGATCCGATATGGACGGCCAAAACATCAAAAACAGAATACGGTTGGTGTGCCGAAATGAAAATTCCCTTAAGCCAATTGCGATTCAGTAAAAAAGATCATCAAATATGGGGTCTGCAAGTCGGAAGATTCTTATTCAGAAATAATGAATGGGATATATGGCAATTTGTTTCAAAAGAAAAATCCGGATGGGTAAGTCGTTTCGGAACATTAAAAGGCTTAACAAACTTAAAGCCGAAAAGGCAAATTGAAATTGCTCCTTTTGCTTCCGTAAAGTTTGAAAAATATGAAAAAGAAGAAGGAAATCCTTTTGCAGACGGTCTTGATTGGTCCTATAACGGAGGTGTTGACGGGAAAATCGGGATTACGAATGATTTAACCTTAAATTTTGCCGTAAATCCGGATTTCGGACAGGTGGAAGCCGATCCTTCGGAAGTCAATTTAACAGCTTTTGAATCGTTTTTCTCTGAAAAAAGGCCTTTTTTTGTTGAAGGCAGTAATATTACTGATTATCAATTAACACCGGGAGGCAGCCCGTGGTCGCAAGATAATCTTTTTTATTCCAGAAGAATCGGACGACGTCCGCAATATTATATTTATGATGATTTATCCGAGAATGAATATGCAAAAGTACCTGAAAATACTAGTATTTTAGGGGCATTAAAATTAACCGGAAAAACAAAAAACGGTTTGTCGGTCGGAATTATGGAAAGCTTTACAAAAAGTGAATTTGCAGAAATTGACAGTCTCGGAAGCAGAAAAAAGGTACTCGTTGAACCCTATACGAATTATTTTTCGGGACGATTACAAAAAGATTTAAATGAAGGAAATACGGTAATCGGCGGAATGGTAACTTCCGTTAATCGATTTAATGATGCAGAACATTTAGATTTTTTAAATAAAAATGCATATGCCGGAGGTTTGGATTTTATGCAATATTTTAAAGATAAGAAATATTTTTTATCTGTTAAAGGAGCAGGAAGTTATATAGACGGAACTACTGATGCAATTTCGGAACAACAATTGTCTTCTCGTCGTTATTTTCAAAGACCGGATGCCGGTTACTTGGTTTATGACAGTACGTTAACAAGTTTGTCCGGTTGGGGAGGAAATTTAACTGTCGGCAAACAAAGTATGAAAGGTTTAAGTTACGGTTTTAATTTGTCCGTTCGTTCTCCGGGATTTGAATTGAATGATGTCGGTTATTTACGAAGAGCAAATTCGATTTTCCATTTTGTATGGGCAAATTATCAGATTACCGAACCGTTTTCAATATTTCGGTCGGTCAGTTTCAGTACAAATGAATGGTCAGGATGGGATTTTGGCGGAGTAAGTACATTTTTTGGAGGAAACATTAGCGGACATGCACAGTTTAAAAATTTATGGTCTGTACGAATTAATCTTACAAAAGAGCGTTATAATATTGATAATTCATTATTGAGAGGCGGACCGGCAATGAAAACACCGGGTAATTTTCAATATGGAATTAATATCAGCAGTAATTCAACAAAAAAATTGAAATTTTTTGCCGGTTTTCATAATCAAATTATTGGCAATCATTCCGGAAGAAGTTACGGTTTTTACGGACGAATTTCGTATCAGCCTTTAAATGTCTTATCTTTGAGTTTGTCGCCGAGTTATTTTTTTAACAATACAGAATTGCAATATGTTGAAACAACGGAATTTTCAAGTGAAGAAAGATTTTTATTTGCTGAAATGAATCAAAAAACTTTTGCTTTAACTTTACGTATTAATTATAATATTACGCCGGATTTTACTATACAATATTATGGCGCTCCTTTTGTAAGTGCAGCAATATATTCTGATTATAAGAAAATTACGGATGCTAAAGCAGAACATTATCCGGATCGATTTGAAACCTTTTCAGGTAATCAAATAAATTATATTGTTGATGATGAAATGTATGGTATTGACGAATCAGGCGGCGAAAATTATGATTATTATTTCGGCTTGCCGGATTTTAATTATCGCCAATTCCGTTCGAATTTAGTATTACGTTGGGAATACAAACCGGGGTCATTATTTTATTTTGTTTGGTCTCAAGAAAATACGGATTATATTTCGGACGGTGCATTAAACTTAGGTGAAAACATTAAAAATATGTTTAAAGTAAGTCCGAGGGATATCTTTTTAATTAAATTTTCGTATCGGTTTATTTTGTAATTTTTTTGTAAATTTAACGATAAACTATTTGAAAAAAAGTTTAACAAAAAGATACATGTTAAAATTCTATTCCGGCTACAATACTCATAAATTCAGATTTGGTTCCGAAAGTACTTAGTGAAGAAAAACCGGTTCCTTTATCATATTTAAATTCAGAATACATTAATAATTTATCTGATATTTTATATTTTAGACCGAAACCTAAAGAGTATCCGTTTTCAAAAGATCTTAATGTACTCTTTTCTTTTCCGGTTGTACCGTCAATATAAGAAAAGAACATTTTTCCCTCTGTAACATCTTTAAAATCATTAAATTTATGAATTGTCAATATGTTTTTACACCCGAATATTTTATTCAAAAAAGTTCCGACAAAAAAATAAGGGTTTATTTTATATTTATTGAATGAATATTTTATCAAAATCGGAAATTTCAGATAGTGAGTACTGATATCTCCTTCATAATGATAATTAACAGAATTTATTATTGTGTCATATTGAAGTTTGTAGGGAGTAAAGTAGTAGGAAACACCTGTATTAAGGCTGAAATTATAACTTAATTCAGGAAATATAAAGTTAATATTTATACCGCCGGTGTAATTAAGAGGAATTTCATGCTGTGATCTGAAAGCCCAGTCGTGCCCTACTCCTGTTATTTTAATTTGATTGCTTATTATCCCTGCAAAAACAGATTTTTCAATTAATACTTTTTTTGTTTTATGAATTTTGTTTGCATTATATTTTTCCGGATTTTTGCATTTGTTATATAAATTTGTAATTTTAATTAAACTGTTTTCTGTTAAGTCAGTATTTGCAATATTATTTTTTATTTTGGGACAATCGTTAAAAAGAGTCAACAAAATACCGATGTAATTTTTCTGAACGACCAAACCTGTGACTGTTCTGTTTTGTTCAATTTTAGATGCAAATTTCTTTTTTACATATAATTCTTTAAAAACGGTATCTTTTTCAAGATAAAAATGTTTTTTTTGTTTTGGGTCAATAAAGCTGTATAAAGTTACTTGACCTTTCACAAGAATTTGCAGAAATGCAGTAATTTCATGATAAACGGCAACTTCTTTATCTGCTAAATTTCCGGTTTTCATTATATCATTTACGCGTCTGTATCTAAAACTTTTTGATGTAAAATATCCGAAGTTTTCGGTTTGGAATCCGTATAGTTGATTTGGTTTATAGACTGTAAACTTCGTATCATCTGCTTTATTTTTAACCGTAACAGCAGACTCCATATCTAAAACAGATGCTTTTTTTATATAGCAATTAATTGTGTCGTTGTTTTTTTTAACAATATATCCTTTAAGATATTTATCTTGTGCATGAAGAAATGAAATTTCCATAAATATTAATAGGATGGCTGAAATGAAGATTTTGTATTTCATTTTATTTTTGATGTGAATTTATTTTCCGATCGGTTGTGCATACAATTTAACATCACCGGCAGTAATTTTACTGTCACACAGAATTATTAATCTTTCAATAACATTTCGGAATTCGCGAATATTCCCTGTCCATTTAATTTTTTGGAGTTCTTTTATCGCTGCTTTGTCAAATTTCAATTTTGCCGTTCCGTGTTCTTTGGTTATTTGATCCATGAAATGTTCTGCCAAAACGGGAATATCTTCAAGACGTTCATTTAAGGCAGGAACATTTATAAGAATAACACTGATACGATGATACAAATCTTCGCGAAAACGTTTTGCTTCAATTTCTTCTTTCAGATTTTTATTGGTGGCAGCAATTACTCTGACATCAACTTTGATTTGTTTATCGCTTCCTACGCGAGAAATTGTATTTTCCTGCAAAGCTCTTAAAACTTTAGCTTGTGCCGATAAACTCATATCTCCGATTTCATCCAGAAAAATGGTTCCCCGGTTTGCTTGTTCGAATTTTCCCGTACGTTGTTTATGTGCTGAAGTAAACGATCCTTTTTCATGTCCGAATAATTCACTTTCAATAAGTTCCGAAGGAATGGCGGCACAATTGACTTCTACAAAAGGTTCTTTGTTGCGTTTACTTTTTTCGTGTAACCGATGAGCAACCAATTCTTTTCCGGTTCCGTTATCTCCGGTAATTAAAACACGAGCATCGGTTTCGGCAACTTTATCAACCATATCCTTAATATGTTGAATAGCTTCGCTTTCACCGACCATTTCATATTTTTTGCTTACTTTCTTTTTAAGGACTTTTGTTTCTGTAGCTAATTTTCCGAATTCCAGTGCATTTTTTACGGTTATCAGTAAACGATTCAGGTCAAGCGGTTTTTCAATAAAATCAAAAGCTCCTTTTTTTATGGCTTCAACGGCAGTATCCACTGTTCCGTGTCCGGAAATCATAATAAATCGGGTATCAATGCCTTTTATTTCAGCTTTTTCCAAAACTTCAATACCGTCTGTTCCGGGCATTTTAATATCACAAAGCGCAATGTCAAAATCCTTTTCATCCAATTCTTTTAAAGCTTGTTTGCCGTCTTCGGCAAGCGTAACTTCGTGTTTCTCGTATTCTAATATATCTTTTAACGAATTACGAATTGCTCTTTCGTCATCAATAACCAGTATTTTTGCCATAATAAATTTTTTACAAAGGTAATTTTAGGAAAGGAATTTACAAAAACTTGTTTTAAACGGCTTATAACTAAAATATAATTGTATGATGTTTATTTGTTTGCAATTTCCCGGTTTCAAATTTCATTTATTGTTTTTTGCAATTTTCAACTTTAATCGATGCATGGTAATTTGTCCCCACGAAACGGCAATAAGAGAAGCCGTAATATTCCCGGATACCACCCCCCAACAAATTCCGCTTAATCCGTAGCCCATTTTAATTCCGAGAAACCAACTGAATAAAACCTGAAAAACCAATGTTCGCATAATGGTTATAATTAAGGAGTTCTCACCTTTTCCGATGCCTTGAAACATGGATGAGGTGAGCATTCCTAAGGGAACTATGGGCAGGAACCAAACCAATTGACGTAATGTTTTTATTAAACTTCCGGAAATATGAACCGTATCTTTTGAATAGGTAAATAAATATGTTAATTGAGAGGCAAAAATAAATATTAATGACACGATAAGGATTTCAATTAAAAATCCCATTTTAATTCCGTAAAAATATCCGATTGCCAATTTCTTCGGATTTTTGGCACCGAAAGCAGCTCCGGTAACTGCCGTCACACCGATTGAAATTCCGATTAAGGGAACCAATCCGATCATAATAATGCGCCAAGCACTTGTGAAAACAGCAACCCCGTCTGTTCCGTCCGATTTTATGATAAACGCATTTAAAATAAAAATTGCGAATGCCATCGACATTTGTGCTAAAGATGCCGGAACACCGACACGTAATATGTCTTTCAAAATTTTCTTATTGAATTTTAAAAAATTGAAATGAAACGAAATGTAAGTATTTTTTTTAATGAATAACCAATAAAAAGCCAGCATTGAGGTTGTAAACATTGAAACAAGCGTTGCCCATGCAGCACCGTTTATGCCCATATTTAAAGTGTAAATAAAAATAGGATCAAGGATGATATTTAAAATTGACCCTAAGCCCATAGCATACATAACTCGTTTTGTATCGCCTTCACCGCGAAGTATTCCGCTTGCAATATTGTTGAAAACCAATATAATTGTTCCGCTGATTATAATTTGACCGTAGCTTTTAATCAGGTCAACGACGGAATTTTCTGCTCCCATTGAAAGAAAAATAGTTCGAAGTAAGGGTAAAATTGTAATCGTAATAATAACAGCAATAACAATTCCCATAAATAGTGTGTGTCCGGCAGCGGTATCAGCCAATCGTTTATTATTTGCACCTATTTTACGCGAAATAGCAGAACTTCCGCCGACACTAATCCCTGAAGCCAAAGAAATAATAATCATAAAAACAGGAAAAAACAGTCCGACTGCAGCCAAACTGCCGGAACCTAATCCGGCAACCCAAATCCCGTCAACAATATTATAAAGTGTTTGAACCAACATGGCGATAATCATTGGTCCGGAAAGTTTGCGAATGGCTTTTTTAGGGTCGCCCAAAAGGGTTTTTACACCGCGTGTAGAATTTGTTTCTTGTTTATTTTGTAAATCTGTATTTTCTGTCATAAGTTTGCAAAGATATTAAATTTATGATTACCTCAAAGGTGTTGAACTCCTTCGGAGTTCGCTTTTATCTGCGATTTATTTCGTAGGTTTTACCTACGGCTATTATTGTTTAATCCCTTCGGGATAATTTCACTATTTATAGATTATTGCGGTATTTCAAAAACAAATATAATGTTATTTGTATGGAATTAAACTGCGAAGCAGTTAAATAATAATAAGTGAAGATACAGTCTGCGGAATTGATGTGAAGCATAATTGTAACGTTGAAGATGTTGAATTCTTCGGAGCTCGTTTTTATCTGAGATATTAGTCAGAGGTTACACTTATTTTTATTATTGTATAATCCCTTCGAAATTGTATTGATAATTAATTAATATTTATTTTTTGACAAAAAAATTCGGATACCTATATTCAGTAGATTTTTTGATGTTTCGGACAACTGCAAAGCAGTCAAACAATAATAACCGCAGATGCAATCTGCGGAATTGATGAAGAGTATCAACACAACACCGGAGGTGTTGAACTTTATCAACAGTTACAATAAGTATTTTTCATCAAATTCAATCTGCCGGTCATTTAACAATTCAATATATTCTTCTCGAAAGCTTTTTGTTTGGTGATGTTG
>Ga0164318_10007750_pt1 | contig 10405 bp, 12 predicted proteins | sample GuaBasSedimGuay9_FD_113734 | JGI IMG/M metagenome (GOLD analysis project Ga0164318, IMG submission 113734) | Subseafloor sediment microbial communities from Guaymas Basin, Gulf of California, Mexico - Guay9, Core 4571-4, 0-3 cm | ecosystem: Environmental > Aquatic > Marine > Hydrothermal vents...
GTCTCCGGGAGCGGCCCCCCGAGGTATTCCGTCCTGCTCGCCGCCCCTCCCGAGCGCGCCCGCGCCGAGGCGGACGGCCTGCGGAAACGCGCCGTCCGCCAGGCCCGCGTGCTCGACTTCCTCGCCCGCGAACCCGGCCCCCATCCGCACCCGCTCGTCCTGAAGCGCTGCGGCTGCACCCTCGACGTGCTGAGGGCGCTCGCGCGCAAGGGCTTCCTCCTCCTCTCCCCCGTGGAGACGACCGCCTTCGACCTCCCCACCGGCCACGACCCCGGCGCGACGCCCGCCTCCCTCACCGCCGCCCAGCGGGAGGCCCTGGAGGCCGTGAACTCCGCGCTCGACGCCCGCTCCTTCCGCCCCTTCCTGCTCCACGGCGTGACGGGAAGCGGGAAGACCGAGGTGTACCTGCGGGCGCTGTCGCACGCCGTGGCGAACGGCGGCCGCGGGATAGTCCTCGTGCCGGAGATCGCCCTCACCCCCCAGACCGTGGCCCGCTTCCAGGCCCGCTTCCCGCGCCTCGCCGTGCTGCATTCCGCCATGCCCGCGGGTTACAGGCGCAGGCAGTGGGAGCTCGCCGCCGCCGGGAAGGCGGACGTCGTCATCGGCGCGCGCTCCGCCGTCTTCGCCCCGCTTCCTTCCCTCTCCCTCATAGTGGTGGACGAGGAACACGAGCCCTCCTACAAGCAGGAAAACCCGCCCCGCTACCACGCCCGCGAGGTGGCCCTCATGCGCGGCCGCTTCGAGGATGCCGTCGTGCTCCTCGGCTCGGCCACCCCCTCGCTGGAGAGCTACCGCAACGCCCGGGAAGGCCGCTTCACCCTCCTCCGCCTCCCGTAGCGCGTCCCCGGCAGGGCGCTCCCCGAGGTCGAGGTGGTGGACATGCGCGAGGAGCGCCGCGAGACCAAGCGCAACGTCCTCCTCTCCCGCAGCCTCGAAAGGGCCGTGCGCGAGTCCCTCGAGAGCGGCGGCCAGGTCCTCCTCTTCCTCAACAGGCGCGGATTCCACGTCTTCTGCCGCTGCATGGAGTGCGGCGCGGCCCTGCGCTGCCCCAACTGCGACATAACGCTCACCTACCACAAGAAGCCCGGCGTGCTCTCCTGCCACTACTGCGGCCACCGCGAGCCCGTCGCATCGAGATGCCCCGAATGCGGCGCTTTCGCCCTCTCCTACGCCGGGACCGGCACCGAGCGCGTGGAAGACGCCCTCGCCGCCCTCTTCCCCGGCGCGCGCATCCGCAGGATGGACGCCGACACCACCACCCGCCGCAACTCCCACGGCGAGATACTCGGGGCCTTCCGCCGCGGCGAGACGGACATCCTCGTCGGCACCCAGATGATAGCCAAGGGCCTCGACTACCCCAATATCACCGTCGTGGGCGTCCTGGACGCCGACCTCTCCCTGGTGGTGCCCGACTTCCGCTCCTTCGAGCGCACCTTCCAGCTCCTCGCGCAGGTCGCCGGGCGGACGGGCAGGGGGGAGAGCGGCGGCCGCGTGATAATCCAGACCTCCCGCCCCGACCTCCCCGCCGTGCGCTTCGCCGCCGCCCACGACTACGAGTCCTTCGCCCGCTCCGAGCTCGAACAGCGCATGAAGTTCGGCTATCCCCCCTATTCCCGCCTCTGCCGCCTGCTGGCGCGCTCCGCCTCCGCCTCCTCCGCCAGGGACTTCCTCGCCTCCGCGCGCGCCCTCCTCGCGCAGAGGGCCGCCTCCCTCGGCGTGGCCCTGCTCGGGCCGGTTCCCGCCCCGCTTTCCCGCATAGAAGGAAAATACCGTTACCATATGCTGATGAAATCGCCGGGCCAGCGCGAACTGCTGGAACTCACCGACCTGATGCGCCTCCAGCTCCGCCCCCCCGGCGACGTGACGCTCGCGGTGGACATGAACCCGGTCTCCCTGTTGTGAGCGCCGGGACGGACGAGACGATCATGGAAAGCAAGACCGTCAACCCCCTGCGCGTGGCGCTCGCCATGCTCGTGGGCGTCGTCGCCGTCGGAGCCTTCCAGGCGGCCTGGAAACTCGCTCCGCGCCCCTCCTTCCCCCCGCCCGCAACCCCGCCCGCGGCCGCCTCTCCCTCCCTCCCGCCGCTGCCGGAGGGCTCGCATCCGCTGGCCGTGGCGCCGGACTTCCGCTCCCTCGCCGCGGGCTTGGACGGCACCCCCGCCCGCCGCCTGCTGGACGCCCTCTTCTCCCCCGGCACGCTATCCGGCCTTCTCGACGCCCCCTCCGCCTCCCGGTTCTCCCAGGCCCTGGCGGCCTTCGTCCCCTCCGTCCGCTCCGCCGCGCTCGCCGCTCTGCCGGAGGGGCGGATCGCGTTGCTCGCCTCCCTGGACGCCGGAGGCGAGGCGGCCTTCCGCGACGCGCTCGCCGCGCTCTGCTCGAACACCCGCCTCTCCCTCTCCTCCGCCGACGGGGCCGAGCTCCTCCTCTACGACGACGCTCCCCTCCTGGCCTTCCGCTTCGAGGGCGGCTCGCTCGAGATATTCCCCCCCGGCCCGCCTCCGCCGCCCGCCTCCGCCGGGTTTCCCTCCCCGCCGGACGGCGCGGGGAAATGGGCCGCCTGGGGACGCCTCCCCTTCTCCGGCGGCGACTGCCTCTACCTCATGCGTCCCGCCTCCTCCGGGTTCGCCTGGGAGATACGCCTCCCCTTCGGCCCCGAGGGCGGCTTCACCCCCCTCGCCTCGCCCGTCCTGGGAGACGGCTACGCCGCCGCGGCCGGTTTCGTCCCCTCCGCCCTCGAATCGCTGGCGGAAAGGCTGCCCCCCGGCCTCTCCTCCCTGGGCGGCGCGGGGAACTCCCCCCTCCACGACGCGCCCGCCGCCTCCCTCTGGGTGCTGCTTCCCCATCGCTCCCCCGCGCCCCTCTGGGCGCTCCTCACCGCCGATCCCGCCCGGGCCGCCTCGCTGCTCTCCCGCCTCGCCTCCGAGGCGGACCTCGAGGTGAAGACCGCCCCCCGCGGGAAGGGCGTCTTCCACTACACGGACTCCCCCGGCTTCGCCGTCCCCGGCGCGGGCAGGGTGCGCTTCTGGACGGTGCGGCCCTGGGGCGTGCTCTTCTCGTCGTCCGAGTTCAGCCTCGGCCGCGGCATGGACCTCCGCTTCCGCCCCCCGCAGGACGCCCTCTTCGGCCGGGCCTTCCTCCGCCTGGACCTCCTCGTCGGCAGGTACCTGGGAATGGCCTCGCTGGCCGTCCCCGGCCTCGACCTGTCCGCCCTCGGCGGCGCGCTCGACGGCCTCGGCGCGGAGGAAGTGCGCCTCCGCGCGCTGCCCGGCGGCGGAAGCGCGGTGAACGGCGCGACCTCCCTTCCCCTCGGCTTGCTTTTCATGTGCGCGCTACATGCGTATAATGGTTCGGAGGAGAGCCGATGAACGGGCGAAAGGACTCCGGCGGCTGCGTCGTCCTCCTGTCCGGCGGCCTGGATTCCGCCGTCCTGCTCGGCCTGCTCGCTTCGAGAGGGGAGCGGCTCGTCGCCCTCTTCGCCGATTACGGCCAGGCGGCGCTCCCCCGCGAGCTGGAGGCCGCCCGCGCGCTGGCCGAACATTACTCCGTGCCGCTGGAGGTGGTGAAGCTCCCCTTCCTCGCCGCCTGGTCGCGTTCCGCCCTCCACGCCGGCGAGCCCCCCCGGCCCGGCTCCCTCGAGGGCGAAGACGCCCGCCGCTCCGCCCGCAGCGTGTGGGTGCCCGCCCGAAACGCGGTCCTGCTCTCCGTCGCCGCCGCGCTCGCCGAGAGCGGGGGGATGAAGACGGTGGCCTTCGGCGCCAACGCCGAGGAAGGCGCCGCCTTCCCGGACAACTCGGCCGCCTTCGCCGCCGCCGCCGCGGAGTTCCTGCGCCTCGGCACCATGGCGGGCGTGACGGTGGAAGCGCCGCTCGCGGCGCTCGACAAGCGCGGAGTGGCCGAACTCGGCCTCCGGCTCGGCGTGCCGCTCCGCCTCGTGTGGTCCTGTTACCGCGCGGGCCGCTCCATGTGCGGCGCGTGCGAATCGTGCTTGAGATTCGAGAGGGCGCTCCGGGCGGCCGGCGCTCCCCCGCAGCTCCTCGCCCGCTTCGAGAGGTGAACGCATGGAGAATCCCGAAAGCATCACGTCGAGGACCGAGATAACGGTCTGGAAGACCCTCAAGGAGTTCGCGGACCTGCTGGAGGGTGCGAAGGTGGTCCTCGCCGTGTCGGGCGGCCCCGACTCCGTGGCGATGGCCCACATACTGAAGACCCTCACGGACCGCCACTCCCTCCGGTCCGAGCTGCACATCGCGCACTTCGACCACGCCCAGCGGGGCGAGGAGAGCAGGGAGGACGCCCGCTTCGTGGAGAAACTCGCCGCCGACCTCGGCCTCCCCTTCCACATGCAGCGCCTCGAGGACCTGCACATGCGGAAGGGCCGCGGCATAGAGGACAACCTCCGCAGGGCCCGCTTCAAGTTCCTGCTCAACGTCGCGCGCCAGATAGGCGCCTCCGTCCTCATGCTCGGCCACAACTACAACGACGACGTCGAGACCGTCATCATGCGCTTCTTCCGCGGCAGCAACCTCCACGGCGTGGCCGGAATCCGCCTCCGCCGGACCATCGGCGGCGACCCCGCCGCCCGCAGGTCCCCCGTCCACGTCATCAGGCCCCTCCTCCGCCTCGAACGCTCCCGCATCCTCGACTACCTCGCCGCCAGGAACATCCCCTACAGGCTCGATTCCTCCAACCTCGACAACCGCTTCCGACGCAACTGGATAAGGAACGAGCTCATCCCCGCCGTCAAGGAAAACTTCAACCCCGGCGTCGAGAAGGTCATTCACCACTTCGCCCGCCAGATGAGGATGGCGGAGCGCTTCGTCAACCGCCACGCCGCCCGCGCCTGGCGCGACGTGGTCGAGGTGGCGGGCGACCGCCATATCCGCCTCGACCTCGAAAAACTCGCCGCCAAGGACCCCATCGTGGGCCACGAGGTGGTGGGCCGCGTCCTGCGCAAGCTCCACATCGCGGGAGTCCAGGACTACCGCCACATCAAGGCCATCTACTCCCTCATCGACAGCACCAAGTCGAAGTGCCAGTGTCCCCTCCCGGAGGGCTTCGTCGCCGCCCGCTGCGGGAAGCTCCTCGACATACTCCCCGCCGCCGAATGGGAGGAGATGATGAGGCGCGAGAAGGAAGCCGCCGACGCCTCCCTCGAGGTCCCCATCCCCCTCCCCGGCTCCGTCTCCATCCCCGGCGTGGGCGTCATCAGGACCCAGATTCTCCCCTTCTTCGACAGATTCATGGAGGAATTCGTCGCGGGCAAGACCAGCCTGGAGGAGTTCGTGGACTACGGCAAGGTCAAGCCCCCCCTCGTCTTCCGATACCCCCGCCCAGACGACAGGTTCGTCCCCCTCGGACAGCGCGCCCCCCGCAAGCTCTCCAGCTTCCTCCGCGACGCCAAGGTCCCCCTTCACCTCCGAAAGAAGGTCCCCCTCGTCTGCGACGCCGAGAAGATCATCTGGGTGGTCAAGATAAGGGTGTCCGAGCAGGTCCGCTTCGAGAAGGGCAAGACCTCCAGCATAGTGAGGCTCTCGCTCAGGGAGAGATGATGGAACCCGTGAGGCTGGCGCTCCTCAACATGGAGATAGAGGCGGGCGAGCCCGGCGCCAACGCCGAGGCCCTCCTCGACTACGCCCGCCGGGCCGCCGCAGAGGGCGCGGAGTACGTCTTCGCGCCGGAGCTCACGCTCACCGGATACGCCGTCCGCCGCTTCCGCGAGCTCGCCGAACCCCCCGACGGCCCCCTCTGCTCCCGCCTCGTGAACGCCGCGGCGGAACTGGGCGTCGTCCTCGGCTTCGGCGCGGTCCTCGCCGTCGGAGACGACATCTTCAACGCCTACGTCGTCGCGGGCCGCCACGGCGCGGCCCTGTTCGGCAAGTTCCACCGCTGGTGGCTGGGCGACTCCGACTTCACCCCCTGGCCCCGCCCCTCCGTCCTCCCCCTGCGCCGCTTCACGCTGGGCGTCATGGTCTGTTTCGACGGCCGCTTCCCCGAGACGGCCCGCACCCTCGCCCTCATGGGGGCCGACCTCATCGTCTGGCCCAGTTGCTGGCCCGCACCGCCCAAGAGCGACCCCCGCTTCCTCGACATCATCGGCCGCGCCCGATCCTTCGAGAACCAGTGTTACGTCGCCCTCGCCAACCGCTGCGGATCCTCGGCGGCCGAGAACACCGAATACGCTGGGGCTTCCGCCCTGTTCGGCCCCACCGGCGAGGTTGTCGAGCGCGCCGCGGGCGAGCCCGGCATCGTCATGGCCGACATGGACCTCGACCGCCTCCGCTCCGTCCGCCGCAGCTTCGACATCTACTCCGAGCGCAGGCCGGAGCTCTACCGCCCCCTGTGCGAGCTGAAGCGCCCGCCCTGGGCGGAGGAGGCCGGAAGATGAGGTTCGCTCCCCAGGGTATCAGGGAGATGGCGATAGGCACCGTCGCGTGCGCCGCCCTCGCGGCCCTCGCCCTCACCGCGGGCCTGCCCTGGCTCGTGCTGCCCGTCGCCCTCTTCTGGCTGCTCTTCATGAACTTCTTCCGCGACCCGGAGAGGACCCCCCGCGAGAAGGGCCGTATAATCCTCTCCCCCGCCGACGGAAGGATTACCGACGTGACCTCCGTCGAGGAAGGCGAGTTCATCCGCGGCCCCGCCGTCAGGATAGGCATATTCATGGACGTGTTCTCCGTGCACGTGAACCGCTCCCCCGTCACCGGCACGGTGGCCTACGTGCGGCGTCACCCCGGCAAGTTCTTCGACGCCCGCTCCCCCCGCGCGCTCACCGACAACGAGCATCTCACCCTCGGCGTGGACTGCGAGGAACCCTTCCGCGGCAAGGTCGCCGTCAGGCTCATCGCGGGCAAGTTCGCCCGCCGCATCGTCTGCGGCCTCTCCGAGGGCGACCGCGTCGAGGCGGGCCGCCGCATCGGCATGATAAAACTGGGCTCGCGCGTGGAGGTCTTCGTCCCCGAGGAGCTCATGGGCGAACCGGCCGTGAAGGTGGGCGACGACGTGAAGGCCGGGCGGGACACCCTCGTGAGGTACGAGTGAGGAAGGTAAGCATCCTCCCCTCCCTGTTCACCCTCGGCAACCTGCTCAGCGGGCTGGGCTCGATATGGTACGCCGCGAAGGCCCTCGCCCTCGTCCAGGGCGCGGAGGTGACCGGGCGGGTCACCTCCTGGGAGGAGGCCATGAAGATAGCCGCCTGGCTCATCTTCCTCGGCATGTTGTTCGACGCCCTCGACGGCCGCATCGCCCGCATGACCGACTCCACCTCCCAGTTCGGCAAGGAACTCGACTCCATCGCCGACTTCGCCACCTTCGGCATCGCCCCCGCCTTCCTCATCGAGGTCTTCTCCTTCAACGACAAGGCGATACTCTACGTCATACACGACCGGGGCCGCATGTTGCTCTCGGCCGCCTACGCCGTCTTCGCCGCGTTGCGCCTCGCCCGCTACAACGTCCAGGCGTCCCGAAAGGGCCTTCCCACCCGCACCTTCTAGGGCATCCCCTCGCCCGCGGCGGCTGGGCTGCTCGCCTCCCTCGTCCTCGTCTTCATGCGCGGAGCCCCGCCCGACTACGCCTTCCTGCTCGACCAGCTCCGCCACTGGGCCCCCCTGGCGGCCGCGCTCATGGGCGTGCTCATGGTCTCCGGCGTGCCCTTCCCCCACATCGGCAACCGCTTCCTCGCCTCCGGCCTCTCCTACCGGAGGATGGTGTTCGCGGCGTTCGTGGCGCTCGGTTTCTTCATGTTCCCCGAATACGTGCTCTTCTCGCTGCTGGTGTCCTACGTGCTCGTTAGCCTCGCGATGGGACTGCGCCGGCGTTCCGACGCTCTCCCGTCCGGCGGCGCGGGCGGATCGGAGGCCGAAGGATGAAGAACCTCGCCCTGCTGCTCGTATCCGTCGCCGTGGCGGCCGGCCTGTTCCTGGCCGCGGGCCGCCTCGTGCCCGAACCTCCGCCCCTCCCTCGCTTCACCTCCCGCGCGCCCGTCCCCCTCAGCGTGAAACCCACCCCAAAGCCCGGCCCCCTCTCCGCTCCCGACTGGAAGACCGCCGTCCCCGACTCCGCCGCCTTCAACGTCGTCGCTCCCGCTTCCCGGAAGGACGCCCTCCCCCTCATGGTGGACGTGAAGGGCCACAGGGTGCTCTTCAGCGGCGAGTTCGCCTGCAACGAGGGAAGGCTCGAATACCTCCTCACCTCCCTCGGCGGCAAGACCTACGAGAGCCTCGTCCTCGCCCACGCCAACCCGCGCGACCTCAACGTCTGCCTCATCGCCGCGGGAGCCGTCCTCCCCGACGGCTACGATTCCCGCCGCTTCCGCGGCCGCGACGAGGGCAAGGACGTGGACCCCGTCTGGCCCCGCCTCAAGGTCGAGCTCATCTACCGCGAGCCCGCCGGCGGATGGCGCTCGCCCCGCCCCTGGAAGAAACTGAAGACCGTCCGCACCAGGGCGGAGCGCCTCATCTTCCACCAGTTCCTCGACCGCCCCATGAAGGACCAGCTCTGGGCCTACACCGGCTCCTACTTCTACGTCGATTCCGAGACCGGCGCGCAGATATGGCTCGCCTCCGCCACCAAGTGCCTCGGCGCGATCTTCTACGACGCCTCCTGCTTCATCCAGAACACCGACGAGTACTGGCACGACGACGACGCCTACGTCGCCCTTCCCACCTTGGTCCCGCCGGTCGGAACCGGCGTCCTGGTCCTCGTAACGGTGGTCGGCGCGGGAGAGGATTCGAAATGAAGGCGGTCCTGGCGTTCCTGCTTCCCCGTCCGTTCCGCTTCTCGTTCTGGCGGCCCGCGGCCGTGCTCCTCGCCGCGCTCTCCCTCGTGGAGATCGTCCTACTCTTCGCCTTCGGCAAGACCGTGCCCGACGCCAAACTCGCCGCGGACGCCGCCTATTTCCTCGCCCAGCTCTCCGCCTTCCTCGTCCCCTTCGCCTATTTCCTCTCGTGCATGAGGCGCGAGCCCGTCCCCTCCCTCTGCCCCGTCGTCGGCACCCTCTACAACTACGTCCTCCCCGTCCTGATCATCCAGATGGTGTACGCCCTCCCCGCGGGCATACCCGGCGCGGTACTGAACCACGCCCTCGTCTTGTCGGGCATGGTCTTCGCGGTATGGGGCGTGGATTCCTTCCTGCGCGCGGCGGGCCTCACCCTGGACCTGAGAAGGCTCGCCGTCCTCGTGCTCCTGCTCGTCGCCATGCTCGACGTCATCCTCTTCAACACCGTCGTCGAGCGGGCCGGAGGGGCGCGCGACCGCGTGATATCCCTCATCCTCACGGCCAACCCCGGCATAATCACCGCCTCGGCCTACGAGAAGGACGTGCTCCGCGGCCCCTTGCTCTACCACCGTTCGGTTATAGGCCAGTACTACCCGTTCGAGTATCCCGAGCCGCTCTCCGTCTTCTTCGAGTGGCTGCTGTTCGGGGTAGCCCTCACGCTCCTCGGCCTCCTGCTGGAGACGTTGGCGCGCTCCGGGCGCAAGGCCCGTTCGCCCTGACGCGCCGCGCGCGCGACGCTATACGGAGGGAAGGCTGTCGGAGGAAAAGCGCCTGCGGCACTCGGTGAGGTCACGGCGGACCTCGCTCATCATCTTGGCCGCGGTGAGTTGGTAGGACGAGGGGATGGGGATGTTCTCGAGCTCCCTGAACAGCCGCTCGGCGTGGGAGAGCTTGCCCGCTCGGGCGTAGGCGCGCACTATGTAGCACAACGCCATGTGGAAGTAGTCCGGGCTCACCTGGCGGGCCAGCACGTTCTCCGCCAGCGTTTCCACCGCGTCCCTGTATTGCAGCGCCTGGAACAGGTCTATCCCCCGCCGCAGCTCCGCCAGCGGACGCGACTGGAACAGTTTGTGGAACAGCGTGTTCTTGCGGGCCGTGCGTTCGCGGGCGAGGGCGATCATGGCGTCCGCGTCCTCGAACCAAGCCCTGCTCGTCTCTATCATGCCGGCATTATATCCCCTTGCCCCCGCCGGTCAAAAGCGGCCGCGCCGCCCCCTCGTCATCGGTACCGCACCACCCACACCCACCGGCCCGGCACCCACACCCGCACCTCCACTTCCTCCCACCAGCCCGGAACGTACCGCCTCACGCGCCGCTCCGGCCTCACGAGGACGATCCTCTCCTCGTACCACCATTCGCCGGTGCGGGGATCGGTCACCACCACCCGCCGCCGCTCGTAAACCGCGGGCTCCACGCGCTCCTCCCAGTAGCCGGGATGGTACACCCTCTCGGTCCGGCATTCGTAGTGCCCCGCTATCCAAACCCTCACCCTCACGGCGATGCGCCCCCTCGTGTCTCGGTGCGGATCGCAACGATGCGCGCCGCTCCGGTGAACGCCGCCGCGGCGGACGCTGTTGTGGTGGACGTCCCCCCTCGCGGCCCCGGCGAACGCGGATACGGCGAACAGAAAGAGAA
>Ga0164318_10007751_pt1 | contig 10405 bp, 14 predicted proteins | sample GuaBasSedimGuay9_FD_113734 | JGI IMG/M metagenome (GOLD analysis project Ga0164318, IMG submission 113734) | Subseafloor sediment microbial communities from Guaymas Basin, Gulf of California, Mexico - Guay9, Core 4571-4, 0-3 cm | ecosystem: Environmental > Aquatic > Marine > Hydrothermal vents...
AAGGATAATTATTACTTTTTTGATTTTTCTCTGAGGCATTTTTATTTCCATTAATAGATAATATATATATAATAAATTTTTTAATTTATGAAGATTTTCTATAGATAATAATTTAGATGCAGATGAATTAACGTGGGCTTATATAATTTAGTTGAACAATTACTTCCTCATGAATTTTCAATATATCAATTCATGGCTGTTTTAGATATGGAACGTGAAGATGCTAGAGAAGCAAGAAATATTTTAAAACAATTCTATCTACGTGGATATATTACTCGAATCTCAAAAAATATGTACTCAAAAAATGTTTCTGTAAAGAAATAATTAAAAAATTTTTTATTCAATTTTTACAATATAAATTCGATTGCTAATGAAAATTTGCCTTTCTTGCGGTAAATGCTGTTTTTACACCGAAATGGAATTGAGTAATCAAGATATTAAGAGAATCGAAGATAAAAACATATATGGATTAAAAAGGGATGACTTTTGTGTTAAAGTAGAAGGTTTTTTTAAACTTAGAAATGTTGATAATCATTGTATTTTTTTAAATCCGGATTCAAATCTTTGTAAAATTTATTCATATCGACCAACTGGATGTAAATTTTACCCCTTAATATTTGATCAAGAAAAAAATAAATGCATCCTTGATGATGATTGTCCATATAAGAATTTATTTTACAAACACAAACCAATATTCAAGAAAAATTGTCATAATTTAAGGAAATGGATTTCTAACGAGCTTATTATTAAAAAAGTTTAGGAAAAAATTGAAAAAATGCTTTTTTTATTATGCCAACCATTTCATTTATTTCTTCACTATTAATTTTTAATGATCTTCTCTCTACTACCATTTTCAAAGATTTTTTTAGCTGTTCAACCCAAAAACTAATAAAATCATTATTATCACTAAAATTACATAAACTATATGGGGGAGAATCCCTAATTAAAGAATAATATGATTTCAAAAAAATAAACATTTGTTGTAAATGATAATCTATGTTAGCATGTTCAAGAATTCCAGGATAATTATCAATGAAAGAAAACATAAGATTAGAGGCGTCTCTTACTACATCATCTCTATGAATCTCTTCATAATCAATTACGAATAATTTATTATCTTTCGAAAGAATAAAATTTGTTAATCTTGAATCTCCAAAAACTATTCCTCGTTTATGTAATGAATAAAACCATTCACTTAAAAAACTTAAAGATTCATTAGATAATTTTCGATTCATTAATAGATTGAAATAGTTTATTCCATGAATATATTCATAGATCACAAGTCCAGGAGTAGAAAAAATCAATTTGGGTAAATTATTCTCACCAAAAAGGCTTTTTAATTTTAAATATTGATTATTTTCGTTATTCCAATATTCTAGATAATTCAGAATTTTATCATTGAATAATTTTATGACAATTTCTAAAGGTTTCTTTAATTTTTTCGAATTCTCGATCAAAAAAAGCTCTGTTTTTATGACATAATGCTTCTTACTTTTAAATTGAATACATTTTTGCTCGTTTATCAGAATATTTTTTCCAGTAGATTGAATTATTTGTAATATTTTATCGGTTATTTCCCTACAACTCATGGGAATTTTTTCATGTTTCATAGAGACAACTCAGTAATATTCAGTAATATTTAATCATTAGCGAAATATATAATATTTAATTATGTCCACTAATTCGATTAGTCCAGATTCTAAAAGATTATATGTTGAGAAAATCAAAAAAGGGACTGTAATTGATCATATAAAAGAAGGTTTTGCAATTTCAGTACTAAAAATTTTGGGATTGGATGGTAGAAATGGTCATCTTATCACAATTGGAATTAATGTTAAATCAAATGTTTCAAATAGCGGACGAAAGGATATCCTAAAAGTTGAAAATACATATCTAGATGAAAAACAAATTCATCAAATAGCATTAATATCCCCCGAATGTAAAGTATCTTTTATTGAAGATTTTCAAATAAAAGAAAAATTTGTTGTGAAAATCCCTGAAATAATAAAGGGTATTATTAATTGCCCCAATGAAAATTGCATTACAAATGTAGAAAGAGAACCCGTTCTAACAGAATTTAAAGTTTTATCTGAGAAACCCTTAAAAATTGCATGTAACTATTGTGAAAGGATATTATATAAAGAAGAAATACTACAAATGACGGAAAAGAATTAATTTAAAATAATATCCATAAATTTTTTTGAGATTTTTAACTATATTAAGTATTTTCATAGAGAAATTTGGGGAATTTAACAACAATGGCCAAGAAAAAAAAATATATTGTTAGACACAAAGTAAAAGAAAAGGAAGAAATTAAGAAGAAAGAACTATCTATGGAAGAAAAGTTTTATTGGAGCAAAGCTATTACAGGATTATTATCGGGTATTTTTGGAGCTTGGCCAATTCAATTGGTTGGATGGTGGATGTTTTTATACATGATGTGCTTCCTATTTATCTTCCCCTTTTTCTTAAGTTTTGTCATATTTCGAATACCTTATAAAAAAGGAAAATGGGATTGGAAGAATATTTTAAAAACAGGAATAGGTGTTAATTTCTTCATATTTCTTTTTGCCTCAACAGCAATTCATACGATTATTATATATCCAGAATGGGAAGATCAGTTGCACAATCCAGCAGACACTAATAATCTTTTTATTTCAGATGATATCATGTATGTAGCGGATGGATCTAATGGATTCTTAATATTAAATAACTCAAATATTAATGATCGAACTTTAATTGGTAAATTTAAGATGAATGAAGAAGCACTTAAAGTAATAGTTGATAATGATACAATCTATTTATCCGGAGAAAAAAACTTCTATATAATAAATTCATCTGATTTACGTCAACCTGAAGAAATTAATCATTACAATACTTCTGAAATAATTCTTGATTTTGATGTTGCAAATAAAATCGCATATCTCGCAAATGGTAAAGAAGGTTTAATAATTCTTAGTACTGAAGGTAATACATTTGAAAGACTTGGGGTGTTTAAATTGGAGAATGCAACAATACAATCTGTTCATATTGATAATCAAATTGCATTTTTAGGGATAAAAAACCAAGGTATCGTAATATTAAATGTTTCTCAACCAAGTAATCCTTATATTATAAGTCAATATGAATTGGGAGGGTCTCCTAATGCCTTCTATATAAACGGAACAGTAGCATTTATTTCGGCATCAGATCAAGGGATACATTTTCTTAATATAACAAATCTTTATTCTCCTGACTTAATAAGAACATTAAATACTACCGGTAACTCAACAGATGTTATTATAGAAAAAAATATGCTGTATATATCCGATAATATTGAAGGAATTATAAGATATGAATTAAATAGTGATTTAGTTCCAGACCCAGATTTTAAAATTCATCAGATTAATGGTATTGCTAAGAAAATGTTTATAACACAAAATTATTTATATGTTTCTGAGGGTAATAAAGGAATTATAATTATAGATCTTTCTGATTTTGGAAATCAAAGCGAAGATGAAACTAAAAAATCAATTTCATTTGGACAAGGATGGATATTTTTCTCATTTATTTCAGTTGGATTAATTGTAATAGGAACTAAGAAAAAAATCAAAAATTTATAATTTAAATATACTTTTTATTTTTTTAAATAATGACTTTTAAAGATAACATAGCTCCAAAATTGTTAAAAAAAAATATCAGTAATATTGATCTCTATGTTTTATCCCATGAATTTAATCAGACTCTGAAAGATGGGTTTATTTCAAATATTTATGAAATACCTACTAAAGAAGGAAAAACGATATTAATAAAATGCAGAACTAAAGAAGGAAAACGAAATCTAATTGTAGATCCAAAAACCCGAATAAATTTCACAAACTTTGATTATCCTATTCCCCCCTATCCATCACAATTTATAATGGCTCTTCGGAAATATATGAAAGGAAGAAGAATTCAGCAAATTTATCAATATAAATTGGACAGAATTTTAATTTTTGAATTAAAATCATCTGAAGGAAATCCTTGGAAATTTATAATAGAATTGTTTGGAGGCGGTAATTATATTTTAGTTGATGGTAATGGACTCATTTATATGGCAAAAAACTATAAAAAAATGAGAGATAGAGCAATTCTAGCAAAAAAAGAATATATTTTTCCCCCTTCTAGAGGTATTGATATTTGGGATATTTCAGAAGACTTCTTTAAAGAGTCATTATCCAAAAAAGAAGGAGAACTTGTAAGAAATCTTGCTCGAGAATTCAATGTTGGAGGATATATATCAGAAGAAATTTGTCTTAGGGCAAAAATTGATAAGAAGCGAGAAATTTCAAGTTTAACTGATGAAGAATATAAAATTCTCTATAAAACTACTCGAGATTTAATAGATCTAATTCATAATAAGAAGATTTCCCCCAGAATTTAGCTCAACAAAGAAAAACAACCGATAGGTTTTGAAGCATTTGATCTAGAAATTTATTCAGAATATCAAAGTATCATCAAGGACAATTTTAATGAAGTCATTGATGATTTTTTCTCACAATTTGATTCTGAAGATTTATTTTCAGGAGAACTTCATGAATCAAAAAAAAATGTAAGTAAAACAGAAAAAATATTAAAAAATCAATTAGAGAAAATTAATGACTCAAAAAAAATAAGGGAAAAATCTCTTGAACAAGGCCATTTAATTTATCAGTATTTAACAGAAATAGATAACTTGATAAATACTATTATGACTCAAAAAAGAATTAACAAAAGAGATTGGAAAGAAATATCTGAAATCATTGAAAAAGGAAAAGAAAAAAATATTCCTGAGTGTTTAATTTTTAATAAAATTTTTCCGAAAGAAGTTAAACTTGAAATTGATTTAGAAGGTAATAAATTTAAAATAGATTTGAAGAAATCTGCTATTGAAAATGCTCAAATCATTTATTCTAAAGCAAAAAAAGCTAAAAAGAAAATAGTAGGAGCAAAAAAAGCCGCAGAGATCACAAAAGAGAAAATATTACGACAAAAAGAGAAACATATTCAAGTAGAAAATAGAAAGGCAATTCTTTTAAAGAAACCAAAAGAAAAATGGTATGAAAAATATCGTTGGTTCATTTCAAGCGATAATTTCTTAATAGTAGGGGGGAGAGATGCATCATCTAATGAAATTTTGGTAAAAAAGCATATGAACAACAACGATCTTTTTTTCCATACGAATGTTAGAGGTGCTTCAGTCTGTATTATAAAAAATGATGAGAATAAAGAAATTCCCGAAACTACAATTAATGAAACAGCGATATTTGCATCTTGTTATTCTTCGGCATGGAAATTAGGATGGGGCGATGCGGACATTTATTATGTAGCACCAGATCAAGTCTCGAAAACTCCAAAATCAGGAGAATTTTTAAAAAAGGGATCCTTTGTAATTAACGGTAAAAAAAATTTTTTGACTAAACCATTCCTAAAAATTTCAATAGGTGTTAAGCTAATTCCGGTAAATTTAAATAAAGATGAAAACATAAATCAAGAATTTCCTGAAGAAAAAGAAGAAGAACTCAAGCATTCTAAAGAAGATGGTGAAGAAATACAATATTTTCCAAAAGTGTTTTCTTCACCATTATCCGCTATGAAAATTCAGACTTCGAATTATGTAAGTTTAAGACCATCAAAACAAAAAATTAAAACAAGTGCTTTAGCTAAGAAAATATTAGAAACTCTTATCAAAAATGCTGAAGAACAATTTAAACGGTGGATTAGGTTGATTTCTGTAAATGATATTATCCGTTTAATTCCTTCAGGCAGTGGAGAAATAATTAAAAAATAATTTTTATCCTTCTTTATCATCACGATGTTATAATTGTGCTATTTGAATATTGGATTCATATAGATAGTAATTTTCTATAATATTTATTCAGATTAATTATGAAATTAATTACACTTAATTTACCAGAAGCTTATATTGATGGCTTAGAAAAATTAGTTCAAGAAGATATTTATCCAAATCGTTCTGAAGCTATTCGTTTAGCTGTTCGTGATTTAATTCGTAAAGAAAATGCTTATGATCCAATATAAAAAATATTAGAAATGCTAAAAAAAAAGGGATTTATAAGTATTAATACTCTATTTTTTCTATTTTTCCTTGAATGAAGTAAAAATAAGTAATGCATAATATAATTCCAACGAAAGTAATTAGAAAAATCGTAAAATTTGTGCTTACTTGCAGCAATGTAATAATTAAAAGTATCAACATCTCTTTCCATGTCATAATATATCCTCTATATTCTTGAAAATTTCCAATTGAAATGTAGGTAAAGAAGAAAAACAAAATTACGGAAAAAGATTTAATTATAATATCCATAACATATATGAATGATGGAGCCCCTCCTTCATCAATAACACTTTGAGCATTTGTTATTTTTTCAACCCAGACATTGATTATATTACCGTTAAAAATAAAGGAAATTACCAAAAAGATTGCAGCAATTAAGTATGTAATAATAGAAGAGGAAAACATTGATCTTTTTGCTTCTGCTTTACTAATTTCTAAGTTTTTTAATTTCTCTTCCTTGGATTTCTTATCTTTTTTAATTTTGGGCATTTATTAGTCCTCCATCGTATTAATTGATTGATTCTTTATTTTAATAGAAAGTAGAATTATTCCGTACACTCCAAATAATGTTGTAACTGAAATCAGAACAATCATCATATATAATTCTGTATTAAAATCATATTCTCCTGGAGTAGTATCTCCAATTGAGATTCCTTTTGGTCCTATCTGAATTGAGATTGCTTCATCTGAGATAGTTTCATCAATCAAGGTATTATTTATTCCAATCTTAATCGAAATTTTTTCAAATATCTTTATTGTACTATCTTCAAATATACTCTCATTAGAGGGTTGTAATCCAATTTTAAACTCATAATAGCGATTTGTATCGGTTCCATTTCCAATCTTTGCTGCTCCCTCAAAACCTTCATCAACAGAGTCCGGTAAATATAATTCTTCATTTCCTAAATAATAATCGGAATATGTGGAAGATTCATTTCCTTGCATAGTAGAATTATATAATGTAATTTGCTTTCTATCAAAAATTTGACCTGTTTCGGTTTCATTAGTAGAGTTGGATAAATACAATGAAATAGTCTCAGTATTATATGAAGATTCAAATTTAACTTGAACAAGAAAATATATTGAATCCTCTGTATGTTGAACATAAAGGGTGATTCCTCTTCCTCCTTGGAATGTATGAAAAGAACGATTGGCAATTGAATTCCAAGATTCATCCATAATCCCATCAATCACTGGAGGATCTCCATTATTCGGATTTGATGTTATTTCAGAAGGTGTCCAAGCTAAACTTTTAGGTATGTATAGAGATAATATTGTAATCGACAATATTAATAGAAGAGTTATTGTACCTCGTTTGGGTGATGACATTATTTACACTAGTATTTGGAAAATTATTATCAATTTTTTAAATTTGTTGTGCGATCATTTTTTAGATTTTATTAAATAATTTGAATTGGACAAAAACCGCCAAAATGTATATACGAGAATGATATGCTTTATTAATAATTTATATGTGCTCTGATCATTCAAGGGTAATATGCCCATATATACAATCTAAGTGAAAAAAAATGAGATTAATTACAGTTCATCTTCCAGAAGCATATTTAGCAGGTATAGACAAATTGGTTACAAATGAAGCATATCCAAATCGTTCGGAAGCAATTCGTGTTGCAGTAAGAGATTTATTAAAAGCCGAATTAGGAGCATTTATTCGCTATCAGACAAAAGAAGTCCCTGATCTTCTTAATTAAATTGTTTTTTTTTTAATTTTTGAAATCTTTTTTTATGTTTAAATCATTATTAGTTTAGTAATGAAAACATGGAAAATTTCTTTAAAAATTGATGATAGTTCTGTTGAAAAAATGGAATTAGTTGATGTGTTAGAAATTATGGATGGATATTTAAATATATATAGAACATATTTTGATGAACTTCTAAATATTGTTAAAGTGATTAATAAATATAGTATTGGAAAAGGATTAGAGAAAATTATTGGACCTAATGATAAGGATTGGACAAAAAATCCTTGGTTATTACTTATGTTTAAGGATAACGAAAAACAAATTCCTTTTTGGATGCTATTAAAACGTGAAAAAGATTTAACAGGGTATTTAGTAGGAGTGGGACCTCAAAAATTTTATGAGTATTGCAAAAAATCAAAGGAACCCGATGATGAAATTAAGAGACTTATGGAATATATTATTGCCTATCCTCAAAAATTCAAGGTTTCGATAATTATTCCAAATTTTATTGAATAAAACTTAAGGAATTAATTTTCTCCTATATTTTCGCTCATAATGTCCATACGTTTTCTTGGGGCCGAAAGATAATAATCCCTGATCTGCAATTTGATTCTTTAATTTTATATATTCTTCAAATTGTATCTCATTTTGTTTAAGTAAAAAATCAATTATTTCATAGGCTTCCTCTTTTGTATTACAACGCCGAATAAAATCAATAGCCCCTGGATCGGGAATAGAATTTTCAACTCCATCTATTTTAATTTGATTTTTTTTATTTTCTAATTCAGAGCTTAAATGAGGAAGAGATTTTTTAAAATCATTTAAATCAAATTCGATCGTAAGATTATCGTTTGATAATTTAGGTATATGCTTATTATTCATTCCTAATAGCTAAGAAGTATTCATTGATTTTATTTTTTATCTTTACCTAAATAATCTAATGTTGTATCAATTCCCATTAGGTTTCTCATTTTATCAATAAATTCCAGTTGCTCTAATTTAGCTAAAGGTAAATTTCCATCATTTTCATGCAGATAAAATTCAACTTCTTTAATAACATCTAGTTTTTCATCAAATATATTTTTTAAAATTTTGATTTCATTAGAAGAAAAAGTTATTGAATTTTTGAGGTAATCTCTCCAAGCTTCGATAACCATCGGAAAATATTTTTCAGTCATTTTTTCCATAGAATTTGCATATTGCCTGATTTCAAATTGGGCGTGAGGATCTGTCCTTAATGAGAGAAAATTTAGTAAACTTCTTAAATCAATTTTAAAAACAAATGATGTATATAATGAAAGGGGTAAATTAATACGCGCAATTTCTCTGGCAACTCCTTTATCCAGAAATTCTTGATAACTTTTTAATAAATTTTGGGCATCATTACTCAATCTTAAGCGAATTTTATCAGAATCTTCGATCTGTTTATTATTCCTGGCTTGACGATTTCGTCGATCCTGTCCCGTTATCCATTCACTGGGAGGGATATAAAATTCTTCAATTGCTTCTGAATATCGGAGGCTTGTTTCATTATAAGAAGCCATTCTATGCCGAAACCATTGTCTAGCAACAAATAAGGGACATCGTATTCGAAAAACTAAAACTCCGAATTCTATAGGTCCAGAATGTTTATGTCTTATTAAATAACGAATTAATTGTCTTGTAGAAGAAACTTTTTTTGTTCCTTTGTCATATGAAGTTCGAGCTGCGTTTACAATATCTTGATCTGTTCCTAAAACATCAATCAATTCAACAAATCCATGATCCAAAATTTTCTCACTCATTAAAACTCTCGGATCTTCTCCCATATCTTTAAGTTTTTTTTATTCAATTATGAAAGTTTTTATTATTCTGCTAGTATGATCGGATTATTTGAATCAAAATAAATAAACTCATCTCTAGGAAATTCCAAAGATAATATTTTTTGTAATTTTATCATAGCAATTTTATCACATATATAATGAGGAATATTTACAACATTAATCCCCAAATTCTGAGCAAGAATAAATTGTGAATAAACTAAATCAGTTGTGATTAATGTATCACATTTTTTTTTTAACACTTCAATAAAATCGGATTCTTTCAATGTAATCCCACAAATTACTGCAATTTTACTGATATTACTATTGATTTTCCCACTTACTTGGATATTGTTAGAATTTAATTTTCTCTTTAAAGATTGAATTAGAACTTCAAAAGTTGGAACTTCAATCATGGGAATTCCGATTCTTCCAATAGGTTTTTTGTCTCCATTATCATTAATAAAAAAATAATCAATAATTTTTAGCCCTATAACTTCAGAAATTGTATCGGAAATCCCTCCAGAAGCAGAAATCCAGGCAGAGTGTAGAATAAACAAAGAAATATTATTAATAGATAACAATTTAATTTGTTTTATTACAGCATCAGAAAAATATAATAAAGGGTGATGAATTAAACCATGGTGCGCGATAATAAAATAAGATTTGAGTTTTCTCGCATGTAAAATCGCTTCAATTGAAGGATCGATGCATATTACAATTTTATGTAAATTAATATCCTTCCTATTACTACCAAACTGAAGCCCGTAAATATCATTGCTCAAACCTAGTTCAATGGGAGCCAACTCAGAAATTTTCTTTAAAAGCAT
>Ga0164318_10007753_pt1 | contig 10402 bp, 9 predicted proteins | sample GuaBasSedimGuay9_FD_113734 | JGI IMG/M metagenome (GOLD analysis project Ga0164318, IMG submission 113734) | Subseafloor sediment microbial communities from Guaymas Basin, Gulf of California, Mexico - Guay9, Core 4571-4, 0-3 cm | ecosystem: Environmental > Aquatic > Marine > Hydrothermal vents >...
AGAGCAGAAAGAATATCTTACATCATGGAACATGGGCACATAATTGCTTGGCCTCTTGCCCTGGTTTGAGCATGCATGAGATCATGAAAACGTTTCATACGGAGCCCAGTGCATATTCAACGGATCTATCTTGTATCCTCAGTGCCAAGGGCTTTGGTATTACATATGTGTGATTAGGAGGGGCAGGGGAATAATGGAATTTATACCTATCCTCAGAGCTTTAACATGGAAGACACGCGATACTTTCATAATATAATCATAATGCCCCCCAGGGACTTGATATACGCAAGGCTTGGTTACAGGAGAGGGAAAACCAAGGTGGATGATAGGCAAAAGGAAGAGATAGAAAGGGCCATAGAGCAAGCACAGTCTTTCATGGAGCTCAAGGGGGCGGCAAAGAGAATCCGGATAGAGAAAATCACCTCAAGTGAGGTAGTACTGGCTCAAGGCATCACCTTTGACAGTAGGCAACTCTCATCCATGCTCAAGGATAGCAACGAAGCATTGCTCATGGCCGCAACAGCGGGCAATAGGATAATGCAGGCAATAAAGGTCGAGTCCGACTCTGGTAACCTGACTCGGGCGGTCATACTCGATGCAGTGGCAAGCGAGACGACAGACAAGGTACTTGACTGGATCTCATCTTTTTACAAGCAGGAACTAGTACGCCAAGGCCTAAACCTTACATCAAGACGTTACTCCGCAGGTTATGGAGACCTGGATCTCAAGCATCAGAAGACTATATACGATACCTTAGGCCTCAACAGGCTGGGTGTCAAGATTACGGATAGCTATATACTAATACCCGAGAAATCTGTCACAGCAATTGCAGGTATAAGACAAGCGGCATAGATGTTTATGGTATTCCAGTCTCTTAAAAGGTAGATAAAATGGATGCAAAAAAACGTATATTATCTATCATTGAGAAAAGAGTACTTATCCTAGATGGTGCAACAGGCACTGAACTCCAGAGAAGGGGTATGCCACAGGGTGCATGCCCTGAACAATGGTGCATGGAAAACCAGGGTATCATCAAATCCATACACAAAGACTACATGATGGCTGGATCCGATGTAGTCTACACCTGTACATTCGGTGCAAACCGAGTAAAGCTAAGCCAATACGACTCATTTAATATACAGGCAACAAACCGAAAACTCGCTGAGCTGGCCAGGGATGCTGTTGGAGAAAACATGCTTATTGCAGGTGATATAGGGCCAACAGGTAGATTTGTGCAACCCTTTGGTGACCTAGAATTTGAAGAGGCCGTAGATATATTCAAGGAGCAGGTGAAGGGATTACTCGAGGGGTCTGTTGACCTCTTCATCATAGAGACACAGATGGACATACAGGAGGCAAGGGCAGCCCTTATCGCGGTGAAAGAGACATGCGACAAGTTCACCATGGTAACCATGACTTACGAGGAAGGGGGCCGCACATTAAACGGCACGGATCCAGTAAGTGCACTGGTCACCCTCGAGAGTCTGGGTGCAGATGCAGTTGGATGTAATTGTTCCACAGGTCCAGAGGGGATGATTCCTTACATAGAGGCAATGAAACCCCACGCGAGTGTACCCCTTGTAGCAAAACCGAATGCAGGCATGCCTAGGCTAGTCAACAACAAGACGGTCTTTGATATGAAGCCCGAGACATTTGCATCTTTCGGCAGGGCATTCCTTAAGGCAGGGGTTAACATCCTTGGCGGATGCTGCGGTACAAGGCCAGGGCATATAAAGTCCCTTACAGGTGTACTGGATGGTAAAAGACCCAGGCCTCCAAGAAAAAAGGCAATCAGTGCCTTGAGTTCGGCCAGGAAGTCCGTGATACTGGGCATAGGTAGCCCTCTGGTAATAATAGGTGAACGTATTAATCCAACTGGTAAAAAGGACCTTCAGAAAGAGCTAATCAAGGGAAAGACCACTATAGTACTCGGGCTTGCCAGGGAACAGGAGGAAAAGGGCGCATCTTTATTAGACATTAACGTTGGTATGCCTGATATTGACGAGGCCGAAACCCTAAAAAGGGTCATCTATGCACTTTCACCCTTGATATCTTCTCCCCTTGTAATAGACTCCTCCAGCATCGAGGCAATCGAGACGGCCTTAAGAATATACCCTGGCAGGGCAATGGTAAATTCCATATCAGGCGAGACGCACAAGATAGAAAGGCTATTACCCTTGGCAAAGAAGTACGGCGCCATGTTTATACTTCTACCGCTTACAGACAAAGAACTGCCTGCCACATCAAGAAGGAGAAAAGAGATAATAAAGGATATATTGGGAAGGGCTCAAGAAATAGGGGTTGACAAGTCAGACATAGTGGTCGACGGGCTCACCATGACGGTCTCCGCCAGTCCTGGTTCAGCAAAAGAGACCCTTGAGACCATAAGGTGGTGCACACGCTCTCAGAAACTCTTAACAGTGGTAGGCCTTTCCAACATCTCTTTTGGACTTCCTCAGAGAAAATGGGTAAATTCCGCCTTTCTTGCAATGGCAATACACTCAGGCCTTTCAATGGCCATTGCAAATCCGTCAAGCACAGAACTTATGGCCATAAAAATGGCGAGTGACGTGCTGACGCAAAGAGACAAAGATGCCAGCCTTTTCATCTCCTATTTTGCGACATCTGATCAATCCTCTGGTCAGAAGCCCGTAGCAAAGGAAGAAGCCTCACCTGCCCAGAACGTTTACATGTCTGTACTGGAGGGTAACAGGGAGGGTATAATTGATCATTTAGACAAGGCAATCGCCGCTGGCATGGATGCATACAAGCTGGTGAATGAAATCATGATCCCTGCTATCATGGAGGTAGGAGACATGTTTGACAGGAAAGAATACTTCCTTCCGCAGCTCATCGCCAGCGCCGAGGCCATGAAAAAAGGCTTTGAGCACCTGAAGCCTTTATTAGAAGAACTCACTAGCCAAGAGAAAGGAACTATCGTTCTTGCAACAGTAAAGGGAGACATACACGACATAGGCAAAAACATAGTTGCACTCATGTTAAGAAACCACGGGTTCAAGGTTATAGACCTGGGAAAGGACGTGGCAAAAGAGGAGATCATAAAGGCAATAAAGAAGTATAACCCGCTTGTAGTAGGCTTATCGGCACTCATGACCACCACCATGGTAAACATGAGGGACGTGATAGAACTTGCCAGGAGGCATGGGCTCAACTGCAAGTTTATCGTGGGTGGTGCAGTGGTCACAAGGGCATACGCAGATTCCATAGGCGCAGTTTACGCAAAGGATGCAGTTGAGGCTGCTCGCGTGGCAGAAAGGCTTTCATCCTAGGGACCCACGCTGTAATCGACCCTTCCAGGGGGGTACTATGTTCGTTCCGGGTTCCAGTATGCATTGAAAAAGGCCTTTTCATGGCCTATTTAATATTAGAGAATTAATGATTTGCTGTTACATTTATTAAAGGTAATATAATTACCTTATTCCTTCTACATGCTGGAGCATGAAGATATGAACCTTAGCACACGGGAAGTTGCAAGATTACTGGACATGCCAGAGGAGACCATACAGCGGTGGATCCGCAAAGGTAGCCTGCCTGCAGTCGAAATCAAAGGTCAATACATGGTAAGGGAACACGACCTAAAGAGATGGGCGGACATGCATCATATAGTCCTGAACGAGAGCCCAAAAGATTCAAGGCAAGGACCTGAACCTAAAGACATCAGCATCTTCAAGGCCATGCAGAGAGGAGGGGTGTTTTACGGGATAAAGGGGAATAACGTAAAAGAGGTCCTTGAAGATATGGTCAGGGTTGTAACGCTACCTGAGAATCTGGACAGGAATATGCTCTTAGAGCTCCTGCTGGAACGAGAAAAATTGGCATCCACAGGCATCGGCGAGGGTATAGCCATACCTCATCCCCGCACAATGCCGGAAGGTATCCTTAAATTACCTATAATAAGCACGTGCTTCCTAGAAAAAGAAGTGGATTACAATGCAATTGACGCCAAACCCGTATTTGTCCTTTTCATGATGATAAGTCCCAGCATAAAGGTTCACCTGGAAATGCTCTCAAGGCTGAGTTTTTGCCTTAGAGACCGAGATTTTATCCGCTTTCTCAAGAAAAGTCCCGGTGAAGATGATCTATTGAAAAGGGTTAAGGTAATGGAAGAAAGACTTAAACCAGCTTCTACCACCGAGCCTTGAACAAGCCATGAGCAAAGGTATTAAATTTTCACCAAGGTATGTTTTCTACTCCTTGGACGAGCGATTGCAGCTAATCATCATAGGGGCAATCGTGGGTATCTTTGGAGGCCTTGCATCTGTTGCTCTTAACAGGTCATTAAGGTACTTTTCTAACATCTCCCATCCAATGCGGCATCTCTGGTATGCCCCTTTGCTGCCTGCAATAGGGGCTGCACTATCAGCCTTCTTTCTCAGGCAAGTGGTAAGGGACCTTGGAGCCCATAGTGTACCAGAGGTCATATATAGCATATCCAGAAAGGGTGGCCTCTTGAGGTTACGAACAAGCTTCTCGCGTCTTGTATCTGGTTTCCTGACCATAGCAAGCGGGGGTTCTGCAGGCCCAGAGGCCCCTGTTGTCATAAGCGGAGCAAGCATAGGGTCCAACATAGGGACCATGTTCAATCTAAGGGACCGGCAGAGGGAGGTCATCGTTGGTTGCGGTGCAGCCGCTGCAATAGCATCCATATTCAATGCCCCTTTCGCAGGTATTGCGTTCTCTCTAGAGGTCATACTGGGAGAATGGACCACTATAAACCTTGTACCCATTGCCATAGCATCGGTTGTAGGTACAGAGGTGAGCAGAATCCTACAGGGCAACCAGATCCCCTTCCATCACCGCATATTTCACTCAGGAACACCGGATCTTGTGGCTTGCATTGGGCTAGCCGTTCTGACAGCCTTTGGATCCGTCATGCTCATCCGTCTATTAAAAGTGACCGAGTCACATTCCAAGAAGGTCACATCTGTTTTCTGGTTAAGGGCCGCTCTAGGTGGCCTTATCGTGGGTACAATAGGCCTTTATCTGCCACAGGTACTGGGCGAAGGCTATGAGGTTATAAGAAGGGTCATTGGCGAGCAATACTCACCAGGTATAGCAATCTCAGGCCTTGCCGCCCTGGGCAAGATTGTTGCTACATCGCTTACAATAGGGAGTGGTGGCTCGGGGGGTCTCTTTGCTCCGTGCCTGGTCATAGGTAGCCTCACCGGGCTTTTTTACCAGTCCACCATTGCATCTGTATTCCCTTCCATCACATGGGCAGGCGAGAGCTATTTTGCATTACTTGGAATGGCAGGCGTTCTAAGCAGCGTACTCCAGGCACCCCTTACCGGTATATTCCTTGTCGTAGAGATAACGGGTGGTTACGAGTTTATTGTACCAGTGGTACTTGTATCCGTGATATCGGCTACAATAAGCCATTACTTTGAACCTTTCTCCGTGTATCATCAGGAATTGATTACACGCGGCGAGTTGCTAAGGCCACGTACAGATGCAAGGGTGCTGGCAGAGTTGAATGTCATGGAACTACTAGAAAAAGACTGCATGCTGGTGTATCCTGAGATGAGGCTCAAGGAGTTTGTCTCCATTGTCCAGCGCTCCCACAGAAATTACTTCCCGGTAGTGGATTCAAAGTCAGGCGATTTCCTAGGCATGATACACCTAGATGACGTGAGACCTTACCTGTTCAATACAGGTCTCCACGACACGGTGATAGTCGGGGAGATAATGAATGCAAATGTGCATACAGTATCCCCGGATGATGAGCTAACAGAAATAATAACAGTCTTCGACCGAGAACACTCTTGGAGCTTGCCTGTTGTCCAGGACGGAAAGTTCCTCGGGCTTATATCAAAGGCAACTCTCATGGATCATTACAGGAAAGAGCTCATCATCCAGGAAGAAAAATAAAACAGGAGGGTTTGAGTGATGAAAAACCAGTTACTCCATGTCTTCAGAAACACACCTTTCGGCAGAGAGACTCTTCTGAACTCAGTTTATTTCTGCAAGACGACAAAGACACCCATAAGTGTATACATACCTGAGTTCCCACAATTCTTGATGTACTTTGAGAAAGAGATCGTAACAGTCGACCTGGACAGGGCATTCCTTAGAGATCCAGATACAGCAAGGGAGCATGCAGAAGAAATCATAAGATCCCAGGGACTTAAGCCAAACTTCTTTAGCCCAAAAAAGTTTACCGCTTCCACCCTTCCAGACATACCTGTAGATTTCAAATACATGACCTGCCCGAGGACAATAAGCAATCTCTCCACCAAGGTAAGCCTGGGCTACATAGGTCCAAGGGTCAGAAATATAATAAAAAATGCATCTTTCCCGGTACTTATACCCACGCAGGTATACAAGGAATGGAAAAGCATTACAGTATTCTTTGGTGGTTCGGCAAACGCAGTTAATGCATTCAAGGAGGGATTAAAGATAAGCCAGATTTCCGGCCTAGACTTGACACTCTTTACAGAGATAGAGGATCCATACTCTGAGGAAGACTACAGGAATATACTTAGGCAAAACATGCTCTACGATGAGATTGAAAAAGGAAATGTGAACTGGCAATTCTTTGATAAGGGTAAACTCTTAGAGGACCTCTACAGCGTTCCCCACGATGCACTTATAGTTGTAGGGGCTTACGGCCATGGGCTTATAAAAGAACTCTTCTTCGGCAGTACCTTGGAGACCATACAATCGGTACTTCCCAACAGCATGGTAATAGTGGGGCCCAACTACTTGGAGTCTTGAATTGCAATATCTCGAGTACGGTTCTTGACATAGGCCAGTGATTGAGTTTATAGTTACATAAGGATACCGGTGTTTTCTGTCGGTGTCCTTTTATTATTTTGAATCCGGAGGCAAAAAAAATGAGGCGAACCCCGATGACTCCCGAGGGCTACAGAACACTTAAAGAGGAACTGGATAACCTTAAGAAAAATGAGAGGCCAAAGATTATTGCCGACATAGAAGAGGCAAGGGGGCATGGAGACCTAACGGAGAATGCTGAGTACATATATGCAAAGGAAAGACAATCCTTTATAGAAACGAAGATACAGGAGCTGGAGCAAAGGCTGGCAAATGCAGAGGTTATAGACCCGGTAGGCCTTCCCAAGGACAAGGTTGTATTCGGATCAAAGGTATTGCTGTGTAATGTGGAAACAGGAAAAGAAGTAACCTACCAGATCGTAGGGGTGGATGAGTCAGATATTAACCAGGGAAAGATCTCCGTTGAGTCACCCATTGCAAAGGCCCTTATAGGCAAAAAGCTTGATGATACTGTTGTTGTAAAGACTCCAAGGGGGGAAAAGGAATACGAAGTCTTAGATATTATACAGGAATAGGATGATCTTAGGAATAATTAATCCTGTTTATAAATGCCTGGTACCAAGAATACGTATGGCTTTGATCCAATGGGTCCCTTTCTCACAAGCACATCTGTGGCGTAAACATCTTTGATATATTCTTCCCTTAACACTTGATCTGGCCTTCCCATGCGGGATATTGCGCCGTCTTTGACCAGGGCAATCTTATCACAATATAAGGCCGCAAGGTTTAGATCATGGAGTATTATGCCGCATGCCATTTTCCTTACGTCTACTAGATTCTTGAGAATATCCATTATAGAAACCTGGTGTTTAATGTCGAGATGAGATGTCGGCTCATCCAGTAGCATTATCTCTGGTTCCTTGATAAGGGCCTGGGCCAAGATTACCCTCTGGAGTTCACCACCGGAGATAGAGGAGACCCTATGATACCTAATGCGGGCCAAGTCAAGAAGATCGATTACATGTTCAAGCAAGACATGGTCGTCCTTGTCAGGGGCCCAGAATCTACCTCTTTGGGCATAACGCCCCATCAAAATAAAGTCCGCTACTAAATAAGGAAATACCACCTGCTGCAGCTGGGGAACGGCAGAAACACCCATAGCTAGGGTTCTACGCGGTATGAACCTGATATCCCTGCCCTTTAAATATACCCTGCCCGATCGAGGTCTTATAAGGCCTGTCATTGTCCGGAACAACGTTGTCTTGCCCGAGCCGTTTGGCCCAACAATACCCATCAGCTCACCCCTTTCTAGTTCAAGGGACATACCCTTTATGACTATGCTTTCACCGTAACCTGCCGAGACATCATCCACCTCTAGGACAGGCATCTTAATCATACCCCCACCAGTCTTTCCTCAAAAGGAAGAGTAGGAAGAAAACACCTCCTGCTATACCTGTTATTACGCCAACAGGCAATTCCACCGGTCTCAAAAGTCGCTGTGATACTGTATCGCATGTAACTAAAAAACTGGATCCAGCGAGCATGGCACATGGAAGCATTCCCCCATGCGAGGGACCAACAAGTTTCCTCGTAAAGTGAGGAATTATCAGGCCCACAAAACTTATTACCCCGGCAACTGCCACGCATAACGCAGTGACAAAGGACGCAAGGATAAAAAAGAAAACCTTGGATCTCCTGGCATCAAGCCCGAGATAAGTGGCACGCTCATCTCCTAAGCTCAAGAGGTCCAGGTCCCTGGAAAAGAAAAGGAGAAATATCAATGCAGAAGACGCTAAAATGGATACCAACCATACAAGACGTGTATCTGCCGAAGAAAGACTACCCATGAGCCATATAACAGCGGCATACACGTCCCTGGTGCTCGAAAGCGAAAATATAAGCATGACCAACGAGGAAAAAAGAAAACTGAATATGACCCCTGCAAGTATAAGCACGGTGTTTGAAAAATTCTTTTTAGAGGCAATCGTATACACTGTAAAGATACTTATAAGGCAACCTCCAATACTCATGCCAACCATGCCAAGCCCACCTATGCCAAGCACTATATAGAGCGATGCCCCAAGTGCCCCACCTCCTGATACGCCTAGCGTGTAGGGCTCAGCCAGAGGATTCCTGAGAATCGCTTGAAATACAACACCACACCCGGCAAGTGCAGCACCTACGACCGTACCAAGGACGATCCTGGGTAAGCGTACATCCCATACAAGCGTGTGGAAGACACCGGCACCTCGTGGATTGAGCAGGGCATTGATGACATCCCTGGACGGGATATGGCTTCCACCCACGAGAAGGGCAATAAACATTACAGTAACAAGCATAAGGCCAAGGGATAAAGCAGGAATTAGTCTTTTATTCCCCATGGGCTTCCCCCTGTATCATCCTGGAGACCACATCAAGGGCCTTTACAAATCTCAAGGGGGTTGGCTGACATACAATATCAGGATCCAAGGTATAGATCCTCCCTCCTATTACTGCGCTTAGGCCATCTACGTGTGCCCATTCATTCGCGCAAGTATCCCTTGTGCTACATCCCATATTTTTTACAACTATTATAACATCAGGGTCTCTCATGATGACCTCTTCCCTGTTTACCCTCGGATACCTATCCTGAAGGTCCCCGAATATGTTAACACCGCCCGCAATCCTTGTGAGGTTGCCTATAAATGTCCTATTGCTTGCCGTAACCAGAGGAGAAGAACCCAGCTGCCAGAAAACACGTATGTGTTTCTTTCCCTGGGCCCTTAAGCTTATTGTCTTCACCTCTTGCCTTACCCGGGCCACTATCTTCCTTGCCCTTCTTTCCCTCCCAAGTATCCTACCCAGTCTTAAAAAAGTATCCACAATACCATTAAAATCCTGTTGATCTCCGAACACAACCACATTCATGCCCAAAGACTTAAGCTTTAGAACAAGCTTCTTAGGATTACTATCCTTACTCGCAATAACAAGGTCTGGTTCCAAGGCAATGACCTGCTCCACGTTGATCTCGGTAAGGTTACCCACCACCTGCTTCTTGGCCGCACACTCAGGCCTGAAACTAGTGACTCCAACCAGTATATCAAGAGCACCAAGTTCGCATATCTCTCTAGTAAACGAAGGTACCAGGGATACGACCCTACTGGGTGTAGCTAACAGGCAAGAGACATTAAAAAACAAGCCAAATAAGCCAGCAGCACAAGCCCGTACAATGATCTTTATCCACCTATCCCAACCCACAATGAAAATCTCACACAAAGCCTGCGCCTGTGTCAACCACATAGCCTAAGGTCCAGGAATATACCTCAACATGGATCACAGCCCAGGCCTATTGTTAAAGCCTCGTTGCATGCTACTTTTTGGCTAGCCAAGGACACTGCCACTTGCACAAAGATACCCAAGAGAGCTAAATCGCTATAAATCTACTACATTGACCAGTGGAACATAAAGTTGTAATCTCCAGCCCATGTTTCAGCCAGATTTTCTAAATGCCGAGAAGGTATATATTAGATATTAGACGATAAGAGGTAAAGCCATGAAGAACAACCGCTTTGTTATAGACAACATAAGCCCCCAGGAATCATGGAGAATATTCAGGATAATGTCAGAATTCGTAGATGGTATAGAGGCCCTCTCAAAGCTGCCGCCCGCT
>Ga0164318_10007755_pt1 | contig 10402 bp, 8 predicted proteins | sample GuaBasSedimGuay9_FD_113734 | JGI IMG/M metagenome (GOLD analysis project Ga0164318, IMG submission 113734) | Subseafloor sediment microbial communities from Guaymas Basin, Gulf of California, Mexico - Guay9, Core 4571-4, 0-3 cm | ecosystem: Environmental > Aquatic > Marine > Hydrothermal vents >...
ACGGACGGATACTTTTCTATAACCAGGACATATCCACACTCACTACCCCTAAGAGGGTCTCACTTGGCATCTCCCTGGTACCCGAAGGCAGGGACCTGTTCAGCGATATGAGCGTCGAGGAGAATCTGCTGTTGGGGGCAGATGGAATGCGAAAACGTCTCAGCCCGACATCGGTTGAGGAAAAGTTCCAGATGGTGTTTCAACTGTTCCCGGTGCTTTTCGACAGAAGGGGACAGATAGCCAGGACCCTGAGCGGCGGGGAGCAGCAGATGCTGGCTATCGCCCGGGCACTTATGGCCAGTCCTAAGTTGCTCCTCCTGGATGAGCCCTCCACAGGCCTGGCGCCTATGCTGGTGCGAGAGATGTTCCATAAAATCGCCGAACTGAAGAGGGCAGGGACCACCATTCTGCTGGCCGAACAGAATGTGAAAATGGCTCTAAATCTTGCTGACCGGGGCTATGTGTTGGAGACGGGCAGAATTGTGCTTCACGGCACAAGAGCAGAGCTGCTGGCCAACAGGCGGGTTCAACAGGCGTACCTGGGCAGAGACTGAACTGAATGTGAGTGGAACTGCCAGAGAAAAGACCCCAGGAAAGGAGGTGAACCATAAAATCTACAGAATGTCTATTCGATGTTAGGTCAAAGCAGGGGACTCTATATGGACTCATCGCGATAACGATTTGTCGCAGGCCCATAACCTGTACCATGTCCCTGTTTTATGTGGACAACAGGTAACTCCGAAGCACTTCAATTGTGAGGTTAGGTAGAGTACAGGAGGTCTGGGGTAGTTAACCCCACCTTTAACGGACAGAACCAAAATTCACAGGAGGCGCTTAAAATGAAGAAAATACTTCTACTAGCATTAATCATTGGGCTCTCAGGTTGTGCTCAAAAGAAGCAGCCTATTAAGATAGGATGCCTGTTTGCGCTTTCCGGACCAGCGGGGCACATTGGGCTTCCTTCCAAGTGGGTGGCTCAGATGGCCGCAGAGCGAATCAACAAAGAGGGAGGCATAAATGGCCGCCCCGTGGAGTTAATAATAGCCGATACCCAGGGAAAGCCCAGTCAGGCGGTAGTAGCCCTGAAGAGGCTGATCGAAAAGGATAAGGTGGTAGCAGTGATCGGCCCCACCCGGACAGGCACCTGCATGGCCTCCCTGGAAACCATAGAAAAGGCTGGCATCCCGATGATAGCCTGCGTCGGTGGCACTCCCCCCGTAGTTCCAGTGACAAGATGGGTGTTCAAGTCCCCCCAGAAAACAGTGACTGCGGTGGAGAAGGTCTATGAGTACCTGCAGTCAAAGGGAATAGAGAAGATCGCCATTATCACCGCATCAGACAAGTTTGGGCAGGAGGGCAAAGAGTCGCTCACCAGATTGGCAGCCAACTACGGACTGACAATTGTGGCAGAAGAGACCTTCGAGCCTGCAGATGTGGATATGACCGTGCAGTTGACCAAGCTCAAAGGAACTGATGCGGAGGCCCTTATCTGCTGGACAATCGGGCCGGCGGGGGCAATAGTGGCCAAGAATGCTAAACAACTGAAGATTGGCATTCCTCTGATTATGTGCCATGGTCTGGCCGACCCCAACTTCCTGGAGCTGGCTGGTGAGGCCGCCGAGGGGGTCATTATGCCCTCCACCAAACTGATGGTGGCTTCTCAGCTTCCAGACACCGACCCGCAGAAGAAGTTGCTCCTGGACTTCATCAACGAATACGAAAATGTCCATAAATATGGCAAGGTGAGTACCCATTCCGGATATGCCTGGGATGCCATTTATATCCTCACCTCCGCCTTACGAAAGGCGGGCACTGACCCGGAGAAGCTGAGAAGTGCTATCGAATCCACCCGCAATTACGTGGGCATAAGCGGAATTTACAATCTTTCCCCCTCTGACCACTGCGGCTTGGATGCCAGTTCTCTGGTGATGATAAAGGTCGCCGGTGGGCAGTGGCGGCTCATTGAATAAAAATCCACGCTCAGAGAGCAGGAGGACAGAGGGCGAAAGTTCTGTTCTCCTGCTCCCAGACTTGAAGGAAAGGCAGATGGAGAGACTTTTATCTGGAAATGAGGCTCTCGCTCGAGGCGCCTATGAGGCGGGGGTTACAATGGCAACCGGCTATCCAGGGACTCCCAGCACCGAGATACTGGAGGAGTTAACCCATTACCAGAAGGTCTACTGTCAGTGGTCACCGAATGAGAAAGTAGCTCTGGAGGTGGCTGCCGGTGCCTCTATTGCAGGAGCCAGATCCATCGTGACCATGAAACATGTTGGGCTGAATGTGGCTGCCGATCCCCTGATGACTCTGTCTTATATCGGAATCAAAGGGGGCTTGGTGGTGGTAGTGGCAGACGACCCTGGGATGCACTCCTCGCAGAATGAGCAGGATACAAGACATTACGCCAGACTGGCTAAAATCCCCCTGATTGAACCTTCTGACAGCCAGGAGGCGAAGGATTTCGTCTCTCTGGCTATAGAAGTGTCTGAGCGTTTTGACACGCCGGTGATCCTCCGCTCTACCACCCGAGTAGCGCATTCCAAAAGTATAGTTGCTCTTGGAAAAAGAGAGGAGAATCCCAATCCTATTGAGTTTGAGAGAAATCCTCGGAAATATGTCCCAGTGCCCGTCTACGGCAGGAAGATGCGGCTACGAGTGGAAGAACGGCTGACAGAGCTAAGCAGATTCGCTGACACCGTTGCCTGCAACTTCATTCTCCCGGGAGAAAACTCTCTGGGGATTGTCACCAGCAGTGTGGCCTATCAGTATGTGAGGGAAGTTTTCCCTGAGGCCTCAGTACTGAAGCTGGGTATGAGTTATCCTTTTGCTGACGGTCTTATTCGACGGTTCGCCCAACAGGTGAAGCAACTGCTGGTGGTGGAGGAGTTGGACGGCTTCTTGGAGGAGCATATTCGCTCCTTAGGAATAGAGGTGGTGGGAAAAGAACTTGTGCCGGGTATCGGAGAGTTAACCCCCGACCGGCTCTGGGAGGCAAAAGAGAGACTGGAGGGCAAATCGAAAGCGAAAACTGAGGGCAACCAGTCCGAGGAGCTCTCTCTGCCCTCTCGGCCGCCGGTGCTCTGCCCGGGATGTCCACACCGCGGACTCTTCTATGCCCTGAAGCAGTTCGATGTGGTGGTAACCGGGGATATCGGGTGTTACAGCCTGGCAGTATTTCCCCCACTGGAGAAGATGGATACCATCATCTGTATGGGAGCGGGGATAAGTGCGGCACTGGGGATGGAAAAATCGGGGCTAAATAAGAAACTCGTTGGTATAGTCGGTGACTCCACCTTCTTTCACTCCGGAGTGGGCCCGCTGATGGATATAGCCTACAACCATGGCAAGGTAACTGTAATTGTGCTGGATAACCGAACCACCGCAATGACCGGGCACCAGGATAATCCAGGCACAGGGAGAACCCTGAAGGGGGAGCAGACTACTGCTCTCTCTGTCGAACAGATGGCAAAAGCGTGCGGTATCAGACGTGTCCGTACAGTCGACCCTTACGATTTAGAAAGGCTACATCAGGTGCTGGCAGAGGAGATAGAGGCCGAAGAGCCCTCGGTGATCGTCTCCAGCAGACCCTGCGTGTTACTGAACAAGACGGAGAGGCGCCCCGCTTTTGAGGTTGACGAGGAGCTATGTAAACTGTGCGGCAGGTGCTTAGAACTGGGTTGTCCTGCCCTGGAGGTGGTAAACATTGATGGGAAAAAGCGGGTTAGGATAAATCCCTTGCTCTGTGATGGCTGCGGCCTTTGTGCCCAGGTCTGCAGATTTGAGGCCATCAGATTGGTCAGTGGTAAGTGTTGATCGGCTTTGCTTTTGTTCCGGTGTCGACTTTTCAACAACAGAGACCCGGGATGAGCAGGGAGCAGAAGAAGCCGCTTCACGCTCCGATCTTCGCGGTTTTCACTTTTCACCTGATTATTGGAGGTGTGATATGTCTAATGCTGTCACCAGCATCGTGCTGGCAGGGGTGGGTGGACAGGGGATACTGTTGGCATGTAATCTTCTGGCCCACGCTGCCCTCAAGGCCGGATGGGATGTCAAAACCAACGAAGTGCACGGTATGGCTCAACGAGGGGGGAGTGTGATAGCTCAGGTGCGTTTCGGCCAGGAAGTCCACTCTCCTCTTATCCCTAGAGGAGCAGCAGACTTTTTGCTGGCGTTGGAAAAACTGGAGGCCCTGCGCTTCTCAGAATATCTTAAAGGGGAAGGGGAGGCCATAGTAAATGCCCAAGAGATTATGCCATTACCTGTGGCCACCGGGGCTGCTCAATATCCCCAGGACATAGACAGGCTTCTGAGAAGGCGATTTCCGAGGCTCTCTTTGATAGACGGAGTATCTTTAGCAAAGGAGGCGGGAGAGGTGCGCACGACCAATGTGGTTCTTATTGGGGCACTGTCTGTGTTGCTCCCCTTTGATCTGAAACTATGGTATTCTGTGCTACAAGAGAGTATACCAGCAAGATACATAGAGGTTAATCAGAAGGCTTTTGCCCTGGGAAGGGAGTGTCTAACCAGTGGAGTCTCATAAGAGTATTGCAACTCGAGATATAAGAGACAGAAATTCGTCATCTTTCCGCGCTATGCTTCACTTTTCTGGGCAAAGTCGGTGTGTTCGTCAATGAAACAACCGCCAGAGTCAATGAGATAATCGAGCTCACAGGGATTGACATCGTGCAACTTCACGGCAAAGAACCATCACAGTATTGCCAGAAATTGGAGAGAAAGGTTATCAAGGCTTTCAAAATAGCTTCCAACTTCAATTTAGAACAGATACGAGCCTACGAGGTCGACGCTTACCTGTTGGATACTTGCGGAAAAGGTATATATGGGGGTACCGGTGAGAGTTTCGACTGGGAGATCGCCAAAAGAGCAAAGCGATACGGTCGAATAATCCTGGGGGGGCTGAATCCAGGAAATATAAAGGCAGCGGTCGGCCAGGTAAGCCCTTATGCGGTGGATATAGGCAGTGGGGTAGAAATACGGCCAGGCAAAAAGGAGAGGTGAAAACTGGAGCAGTTGGTGCTTCAGGTGAGGAGCTCTACTGGTGGCAGAGTGAATAGTTTTTCATAAGGCGCTAAATTAAGGTAATCAGAGAAGCGTTCCTGTCCTGCCCGTTGATCAGAAACTACTGTAGAAATTAACGAGAAAATTCTTGCCGAAGGGAGGAAGGTCAAATGAGTCTGTTCTGGAATGAGGAGGTAGAGACAATCTGTAGGGATCGTCTAGTGGACCTTCAGAACAAGCGTTTGAGGGCTGTCGTCAAATATGTATACGAAAATAATCCCATCTACAGGCAGAAGTTTGACCAGGCCTCAGTCCACCCTGAAGAGGTGAAAAGTTGTGAGGATTTAAGATACCTGCCGTTCACCACCAAGGAAGATCTGCGAAGGAATTATCCCTTAAGTATGTCGTGTGTGCCCAAAGAGCAACTGCGGGAGATCCATATGAGCTCTGGCTCCACCGGGACCCCCGTGGTGATGCCTTACACCCAAGAAGACATAGACCAGTGGGCAGAGTGTATGGCCAGGTGTTATCGAATGGCGGGAATCGAGGAAGGAAAAACGATTCAGATTACCCCCTCCTTTGGGCTTTTCAATGGAGGGTTTGGCTTTTACCACGGGGCCAGGAAGGCAGGGCTTTTTGTAATCCCCACCGGGGCCGGCAATACCCCCAGACAAATCCGGCTGCTGAACGACTTTCAGGTTTACGCCCTTATGGGAGTGGTCTCATATGGAGTGAGAATAATGGAGGTGCTGGAGGAGGAGAGGGGAGAGCTGCCTTACCTTAAAGTGGCTATGTTCGGCGCTGAGACCTTCTCCGATGCTATGAAGGAGAAACTCCAGAATGGTCTGGGGATTGAGGTGTTCGACATCTATGGCTTGACTGAAACCGGAGGTGTGGGAACCACCGGGATGGACTGTCCCTTCCACTGCGGCATCCATATATGGGAAGACCAATATATAGTGGAGGTTATTGACCCAGATACCGGTCAGGTGCTTGATGACGGGGAAAAGGGAGAGATAGTGTTCACCTCCTTGACCCGAAAGGCACTGCCGGTTATCCGTTTTCGCACTGGAGATATATCTCGTGTGCTCTCCCGTGACAGATGCGAATGCGGTCGCACCCACCTGCGCATTGAACCTATTACGGGAAGAACAGACGATATGATCATCGTCAAAGGGGTTAACTTTTACCCTCGACAGGTGGAGGAGGCTCTGCTCTCTATTCCTGGTGTACGAAACCACTACCAGATTATCATCGAGGATGTCAATGGGATAAAGGATGTCCACATAAATGTGGAGGCAGACCGAGGAGTAACCGGGTTTATGGTGGAGAAACGCCTTAAAGAGGTATTAGGATTCAGCCCTAAAGGCGATGTTTTTTCTCCAGGAACCCTGCCCCGCCATGAAGGAAAGGAGGTACGAGTGATACGGAAAGATCGAGAAGAGGAGTAAGATGAAAAGTGGAAGAGAGAAAATCAAAGCCAAGTCTCATCGAGAAGGGTCAAATGCCAAAATCCAAATGTCAAAAGTAGAATTGCCTCATTATTGAGCTTTGACATTTGAATCTTCGTTGGTATCTTGGCTTTCAATTTTCCGTTATAGAATTAAGGTGCCAATTTAATCCTTGGAAAGGAGGGGAGAGTGCAAGCGACTAAGATTCAGTTGGATGAGAAACAGATGCCAACTCAGTGGTATAACATTCTGGCGGACTTGCCGTTTCAGATGCCGCCGGTGCTTCACCCTGCCACTGGAAAACCAGTGGTTCCTGATGACTTAGCTCCCATATTTCCCATGGAGCTGATCAAGCAGGAGATGAGCCCCGAGCGCTGGATAGACATCCCTGAAGAGGTGCAAGATGTCTACCGGCTTTGGAGGCCGACCCCATTGTACCGGGCCAGGCGTTGGGAGAAGGCGCTGGATACCCCTGCTAAGATCTATTATAAGTGGGAAGGGGTAAGTCCTCCAGGCAGCCACAAGCCGAACACTGCGGTGGCCCAGGCTTACTTCAACAAGCAAGAAGGGGTCAAGCGCATAACCACCGAGACAGGTGCGGGACAATGGGGTAGCGCTTTGGCCTTTGGCTGTGACCTTTTCGGCATAGAATGCAAGGTCTATATGGTCAGGGTGAGCTATGAGCAGAAGCCTTACCGGCGCATCATGATGGAGACCTGGGGTGCTAAGTGTGTACCCAGTCCCAGTCCGGATACCAAGGCGGGGCAGGCGGTCTTGGCCCAGGACCCTGATACCCCAGGTTCCCTTGGCATCGCCATCAGTGAAGCAGTGGAGGACGCTGCAACTCACGACGACACCAAATATTCCTTGGGTAGCGTGCTTAACCACGTGCTCCTGCATCAGACAGTCGTCGGATTGGAGGCGAAGAAACAGTTAGAGATAGCCGGTGACTACCCCGACATTCTGGTGGGATGTATCGGTGGGGGCAGCAATTTTGCCGGTTTCTTCCTGCCCTTTGTTAAAGACAAACTGGATGGCAAGCCCTTAAGGATTATCTGTGCAGAGCCCCAGGCTTGTCCTACTCTAACTAAGGCACCATATGCCTATGACTTTGGGGATGTGGCCGGACTCACACCGCTGCTGAAGATGTATACCTTGGGACATACTTTTGTTCCACCTCCCATTCACGCTGGAGGATTGCGTTATCACGGTATGGCCCCAATTATCTGTGCCCTCTACAATCATAAGATTATCGAGGCAGTGGCCCTTCATCAGATGGCCGTCTTTGATGCAGCCATCAGTTTTGCCCGGACAGAGGGCTTTATAGTTGCGCCCGAGACTGCTCACGCCGTTAAGGTGGTGATGGACGAGGCACTGAAGTGTAAGGAGTCAGGAGAGGCCAAGACCATTGTTTTCAACAACAGTGGACACGGCCACTTCGACTTAGCGGCCTATGAGGCCTATTTTGCTGGTAAACTCAAAGACTACACCTACCCTGAGGAGAAGATAAAGGAAGCCCTCAAGGATCTGCCTAAGGTGTAGTCAAGGAAAGCTGCAAAACACCTATAGGTGGGCCCGTAGCTCAACTGGCCAGAGCACCGGACTCCAAATCCGGAGGGTGCGGGTTCGACTCCTGCCGGGCCTGCCAGGGTATGCCTCACTGCCCCGGGGACATATGTTTTTGCAGACTCCCATTTCATAATTCCTATCCCGTTTGTTCTTTTCCTACACAACACTAAGCGACCTTTTTCCCGAAAGGGAGGCAGGTTAATCTGAGTTCGCTGCCAACACCAAGACAACAGTGTAGGATCGCTTTTTCCGAATGATTTTTGTTGACAGATAGGGTTTTGAGCTGTATATTTATGAAAAGTACTACTAGTACACTCAGGTAGGATGCTCTCGTAAGAGCTGGTATCTCCCCTCCCCTGGGGGAGGCGAGAAAGGGGAGTGGAAAGAAAGACTCCTTGAAACCTCAAGACTTTCACCCTCGCCCCGACCCTGTCCCTCCAAGGGAGAAGGAGAATTTTGGACTTTTTGCGAGGGGATCAATCAGGAGATTACAGACTGAGATATTTAGCTAGAAATTCGTGATAAACTTCCGAGGACCTGATGGATATCGCTCAGTGGCGTGACCGAATCGACCTACTGGACGAGCTTTTGCTTGAACTGCTCAACCGTCGAGCCCAGTGTGTCTTAGAACTGGGGAAAATCAAAAAAGAGAAAGGACAACTCGTCTATTCTCCTGCCAGGGAGACAACAATATTGGATAGGATTCAGAACCTTAACAAAGGCCCGTTGAGCAGGGAATCTATAAGAGCTGTATTTGAGAGAATCATTGCCGAATGTAGAGACTTGCAGGAGAGACAGGTATGATTGTGATCCTCAGGGTGGATGTAACAGAGCGAGACATTGACCAGGTGGTCAAGGTCTTAAAGGATTCTGGCTATCGAGATGCCCATATCTCAAGGGGGTTGGAAAGGGTGGTGGTGGGAGCCATTGGCAGGCCCCAGCAGGACAAAGCCCTTATTTCTGAGCGCCTTAAGACTATGTCATTCGTTGAGGACACGATCTCCATCTCTAAACCTTACAAACTGGTGAGCAAGGAGTTTCATCCTGAGAAGACAGTTATCAAGGTGGGAGACGTAGAGATCGGTGGAGAGCAGATAGTGGTAATGGCTGGGCCTTGTTCGGTGGAATCAAGAGAGCAGTTGCTTTCGACTGCTCGTTTTGTTAAGTCGGCAGGAGCTCATATCTTAAGGGGGGGTGCTTTTAAGCCCAGTACCTCGCCTTATAGCTTCCATGGGTTAGGGGAAGAGGGGCTGAAGTTATTGGCTGAGGCTCGGCAGCAGACGGGTCTGCCTGTTATCACCGAGGTGATGGATACTCGAGATGTGGAACTGGTCACCAGGTATGCCGACATACTCCAGATTGGCACCAGAAATATGACCAATTTTTCCCTTCTGCAGGAGGTTGGCCTTGTTGAAAAACCGGTGATGTTGAAGCGTGGGATGTCGTCGACCATAGAGGAGTGGCTTCAGGCAGCCGAATACATTGCTGATAAAGGCAATCCTGCGGTTATTTTGTGTGAGCGTGGGATTAGGACCTTTGAGAACTTTACCCGCAACACCTTTGACGTCAACGCTATCCCGGCAGTAAAGCAGCTCAGTCACCTGCCGGTGATTGGTGACCCCAGCCATGGGACGGGCAGATGGCAACTGGTGGCTCCGGTGGCTCGGGCTGCCATAGCTGCCGGGGCTGACGGTTTGCTAATTGAGGTTCATCCCAATCCCCCTCAGGCACTTAAAGACGGTCCGCAATCGCTCACCTTCAACGATTTCAGAAAGTTGATGGGAGAGCTGAAGGGTATAGCTGCGGCTACAGGACGTAAAGTCTAGCATACACTAAACTTTCGCAAAAAATTTGGAACGTGTATCATTAAGCCACCGGAATACAGTAGAATAGGAAGGTATATGGTTCGCGAGCGGGAATAGACCCCCTGGCTACATTCACCAATCCCTGTGACCAGGTTTTTTGCTGTTGCCTTGATTCATTGGTTTTTCTCTATGCCATGGCCGGACGATTCATCGGCGACTATGGTTAATCCTGGAGGTGGGGGGAGGTTGCGCTTTCCGTCAGCGGCCAACAGAACCGAAGCCGCCCTCTGCTTCCTGCAGGACTCATAGACACAGCGATTGGACCCCATCTCTGCCCTACGCCTACGGAAAGCGCGCTTTTTTGGTTCCTTTTCTGCTAAAGAAAAGGGACAGATAGCTCAGTAATATAAGAAAATTCTGTCGCTTATGTCTCCAATTCTGATATTTTTGTGAAAGTTCAGTTAGATATTGACGTGGCCGAGGGAAAAGAGGAGAGTATCTGACTAATACTCGCTCGAAGTGTAGCAATGACTCCTTCAGGGAGTGTTGCGGCTATGGCAG
>Ga0164318_10007756_pt1 | contig 10402 bp, 8 predicted proteins | sample GuaBasSedimGuay9_FD_113734 | JGI IMG/M metagenome (GOLD analysis project Ga0164318, IMG submission 113734) | Subseafloor sediment microbial communities from Guaymas Basin, Gulf of California, Mexico - Guay9, Core 4571-4, 0-3 cm | ecosystem: Environmental > Aquatic > Marine > Hydrothermal vents >...
CACACCCCACAGGACACGCAGGGCATGCCAATCCCATGTTATGTCTTGTTGCGATAGTTGAGGCAAGAGTTTCTCCACTCAATTTCTCCCATTGGGGATTTACGCCCGTCTGAAAATTCCTTGTTGGAAGAGCCCCGAATTCCTTAACGAGTGCCAACACCGCAGGGGTTCCCAATTGATGAAAATGCTCCGTGTCTTCGGTGTCTATGGTGTCATATGCCTTTCGTACAGCTTTCAAAAATGATGCAGTGTCAGCAACCTTCACACCATTAGTCCCATGGATAGCTATAGCTTTGAGATTCTTTGAGCCCATAACGGCCCCAACACCAGATCTTCCCGCGGCCCTGCCCATATCATTCATTACACATGCGAAAAGGACTAAGTTTTCCCCGGCAGGTCCGATGCATGAGACTTTCGCATTTGGGTCGGTTTCGGCAATCACTGCTTTTTCTGTCTCAATACTCGACTTCCCGGATAGATGACTGGCATCCCTCAACTCAATTTGGTCGTTGTTTATCCATAAGTAAACCGGCGTTGAAGCCTTACCTTCGAAAATTATCATATCATAGCCGGCATATTTCATAGCCATTGCGAAAGCGCCGCCTGCAGTTGATTCAGCAATAGCCTCTGTCAAAGGCCCTTTGCACATAACTATATATCGGCTTGCAGCTGGAGCGCCTGTCCCCGTCAAGGGGCCGGTAGCGAAAATGAGTTTATTGCCTGGACTTAATGCATCAATTGCAGGGTCCATTTCATCATAAAGATATTTGATCCCTAGCCCTCTACCCCCTATGAACTTTTCTGCGCTCGAGCGATCAAGCTCCTCAATGGTAATCTGAGGTTTACTTAAATCTACCCTTAAAACATTTCCTGTCCAGCCACGCCACATAACTAACCCTCCTGATAAGAATCCAAAAGTCGTTCCGCCACACTTTTCCTCTTGGCAGCAATACCCTGCTCAGTTTCCTCAAATTTTAACGCTCCTGCTCGACAAATACGCACACATTCAGGATAGCCGCCACAAAGGTCACATTTCTCAGCATATCCGTCAGAAACAACTATGCATCCAAATGGGCAGGCAAGAGTGCACATCTTGCATCCCACACACTTTTCTCTATTCACTTTGACGACTCTTATGTCAGTATTTGGATCATTTTCTATTGAAATTGCGCCTGCTGGACATGCCTTAAGGCACCAAGGATCCTCGCACTGATAACACACCACAGGCACCGCGGTAGATTTTTCAATAAAAACACTCGCATGAATTCTTGATTTAAGAGGATTAAATTCACCATGGTGTACAAAGGAGCACATCAATTCGCAATATCCGCACCCAGTACATCTGCCAACATCAATGACTAGACTTTTAGGCATCTATTACCCCTTTCTCCCTATTCTTAATATCTTTAAAAATACACCTCTATGAGGACTGATTTGTTTGCGAATCTAAAAGCTTACTGGTCACCCACCGCATATCGGCGGGAAAAAAGCAACCGTATCTCCGTCATCAAGCTCTGTATCAAGGCCACCTAAAAATATGATGCTTCTCCCATTTCTGAGAATCGTAATATCCTTCCTTAGATTCCCGTACTTATCAAGAATCCTTTCACGACGTTCGGGAGAGTGGCACAGAGTTTCCAAAAGTGCTCCAATAGTAGGGGCACTAATCAATTTCACATACTGTTTGTCTGTTTCAAAGATATTCTTGAGGAGTCCGTTAAAGGTAGCCACCACCACTATAGCTCTTCCTGACATATTCCATGATCCTTGATTACCTATTTTCCAGCACTCGCTCAAAGTGAACTTCCGAGTCGATTTCTCAATCTCGGAATTTCCATTCCACACAGATTCCCTAAAATTGTTTCGCCAATATTATTCTTTTGCAGTATCTTTTCCCTTTCTTGGATTTTGAACGACCGGTACAATAGTTTTTTTTATTACGCGGACAGGCAATTTTTTTTGTCCAAGCCGTCCGACTTCCGTCCATCTCTCAAATACGCTTGTCTTCTTCCCCAACATTTCTCTACGTCTTACAGTATCCCATCGATCTTCGCTCAGATTCTTTGCTCCATACTGTAGATTCTCTTGTTTCTCACTGGGCCATCGCTCGCCAGATCTTCTCATTCCAGACCATGCCTCAACCGTACGATCTAGCTTCATTGGTTTTTCACCCATAGCTTGGGCGAATTCGTCAGGCGATTGTTGGGATCGTTCTCTTCCAGAGCCGCCCACATTCCAAACCGGCACAGTTGGTCGATCACGATCTATCTTTCCTTGCCCAGCAAATTTGTCTTGCCATTTTTCTTCCGAAACTCTGTCTTGGAACCTCATCTGTGGAATCTTGTCCTGCCATCTTTCTTGCTTAGTAGCGTCAGAAGAGATGATAGTTGGGCTTCGTGTGGGTAACCCTCCTATTTGTATCTCCTCGGTTGGTGCGAGGCCTAGGTAGGCTTCCCTAATATGAGGATCATTCTGTAATTCCGACGGATCACCTTCAAGGGTAATTGTTCCCGTTTCCATAACGTAGATTTTTCTAACCAACTGAAAGGCCAAATTCGCGTTTTGTTCAATAAGTAAAATTGAAACACCTTCATCCGCGATCCGTTTTATGATGTCTGCGACCTCTTTTGTTAGCAGAGGAGATAAACCGAGAGAAGGTTCATCCAGCAAGAGCATTTTTGGATTAGCCATCAACCCCCGCCCGATTGCAAGCATTTGTTGTTCACCACCGCTTAGCTGAGATGCAAAACGGTTGCGTGCTCTCTTCAGGACAGGAAAATAGGCGAAAATACGTTCCAGATCTCTTCCCAATTTTTCTGTGTCTTTTCGCAAATAGGCCCCAGCTAAAAGATTATCTAAGACAGTCATCTCCAGGAACAATCTTTTGCCCTCTGGCACCTGAACAATACCCAAGGAAACTATTCTCTCAGGTGCCCTTCCATCGATTCTTCTCTTGCCGAACCAAATCTCTCCTGAACTAATTGGGACAAGCCCAGAAATTGCTCTTAAAGTAGTGCTTTTACCCGCTCCATTTGATCCAATCAAACCGGTAATGGTACTCTCCTGGATTTCTAGTGAAATGCCTTTGAGAGCCTGGACACCGCCATAATAAACAACTATGTTCTTTACAGAGAGCAACTTACCTCCTCACCCAAGTATGCTTCTATGACGTCTGGTTGACTGCAGACCATTTGTGGGCTCCCTTCGGCAATTTTATTTCCGAAGTTTATGCATGTTATTTTATCGCAAGTGCTCATAACAGCTCGCATATCATGCTCAACCAGAAAAACTGTTATCCCCTGATTTCGAAGACTTTTTATTCTTTCCATCGTTTCGTCGGTTTCTACTGGATTCATCCCGCCAACGGGTTCATCCAATAATATTATCTTTGGATTTGTAGCCAGTGCATTAGCAATTCGCAAAGCTACCTGATATCCATGTGGCAGTTCGCCTGCAATTTCATCTTTTCGGTCTGCTATCCCCATCCTTTCAAGCAAAACCAAAGACATACCTTGCACTTCCTCTTCTTCCTGCCGACTTTCAGTCGATTTCAAGAATTGTTGCCAGAGGGTAGTCCGAATGTGAAGATGGTGGGCCATAATTACATTTTCCAACACTGTCATATCACGGAAAAGGGTGGTCAGTTGGAACGTTCTTGCCAAGCCCAATTTTGCGATTGCGTGTGGCAGCAATCCTGTTATGTCTTTCCCTTGCCAGAGGACTCTCCCTCTCGATGGTTTAAGAAAGCCTGTGATCATATTAAATATAGTTGTCTTTCCGGACCCATTCGGGCCGATCAGGCCTCTGATCTCACCTTCGTCAATGCTGATGTCGATTTCGTTCACAGCAACATTCTGGCCGAAGTTTTTGCCCAAACCTGCTAGTTCAAGTATGCTCATCTCAGTTATCTATATTCCAGCGTCTGCCTGTAACATGCATATTCCACAGACGCTTCGTTTATGGTATCAAATTCAAAGAAAACTACCTATTTTCGTAGGTAATCCGTATCTTCCAGAACCTTCCCTTTGGGATTCCCATGCGTGACGGCAGGCTTTCCAATCCCCCTGGTAAAAAAATTAAAGTCATTATGATGATAATCCCATACACCATCGGTACCCAATCAGCAAGTGGGCGAAGCAATTCCCCAATGATGCTCAACACGACAACCCCAACAATTGGACCGTAAAACGTAGAGGTTCCACCAAATACTACCCAAACCAAAAGATACAATGTTGTTGAAAAACCGAACTGTGCCGGTTCAATTGCCCATAACCGGTGTGCAAGAAGAACCCCGGCTATGCCTGCGAAAAACGATCCTATTGCCAGAGCCAACATTTTATAGCGTGCAGTATTGATGCCCATACTTTTGGCAAGATTTTCCTCTGATTGGATAGCTTTGAAAGTGCTTCCTATCCGGCAACCATCAAGACGATACATTATCATCAGGCAAAAAACAGTCACCAAGAGAGTCAAAAAATAGTAAGGTATGGCCTCTGAAAAATCCAACCATTGCACGCCTGGAATAAGTTTGGGAGGAGGAACGACCAAGCCCTGATGACCGCCAAAAGGGACCTTAAACCTAATCCAGCAGAGTCGAAGTGCTTCACCGGCAGCAAATGAAGCCACAAAAAAAGCAAAGCCCTCTGTTCTCCGCAGTGGATAGCTTATCCCAAAGCCAATCAAACCAGCAACCAGCCCGGCTAAAGGCATTGAGAACCAAAATGGAATCCCAAGATTCCCAGACATTAGAGCAGTGGCATAGGATCCCGCGCCCATCATAGGCACATGTGCCAGAGACCACCCGCCTGTAGTCGTTATGACTCGGAAGCTCACAGCAAGTATAACATTCACCATAAGCATTGTTAAAAAATCAACTTTATAGCCACTCACTACAAAGGGAAGTGGAATCATCACCGCCGTCAGAATAATAAAGCCTACCAATTTATTAGTACTATTTCTCGCCATGTCCGACTAACCCTTCAGGCCTGACTGCTAAAAGAACGAGCATAACTAATGTGTTTACTAAATTCGCTATGGTTGAATCGAAAAAGGTAGTAATGATAGTGGTCAAAAAACCAAAAATAATTGATGCATATAAGGTCCCTTTAATATTCCCAGCTCCGCCCACAATGATGACCACGAAAGCTGTCCAAATCACTGCATGTCCCATATAGGGATGAACAGACATAATGGGAGCCATTAATCCACCAGCCGCACCAGCCATAGCAGAACCAAGAAACATGGCCAGAGCAGCGCTTTTATGCGGACTCATGCCATATAACGAAGCGGCTTCGGGATCTTCTGCTGATGCACGTAGAGCTCTCCCAATCTTAAATTTAGCCAAAAAATACCAAAGCGAGCCTAACAGAATAACAGTCGCCGGAAATAGTATGAACCTCTGCCAAGTAGTTGCGCCCATAAAGTGGAGTATCTGAGGAAAAGCGGCAGGGACAGGTTTCATTTTGCCGACTCCCCAGATCTCCACGACAGCAACTTGCAGAATAAATACTAAACCTACTGACATGATAAATCCGTTTAGAACATTGCCATGGGCCCTCCTAAAGACTAATTTTTCGGAGAGTAGTCCCAACAAGCCGACCGCCACAATGGCTACGCCAACGGCTACAAAAAAAGGCCAATGTAACAACGCAAAAAGGACCCATACCGTATAAGCACCGATCATATAAAATTCACCGTGGGCAAAATTTACAATATGCATTACCCCAAAAACTAGACTTAAGCCAACGGCAATGAGGGCATAGAAAGAACTTGTCATCAGACCATTTAGAATCATTTGCCCGATAAATTGCATTACAATCTTCTTTCTTCTTTATTTCTGGCCGTTATATCTTGATTTATCATTATAGCTCCAGCCAGCCCAAGCAAATATTTTACTTTATCATTTTCCACTTCTTGAGAGTCTCAAAAAGGATCTTCCTATTTTCGCTCTTGCCCCACCAACGTATGAAATTTTTGTGTGCGACAACTTTTGGTTTTGCATTCTCAACTTCAGTTATGGGCCACTCGGGCACAAGCAAATTATCAATACCGAAGACATCTTTTCCCCACCACACCCCGGGGCCGAAAGAATGGGGAACGGTTTTAGATGCTTTCAGGGCCTTATAAACTTTCACCGAATCAACACTACCTGCTTTTTCGACACCGTATCTCCACACGTCTAGTCCACCTTGAAATTCCCAGACAATTTCGGACCAACTGTGGCCGGGATATCTGGCTCGCCAAGCATTCCAAAATTCGTGGTGTTCTTCACTCAACACGGGATCGTCAAAATCTGGGAAATTAGAAACCGCGCCATCCATCCATTTTTCTGGCACTTTAGCTGTTATCGCATGGAAGTCCCAACAGGCTGAAGTAATGCAACCTGTTGTAGCTTTCCAGCCCTGAGTATGTGCCTGCTCAAAAATAAGCGCTTGAAATTCAGGGTAAGTTGCTCCAGTGCTTATGATGTCGGGCTTCGTCGCCAGAGCAGCCGTAACTATTGGAGCAAAATCAGTAGTCTCCAAGGAAAAGGGTTTAGAATATACTACATCTATCCCTGCGGCTTTAAATCCCGCTTCCGACCAAGCTATGGCAGCCAAACCGATTGCATCATCCTGACAGATAATGGCCGCCCTTTTTGCCTTTGGATGTGCCTCTGCTATATATTCAGCGTCAAGCAAATGATAAATAGGAAAGTTATCTGTTACGTCCATTAAATAGGGCCTGTCTTTTGAAATATCAGACGCGATAAGGACAAAAGTCAAGATTTTGTGTTTGGTCAAAAAGGGCTGAGCAATATCACTAGTTGGCCCACCTAACATCAGCATAGCCACAACCTTATCTTCAAGGACCAATTTTCTAGCCCCAAGCAAAGCCTTACTTCCAATACCTTGGTTATCGTATTTTACAATCTCGACTTTATACCTTTTGTTCCCGGCCTTAACACCCCCACTACCATTAACTTTATCAAGCCAAATAGAAACACCCTCCAATCCGGGGAGGCCCCAAGCGGCTGAGGGTCCTGAAAGCGGAGCATTGTAGCCAATTTTCACGGTCTCTGCAGCTAATACCCTCTGAGTGCTATTTGTCCAGATACCAGCAACAACTGCCAAAACCAATAAAACAAAAAATACTTTTTTCATGGCAATCCCTCCTTGAAACTTGAAATAAGTTAGCGCTACGATCAAAATTCCTGATTCTTGCTCCCTCAAACATCCTCTTTTTTATAAAATGTTGCTCTCAGCATCGTCTTTTACCCAAGCTATTAGAAAAATTAAACATTACAAATCACCTCCGTTTCTCACAAGGTAATAATAGTGCACGCAAATGGTCCCCATCTGCGTGCTTCGAGCTACATGATGTGTAATACTGCACTTCTTGCCGATAAAGCTTTCCAGATTGGTTTCTTTCTGCGTGGAACAAACCGTGACTTAGCAATCTCAAAGTGCAATGTTTAGCTTGGTTGATTCAAAGACTTTGTTTTTATTTGGGGAAATGAAATGCATAGTGAGGCAAGAATCAAGCCATTACATTAAATATTCCAAAAACCAGCACCCCAAAACAGAGTATGTAGATTTATCTAGATGATATCATTACTAAATAAAAAGAATGAGCATCCAGTGAAAAAAAGCAAGAGAAGACAAATTGATATTCAGACAAAATAGATATTTATTCAGTTATGAATAAATATCACAGAATCCACACACTACGAGCTAGCTTAAGATTGGTATGCGCTAACGCATATTATACATTAACGCATATTTAATGGGACAATACAACCCGTTTCAAAAGGCTCAACTTTGCCCGAAGGAGAACTTTCAGATTTTCCCATGCCTTCAAAGATTATGTTTTCGGATTTTCCTAGCTACTGTTGGCTGGCTTATTCCAAGAAGATTGGCAAGCTCCACCTGGGTTTTGCATATTTTTCTGGCATTTTCAATCAACTGCCTTTCTACCTTTTCCATTGCTTCTTTCAAGGAAAATTGAAATAGGAAATTTTTATCAATTTTCTGAGGAGACATGACAACACTTTCTACAAGCTGTCCGGGGATATCCTCCCTACAAATGGCTGATTCATGTGCCATAACAACTAGTCGTTCAATGAGGTTTGAAAGCTCCCGTATATTTCCAGGAAACGAATATTGACAGAGTAAATCAGTAACTTCTGTATCTAGAGTCAGAGCCTTCCCATATCGTGCATTATATCGCCCTAGAAAATAGGACAAGAGAAGGGGGACATCTTCCTTTCTGTTCCTCAGGGGAGGAATTTCGATGGGAACGATATTGACCCTGAAAAAAAGATCCTCCCGAAATTTTTTCTTTTCCACAAGCCCTTGAATGTTACGGTTCGATGCCACAATAATTCTAACATCGATTTTCCTTGTCAATGTGTCTCCAACTCTCTTGATCTTTTCACTATCAAGAAAATGTAGTAATTTTACCTGCAGGTCCAGGGGCATCTCCGTAATCTCGTCTAAGAAGAGGGTCCCTCCATCGGCCAATTCGAACATGCCCGGTTTTCCATCCTCATTGGCGTCAGTAAAAGCTCCCTTGACATATCCGAACAACTCACTTTCAAGGAGTGTTTCCGGAATAGCTCCACAGTTAACATGAATGAAAGGCCCTTTTCTCCTTTCAGAATATTCATGTATCAAGCGAGCAATCCGGCTCTTGCCCACCCCTGATTCACCTTGGAGAAAAACGGTCACGCCCACCTCTGAAACTTTTTGTATCATTTCATAAACTTTCTTCATCTCCTTGCTACAAAACACAAAATTCTCCGTGTCTTCATTTTCTTTATGCAGAACCTCTTGAAGTTTTTGTCGGTATTTTCTCGAGATTTCCCGGCTCTCTTCAAGCTCTTCCTTGAGTTCGATCAATTCGGTAATGTCACGATCGTTCGTAACAATATACGTTAACTTGCTATCTACAATAATGGGATTGCCTGTTACCAACAGTTCTTTCCCATTATTCAGATTTTGCAATATTGAAACTCTCTTTTTCTTTTTCATTACTTCGAGCGTCACAGATCTGTCAAATAGCCCTTGTTCCATCAAATCTTTTACATTCTTCCCGACGACCTGTTCCGCAGAAATGCTGTTTATCTTTTCTGAGGCCTTATTTATCTTTAAGACCTCTCCCTCAGCATTACATATCCAAAGTCCATCGAACGATGACTCTATGATGGCATTCAGGATTTCTGCATGATGCTCGATATGCATACTCTGTTTCATGGAAGCTCCCTTTCTGCCCTGACATATCGATTCAAAATCCGTTCATCCGACCCGATCGCTGAATAGAAGCGAATAATGAAAATCACATGACCACAACTTAGCCCATTGAAAAACCTTACATCATTTGTGTGAGAAATCAACAGATCATTTGATGCGGCAATATGAGGCACCAGAAACACTCCGGCGCGGTATTTCTGACGGCAAATTTGCAGCGGTAGAAAATCTGAGGAAAAAGAAGGGCGAACAACCCGGCGGCAAGCTTACTTTAAACCAACTTCAGCGCTTTGCCGCCCGGGTTATGTGAGCGCAATGTGAGTACTCTAATGGGACTTAACCATGGTCCATGCCTGGTCAACAATGCGGGTATTCTTGCCCAAATCCATGCAAAATTGCAAGGTTTTCATGATCTCAGGAGTCGGCCACACACCGGGATTGGCCAGGTCTTTCTTGTTCAGAAAGGGTATGGCCGCCTCGTTCGGCGTAGCAAAATGGTTGTAATTGGAAAGCCAGGCGCCGATCTTAGGCTCCAGGATCCAGTTGATCCACTTGTGCGCCGCATCAGGATGGGGGGCCTTGGCCGGGATACACATGCTGTCCAGCCAGATCTCGCTGCCTTCCTTCGGTACCACAAACCCCAGGTGTTTGGGATCTTCGGCCATGGCCTGGATTGCGTCGCCGTTGTAGACGATGGCTGCGGCAGCGGCATTTGCAACCACGTCGTTCTTTCCGCCGACTCCTCCCTTGAACCCAAGGCACGAAGTCCTTTTCTTTGTCCGAATGAGCAGATCAGATGCTTCTTTCAGTTCTTTCGGGTTGATACTGTTAAAATCATAGCCCAGGTACCGGAGGGTAATGCCCATCATCTCCCGCACCGAATCGAGAAGGCAAAAAGGACCGGGATCCTTTTTCGGATCGAAGAGGATGGACCAGGATTTTGCGTCTGCATCCTTGATCCTGTCCTTCCGGTACATGAGCCCCACCGTTCCCCACTGCCAACCCACCGAGTACTTGTTTGCCGGATCAAAGCTCGGGCCCCTGAACTTTGCGCCCAGGTTCTTGAGGTTGGGGAGCTTGGAATGGTCCAGGGGTTTGAGCAGCCCCAATTTGATCATGCTGGGCATAATATAATCGGAAGGCACAACGATATCATAGAGACTCACCCCGCCCGA
>Ga0164318_10007757_pt1 | contig 10402 bp, 8 predicted proteins | sample GuaBasSedimGuay9_FD_113734 | JGI IMG/M metagenome (GOLD analysis project Ga0164318, IMG submission 113734) | Subseafloor sediment microbial communities from Guaymas Basin, Gulf of California, Mexico - Guay9, Core 4571-4, 0-3 cm | ecosystem: Environmental > Aquatic > Marine > Hydrothermal vents >...
CAACTTTAATTGGCAGGGATTATTCTTTTCAATATAATTACCTGAAAAAAGGAATTGATTTATTTAAGAGTTGGGGAATATATCCAAAAAGTTTTGTTCCGGCTGCGGGACAGGCAGATGACACAACAATTCAGGTTGTAAAGGACTTAGATTTTCACACAATTTATGATGGGATTTATATAAATTTAACTTCAAATATTAATCCTTTGGTTTTAGTAAATCAATTGCATTTATGTGAATCTAATGGAATGGGGCCTGATTGCAGGTTTAAATCTTATAAATTAATTGAACCGGAAATTGAACAAAAAATACAGCAACAGGGTGCGGCATTAGTGATGTACCATATGCAGGATTTTGAAAGCAAAAACCATGGCAGGGATATTAATAAAATAAATGATTTAATTGTTCTTGTAAATAAACTAAAACAGAATGGTTACACTTTAATGACTATTGAACAATATTATCAATACAGATTTAAAGACCAGCATATTTGCGGCAACAAGATAATTGAAATAACTGAAGAATGCGATGATGGTAATTTAATTAATGGGGATGGGTGCGATAATAATTGTGAAACAGAACCTTTGCAGGTTTATCTTGTTCCTTACGTAGGTGATATTGATGGAGATATTAATCCGGATTGGTACTTTTTTTATGAGCAGATCGGGAGATGGCATAATAACAACTCAATTCCCGCAGGATTTAGTTTTTATCCAATGACAATGAATGACAATCAATTTAACAGGATTGTTGCAGAATTGTATTCAAGCGATTATATTGAACTTATAATTAAAGGAGAAGCGGAAGTCAATGGAACTCCAATCGATATTATGAATTATTCTGAAATGCGTAATGTAATTCATGAATGGCGGGGCAATTTTGTTAAAAAAATGAAAGAAATGGGTTATTCCAAGGTAAAAGCGCCGACAAGTTACAACCAGCGACTTGCAGAGTTTACAGAAACAATAAGAAATGCAACTCATGATGAGGGATTTAAAATCTATTTTGACCAGTATATAAGCGGGCATGGGTATATTGAGCCTTTGCCCGACTATGATATCTTGCAATATTCAGTCAGCTTCACGGAAAGCGGAAAAGCAGGACCAGATGAAAACTTCAGCGCGCCGGAAAAAATAATTCAGGAAATTCTTAGTTTCACCAATAACCATATGGTATCTATAAATAATATAAAAGTAGTTCCTTTATTGTGCCATCAGCAAGACTTTAAAATAAATGAAACTTCTTCTGTGGTTGATAAAGAAAAATGGGATATTTATACAAAAGTATTGCTTGCTGTAAAGAATGACCCAAGAATTAAATTAATAAGACCTACGGATATTTATAATGCAAGACATTCAGGAATATTTTGCGGGGATAATATAATTAATGGAGAAGAAGAATGCGATGATGGCAATTTAATTAGCGGAGATGGCTGCAATAGTAAATGCAGGATTGAAGAACTGCCAATATGTCAGTATGCCCTGTTTGCAAAGGCAACAGATGAGTTGCCAGGATATGAATCTAATTATTCAACAGGAATTCCTGATTCAAAAGGAATCTGCAAAACAGAACCCACTCAGCATAAATCCTGGCAAAAAACAAACTGGAATATAACGGCGAATTTAACTCTTACATTTCAAGAACCGATATATCCGGATGATTTGACGGTATTTGGCGACTATGATTTATGCATTAACAGACTCTGGTTATGGAGAAATGATGCGTGGTATCTTGCGCAGAAAGGGGCGATTGATAAGAGTATAGATGCTAATTGCTCTATAAATTATAAATTTAGCATATTGAATTTCAAAACAGATAAGATTAAATTAGAAACCTGCAGCTGGTCATGGTCTGCAATAGATGCAGTAAAACTATGCGGTTCAAAAAAATCATTTCCAAAGATAAATATAATAAATCCTTTGCAGGATCAGATAATTGATAATTCTTCCAGTGGAATAACACTTAAAATTTCCACAGATGTTAAATCAGAATGTGAATACAGTTTTGACAAAGATTTTAATTTTGGGGCGGGCATTAAATTATCAACAACCAAGGGATTAACGCACACATTTTATTTAAATAAACTTTCTTCAACTGAGCAAATAGAAATTTATTATAAATGCAAGGGAGTTGATAATGGAAAAGTAAATCCTTATGGAAAAATGCACAGATTTCAATTCAAAGAATTAGATAAGCCCTTTATTGAGGTGTGCAATTGGCATAATTGTTTTGAGGGGGCGGTATCAATATCTGATGATGATGGTTATCATAATGCATTAGGAAAAGTTAAAGCAGTATGCAGCAAAGAACTGGAAAAGAGAAACTTGAAAGGAACTTATTTCCTTGCTTTTACAGAGACCTATAATTCTTCTGACTGGAATATCTGGAAAAAAGTTTATGAATATGGGCATGAAATCGGAGGTCATACAATATACCACAATTGCAGTTATTCCCAGAACGAAGATTATTTCAGGAAAGATAAACAGGAAAATGTTGAGGATATATTAAGCAATGTTGGGTTGCCAAAAAAAGAACTGGTTTCATTTGCATGGCCCTGTGGGGTTACTTCTCAGCAATACCAGAAATGGCTTTCTGATTATTATTTATTTGCAAGAGGTTACCACATAAATTTAATAGAATCAAAAAACCCTGAAAATTTTTTGAATTATAGAAGCATCAATTCTGTCGGGTATGGGGAAATGCCACTAGACATATATCTGTTGGCTGATGTTGCGGAAAATCATCAGGATTGGATAAATTATGTTTACCATGATTCATGCGATAACCCTGAATTATTTGATTATCTCTTAATCAAAAATTTATGGGTTGAAACAATCGGAACAATATCCAAATATATAACCGAAAGAAATTCAGTTAATATGCAGAATGTTGCAGTTACCCCAACAGGAGTGAAATTTGATTTAACCAGTGATTTGAATACAACAAGGTTTGATAAGGAATTGACCTTAAATATATATACTGGAAACGGAACTGTTGACAGTATCAAGGTAAATGGAATAAATACCAAAATTACTCAGTTCACACGAGGCGGTCAGTTATATATCAAATTTAATGTGCCTTCCTCAAAAATCAATGAAATCGAAGTTGTCGGTCTGAAAGTTGAAATACCTTATTGCGGGGATGGCAAAGTAAACCAAAAAAACGAAGAATGCGATGACGGAAATTTAATTAGCGGAGAGGGTTGCAATAGTAATTGTAAATTAGAATCTTTAAAACAAACAGAAGATTCAGAACAAATCTATGTGCTTTTATATATTGGAAATATTGATGGCACAGCTTCTCCAGAATGGTATCCTTTTTATGACAAACTCACAAGTTATTTTGAAAATAATAAACTCCCCATATTATTTAGTTTCTTTCCTGAAGGTATCCGTGTAGATGGTGAATTTGCGAATATCTTTAAAAGAATGTATTTAGCTGAAAATATAGAATTAAGTCAAAAGGGATTTACAATGAACGAAACGGAAAAACACCTTGATAAATTATCTTTAGAAGAACAGAGACATACAATTAAATATGGGAGATTTTATTTTATCGAAGGAATGAAAAAGATTTTGGGAACAGAAAATATAAAGATACCTGTTACTTACATTGCACCTTATGGAAGATTTACAAATACAACGAGACAGGTTCTTGAAGAACTTGGTTTCAGGACTAATTTTGGTTTGTATTATCCAGATGATTTAAAACCCGTTGAAAGTACGAAAACACTCGACAGTTTTCAGTATGGTGTTAGTTTTACAGTCAGCGGTTCTGCTGGAAGGGAAACCATATTTAAAGAATCCGACCAGATAATTGAAGAGATATTTTCTCTTGACCGATTGGATGTTGAGATGGTTGAGATTAATGGCAGAAAAGTTATCCCTTTATACGCGCATCAGGTGGATTTTGAAGATAAAATTACACATGGAAAAATTGATGAAGTTAAATGGAATGTCTATAAAAAAACTATTTCGAAATTACTTGCAAATTCAAGTGTGGTTTTTGTAACTCCAAATCAGGTATGGAATTTAAGACATCCTGTTTGTGTCCCAACAGGAATATCAGAAAGTTTTTGCAATGGGATTGACGATGATTGCGATGGAATTATAGATGAAGAATGCAAAGGTGAAATTTATGAAGGATTAATATATATACCAAATGACAATTTAAGAGCAACATCCAAATTGGTTTGGAATATATTGGAATCTTCGGTTGATGATTTTTATACCTGGGAATATGGGGTGCTCACAGGCATATTGCTTACGATAATTTTGATTAGCACAATAAATAAACAGAGCAAAAAGAAAACTGAATATACCGAAGAATTGATATAATTAAATTCAATCAAACTGTGTTATGAATAAACTATTTTCCGCAAGTTTCACACTTGCAGGAACAATTATCGGCGCAGGGGTTCTTGGTTTACCTTATGTAATAGGACAATCAGGTTTTTTAATTGGTCTGGGCTGGATGGTTATAATAGGTCTTCTTACTCTTTTGGTCTATCTGATGCTCGGGGAAATAACCCTGAGAACAAAGGAACCCCACCAGCTTCCAGGTCTGGCTGAAAAATATATTGGGAAGAAAATGAAGCACCTTATTGCATTTCTTTCCATATCTTGGATGTATGGTTCCCTGATTGCTTATGTGCAGGGAAGCGGGGAATTAATTAATTCTATTTTTGGGATACATCCTTTTATAGCAAAATTAATATTCTTTGTTCCTTTCTCAATAATTGTTTATTTTGGGGTTAGGGGTGTGGAAGAAACCGAATACTTAATGACTCCGGTAATAATTTTCAGCATTCTTCTTTTATCTATTGCCAGTCTTTTTTATTTTGAGCCATCAAATATTTTAAAAATGGAAATGTCAAATTATCTTGCTCCCGTCGGAATAATAATGTTTGCGCTTGCTGGAATGTCCGCAATCCCGCAGATGAAAGAAATTCTGTGGAAAGAAAAAAAGAAATTAAAGAAAAGTATTTTGATTGGATTCTCAATCCCGTTTTTTACTTACATTGTGTTTACCATGATTTGCATAGGCGCTCTTGGGAGTAATATCTCAGAAGTTGCAACAATCAGTTTAGGAGAACAATATGGGACTTTCTTTCTCGTTTTCGGCAATTTATTTGCATTTGTTGCGATGGCAACCTGTTTTGTTTCCTTAGGGAATTCCTTGATTGAGGTTTATAATCAGGATTATGGGATGAGTAAAAATATTTCTTACCTTGGAGCAATGCTCCCCGCATTAATTGCTTTTTTTGGGGTTTCAAGTTTTACTGAAATATTGTCTCTTACAGGATGTTTGTTTATTGCCCCATTAATGGTCTCGATTGTGTATCTATTTATAAAAACTCGGGAAAAAGGTGAGAGAAAACCAGAATATGAGTTAAAAATCCCTGATTGGACTTTGTGGACAATTACTTTGTTCTTTGTGTTTGCCACAGCTTTGGTTGGGTGGCAGTTTTTGCTGTTTTAAATTGCGGAAAAATTAAATTTCAACCCAATCCTTATAGGCATATTTGCAGGTTATTGGCTCTTTTTTATCTTTGATTGGATGTGGACAACCCGCATATCCCATACTAATTTTTAAGTCATTTAATTTATCTTCAGTTAAATCAGATATATTACTTAAATTTAGAATGGCTGAAGCTAAAGTATATCTCCCGTAAACTGTTCTATTATCTCCAATTACATATATCAATTCAGGCCGACCTCCAAAAGGACAAGCACCTTGATAAAGCTCATCTGTTTTCATATCATAGTTAGGTGATAAAACTTTAAATCTATTTTATTACCTCCACTTTGTATTTAATTATGAGGTGGTTGCAGCACCACCAGGCCATTCTTTTAATTTTGAGCCAACACTCAAAATCAGAACCACAAAAACAAGCCCGGTAATTAACAAAATATCATCAGAGGAAATCATTGAACCTGAGGGCAATGGAATTGACTGGTAAACCGTCATAAACACAAGGAACAAGATACCTATTGCAATTAACATTTCCCAGGTTGCAGCGGATTTATTTTGATTATTTTTTTCAAGAAGCAAGTTTTTGAGCAGTACAAACACAAAAAGAACAATAAACAAAATGCAGAGGTAAGGAAGCCAGGAATATAATAAGGCTACATAAGCTTCGGAAATCAGGGAAAACAAAGCCATGGATATGGCAATCAGACCATTTACCTCTTTCTTGTCAAATATCTTTGAAATCGAAAGAACCCCGAAAACAAGGGCAAATGTGAATATTAAGGGAATTATGTAATAAATATATCCAGAGAGCATCCCTGAGGAGAAGAATACCATAAATTAACTATTTTAATATTAACATTTATGCCCCTGTAGTCTAGCTCGGTTAAACCCTTAAAGAAAAAATTAAAGGGAATCATGGATACCGGCCTCTCGAGCCGGTGACCCGGGTTCAAATGAGGCTTTTCTTTTAAAAAGAAAAACCCTCAAGCCAAAATAAAAATAATTCATATATCCTTGAGGCATTGAAACTCCCGGCAGGGGCAATTTATTAATTCTTCTCAATTCATATACCTTCAAAAACCATAAAATTATGAAAACTAAAATAAATTAAAAAGGTAAACCAAACATGGAAGAAATAAGAAGAATCAAAAAGATTATAGTCCCAATACTTAAACGAAATGATATTGTAAAAGCTGAAATATTCGGTTCTTATGCTAGAGGAGAAGCTAAAAAAAGAAGCGACTTAGATATTTTAATTAAGTTTAAAGGCAGAAAAAGCCTTTTGGACCTTGCTGGAGTGGAGATTGAACTGGAAGAAAAAACTGGAAAAAAAGTGGATGTGGTTAAATATTGCACCATCCATCCCCGTTTAAAAAATCAAATACTTCATGAGGAGATTAGAATAATATGAAAAGAGATGTTAAGATTTTCCTGTTGAATATTAAAGATTGTATTGAAAATTCTGGATGAACTGGAAAAGGACAAAAAAGGAATCTAAATAACACAAATACTTTTATAATTAATTATGGCAAACCCATATTTTATTGTCTCAATAGAAACAGTCCCGATTGAAATTGAGAAATACATAAATTTGGACGAAGATTCAAAAAGGGAATTATTAAACCCAATTGACTCAAAAATAATAGCTATTGGGATACGGTGCCAGAATAAAAATAAAATCTTCTGTGGGGAAAATGAAAAAGAGATTCTAGATAAATTTTGGTTTGAATGGAATCTAATTACAAAAGGAAGTTCTTATAATTTAATAATCGGGTTCAACATTTCGAGTTTTGATATACCTTTTATCGCAACAAGAAGTTTTATTAATGGCAATATTATATCGCCGTTTTCTTTGAAACAAATGATTGATTTAAGAGATAAAATAAATGCTTACAGGTATGGAAAAACCAGAGGGAAACTTAAAGAATACGCTTCTTTGTTAAAACTAAAAACCTCAGAAATCGAAGGAAAGGATATTGCAAAATTGTATTCTGACAAAGACCTTGATAAAATAAAATCCCACCTTTCAGATAATCTTAAAGTTATTGAGGGGTTGTATAAAAGAGCAGTCGAAACAAATATAATTAAAATAAACCGATGGTAAACATTATTGATGTTCCTGTTAATAAAGACAATAAAACCTATATGATAAACTCCGCTCTTAGTAAAAATAATTGATGGTAAATTATGTATTTATTCTTTGATACTGAGACAACGGGTCTCCCAAAAGATTACAAAGCCCCAATCTCAGAACTTGATAACTGGCCAAGACTGGTGCAAATTGCCTGGTTGAAATACACGGATTCAGGAGAGAAGTTGCTGGAGAAAAACTATGTAATTAAACCACAGGGGTTTATTATTCCGGAAAGAGCCTCAAAAATTCATGGGATTACAAATGAAATGGCTATGAATGAAGGAGTTGAATTGAAAAGCGTTTTAATTGAATTCTCGGAAATTCTAAATAAATCAAAAACTCTCGTCGCCCATAATATTAGTTTTGATGAAAAAATTATCGGGGCTGAATTCTTAAGAAATGATATTCAAAGCAATCTTTTGGAAATTCAGAAAATCTGCACCATGAAAGCCTCAATGGATTTTTGCAAAATACCCTGCAGATACCGAAGATATAAATGGCCTAATTTATCAGAGCTTCACAGCATATTATTTAATAAACCTCTCCTGAACGGACACGATGCTATGATTGATACAACTGCCTGCGCTAAATGTTTTTTTGAGTTAAAATCCAGAGGGGTTATCGATTGAGATCTTCAATAAAACTCTATTAATAGAAATCATAAAATTATTATGCCTAATAAAAAATCAGTTAATGTAAAAACCAAAAAATCTTCTGAAAATAAAACTTTCAATAAGAAAACAAAAACCATTCAAAAGAAAAAACTCAATAATATTTCTAAAAAGAAAACAAAAATCACTCAAAAGAAAAAACTCAATAATATTTCTAAAAAGAAAACACTAAAACACAATATAATTCATCTTGAATCCGAAGTCAATTCTCTGGGAAGAAAGTTTGAGAAAACCGCGGACAGGAAATGCGAAAGAACAGAGTGCTGGTTTAATAAAAATCTTGGGTGGGCAGGTCCGTTAATCTCAGGAATATTTGGATGGCTATTTTTTGTTTTTGGGGTCTGGGTGTTAAGATTTATGAATTTCTATATAAAGAATAATATCCTCTCAGGAATACATTTATTTTTTCTTGCAAATTTAGGTTTGTTTTTTCTTATATTTCTTTTCTTCTCGTATACCTCATATTTTTCCAGGAACTGCAAAAAAGCTTATCTGCTTTTTTCCCCCATCCTAAATGCATTGGGTTTTATAATAGGTGTCTGGGTTGTTTTGCGTATAATAGGAATCATTGGAATTTATGAGAATATTTCAACAATTTATACTATTGCTTTTTATATGGAAAAAAACCTATTTTGGATCTTCTGGTTTGTTATCTTATTCGGATATTTCATTCTACTGGTTAATATACTTTCAAAAGAATCTATAAAAAACACAAAAAAGAATATTATGGTAAAGAAAACTTCTAAAACAAAAACATCCAAAAAAGAAATTAAAAGAATTTACAGGTCTGGAGAAGAAAGAATTCTTGGCGGAGTGTGCGGGGGTATTGCAGAACATTTAAATGTTGACCCTGTGTTAATCAGACTTCTCTGGGTGCTTGGAAGTCTTGCCTGGGGGGCGGGAATTTTTCTGTATATAATTGCGTGGGTAATAATTCCAAGAAATCCTGAACACGAGTGGGAGGATTAATTTGTCCAACTTAATTTATAACTCATTCAAATGTTTGTAACAATTGATAGGATAAAATTCTTCGTTTATTTGTTCTTTTTTATAATGTATTTTCTCTGCTAAATAATCCAGAGCGGTTTCTCGGTCCATATCCATCAAATCATTTGCAGAACATATAGGTTCATCCTGTTTGTAAAGACAATATAAAAATTCACCTTTTGGGTTAGTAACTAGCTCACCCATTTTATCAGATCCAACGCATTTTCCGAAACATTCATTTTTGGGATGGATTTCTGTATATTTAGAACATTTATAATGGTAAATATTTGAATCAAATTCAAAATCCGACCAATTTTTTACTGCTCTTTTAGAAGGAATTATTCTATATGGTCGGTCATCCCCAATAGAAAGACCCATGAGATAATTATTAGAGAATGCATACCCCACAATCTCTTTTATTTCTTCTTTAGTAATCTTATGAAGTTTATCATGACTTATAGCAATCCTGTCTTTTGAATCTAATTTTTTTAAACTATCCCATATTTCTGTATCTTTTTCGATTAGAGGCAACCCAGAAGAAATAATTATAACTCCATATTTTTTGTTTTTTAGATAATCTATGATTTCTGCAAAATCTTCATGTATCAATGGCTCGCCGCCACTTAAAATAACATCAGTATTTCTTACATTAATCATATTTTTAGCTCTATTTTCAGGTTTAAATGTATTTAAAATGGATTTTATAGTATCGAAGTCCATATCGATTCTTTTGTTTGAATCAGGTGAAACAGAATCCATGTAGCAATGTTTGCAAGTATCAGGACATGCATTGGTTATATGAAAATGAATTAGGGAATCTCTCGCTCTTTCATATTCACGAATAAAATCATCTTCGCATGTTGCCATAATAATTACTATTATTTAAAAGTAAATATAAAGAGATATTTTGAATCAGAAGGCTCCATAGAAATCCTATGATTTAGCCGAAGGCTAAATCATTTATGGTAAGAAAAATCTCTAGATTTAGGAAATCTATACGGAAAATATTGCATATTCTCTCAGGAAATGTGAATCTCTATTCCTCAAAGTTCTCAAAGAAAACCTATAATCAACATCAATTAATCGTTCTTAACTGCCTTAAAACACAGTTAGATTTAGGTTATGAAAAATTTAC
>Ga0164318_10007758_pt1 | contig 10401 bp, 10 predicted proteins | sample GuaBasSedimGuay9_FD_113734 | JGI IMG/M metagenome (GOLD analysis project Ga0164318, IMG submission 113734) | Subseafloor sediment microbial communities from Guaymas Basin, Gulf of California, Mexico - Guay9, Core 4571-4, 0-3 cm | ecosystem: Environmental > Aquatic > Marine > Hydrothermal vents...
GGATTGCTATTGGTTAACTGTGTAACTCCACGTCATATCGAAGAACTAAAGACAGAGTTAAATGAACTTAAACAGCAAAACCAAAATACACAAGATATGGTCACCCGTATGGACACAATTATTGCTACCAGTGCGGAAGCAAATAATAAAATGCGTAATGATATCCAGTTTTCAGTAAAAGAAATTCAGGAACAAATTTCTGCCTTATTAGAAAATTATAATGACCTACTTACACAATTAAATAAATTAAACAGCAAAGAAAATGTAAAAACTATCATCCATAGTTCTCCCGGTTCTCAACAACAAAACAGTGCAACAATCTATCAGGATAATCAATCTAACGCTTCGGAATTTGATTGTGACAAAGCTTATGATGATGCTTTTCTTCTTGTTCACGGTAGCGAATATGATAATGCCATTACTGAGTTCAAAATATTTCTTGAAAAATGTCCTGAACATTCTTCAATTGACGATGCCTACTATTGGGTAGGCGAAAGTTATTATTTTCTGGGTAAATACCATAAATCCGTAGAATATATGAATAAACTTTATACTGAATTTAGAAACTCCCCCAAAATTGAACAAGCAATCTATAAATTAGCTCGCTCAAATCAGGAACTTGGCAAGACAAAAGAATCGAAAGAATTTTATCAATTACTGGTAAAAGACTATCCAGGAACATTAGAGGCACAGCAAGCAAAAGAGAGACTTAAAGACTTAAAATAAATGCTTCTCGATAAAATAAATGTTAAAATTTACCCCCTCTTTGAAAAACTTCTCAAAGGAGGGGGTTTTTATCAAGTCGAAGAAAGCACTCTTCAGATAACAACTTCCCATATCAACAGTAAAAACCAATTCTTTTCATCTTTAGAATGTGATAATTTTAGAATTGACACTGATCAAAATGGAAAAATCTTATTTATAGAATTATATTCTCCTAAAAAAAGTTGGCTGGTTACTGAAAATATCAAATTCCCGCATAATGCTAATAAAGCAGACATAAGAATATTAGATTTTCGCAAATCTATTGCAATTCCAAAATTATTAACAAATCATAACAATACCATTCTTAAAATAGAATGGTTTAAAGAACATAGCGTCGCTCATTATTTTATAGCTACTGACATTGTATTAGAAGTTAATAACAATTCCCAACTTACATCGATTTGGATAAATAATATTACCAATGACATAGCTGGAAAATCATTAGCAAAATCGAAATAAAACTAATATCCCCACAAATATAAAATTTTTACACCTATTCAACTCGTACGCTAAACAAAAAGCTCGAAAAAACGTTAAATAATAGTGTTTCAATAGATAATAAAAAATCAAGAACTTATTGATTTTGCTTTAATTCACTTGACATAAGCTTGATTTATATAGTAAATTATTAGCTGATTTTAAAGATAATAGTCGGAAATCTCGGGAGATTATGGATTTATGAACAACACTGTTTTTTCAAGGAAATTGTTAATTTTATCGGTTTTTGTAATGAGTCTTCTTACATTAATCATTATCACTGGGTGTGATGATGACGATGATGCTGTAATAACTGGACCTTCAACCGGTGAAGAAGTCACTTGGACTATGGAACGCGGAGATATTGGTAACAATATACTTTATTCTGTCTTTTTTATTAATGCTACCACTGGTTGGGCGGTTGGCGATAACGGCACTATTATTAAATATCAGGACGTCATATGTATTGACACTGTTAATAATATTATAGATTCAAACTTTACAGATTGTCGCTGGAAAAAACTTACCAGTGGCATTACTAACAGTTTGTTTGATGCTTATTTTCTTGATGCAAGCACAGGTTGGGCTGTAGGGCAAAATGGATATATACTAAACACTACTGATGGTGGTGACAGCTGGTCGCTTGACACAACTTATAAAGTCTGTTATTTCGGCCCTAAAACAATTGAAGAAGATATCCATGCTGTATTCTTTAATAGCACAACTAATGGCTGGGTAGTAGGTAAAGACGGTGCTATCTACCGTTATGCTGTTGACAGTGCATGTATTGATACTCAATATAATATCGATACAATAATTGACACATCATTATATGATACATTATTCAATTACATAAATAGCGACACAATTTTTGATACTACTTATTATATTTATGATACAACTTTTGTCTATATAGATTCTATCATAAACTCTATTGACGATGTGACATTTGATACGGTTTGGATAATGATTGATTCAACGCTTAATGAAGAAATAACTGAAACAATTATAGTTGATACTATTGAAGTTGGTATTTTTGATACCCTTGAGTTTATTGTAGATACTATCTATGATTCAATCTCTAACTATCCTGATGAAGTTATGATTGATACCATACATGACACTTCAACAATAATAACCCAAATAGACACATTGACAGGAGACACAATTTCAATTGATACTTTCCTCTCGTTAGTTATTGACACTATAAACAATGATACGATTATTTTCCCTATTCCTGATACAACTTTCAATGTAACTGGCTCTAATATTATTCAAAGCCAATCAGGCTGGTTTTCAGTCTTTACATCAATAGCAGCTAATTTATGGGATGTTTTCTTTGTTGATGCCAATACTGGCTGGGTTACAGGTAATTTGGGTACCATTGCAAAAACCGTTGATGGTGGTTCAACATGGGTAATCCAAGATCCTGGTCTAACCTCACCATTGAAGTCTATTAGTTTTGTTGATAGTCAAACAGGTTGGATTGTAGGGGACAATGGAATTATCCTTCACACGTACGACGGAGGCATAACCTGGGACAAACAATTCCAAAACAGTGCTGATATCAACCACTTTATTGATGTTACCTTTACTGATGAGCTTAACGGCTGGACAGTTAATACAAAAGGTGATGTGTACAGAACAGCTGATGGCGGCAATAGTTGGTATGTTGACCGTCAGGGATTTGAACTTGGCTGGAATTCTATCTTTTTCCTTGATGATACTACCGGATGGGTTGTCGGCTTTGATGGAAATATTATGCATGCTGAATAAATATAAAAATATCTGAATATATTTTAAAAACCCGCTGTTGTTTCAGCGGGTTTTTTTATTACTTTCTACTAATTACAAAATATATGTTTGACATCTTCATTAGGAAGAACATTATTTCCAAATATGAAACGCACAAAACAAAAAATAATTGATGAATTAGAAAAACTAAAAGATAAAATCAATTATCATAATTATCGCTACTATGTATTGGATTTACCGGAAATTTCTGACATTGATTATGATAAAATGTTTGATCGGCTTCTGAAAATTGAAAGCGAATTCCCTGAACTAATTACAAAAGACTCTCCCAGCCAACGAATCGGTGCAAAACCGTCAAATAAATTTGAATCTGTCAACCACCGTATTCAAATGCTCTCACTCAACAAAGTCACCACTATTGAAGAATTTAAAAATTTTGACAGAAAGATAAAAGAAAATCTTGAAACTGATAATGATATAGAATATATGATTGAGCCTAAACTTGACGGTTTGGCTGTTGAACTTGTATATGAAAAAGGAATATTTACAATTGGCTCTACCCGCGGCGATGGAACTATCGGTGAAAATATTACTACTAATTTAAAAACTATTCACGATATCCCTTTAACTTTATCTGAAAAAAGCTCAATGAAATATCCGTTATTAGAAGTTCGGGGTGAAGTATTTATGAGCAAATCAGCATTTGAAAATCTTAACAAACAACTCAAAAATGAAAATTCTCCCACATTAGCCAATCCCAGAAATGCCGCCGCCGGTTCACTTAGACAATTAGATTCAAAAGTCAGTGCCTCAAGAAAATTAAAATTCAACGCTTACGGTATCTCTGAAATGAACCTTCCTGATTTGGATAGTCAGGAATCAACAATAGAATTTTTGAAAAGTGAAAAAATCAGTACAAATAATTTTACCCAAACTGTGTCCGGTCAAAAAGCAGTAATAGAAAAATTTGAGGAATTAACTAATCTTCGACCTAACCTTGATTATGAAATCGATGGCATGGTTATCAAAGTAAATAAATTTAATTTACAGAATATGCTGGGGAAAATTTCACGAGCCCCCCGATGGGCAGTAGCATGGAAATTTATAGCCGAAGAAGCACAAACTATACTTGAAAATGTGGAATTTTCTGTTGGGAGAACCGGTGCAATTACACCGGTGGCAAATTTGAAGCCTATTAATATTGCCGGCGTTACAGTCTCAAATGCATCTTTGCATAACGAAGACGAATTAAATCAACTTGATATTAAAATTGGCGATACGGTTGTTGTCCGAAGAGCTGGCGATGTAATCCCCGAAGTTATATCAGTTGATAAGTCTAAACGACCTAAAAATGCCGCAAAAATCAGTTTCCCTAAAAGATGTCCGTCTTGTAATGAACCAATTTCACGAACTGAAGGCGAAGCGGCTTATCGCTGTATAAATATTTCCTGCCCTGCCCAATTAGAAGGCAAACTGTTTCATTTCGCTTCCAAAACCGGTTTTGACATTGAGGGGCTTGGCGAAAAATTAGCCAAACAACTTATATCCAAAAAAATTGTTAAGGACCCATCCGATTTATTCTATTTGAATTTCGATAAATTAATACAACTTGATTTAATGGCAAGCAAAAGAGCCAGCAACCTTCTTGCTCAAATTGAAAATTCAAAAAAAAGGGAATTGCCAAATATAATTTATGCTCTGGGAATAATTGGCGTAGGTGAAGCAGTGGCAAAATTGCTTGCCGAAGAATTCGGAAAATTTAATATTCTGTTAAATTCTGAGATTGCAACCATTGAACAAATCCAAGGCATTGGTCCTACTATTGCAAAAAACATTTATGATTTTTTCAACAACCCGTCTAATATAAAAATGATTGATAAAATGATAAATGCCGGAGTAGCTTTCCCCGACTTTGTAAACTCAAAAAAGAAAACCAAACTTGTAGGAAAAATATTCGTAATTACAGGTACTCTTGCCCAACCGAGAAAACATTATGAAAATATAATTATAGAAAATGGCGGAAAAGTGACTAAATCTATCTCTGCTAAAACAAATTATCTGCTATGTGGAGAAAATGCCGGATCAAAACTTGCAAAAGCAAAAAAATTAAATATAACTATTTTATCAGAGCCTAACTTCCTGAAATTGGTTTAATCAATAATACCAGACTCAGGGACATAAGCACAGATTATATATCATAAACCTCTGGGTTTATCCCTCTTCACTTAAAATAATAAGTACTTAAACTCAAGCATCTATTCTTTTGTTAGAGAATTAATTTTTTCCTCAAGCTGTTTGATTGTCTTGGTTAGTTTTGTTACTTTGGTTTCTAACTTTTTATAATCGGTCTGTTTGACGAGTTTATAATCTTTGACCATTTTCTGAATATCTTTTGTCGCCTTGCCAGTTTCAGTAGTAACCTTATCTCTCAATTTTGCAGTTGATTTTTCTGCCTTGGCTAGTAATTCCATTACAGCTTTTTTTCTGTCAGATTTATCTAACTCACCTTTTTTAATTAAATCATCAATTATCTTTTCCGCTTTGGTTTTGGTGACCTGCAAAGCTCCTATCGATGCTAATATTGTGTTTTTAAATAATGACATTGATTTTTCACCTCCTAATGAGATAATTTGGCTAAAAATTTCTTTTGACTGTTTTATATCCTCCCAAGATGAAGACTCATTTAACAGAACTCGCCCTAATACTGCAAAAGTAACATCTTCTCCCGAAGAAGTATCAATAATTTTAAACTCAACACCCTCTTTGACCATCTGAGCCAATTCTACATGAGTTATGACCTTGCTTTGTTCCGAGTCATATAATCTTCGGTTTTTATATCTTTTAATTTCTTTCATAATTTAATATAGTGCACTGCACAATAATTGTCAACAAAAAAATGGGGCAGTGCCCCATAATTTTTATGTTACAATTTTCCCAGTTGACATCAATACAATATTTATAATTTCCAGAAGTCTTTCACAGGAAAAAGGTTTTTTGATAAACATATCACCGCCGGATTTAAAAGAACGGCCCATATCATCATTTCTATCTTTTCCGGTTAAAAATATAATTGGTATCTTCGCAAATTGAGGATCTTTTTTCAATTGAGCACAGATATCATATCCATCCATCCCAGGCATCATAATATCCAGAAGAACAATTTCCGGTTTAAACTGCTGTGCTAAATTAACTGCTTCCATAGCCGAATTTATAGTTTTAACTTTAAAACCAAACTCAGTTAAAAAAGTATCAATAATTTCTGTGATTTCCGGTTCATCATCAATTACCAAGACTTTTGCAGTTTCTTTTTGTACGTCTGTAGTCATAAGACTCTCTTTTATATTAAATGCTATATGTTTTTAGAAACGGCTCCCATAGCCAATTTAACAACATCTATCAATTGCGAATTAGTAAATGGTTTAGTAATCATAGAAGCTCCTCCTGTCATAAACACCTTATTGGCTTCACTTTCAGGATTCAAACCAGAGATATAAATAACTGGCGTAGATTCCAATTCACTAACACTTTTTAGTTTCATAGTTGTTTCATAACCATCCATTTCAGGCATATTAATATCCATAAAAATCAAATCAGGTTTTAACTCTGTGGCTTTCTCAAACCCATCTTTACCATCAGTAGCCGTGTAAATCTGATAACCTTCATGTGACAATACATTCTCCACTACAGATGCCATCATTTTATCATCATCTATTACCAGTATTTTTCCTTTTGGAGATTTCTCTTTATCTACCATATTTTTCTTTCTTGTTACAAAATCTCTAATAATAGTATCGACTCTTTAGGTAACAATTTAATGTTTATTTCAAATTAAATTGCTTACGATATCTCATACAAAGCCATTTTTAATTGCTAATAAGTATAGAAAGATATATTCTTGAATTATGGTAGAATCGACAGAAAAAAAGTATATTGTCAGAAATAAAAAAGCCAGACATGACTACGAAATCAAAGATACTTACGAAGCTGGCATATCTTTAAAAGGCTCCGAGGTTAAGTCTTTGCGGGAGGGGAAGATAAATATCAGCGATGCTTATGCACTTGTTGAAAATGGCGAAGTTGTATTAAGAAACCTCCATATTTCTCCTTATAAAATGGCTCAGGACACGCTCGATCCAATCAGACCCAGAAGGTTACTGCTTAAAAAAAGAGAGATAAGAAAAATTAAGAGTTTAACCGAACAAAAGGGACTTACCTTAATACCACTATCACTATATTTTTCCCGAAATTTAGTTAAAATTGAACTCGGAGTAGCTATTGGGCGTAAAAAGTATGATAAACGTAATGCAATTGCCAAGGCAGATGCAGACAGAAAAATAAAGCAAGCAACTAAAAGAGATTATTAAATGAAACGTTTCCAATTTATAAGCCTTATAACATTAATATTAATCTCTTTAAGTTTTCAACAACCATTAGCAGGTCATATTGATGTTCATATTTCCGGAACTACCGAGAAGATTGAATCATTCGAAGAAAATGATATTGAATATATTTCATTATCAGAATTAGTTGAAATTTTAGGTGGATATCTTGACTGGGTTATCGTTGGACATAAAGTAAAATTTATCGACGGAAACAATCATTTTATTTTTGACATAGATTCACCTTATTTTAAACTAAACGATTCAGTTTTCAATATTACCTATCCGGTTTTATATAAAAAAGGAAAACTATTCGTTCCACCTTTTACTTTCATAAAATTTTTAGACAGAACTCTGCCTCAAAAAATTATTTACAGTGAATCTCAAAATAATATTACAATAAATTCTGAATATTTTAATGTTACTGATTTTTCCGCTTCAAGAAAAACTAACGGTCTTTTAATTGAAATCTTTTTGACTAATTCAATGAATTACGAAGTATATTTAAGCGAAGGCAACTGGGTCAATGTGGTTATTCGGGATGGTATTTTAAATTCCTCAAAAATTCTATCCCATAAAAATTCTCGCTACATGTACAAATTAAAAACCCATCAGGCAAATAACTCTGGGCAGATATCGTTTCGTCTAAAAAGAAATATAACCAAATGGCACCATAAACTTGAATTCGACCCGCCACGTATTCAACTTGCTTTTAATGATATAAATTTTGAGCTGGAAGCAGAAGATAGTCAGCCGACTATTGGACCTGATAAAAAAGTTGATGTTATTGTTATTGACCCCGGACACGGCGGCAAAGATTATGGTGCAATTGGCCAAAAAGGCACCAGAGAAAAAGATGTGGTATTAAAAATAAGCAAAGAACTGGCAAAACTTATTCGTGATGACAAACAATTCAAAGTCATTATGACCAGAGACCAAGATAAAACTATCTCACTGGAAAAAAGAGCAAAAATTGCCAATGATGCCTCGGCTGACCTGTTTATCTCTATTCACGCCAACTCATCACCCAAAAAATATGTTAAAGGTTGGAATGTCTTTTTCCTTGCTCAGGCAAAAAATGATTCTGCCCGTTCAGTTGAACAGTTGGAAAATAGCGCTTTCTTAAAAGAACAATATTACGAAGACGAAGAAGAAACCTCTGCAAAAATTGACCCTATTTTGTCTATCCTCAATGAAATGATTATGACCGAATTCCAATCAGAATCTTATGATCTGGCGATGATGATTGACAGGGAATTTAGGCGTAATATTAAAATACCGGCCAGAGGGGTTGACCAGGCAGGATTCTTTGTTTTAAATAAAGTTTATACCCCTTCGGTTTTAATTGAAAGTGGTTTTATCTCCAACAAAGAAGAGGAAAAACTACTTAAATCAAAAAAATATCAAAAGACAATAGCTGAATCTATTTATAAGGCTATTAAACGGTTTAAATTAAAATATGAAAGCAATTAAAAAGGCAGGTACACAATGACCCAAAACGGACCAATAGGGATTTTTGATTCGGGTGTCGGTGGGCTGACTGTCGCCCGAGAGATATTTAAAAATCTTCCCGGTGAGAATGTAGTTTATTTTGGTGATGTCGGAAGAACCCCGTACGGCGGTCGTTCCAAGGAAATAATATTTGAGTTTACGCGGCAGGACATTGCTTTTTTAGTGGAACGAAAAGTCAAATTTATTATCTGTGCCTGTAATACTGCTTCATCGGTTGCTCTGAATGAATTAAAAAAAGAATACCCGATTGAGATGATTGGCGTTATTGAACCGGGAGCTAAAACAGCAGTACAAAAAACTAAAAACGGAAAGATTGGTATTATTGGCACCAACGCAACTATCGGCTCAAATGCTTACGCCAAATATATTCATGCTATCAATCCGGACTTAAAAGTATTCTCTCTCGCCTGTCCCCTGTTTGTTCCACTGGCAGAAGAAGCATATATTAACAAAGATGCCACATACCTTATTGCCCGTGATTATCTGCAAACTATGCTTGATGTTGAGATTGACACTCTCGTTCTTGGATGCACCCATTACCCATTGTTAAAACATATTATTCAGGAAATTGTCGGAGAAAATGTAAAACTAATTGACAGTGGCGAAGAAACCGCCAAAGAAGTAGTTGGAAAATTAACCGAGTCTAATTTATTAAATCCACAGATAGAAACTGATATTACTGCTGTGGGTAAGCATTCATATTATGTTTCCGATGTCCCTGAACGATTTGAAAAAGTAGCATCCTACTTTTTAGGTCAAGTCGTTGATAACATCACCAGAGTTGATATCAGTAAGTATTAGAATTAACCAATAAATAATCAGGTGATACCTGTGCAAATAGTGCTGGCGACAAATAACGAAGATAAAATCAGGGAGATTAAAAACCTACTTGATGACCTTCCCATAACTATCCTGAGTCGAGATGACTTTTTAGAGTTCCCCGATATCGAAGAAACCGGAACTACCCTAAAAGAAAACGCTCTGCTAAAAGCATCCGGCATTGCCAAGTTTTGTGAACTGCCGGCTTTAGCCGATGATACCGGACTTGAGGTTGATGCTTTAGACGGTGCCCCCGGAGTATATTCTTCCCGCTTTGCAGGTGAAAATGTAAGTTACCGTGATAATTATGAAAAACTGATAGCTGATTTAAAAGATGTTCCTACTGAAAAAAGAACGGCACGGTTTCGGACTGTTATTGCAATAGACTGGCAGAATGGTGAGCGTGAAACTGTTGAAGGTATTGCTGAGGGACTTATCACCAAAGATGTAAGTGGTGAGCAGGGGTTTGGATATGACCCGATATTTTATCATACTAAATCTAAAAAACGGTTTTCTGAAATGACGGTGGAAGAAAAAAATCTGGTTTCTCATCGGGGATTGGCGTTACAGAAAATCCGTGATATAATAATTGAGCGAATCAATAAATTCAGACAATAAAAAAAACAGCGGCTTTTGGCAAACCGCTGTTTTTAACCACTAATAGCAATACTGGTTTTAAGTCTTATGTAATAAA
>Ga0164318_10007759_pt1 | contig 10401 bp, 10 predicted proteins | sample GuaBasSedimGuay9_FD_113734 | JGI IMG/M metagenome (GOLD analysis project Ga0164318, IMG submission 113734) | Subseafloor sediment microbial communities from Guaymas Basin, Gulf of California, Mexico - Guay9, Core 4571-4, 0-3 cm | ecosystem: Environmental > Aquatic > Marine > Hydrothermal vents...
GGAAAGTATAACATAGATAGAAGAGATTTGTGAAGAAATAATGGTGGAGAATAACGGGATCGAACCGTCGACCTCTTCGCTGCCAGCGAAGCGCTCTCCCAGCTGAGCTAATTCCCCAAATAATTGGAACAGGATTGTAGCAAAAGACAGATTAAACTCTGCCTTTCGGGTGTTCTATGAACGTGATGTCACTTCAAGAAGGTGGTAACCAAACTGTGTTTGTACCGGTCCGTGAACCACACCTACTTCATCGTTAAAAACTACTTTGTCAAACTCCGGAACCATTTGTCCTTGAGAAAAAGTACCAAGATCTCCGCCATTTGCACCTGACGGACAGGTAGAGTTCTCTTTTGCTGCCTGTTCAAATGTCATTTCACCTGCATTGATCTGCTCTTTGAGTTCATTACATTTTGCTTCACTGTCTACTAGAATATGTCTTGCGCTTGCTGTTGCCATGTTTCATTCCTTAAATATTTGTATCAAAAGAGACCAATTCGCCTCTTTTTAATCGGGGTATTATATCGGTTTTTATTTTACGTATCATAAAACTTTTTTTATCAAAAGGCATACTTGCATCTGCCACAATATGTTTCAATTTTATGTCATAATGTTTAATGAGAAAATTACGTAACACATTCTGCAACTCCTCTTCACTCATTACTTGAAAGGTATCATCTACTGCCAAGCCCATAAGATGAGGATGCTCTTTCTCTCCTTTAATAAGAGCAGAAAAAAGCTCAGCATAGCCTCCGAACATATCGACATCTATCACATCAAGTACAGAGTCTATAAGATTTGGTTTTTCCAACAGTGTTTTTAAAATACTTAATTGCGCTACATCATCTCGTTTTTGAGAGAAATTATCTCTTGGTCTCCCCTGATTGCTCTGCTGTCCAAACAGTGCAGGAGAAATACCCAATTGTGTCGCAGCTATGGGGATATACGCATCTTTAATGATGGGAGTAAGACCATCCAGAAACTGCTTGGCATTCCCAAATGCGGCCTCTTTGGCTCTGGGGTCATTCAGATCAAAGGCAGAAATGGTCTGTTCCAGCACAAAAGGAATGAGAGGTTTTGCTTCACGAAGCAGTTTTGCCACCTCTTCACTCTGCCCTTTGGCAATAAGATCTGCAGGATCCTGACCATCAGGGAATAAAACAACCCCTCCGTCAAATCCTGAAACTGAAAGCATTTGTGCTGCTTTCATGGCTGCTGCCTGCCCGGCTTTGTCTCCGTCATACGCCAAGATGATCTTCGGATCACCTTTTCTAAGCAGAGGCAAGTGCTCTGGGGTCAATGCTGTTCCCATGGAAGCAACAGCTTCTGTAAAACCAGCTTGATGGAACATAACCACATCCAGGTAGCCTTCACAAACAATAAGTTTTTTATTTTTATAAATACTCTCTTTTGCCAAATCATAGCCATACAAAAGTCTTGACTTGTTAAAGAGTTTTGTTTGCGGAGAGTTGATGTATTTGGCAGGATGATTGCTGATAGTACGTCCTCCAAACCCGACAGCAGCACCTGATGCAGAGAAAATAGGAAAAGTAATGCGTTCTACCAGACGGGCATAATTCCTTCCCCCTTCCCCCTGTGCAATCACACCGGCTTCTACTGCTTGCGGCAAAGGTAAGAGTGCAGAATTCAAAAAATGCATGACCGAATTGCCATCAGGGACATAACCAATGCCGAATTTCTGTATAGAACTCTCTGCAATTCCTCTGTCCAAAAGATATTTTTTGGCAGTCTGATTATGTTCAAGATTTTTTACATACCAGGTCTGTATGGCTTCGAGTATACGCTTTGCATCAGAATAATCCGAGCTTCCTTTTGTGTAACTCAATGAAAAGTTAAACATGGAAGCCAGTTTTTCAATAGCTTCGGGGTAAGAGAGCTTCTCCAATTCCATAACAAATTTGATACTGTCCCCACCTACACCGCAGCCGAAACAGTGGTATATCTGCTTAGAAGGACTGACTACAAAAGAAGGTGTTTTTTCCCCGTGAAACGGACAATTGGCTTTATAGTTTGCTCCTGCTTTTCGCAACTCTACAAAGTTGCCAATAACATCGACAATATCAATACTGTTTTTAAGGGATTCTATGGAAGCATTATCTATCATAGAAGAATTATATCTAATTAGGTATAATTTAAGCCAAATAAACCCCTAAAGCATAAAAGGTAATACTTGGAAAATTTTCTACCTGGATACAATGACCCATTATTCTCCATCTTACTGATCGTTATTATCTCTCTTATTATCTCTATTGCAACATACGGCTGGGGACTGTACAAACAACAAAAAGAGCAGGGAAACCTCCTGAAATTTCTTGATAAATTTGACTCAACGGAATGTGCTCTTGACACAGCAGATATGCCATTTGAACCTCATCTTCTAAAACCTCTCTCTTTACTGGCAAAAGCTTTTGAAAACTCAGGGGAATACCACAAGTCCATCTCTATTTATCTTTACCTCATTAAACATATTTCCAATGACCTTGGGAAACTTGAACTCATGGAGAGACTGGGCAATACTTACCTGCATGCTGGTTTTTTAGAACGGTCAAGAAGCATTTACGTAGAAGTGTTACGTAAAAAACCACGCTCTGTCAAAATACTGTATGAGCTTGGGGTAGTATATGAGATGATGCACCAGTATGACAAAGCCAAAGAGGTCATAGAGCCCCTTGAACTTCTTGGAGAAGATACTTACAATCTTGAAAAATTCCTTGAACTTTCACAAATTACTTCGAGCAAAAGCACTTCTATTGAAAACAAAATAGAAAAGCTGCAGCAGTTGATTGTAGATGAACCAAATCTCTACAGACAGATCATATCTGTACTGCTTCAACTCGATACTCAGGTAGCATGGGAAACCATAGATATGGATCGTATTGATGATATACTTGATATCTTCTGGTTTTTGCCAAATTCACAAGTCGATTTAGATATAATCTCATCCAATAACGCCTTACATACACTCTATTATGCCAAAGGGTATTTGCAAAAAGCACCTGCACAAAAGAGTGGGAATTTTAATCTTGATATGTTGGCAACAGCTAGAAAAGGCGGCCTTGAAGAGGGGGAGCTTCTCTTCTCATATCTATGTAAAAAATGCAAACAGAGCTTTCCGGTCTCTTTCAAACGATGCCCTAACTGTATGGCCATAAATTCTGTAAAGGTTGAAGAACAAATTGCAAAATCAAGCCCGAAAACAAATTACTCTCTACTCTGATGGCTCAAGTCTTGGAAACCCAGGACCCGGCGGCTATGGCGGGATCCTGGAATTCAAGGGAAACCGTAAAGAGTACTTTGGTGCTGATGCACACACAACTAATAATCGTATGGAACTTCAGGGTGTCATTGAGGGATTGAAACTTCTCAAAGAGCCCTGTGATGTAGAAGTTATTTCTGATAGTTCTTATGTAGTCAAAGCCATTAATGAATGGTTGGACGGATGGATCAGAAAGAACTTTAAGAAAGTTAAAAATGTGGATCTGTGGGAAGCATATCTGGAAGCTGCTGCATCCCACAATGTACACGGCACATGGGTAAGAGGGCACAACGGGCATCCGGAGAATGAACGCTGTGATGAACTGGCACGTAATGAAGCAGAGAGAATAAAAGCTTTACTTTAAGAGGGTACGCAACAAGGTGGTGCCCCTACAAAATACTGTGATAGGGGCAATCCTTATGGTTGCCCTTAACAAAATACAATACAAAGGAAAAACGATGAACGATTACAGTCAATTAGAAAAAAGACTGAACTATACATTTGAGAACAAGCAATTGATTATTGAGGCTTTGACGCATAAAAGTTATAAAAAGCCTTACAATAATGAGCGGCTTGAATTTTTAGGAGATGCCGTACTTGACCTGATCGTAGGAGAGTACCTTTTTAACAAGTTTCCCTCTTCAAACGAAGGCATACTCTCAAAAATAAGAGCTTCTCTGGTTAATGAAAGCGGCTTTACACTGCTAGCCAGAGAGATCAACCTTGGGAGCCATATCTACCTTTCTCTCGCCGAAGAAAACAATAACGGAAGAGACAAACCTTCTCTACTCTCCAATGCTTTTGAAGCTATTATCGGTGCAGTATACCTTGAAGGGGGATTAGAAAAAGCCAAAGATATCTCCGTTAAACTGCTTGAGGAGTGTCACCCTAAGATAGACTTGAAATCTTTGTCAAAAGATTATAAAACAGCACTTCAAGAACTGACACAGGCAACACATGGTGTTACTCCACTCTATGAAATGCTGGGATCTTCGGGACCAGATCATAAAAAAGAGTTTGAGATCGCCATTATTCTTGATGAGAAGACCATTGCCTCCGCAAAAGGTAAAAGCAAAAAAGATGCACAGCAGAAAGCAGCACAGATCGCATTAGAAAAATTAAAGGCTTAAGATGAATACCTTTGGGAAAAAACTGACAATTACTACTTTTGGAGAATCACACGGGAAAGCACTGGGTTGCATACTTGACGGTGTACCGGCAGGACTGAAGATAGATGAAGATTTTATTCAGTCAGAACTTGACAGAAGAAAACCTGGGAAAAGCAAACTCGAGACCGGACGCAAAGAAGATGACAAATTTGAAATACTTTCAGGTACTTTTGAAGGTGTATCAACCGGAACACCTATTGCCATGGTGATCTTCAATACCAATCAGAAATCCAAAGACTATGAAAATGTGAAAGACCTTTTCCGGCCCGGACATGCCGACTTCACCTACTTTCACAAGTATGGGCTGAGAGACTACCGTGGTGGAGGAAGAAGCTCTGCACGTGAAACTGCTGCCAGAGTTGCCGCTGGGGCTATTGCCAAGCTAATGTTAAAAGAACTTGGTATTTCAGTACAAAGTGGTCTGTGTGAAGTAGATGGTATCAAAGGTGAAATACAAGATTTTGAATATGCCAAAACATCAAAAATGTATGCACTTGACCCGAATAAAGAAGCAGAACAGGAAGCATCTATCTTAAGAGCCAAAGAAAACCATGATTCTGTTGGTGGTGTGGTTTTAACTACCGCTACCGGTGTACCCATAGGTTTGGGTGAACCACTTTATTATAAATTGGATGCTATTCTTGCTGAAGCGATGATGGGGATCAACGCAGCAAAAGCCGTAGAGATAGGAGACGGTGTCGCAAGTACCCATCTCAAAGGCTCCCAAAACAATGATGCCATTACACTTGAAGGGTTCAAAAGTAACCATGCTGGCGGGATCTTAGGGGGTATTTCCAATGGAGATACGATCATCGTCAAAACACACTTTAAACCAACACCTTCTATATTTCAGGAACAAGATACCATCACGACACATGACGAAGAGGTAAAATGTAATCTCAAAGGTCGACATGATCCCTGTGTTGCTCTACGTGGTACCGTGGTGTGTGAGGCAATGATGGCATTGACACTGGCAGATATGACCCTGCTCAACATGGGTAAAAAAATGGATCATCTAAAATCCATCTATCAAAAATAAAGGCACATTATGACAAGAATTGAAATTCAGTACAAGCGAGGCACTAAATTATGAGTCGTAAAAAACTTGGACTTGGGATCATTGGTCTAATACTTATAGCAGTCATTTACTATTTTACTGCAGGATCCGAAAAACTTACAAATGAAATGAAAGTACGTGTCAACACTGAATTGACAATGATCGAACAAAACGGTTTTGCTGTGCAGGAGAGAGAAGTCAAAGAAAAAGAAGAACATTTTGTACTCACTTTTGATAACCCTGAGAAGATCGTTAAATTCTTTAAACAGCAGGGTAGTGAAATGGATATTGAAGATGCCAAGGCACTTGTCGGCATAAAAATAGGTGTTGATCTTAAATATCTCAATGACACATACTCTGCTCTCTCCGCAGATATGTATCCATTGAATCTGCCTGCTTCCATAAGTAATGTCCCTGACCTTGATAAAGCAGATAAAGCGCTGATTAAACAGTTAAACGATATGTTAGGCCGAAAAGCATTTCTTGTCCATATAGACTTTAATAAACTGCTTTCAAGTTTTAAAGGATATATCAAAGATATAGATGAAACTTTCACTGTAGAAACTCAAGCCACTGTTGGACTGAAAGGTGCCACGTTTGAAGGTACGATCGGAAATGACCGCATCAACACACTGGTACAGAACATAGCGAACATCCACGTTAAATCGGGTGATGACTTTGATGTGTCACTGGATCAACTGAACAGTACGTATAAACTGACCGGTGCATCTATTTATGATTCTATTTACCACTATACGATCCACATGATCAAAATTGCCGCTAAAAAAGATAACAATACTTTTTCAGTCATGATCAATGATATTAAAGGGGAGAATGAGACAGCGGTGCAAAAAGATCTTGCTTCCAACAAGATCAAACTGAATATTGCAAATATTGAGATGAAAGAAAATGATCAAAAAACAAAATTTATGGGTACCTCATTCTCTTTCAATGTGGGCAATCTTGACATGAATATATTAAATAAACTTGAAGAGCTTGATATGAAGAATGAAGCAGAAGCTAACAGACTTATTCAGGCATTGATTTCAAAAGGGATCACCATGGATATCCCATCTTTTGAAGTGAAAAAATTGGAATATACGGGGCAAAAGATCGACGGTTTTTCTCTGACCTCCTCATTTAAGGTCAATAAAACAGCAAACCTTGCTGCTATTCAGGCAAATCCTTTTGCTGCATTAAGTGCAGTGAATACAAAAACAAAACTCGTACTTTCAGATGCACTCTTTACACTTATTGCACAACAGCCAAGAGCAATGATGCTGGCAATGATCATACAGCCACAAGTCATCAATGGCAAAAAAGTCTATGAAATAGAACTTAAAGACGGAAAATTAACTGTCAATGGAATACCTATGATGTAACTACTAAAACAGTTTTGGTTCATCTAAACCTTTTACCCTGAAGGTTTTACGATGGATCGCACATCGATCATATTTTACCAAAGCCTCTATATGTGCTTTGGTACCATACCCTTTATGTTTCTCAAACCCATACTCAGGATAGACTTTCGCCATCTCAAGCATCTCTCTGTCTCGTGTCACTTTGGCTAAAATACTCGCAGCACTCACCTCAGGAATCTTGTCATCCGCCTTGACCATAGTTGTAATATTATCCACCCCAAATGTACTGTTTCCATCAAAAAGATACGATGCATCCGGTAAATGTTTTTGTATACTTTGTAAACCATTGTGTAAACACTTGGAAATTCCAAACTCATCCACTTCCTGAGCAGAAAAAGAGACAATGTGGTAATCAGAGTTTTCTATCACAAGCGGAAAAAGTGCTTCTCTTTTTTTCTCACTCAACTTCTTGGAATCCATCAAACCTTCAACAGGTTTTTTCAAAATAACTCCAGCCATCACTAGCGCCCCGGCTAAAGGACCACGCCCGGCTTCATCAATGCCGCATAATGATTTTTTAGGCATTTAACAGTTCCAAAAACTCTTTCCCATACCGTTCAAACTTGACTTCGCCAATCCCATGTATATCCAACATCTCTTCTTTATTCTGTGGCTGTTTGGAAGAGAGGTCTTTAAGTGTTTTGTCTGAAAACACAATGTAAGGAGGTATACCTTTTTGTGAGGCAATTTTAGTACGTAAATCACGTAGTTGGTCATAAACCTCTACATTATAGTCATCAAAATAGCTTACTTTTTTCTTCACAGTTGCTTTTTGTACCGCAAGTCTCTCTTTTTTTAAGTCTATCGAATGTACTCCTTTGATGACTTCAACACCAAAGTTTGTCAACTTATAGACTTTAAATTCACCTATCTCAACAGCAGCGAGTTCCAGAAGCTTGTCACCTATTGTCAACCATTGACTTTTTGAATACTCATTTCCTATGCCATAGACAGAAAGAGAGTCATGCCCATTTGACAAAACTCTCTGTTCTTTAGAGCCTTTAAGTACATCAATGACATAGTGCAGACCAAAGTTCTGTTCTGTTCTCAACATCGTGGAGAGTAACATTCTTGCAGCAGTGGTAATATCAACCTTTTCACTCTCAGGGGCAGTACAGTTGTCACATTTGTCTTTGCAGGCATCCATCCGATCATCAAAATAAGCAGCTACCGACTGGTGACGACAATTTTCAGAATTGGCAAAACGCACCATAGCGTCAAGTTTATTGAATGCATGTTCTTTGTACGGGGTTTCAGGCAAGTCTTCTATGAACATCTTTTGCTGCACAATGTCCTGCGCGGAGAAAAGCAGCAGTGTTTCTGCTTCAAGTCCGTCTCTTCCTGCCCGTCCTATCTCCTGATAAAAGTTTTCCAGTGTTTTTGGCATGGTCATATGCACCACAAAACGAATGTTGGATTTGTCGATTCCCATACCAAAAGCAATGGTCGCAACTACGATCTGCACTTTGTCCGCTACAAAATCTGCATAAGTTTTGTTTTTCTGGGCTGTGGGCAAACCTGCATGGTAAGCTTGGGCTTCTACGCCTTTTTCCTGTAAAAAGCCTGCCACTGCCTCTGTAGACTTACGGGAAAGCGTGTAAATAATACCCGACTCCCCTTTGTGCATTTTCAAAAACTCCATTAACTGTGCACGCCCGTCTTTAATGCGGTGTTTGGCATTGATGGTTAGATTGTCTCTGAACAGTGAACCTCTTACTCTCATCGGATCCTGCAACCCTAGATTGGTAGCAATATCCTGTTCCACTGCATTGGTTGCTGTAGCAGTAAACGCAGCAATTGGCGTAGTGCCAAACTGTTCTTTCAGGAGAGAGAGTCGTCTGTAATTTTCTCTAAATTCATGTCCCCATTCTGACACACAGTGGGCTTCATCAATAACAAAAAAGTTGATGGGAAGTTGATGAAGCATATTTAAAAAATATGCATTGGTCAAACGTTCAGGTGCAACATAGAGCAGTTTGATCTTTCCTGCGCGTAACTCTGCTTCTATCCTCTGGCTTTCCTCAAGGTCTTGCATGGAACTTAACATTTCCGCAGGAATGCCATTGGCTCTCAGCGCCACAACCTGATCATGCATGAGTGCAAGCAGTGGTGAAACCACAACCGTAATACCTTCCATGAGCAGTGTAGGCAACTGATAACAAAGTGACTTTCCTCCACCGGTAGGCAGGATCATCAATACATCCTGTCTGGCAAGTATGGCATCCACCACATCTTCTTGTAACGGTCTGAATGCAGCGTGTCCAAAATAGTGTTCTAGGGTTTCTAATTTATTCATAGGAGAAGTGTACCTTGTTTCTAAAAAAAACTATCCAAAATATGTCAAATTGTAATATTTTTACAAATATCTACGAAAATTTATAGCCCACACCCCACACAGGCGAAAAATAATTTTGCTCATTTTCAGGATCAATCTTATTTTTGAGACGATTAATGGCCACATTGACAGCATTGTCATTCACCCCCTCACCATCCACACCCCACACCTCATCACGCAGGAAATCTCTTGTTAAAGGTTTATCTACATTATCCATAAAAGTTTTAAGAAGGTTAAATTCAAGTGGAGTGAGAGAGACTTTCTTTTCATTGACCCAGAGCATTTTTTCTTCCATATCTATAAGAAGCTGTTTGTATTTCAAACGTTTTTGTTTGGTCAGGACTCCATAACGTTTTAGAAGTGCTTTTACTCTGAGCTTTAGTTCAGCAGGACGAAAAGGTTTGGTAATATAGTCATCTGCACCGGCTGCGAAGCCCTCTTCCAAATCTAATTCCAAGTCTTTTGCCGTCAGAAAAACAACAGGGATATCATAACCGATATCACGCAGATATGTAACAAATTCTGAACCTTCCATACCAGGTAAATTTCGATCAACAATCATCAGAGAAGGGGTCTCTTCTTCCAAAAACTGTTCTACATTCTCTGTAGAAAGAAAGCCTGTGACCGTATACCCTTCAGAAGTGAGGTGGTACTCTATAAGTTCTAAAATATCTTCTTCATCTTCTATAACGATGATCTCTATACTGTTTTGCATGTTGCATTATAACACACAAAAAACAAGATTAAAGTTTTATGCACCAATACCTTTTAAGACATAAAAGATAAGCGCAGAAAGTGTTGCTGCCGCAGGTACGGTAATGACCCATGCTGCAATAATTTTCTTCACCATACCACGTTTCACATAGTTTTCACGAAGTGATTTTTTAAGACTTTTTACTTTTTTCTTCTTATACTTCAATTGAGCCATTAACTCAACTTGTTTTTTATAATCTTCTTCTGTTTTTAATGTTTCAAGTTTTGCTTTCAAAACATTTTGTTTTTCAATAGCTACCTGGAGTTTCATCTGTTTTTCACCCATCTTTTTAGAGTCAAGCCACTCTCTTAAAAATCCAACACCGAAGATGGCACCCACGGCAATGTGTGTGGAAGAAACCGGCAACCCCAATTGAGAAGCAATAACCACA
>Ga0164318_10007762_pt1 | contig 10400 bp, 13 predicted proteins | sample GuaBasSedimGuay9_FD_113734 | JGI IMG/M metagenome (GOLD analysis project Ga0164318, IMG submission 113734) | Subseafloor sediment microbial communities from Guaymas Basin, Gulf of California, Mexico - Guay9, Core 4571-4, 0-3 cm | ecosystem: Environmental > Aquatic > Marine > Hydrothermal vents...
AAATAAATAACTTTTCTTTCTGCTGAAGAAACTGTGGGAACACTCACAGTAATGGAAAACAAAGCAAAAAGGAATAAGGTAATAAGTAATTTAGTCTTTTTCATTGTAAGCACTTCTTTCTACGTGATATATCTATTTTATCACTATAATTATAAGTTTTATCTTAGGTAGTGTCAAACAATGCTATAATAATTTTAGTTAGAAAGAATGATTAAGGAGATGTGGCTTTTTACTTGAAACAAAAGGACTAAACCTATATACTATTATTATGGTGATAAAATGAAAGAAAATGTAATTCACGCACTTTATGATTTAGTTGATGAAATTAAAGATAAAAAGGAATACCACAGGTTAGTTGAACTAAAAAAGATTATTGAGACAGATCCGTTAATAATTAGTCAAACAGCAGCTTTTAATAAAGCTAAAACTAAATATTATGAAGTAACTAAATATGGGAAATACCATCCAGATTTAAAAGGAGTAAAACAAGAATTAGCGAAAGCAAAAGAAGCCTTGTTTACTAATGAAATAGTTAAAGAATACAAACAACTAGAAAAAGAGATTCAAAAAACTTTAAACATTATTTCTAAAGAAATCGCTAAAAGTATTTCACTGAAAGTGAAATATCCTAACGAGTTAGGATTAATAAACCAAGACCATTAAAAAGCTAAAGGAGTAAGAAAAGATGACAGACAGAACGAGCTTAGTCGTTTATTTTAGAAATCCAAAAGCAATTAAAAAAATTGCTCCATTTGGAGAAATAAAATACTACACAAAAAAGGGTAAATACGCAATTCTTTATTTAAATAGAGAAGATGTTAGTAAAGTTACAGAACAATTAAAAAAAATAAAACTAGTAAAAAAAGTAGAAGAAACATTATTTGAAAACGATGAATATCAATTAGAATTTGATGTCAAGTAAAAATACTTGACAACCACTCGTTGAAATGCTATACTTTGAGAGGTTAAAAAAAATTCAAGGAGGAAATGAAAAATGGCAGTTAAACTTAGATTACAAAGACATGGTTCCAAAAAACGTCCTTTCTATAGATTAGTCGCAGCTGACTCAAGAAGTCCTAGAGATGGTAGATACTTAGAAATTATTGGTACTTACGATCCTACTAAAGAACCAGTAGCGGTTAAGATTGATGAAGAAAAAGCTAAAAAATGGTTAAGTGTTGGTGCTCAACCAACAGATACAGTTAAAAACCTTTTTGCAAAAGCTAACATAACATCAAACAAAGAAAACAAATAGGGTATATATAAATGGCAGTTGATTATGAAAAATTAATTCACGACTTAGTTCAGCCATTAGTCATGTATCCTGAAGACTTAATGGTTAAAAAGTTTTCAGAAGATGATAATCTACTTACTATCCAAATTATTGTTAACCAAGAAGATCTTGGAAGAGTAATTGGGAAGAACGGACGAATTGCAAATGCAATTAGAACAATAGCGTATGCTAGTGCTTCAAGAGAACGTAAAAAAATATCAATTAATATTGATTCATTTTAGACCCGAATTTCGGGTCTTTTTTTTACTGTTGTATTTAATAAATAGGATAAGATGTAGTATAATAGGAATAACTTACAATGTTTTTTAGTTTTTCTTATAAAAATAAGTAATGAAGATAAGCAACATAAGGAGATTAATATGAATACTCTCGAGGTTAGAAATTTAAAAAAGACTTTTAAATTATCAAAAAAACAACAAAAAATAGAAAAAACAAATATCAAAGTGAAAGTCGCAGTTGATGATTTATCATTTACCGCTTATCCAGGTGAAATTTATGGGTTGCTTGGTCCTAACGGAGCTGGGAAAACAACTTGTTTAAGAACTATTTCAACTTTAATAAAACCAGATAGTGGTGACATTTTTGTTGGGGATACATCTGTTTTAAATAATCCTTTAAACGTTAGAGGAAAAATTGGTTTTTTAACAAGTGAACTTAAACTTGAAGATCACTTTACTCCAAACTATTTATATACTTATTTCTCAAAGTTGCATGGTATTGATGAAGTAACAATAGAAAAAAGAAAAACCGCTTTTTTTAATAAGTTTGGAATAGAAGAATTTAAGGAAGTAAAAGTTGGAGATTTATCAACAGGGATGAAACAAAAAGTGAGTATCGCTATTAGTTTGGTCCATAATCCAGATTTCATTATTTTTGATGAACCAACTAATGGGTTAGATGTGTTAACTGCTCGAAGTGTTACAGACTATTTAATTGAACTTAAAGAAAGTGGGAAAACGGTTATTTTGTCAACTCATATTTTAGGAGTAGTGGAAAAACTATGTGATCGGGTTGGAATTATTATTAATGGGAAAATGAAAATATCAGATACTTTAGATAATGTTTTAAAACTTGATAAAAATAGTGATTTAGAAGAAATCTTTTTTAAACTTGTAAAAGAAGAAAAAGAATTACAAGGGGGTGCCTTGTAATGAAAAATATTTTAACGATATTTAAAAAAGAGTTTTACCGAGTAATGACTGATCGTCGTTTAATTTTTACCGCTATCTTACTTCCAGGGTTAGCTATTTATGTAATGTATTCTTTTATTGGGAATGCCATAGGTGGAGAAATCGAAGATATTACACAACATAAAATGATTATTTATACTGAAAATTTACCAACAGAATTTCGTAACTTTGTTTATGCTCAAAGCGTAAACCCAGAATTTCGTGATTACGTAACTGCTGATAAAGATGTAGTAGAAGAAGAAGTTTTAAGTGGTGAGGCTGATATGATTATTATTTTCCCAGCTTCATTTGAAGATGATATTGACAATTTAATTTTATCGAAGATAACTATTTATTATAATCCTGGTGAAAAATATAGTGAGTATAGTTATGCGAAAATAACTGATATTGTTAATTTATATAGTGATAATATTGGAGTAGACCGACATGGAGATAGTTATTACGCTTTTACTTTGGATTCAGAAATTATTATGGACTCTGAAAAAGCTGCAGGACAGCAATTTGCGATGCTTTTACCAATGTTAATTATTATGTTTTTATTTAGTGGTGCAATGAGTATTGGACCAGATTCAATTGCTGGAGAAAAGGAAAGAGGAACAATTGCTACTCTATTAATAACCCCGATTAAACGAAGTGAAATTGCAATTGGTAAAGTCTTGAGTTTAACGGTGATTTCAATGTTTAGTGCGACGAGTTCTTTTATTGGAATAATTTTAAGTTTACCTAACTTAATGGGGGATACCGAAGGACTTGATGTTTTTATTTACGGAATTAAAGATTTTGTAATGTTGTTTGCAGTCCTACTTGCAACTGTTTTAGTGATTGTTGGCTTAGTCGCAGTACTGAGCGCTTACGCTAAAACGATTAAAGAAGCATCAATGTTAATCCTACCGTTTTATTTTGCAAGTATGGCTTTAGGAATATCAACTATGTTTAGTGGTGAGGCAAGTAGTAATATGCTGATTTATTTCTTCCCAATTTACAGTTCAGTTAATTTAATTATTGGAATTTTAACGTTTGATGTCTCTTTAACTGCTTTTATTATTACGATTTCAACAAGTTTAATCTATGTTGCAATCTTTGTATATATTTTAACAAACCTATTTCAATCAGAAAAAATTATGTTTCAAAAATAGAGGTGGATTATGGAATTAATTATCATTGGAAAAATCGTTAATACTCACGGGCTAAATGGAGCCCTTAAAGTAAAATCATTCACTGATTTTAAAGAACAAAGATATCAAAAAGGAACACCTTTATATATCGCTTTTAAACAAGAAATCATCCCAGTAACAGTAGTATCTCAAAAAGTGATTAAAACACTAGATTTAATCACTTTTAAAGAATTTGATAATATTAATCAAGTAGAAAAATTTAAGGGTTGTGATTTACTGTTTAATAAAGAACAAGCCCATGAGCTAGAAGAAGATGATTATTACTACGATCAAATTATTGGGATGAATGTATATAATGAAGATGAACTTCTAGGCAAATGCATAGATATTAAAGAATACCCTCAAGGAGAAGTGTTAGTTGTTAAAATTGGTAGTAAAAATAAACTTATTCCTTTTAGAAAAGAATTTGTAAAAGAAGTAAATATTAAAGAAAATAAAATAGAATTAATCATGTGGGAGGGTTTGCTATGAGAATTGATGTCTTAACCCTTTTTCCAAAAATGTTTGATGGCTTTTTAACGGAGTCACTTTTAGGAAAAGCAATTAGTAATAATTTAGTAGAAATTAAGATTATTAATTTTCGAGACTATTCAACTAATAAACATCATAAAGTTGATGACACTCCTTATGGTGGTGGAGCTGGGATGGTTTTAAGTGTAGAACCAGTTTATAATGCCTTAATTCAAATTGATGGTTATGAAGATGCTTTAAAGATATTAGTTACTCCTCAAGGAGAACCATATAAACAAAAGAAAGCATATGAATTAAGTAAAGTGGATCACATTATCATTTTGTGTGGGCATTATGAAGGATATGATGAAAGAATTAGAACTTATTTTGATCTTGAACTTTCTATTGGCGATTATGTATTAACAGGTGGAGAACTCGCCGCAATGGTTTTAATTGATTCAATTACAAGATTAGTTCCAAAGGTGATTAATAAAGATGAATCGCATCTTTATGATTCTTTTAATAACGCTTTATTAGAACATCCTCACTATACAAGACCAGCCATTTTTATGGGCGAAAAAGTTCCAGAAGTATTGATGAATGGGAACCATAAACTAATTGATGAATGGCGAAAAGCGGCTTCAATAAAAAGAACAAAAGAACGAAGAATGGACCTTTATTTAGAGTATTTAAAAAAACAAAATAATGAATAAAAAAAATGTTTTTTAAAAAATCAAAACCTATGAAAGCTTGATAAATAACTTCTTGCGTAATAGATATAGGTATGATATAATAAAAAACGCTGTTAAATCTAAGTAACTTTTGCTCCGCTTTGGAAAATCCTTATGAGCAAATGAAAAAGTAAGGAGTGATATTATGTCTCAGCAATTACTAAATGATATTACTAAAGACTATCAAAAAGAAAATGTTCCAGCTTTTAGAGCAGGAGACTCTGTTAAAGTATCTGTAAAGATTAAAGAAGGTAACAGAGAAAGAATCCAAATTTTTGAAGGTTTAGTAATTCAAAGACAAGGTGGAGGAATCGCGGAAACATTCACTGTACGTAAGGTATCTTACGGTATTGGTGTAGAAAGAACGTTCCCAATCCATTCACCAGCAATAGCTGACATCCAAGTAGTTAGAAGAGGGAAAGTTCGTAGAGCTAAACTATTCTATATTAGAGGATTATCTGCTAAGAAATCTCGTATCAAAGAACGTAGATAACAAAAAAATACCATCATTGATGGTATTTTTTATTAATAACCTTTAAAATTTTGTAATTTTCATGAAAACTTTTCACAAAATAGGTATTTTTCTTGAAAACATTTTCACATATGATATAATTATAGTGATGAAAGAAGGTGCTTATATATGAGTAAAGCAACTATTTATGATGTAGCTGGTGCAGCAAGAGTATCCCTTGCAACTGTATCAAGAGCTATTAATAATCCTGAAAAAGTAAAACAGGAAACAAGAGAAAGAGTTTTAAAAGTAATTCAAGAGTTAGGCTATAAACCAAATGCCTTTGCTAGAGGGCTTGCAAGTAGAAAATCTACTACTGTAGCAGTTGTTGTTCCTGACATGGGACGTGCTAGTATTGCTGAAATGATGAACGGAATTGCTGATATTGCTCGTGTTTATAAATATTCAATTTTACTTTATATTCTAGAAAGTGAAGAAGCGAGTGAAGAAGATATTTTACGTGAAATTATTGCAGCTCAGGTTGATGGGATTTTATATTTAAATGATGAAATTACTGAAAAACAATATGAGTTTTTGAAAATAGTTAAAGATAACTATCAAATTCCAGTAGTTTTAGCTAATACTTTCTATCCTGAAAGTGATGAAATTCCTTCAGTATCAATTGATTATGAAAGAGCAGGTTATGAAATTGCTAAAAAATTAATTGAAGAAGGTCGTAAAAATATATATATGATCTCAACTGTAAGAAAATATATGGTTAATGACTTAAAAGAAGCAGGATATGTAAAAGCAATGAAAGAAGCAGGACTTCAAGATAATATTATGCGTACATCAGGACGTATATCGATTAACACAGAACACTTTAATGAATTCTTTAAAGATGTTAAGGTTGATGGAGTAATCGCAGTACGTGATTCAATCGCCATTTCGTTTATGAATGTTGCTTTTGAAAATAATGTAAAGATTCCTGAGAATTTAGGAATCTGTGGATTCCAAAATACAAAATACGCCCGTCTTGCTAGACCACAACTATCATGTGTTGATGTTCCAATTTATGACATGGGAGCTGTTGGAATGAGATTACTAACAAAATTAATGAATAGTGAAGATATTTCGGAAAAAGTTATTAAATTACCACATTCAATTGTATTAAGAAAAACAACATTATAAAAAGCGTTGATTAAAAGAGAAATACAAAAGTTATCTCAAAGAGACTTAGTGATTGGTGAAAACTAAGGTTAACTAGTATTTTATACCCTTATGAGCTTCTACGAAGAAAAGCGTAGACGGTAAAGCCGTTATCTTATCGAGTGCTAGATATTTTATCTAGAATTAAGGTGGTACCACGAATTTAAAGTTCGTCCTTTTCTAGGACGAACTTTTTAATATTTTAAGGAGGAAACAAAAATGAATTTAATCGAAGAATTAAAGTGGCGTGATTTATTATTTGATGTCACAGACAAAGAAATTGAAGAGGTATTAGAAAATCAAAAAATTACCTTTTATGTTGGGGCTGATCCAACTGCTGATAGTTTACATGTTGGACATTTAATCTCTTATTTAGTATCTAAAAGATTACAAGATAGAGGACATCATCCAATCTTAGTAATTGGAGGAGGGACTGGACTGATTGGAGATCCAAGTGGAAGAAACTCTGAACGTCAATTGTTAACTTTAGAGAAATCACTCGAAAACGGACGAGCAATTACTTCCCAAGTAAAAAAAATCTTGCCAGATGCAACGGTTGTTAACAATTATGATTGGATTTCTAAATATGATATTATTACTTTTTTAAGAGATATTGGAAAACACTTTAACATTAATTATATGATGAGTAAAGATTCCGTAAAATCACGTTTAGAAAATGGAATAAGCTTTACTGAATTTTCGTACCAAATAATTCAATCACTTGATTTTATGCATTTATATAAAGAAAATAACTGTATTTTACAAATTGGTGGTCAAGACCAATGGGGAAATATAACTGCTGGTTTAGAATTAATTAGAAAGATGCTTGGCCATGAGAAAAAAGGATATGGATTTACTTGGCCTTTATTAACTAAGGCTGATGGAACTAAGTTTGGGAAAACTGCAGGTGGAGCAGTATGGTTAGATCCTGCTAGAACATCAGTATATGAGTTTTATCAATACTGGATTAACACGCCTGATATAGATGCTGTAAGTTACTTAAAGAAATTTACTTTTATGAGTATTGAAGAAACTAAAGCTTTGATTGAAGAGTTTAAAGCGGCTCCACATCAACGTGCAGCTCAAAAGAAAATAGCTGAGGAACTCACAGTTTTAGTCCATGGAAAAGCAGCATATGAATCCGCTGTTAGAATATCAAAAGCACTTTTTAGTGGCGACATAAAATCATTAAGCATTTCAGAAATCAAAGATGGATTTAAAGATGTTCCATCAATTCAAATAAGTGAAGATATGAATCTTATTGATTTGTTAATTGAAGCTAAACTTGCTTCATCTAAACGAGAAGCTAGAGAGTTTATCAAAAATAATGCAATTTCAGTAAACGGTGAAAAACAAAATAGTTTAGACTTTATGGTCAAAAAAGAAAATGCTTTAGATAAACAGTTTACTGTTTTAAGACGGGGGAAGAAAAAGTATAGTTTAGTTAAACATTAGATACAAAAAAAGACAAAATTAATTTTGTCTTTTTTTATTTATTTTGGTTCGCATTGAGTAGCATGGGAATAACCAATTAAGAAGATTTCTTTAATATGAGAATCTCTTAAACAGTAGATTACTTGTTTACCTACTTTTCTTGTTTTTACGACATTTAGATCTCTTAATAGTTTCAATTGGTGTGAAATAGCAGACTGACTTGTCTCAAGTGCGTCAGCAATAGCTTGAACCGCGTGTTCACCAGTATTTAACAAGTCAATAATTCTAAGTCTTGTTAAATCACTAAAAATTTTAAATAATTTTACAGTTTCTTCTAAGTTTTCAACGTTTTGTTCTTCACTCATTTTTTCAACCCTTTCGAATATATAATTCTTAAACTATTTACAACAGCGATTAATGTTATTCCAACATCGGCAAAAATAGCTGTTAACATTGTTCCAATCCCGATACTAGCTAAAAGTAAGAACGTAAATTTCACTCCTAGCGAGAGGGTAATGTTTTGATAAACAATGTTTTTTGTTTTTCGAGCAATTTTAAAGGCTTTCTCAAGTAGGTTTAAATCGTCATTCATAATAATCACATCAGCAACATCAAGAGCGATTTCACTACCACTTCCCATTGCTACACCGATGTCAGCATTTTTAAGGAGTGGTGCATCATTTATTCCATCACCAATATACATTTTCAGTTTTTTAGATTCAATCTTATTAAAGACTTTGATTTTATCTTCTGGTAATAGATTACTTTCATAGTTTATTCCACCAAGGGATAAAGCAACTTCTTTTGCGATTAAATTATTATCACCAGTTAACATTGTAATATTATATTTTCTACTTAATCTTCTAATAACATTTAAAGAAGAAGATTTAATTTGATCTTGAACAATGACTCTTCCTAAATATTTACCGTATTTACTAACAAAAACATTTGAACCAATCATAACTTTTTTATCTTTGACTTTGATTTTATGTTTGTTCATTAGTTTTCTGTTTCCAACTAAAATAGTTCCTTTTTCATCTTTGACAATTAATCCTAAGCCAGGAACTTCTTCAATGTTTTCAAAATCGTAATAATCACCATCATAAAAATCAATAATTGATTTAGCAATCGGGTGATTAGAAAATCTTTCAACACTAGCGGCTATTTTTAAAACTTCTTTATTTGTATAGTCACCAACTGAAAAATTACCGTGAGTTAAAGTACCTGTTTTGTCAATTCCGATACTATCAACATTAGTCATCATATGTAAGAATGTACTTCCTTTAAATAAGATTCCTTCTCTAGCAGCAGCCCCGATTCCGGCAAAATACGATAATGGAATTGATAAAACTAATGCACAAGGACAACTAATTACTAAGAAAATAGCTGCACGATAAATATATTCTTGATAATTCGCAGAATTATAAATTGTTGGAATTAAGAACATTAAGAAAGCACCCACTGTAACTGCTGGAGTATAATAACGAGCAAATTTAGTAATAAAGTTTTCTGTTTTAGCTTTATGATTTGTTGAATTTTCAATTAAATCAATAACTTTCGCGATTGTTGATTCTCGATATTCTTTAGTTGCCTCAATTTCAATAACTGTTCCAACGTTTAAATTACCACTTAAAACGTAGTCTCCTACTTTAACGTTAGTAAGCTTTGCTTCACCAGTTAAGGCACTAGTATTTAAAGAAGTAGTACCTTTAATACAAATTCCATCAACTGGGATTTTTTCACCGTTTTTAATAACGATTATATCCCCTTTTTTAATTGACAAAGGATCTCTTATTTCAATTACCCCGTCAACTAAAACATTAGCATACTCAATTTTTAAATCCATTAATGCAGAAACTTCTTGTTTACTTTTATAAACAGCACGATGTTGTAAATACTCACCTAAAGTATAAAAGATAATAACTAAGACAGCCTCATAATAAAACTGTAAGAACATTGCGACAATGGTCGCAATAAACATTAAAGTATTTTCATTAAAGAAATCTTTTCGTCTAACCCCTTTTAAAGTTTTTAATAAGATTTTATAAGCAATGAAAGAATATCCAATCCAAAATAAAGGAATGAAACCCCAAACTATTCCATAGTGATCAAAAATAAAGCCAACAATATAAATAGCGATCCCAATAAAAACTGAATAATAACTTTCAACTTTCTTAACAGTTTCAATTAAATGTCTTTTATCATAAGCATAAGTGTCAACACCATCTTCGATAGAATCAACAATCTCTTTTATTTCATCAACAGCTGATTCATCTGGATAATCATCTGTTGCATCAATTAACATTACTTGGTTAGGGAAATTAAAACTTGCTGAATTTATATAGTCTAAATCTTTTAAAGATTTTTCAATTTTACTAGCACAATTTGAACAAATCAAATTTTTCATAATTACTTTTTTTATCATAATTGTCTCCTTAAATTAACGCATACTTATATTATATGAAT
>Ga0164318_10007763_pt1 | contig 10399 bp, 12 predicted proteins | sample GuaBasSedimGuay9_FD_113734 | JGI IMG/M metagenome (GOLD analysis project Ga0164318, IMG submission 113734) | Subseafloor sediment microbial communities from Guaymas Basin, Gulf of California, Mexico - Guay9, Core 4571-4, 0-3 cm | ecosystem: Environmental > Aquatic > Marine > Hydrothermal vents...
TAAACTATCCTTTCCTCCTGAATATGCGACCGCAGCGGATTTTTTAATTTTTGTTTTGGTCTTACGAATAAAATTCAACGATTTCTCGATTTCAGATCGGATAAAGGGAAGATTGGCGGCATATACATGGAATAAATTCAAAAGAATGCGTTGATGAAGAAGTACATGAGGATCCGATTCTGCTCTTGAAGAAGAACGAGATATCGGCTGCCACCACTTAGAGTGAGTGGGTTGAACCCAAGGATTAGGGATAATTTCACCAAATTCGGATGAATTAATTGAAGATAAAAGGGAAAATGAAGAAAGATTATCAAAGGGTAAAGAAAACAAGGAATTCTGAGCTAAAAATTGAATTAGTTCATTAATCTCAGATGCATTGGTTTGGAAAAAAGTTGTAGATGAATCAAGATCGAGAGGTTTTTCGCTGCTAGAAAAATGTTTCAAATGGTGTGAAGGGTAATTTGATAGATTTAATTCTGAGGAGGAAATATTTGAAGATCGACTACGGTAAAATCGGTTTTTAGCTATATTACCTCGCCCGATTTCCAACATATGAGAAATTTCAGATGATGCTACTTTTGAAATGGCAACACCGAGATATTTTCCAGTTTGTTCAGAATATACAAGAATATAGTCATCTTTTTCAATATCAAGTGAAAAACGGGAAATTCCAGGTGCTAAAATTGATTTTCCTTTACTGAAAAACAATTCTCCATCTTCATTCAACCAAATTGATTTGGGAGGAAGAAATTCCTTAAAATTTTTTTCTTTTAAATCAGGAAGCCATAAATCTAAAAGTAGGGAGGACAGGAGTTGTCCCCCGATAAATCGGGGATGGAAATAATATTTTTTTGATAATGGATTATATCCGAATTGGCCGATTACATGACCTGCCACGATTACTTCTTCAGTTTTATCCAAACCGCCAATTCGGTTGAGAAGAACGATATTTTCAGCAGGAAACATGGATTCACCCACATTTATGGTAGAAAAAGAAAGGGTAGACCAACCATAATCTTGATTAACCGTAGATCGCAGTAGTTCATAGTCATGATAAAATGCTGGTCTAACATCTCCAGGGGGGGAAAGAAGCACCTTGCGAGGAGTTTGATGGCATCGATGGCATTTAGATTGAATAAATAAAGGAAGATTACAGTTATCACACCAAAACAAGCGTACTTTTCCAAGATAAGGCGGGCGGGTTTTTTTAGCCATGTAAGAAAAACAAAGTACCATACTCAATAAATTTTCATATTTAGAAGAATAATCGGGAGATAGTTGATAATATTTAACTCAATTTTGGCTTACCGAGAATAGAATTACAGATTTCGGATAATTTTTGTCGATATTTCGGCCAAGTATATACCCGAATCAATCTTAAATATCCTTTAAAGTGGTTGAAAAATAGGGAATAATCTTCCAGATTAACGGGGATTTTTTCGCCCGAATCATCTCGTTTGAATGTAAATATCTCGTTCGGCCGAGTTTGATTAATATGATTATAAGGAACATTAGGTGAGCTGGGGATATCGATATAAATATCTTCTTTAGAAATATCTGAGGAATTCGCTAATTTTTCCCGTATTTCAGGAATATTTAGATTGGATTGACTAATTTCGATGTGAGATTCATAGCAGCTTTTAAGTAAACGCCTCCTTTGAATAGAATCCATGAGAGGACGGGCAGAATGAGAGTGTAATAATTCTGTCCATAGTGTATAATCATCCCATTGTGTATAATCATCAGGATGGGAATACTCTAAAATATTATTCTCTTTTACCAAGTTTTGAATGGCTTGAGCAAGCATTATTTGAACTGCTCTACAAGTCTTATGAAAATATATTGTCCTAAATGAACTGATGCGAGAAATTAAATAACCTTCTAGTGCAATTAATGCATTGATATCTATACCCAAAGTAGATTCATTTAATACATCTATGGATAATAATAATCTGTTTATATCTACTGGTCTTCCTTCAGTTCCACAGTGATAATTATCTCGAAGTAAATAATCCATGGAATCAACGTTAACGGCACTTGTAATAATTTGAGAAATTAAAGCACTTTTAGGATTTGCTTGGGCAATTGTTTGTCCAGTCGCAACTTCAGCAATAATTTTTTTATCATAGCCTAAATCTGAAATAATATCGCCCAATTCTGATTCGGTAATTATCCAACGAGTATAATCTTCATGATCACGGTTATTGTATTTCAATAAGATACTCTCAAAGTTATGGGAAAAAGGTCCATGTCCTACATCATGACAAAGGGCAGCAATTAAACAAGTATTCACTTCTTCCAATGAAAAATCGACTCTATGATAAGTGACCAGATTGTGAAGCAACCGCTTCGCAAGTGCTGCTACACCTAAAGAATGCTCAAATCGGGTATGATTTGCACCTGGAAAAACATGATTAGTTCCAGAAAGCTGCCGAATCCGCATTAGACGCTGTATTTGGGGTGAATCCACGATATGTCGTATGAAATGAGGAAAAATCACAAATCCATGAATGGGATCATTAATTTTCAAGATTTTTAATGATGTATTAGAAAGCAAGATCGTCATATATCTTTGTGTGCATGATTTTAAAAAGATTCCCGCAAAAATACTCGCAAAAATTATTAAGGATACCACGTCCAATACCTATCAGAGATCATGGAATTGATGGATGATCGCCCAGAAGATGGCGCTTTTAAAATTTATTTTAAAGGGGTAGGATATGAACCCGAAAAAGATTGGAGTCTCACCTTTTTTTATAACTCCAACATAGTAGAACCTTTCAAGGATTTTCAGAATTTCCTCAGGCAATATAATGAACTTTCTCGAAAAAAGCGGGCTCTGTCATTTAATAATATTGCAAAAGTAATCAAACATGGTTCAATAGAAAATTACAATGTTCAAAATTACTATGTTTTATTGCGGAAAAAAAAAAATAAGAATGAAAAAAGCCTTGATAATGAAGGACCAGTAGAAGAAATCAGAGAAGGATATTTACTAGCCCGGTTGAAATCCCAAGAAGATCTAATCTTGGGATATTGGCCTTATGAATTTTTCTACCATCATTTAGAATTACAGCATGTTCCGGTAGTATCTATTAACCGAATTATAGAAAGTCCTGAAGAATTTGAAAATATTTTACTGATCTCTTAAATCTTAAAAAACCGAAAAATTTAAACAAAACGCTTCTATATTTTTATTATGGTGTATGTTTGCGCAAGTAAGGAATGTCAAAAAGAAATCACCAAGGAACAGCTAAATCAGTTACCTGGTGTGAAGTGTCCTCACTGTGGTGCACGTATTTTATTCAAAAAACGCCCACAAGTTATTAAACGCGTAAAAGCAATTTAATTTTTTATTCATATTGGATAATTTTCATTAATCCAATTTTGAGATTAGAGTCTATTTACTTTTAGAGAATTTGCCAGCTCTTTATATCGATTTCTTACAGTAACTTCGGTTAAATTGGCAACTTTTGCTATTTCCTTTTGAGTTTTGCATTCTCCCGACAATAAAGTCGCTAAATAAATTGAAGCAGCTGCTAAACTGCTGGGATCTTTTCCTGATGTAATTCCTTGTTTATGAGCAAATTGTAAGATTTTTGCTGCTTGATATTGAGATTCAGGAGAGATTTGCAAATCATAGGCAAATTTGGTAACAAATCGTGTCGGAATAACATTAGGTATTTTCAAATGAAGAAAAGTAATTATAATTCGATAGCTTTTACTTAAATCACGTTTAGAGATTCCTGAAACTTGCTGAAATTCATCTAGAGTTTTAGGTATAGTTTGGATTCGGCATGAAGTATATAAAGCAGCTGCTACCATACTTTCAATAGTGCGTCCCTTAATTAAATTTAATTCTAAAGCACGACGATACAAAATTGCAGCGTTTTCTTGAACAAATCGAGTTAAATTTAACTGAGAAGCGATACGAGTTAGATCTGCCATTGCAATGGAAAGATTCCTTTCTTTAGGAGATTGAATACTGAGGCGATTCTGCCATTTCCGCAATCGAAATGCAAGATATCTATTATAAGGTGATAAGATGTGTCCTTTCCCATCATAATTATGACTATCTATCATAGTAAATAGCCCTTTGTCATGATATAACATTGAAGGGGGATGTCCAGTTCGTGATTTGGAAGAAGAAACCTCCATTGTGAAATCTCGCCATTCTGGGCGGCAATCAATAAGTGATGATTCTAAAATCACACCACATTGACTGCAAGTTCGTTCTCCACGCTTAAAATCAATTAATATATGATCTCCATTGCAATAGGGACAAAGGTCATGGGAGAAATTATTTTGTAGTATATTCTGGTTTTTTCCATATATTGAGGTGATAGATTTCAAGTCAAAAAAGAAGTAAAAATTTGACTTTATAACTTTTATAGAAAAAAAGTCCGCTTATTTTAAATCAGAATACTTGCGAGGTTTGATGGAAAATCTTAAAGGAAATAAGACAAAAAGCAAATTCGATAAGAGGATTATGATCGCAAGAAAAAGTAAAATTCCTTCATAAATTGTTAAATTCTGTAACCAATATTGCAAGTTTTCAGTAGATAATGTTGTGGAAAACAAGGGTCTAATTGCTAATAATATGATTAATAGTGTTAAAACTGAAATAATCGTAGAAAAGATTACATTAAATAGGCTTAATTTCCATAAATTCGACTGATTGGAAATTCTTCGGCGCCAAACTCCTGAATTGTGATAATTTTGGAATATTTCAACATTTCGCCTAACCTTTCGGAAGAGAAATAGATTTTGAAAGAAATTCCTTAGTTTTAACCAAAAAAGTGAAGGTTGAGTTTCCCGAATGAATTCTTTAATTTTCTTAATATTGTCAGAATCTTTTGGTGAATGTTTGAGTTCCTTGAGTATATATATATTTGGGTTAAGGAATTTGTTCAATATTTTATTGTACAGTTCTTCAGCTTCATATTCATCATAAACAACTTCTTCATGGGGTCGATATATATAGATTTCTTTTGCATCTTCATCAAGCACTAAGGCGAGCTCAGTAGGATTTATTTTATCCGTTTTAATAAAATCATTCGCTTGAATTTTGTACAAGGTTAGAGACATGTTGTTTCCTCCATTTTCATCTCCAATAAATTCAAAAAAAAAAGAGAACTCATGTTAAATCAAAAATCGGTTAAAAACCGAAGACATTTCGAAAATCAGCATAAGCTTGTGCTAATTTTGATAATACCGTTTCATCATTTTGATCTAAATAATATTGGATATAACCTGCTAATCCATTCGGATCATTGATCCAACTTAAAAATCCATTAATTTCTTCTACTAAAAAAGGATCTACCCCACTTGCAGCTGATACAGTAGATGTTTCTTCAGTTGATTGTACAGGAGTATCGCTATTTTTACCAAGTTCCTCGCCTTCAGCCATGTACGGTCCGCTTTCTCTCATTTGGTTGGCAGCTCTAACTACGTCTACATACGCGTTCCTTCCATCTACACCTGGTGGAGCATAACCAATAACCACATATTGATCATTGGGATCTGGTGAAAATGCACCACAAAGAAATGAACGCTCCTTATAATTCACTCCTGAAAAATATTCTGCAGTATTCATTAAGAGAGAATATTTTACACCTTGTAATTTAACAAATTGTGATCGGGATTGCCATTTACTGATACATTGTTTTAGATCTTCTTGTTCAACCTGCCAATTAGATGAAATATAAACAATCTCACCGTTTTTTCGCCCTACTAACGCAGCAATAATTAATCCTTTATTGAAAAGTTCTGTACAAATTGCATCAAAATCAATCGGCATGTTTTTTACATCTCCAATTACAGTCAAATTTCAGTTGTTAATATTTAGGTTCTCTCGCCTAATAATTTATTTCTTTTTTAGATGGGCTTTATTATTATTTTTTTCCCCTTTTCTGCGATTTCTAAATATAAATCGATCTTGAACGGTTTCTATTTTGTGATGAGTTTTAAAAGATTGCGATGGTTGATGTGCATGATCTTTTGATTCATCATCAACAACCAGAAATTCTAACATATCATAAAATTCGGCATGATGGTCGTCATATCTGCGCATTTGCTTAAAATGGCTGTTTAAAGCAGTTTCTGAATGGTAAATCTTCCCACAAACTGGGCATTGAAAAGATATGTGCTCTAATTTCTTCTTCAAATGATCTTCCACAGTTTCTTTAACTTGATATGCTTTTTTTCGGGAATATCGAGCGGAACATTGATGCCGAATAGGTTTACCGTAGATAGGCAAGTTGAAAAACACTTTAGCACCTCTGGTACTTTCCCAATAAAGAATAGATTTTCCGCAATATCGACATTTTGTGGGAAAACTTCTCAACCGAATATGCTTCATTTCTTACAACATATTATTAAGGGAATGCATCAAAATCAATTTACCGACTTCTTTATATTTTAAAAAGATTTATTTTAATTTATTAGAAGTGAATTGAAAATTGAAAAACTCAAAAAAAATAAGTGTTTCTACAAGCGTTTGGGAAAGATTAGAAGACTTTAAATTGAAATTACAAAATAAATTACAGCAGCAAGTAAATTGGGATGAAGTTTTCACCTTTTTCTTGAATGAAAATTATTTTTCAAAAAATAAAACTAAATCAATCATTAAACCCCACACACAAATAAAGACACCTACTTCTTTACCAAATTCAAAGCAAACAAACACCAGACCCCTTTATGATCAAACTTTAGGAATCCCTCCTGCTCCAAAAAAAAAACCTATTCAGGTGAATCTCAATAAGAAAGATATGAAACTATTAGCAAAAAAGGAGACGAAAGAAACAAAATACATTCTTATTGAGTGCAAACTTTGCGGAACTAAACCTATTATAATGCCGATTCCAAAGAAGATAGTGCTTGAAGCTCATGAGCCAGTTGTTGATATCTCATACATCCATGGAAATCCCGAACATGTTATTGTTGCTCAATTAGATCACGATTTTCAAGTACGACGACGACGAGTCAGTCAAGTTGTCTACGAGAAAGATTATCATTAATTTCTTTTTTCAATTCCCTTAACAAGATTTACCACTAATCTATTAAATGGGGCAGTTTTTTTCTTATTTTTTGCTAAATCGACAACTTTTTGATTTAAAAATTCAATTTCTGTATGTTTATTCCTCTTCAAATCTTGTAACATGCTATTGGAATTCTGTTGAGTCAATTGTAAGATATTTTTAATTATTTGTAGTAATTGATCTTTGGAATTAATCGAAATTTTATATTCGTCCAAAATTGAAAGGATTTCTGAAATTATATCTTCTGCAATTTCCCAGAAATATGAAAGAGTTAGCAATTCTCCGTTAGTTTTACGCCAAAGTGCACCTATTGGATTTATCACCATATTAACAATTGCTTTTTCCCAGATCTTTTGCAATGACTTCTCAGATATTTCAGTTGAAATATCCGCTTCATTCAATATTTGCACAAAGTAGTGAATTGGTTCAATATCGTTAAGATCAAAAGGAGTTTCGCAGATAAATGAAGAAATATGGCAAACATAGTTCAATCCTGAACCAGTTTGAATGAGGTGATGATTAGCTACAAGTTCTGCACCCATGGTGGATATTATTCGATAAACATTCATTTCAGGATATTTTAGTTTGAGAATTTCTTCATTTCCTAATCCATTTTGAAGTAAAAAAATGCGAGAGAATTGACTTAAGATATAGTGATATTCAGAAATGATTTGCGATAAGGAATAAGATTTGCAAGCAACTATGCAATAATCAAAAAATAGGGTGTGTGCTTCATTAGAATACTCCTCGTAAAAGGAATCCTTACTAAAAAAGTGAAAAGAAGGAAATTTGGAATATTTTTTTCCATCGACTTCGAATATAAATCCTTGTTTTTGGATTGTCATGTATACATTATTCGAACCGATTGCTGTTATTTCATGAGATTTTAATGCCAACTTCACACCGAATAAACAACCAATTGAACCTGCACCGATTATTAGTATCTTCATTGAATCCACTTATCCAATTTAACTTTAGATTTTGATTTTTTACGGTATTTTTTGTGGAAAATTTGTTTTATCACATTGATATCATTAGCAGCTTTCAAATTTAATTTTGGCAAGATATCAAGAGCATTTTTCACCGCATATCCACTGAAATGGTTATTAAAAAATACCGAAACTCGAGTATTTGGATTATCTTTTCGATATGAATTTATTTGATTCGCCCAATGTACCAATTCTTGCTCACTGAACTGATAATTCCACCACGGATTCTTACCAAAGCCATGGAATCGAAGATAAAATAAATTCTCACAAGGAGTTATAAAATCTGGGGGTAATTGTGGTTCGATTACTGCGCAATATCCGAATTTATAGAGAGTTAACACTTCCATTACATCTGGTGTTAACCAAGAAGAATCTCGGAATTCAACCACACCTTGCCATGATTGATGAGTAAATTGCGGTCCTAACAGTTCTTTACCTTTAGTTTCTCTCCATTCAGCCCAAAAACTCAAAAATGATTCCAAATTTTCTTTATGCTTGGGGAATACAAAACTGGGTGGAAGCTGAATTAAATGGGCAATGTGTTTATGATTCCCTTCCAATGGAGCAAAATTATCTAAATAAAGTTCCAATTCCTTTCTGCATTGTTGGATATTTAATTTTGCTTTGTGGGTTATCGCTTGATTTACTTTAGAACTAAAATGAAAATAATCTGGTGTTTTTTGAGCCCAATTTTCTACAGTTTGTTTTTTTGGAATGTAATAAAAACTACTATCAATTTCAACCGCATTAAAGATCGAAGAATAAAATTCTAAATAAGCAGAAGTTGGTAAAAAATCAGGATAAAAAATATTAACCCAATCAGGTTGATAAGACCAGCCACAAGTTCCTACAAAGATATCAGGAAAATCTGCCACTTCGAGCCAAATCCTACTGACCGTATATTTTTCCAATAGTATCAGTATCAAGTGAAGATTCTTTAGTCTTTTTAATCTTCTTACGGAATGAAATTAGTTGATCATTTTCAAGTAAGTGTTGAAATTCGTGAAATTCTTCCTCAGATATACTAAAACTATGTTCCAGTGTAGGAAAATTCTGAGTTTTAACATCATGAATATATGATTCAGCAGCTTGGAGCATAATATTCCATAGATGAGCATACTGTTTAACGAATCTATATGGTTTTGAATTTGAGAATCCAAGCATGTCTTGAGCTACAAGAACTTGCCCATCACATCCATTTCCTGCTCCAATTCCAATTGTAGGAATTTGTAGATGGCGAGAAATTTCACGAGCAATTTGCCACGGAACCATTTCCAACACAATTGAAAAAGCTCCAGCTTCTTCCAGTAAAATTGCATCTTCTATCAATTTTTTTGCAGCTTCTGCAGTTTTTCCTTGTAACCTATACCCCCCTAGTTGATGGAAATATTGTGGTGTCAATCCTATATGAGCCATTACTGGAATACCATTTGATACTAGAAGTTTAACTGTTTCAACTCTTTCACGCCCTCCTTCAATTTTAACCGCATCTGCGTCTCCTTCTTGTAAGGCACGACCAGCATTTAGAAGAGCTATTTCAGGTGTAGCAAAACTCATAAAGGGCATATCTGCAATAACCATTGCATGATTTGCTGCTTTTGCAACGGCAGTAGTATGACGTATAATATCATCTAGTTTAACTTTTAGAGTATTTTCTTTTCCATATATTACCATTCCCATGGAATCTCCCACAAGAAGCGCATCGATACCTGAAAATTCAAATACTTTCGCCATAAGGTAATCATAGGCAGTTAATACAGAAATTTTTTCACCTTTTTCTTTCATACAAAGAAAGGATTGAGGTGAAACTTTTTTTGTTGGGCTCATTCTCTATTATTTGGTTTCTTTCTGAGAATCATTTCTTTTTTTGGTATGAATCAGTATAGTAGAAAATGTATTAGTATATACTATTATTTCTGTGTTATAACCAATTTTATGGAAGAAATTTCTTTATCCAACTTGCAAACTCTTTATCTTTAAACCTATTTTCTTGAAAAATACTTAGGTTTTCTGCCAATTTCTGCGCAAATAGATGTTTACAATAACCAAAGGTTTGCCTACGATAGATGTATTCAATTAGAAAATTCTGACATTGACAAAAAACTTCGGGATAAATCAAATAGTAACCAGAATGGCCTTGTATAGACCAAACAACCAATTGGGAAGGAAAAAAGATATTTTTATGAATGGAAACAGCATTATTTTGCAAAAGTTCTAAGGATCGATAGAAAAGATCTCCATACTTCTGCTGAAATTTTACAACTAAAGAACCAGTGAGTTTTCCTTCTTTGCGCAATTCATCAAATAAATCCATCAACTAAAGATAAGAATTATCTTAATTAAATAATTGTTGTAAGTGTTGTTAAAGTA
>Ga0164318_10007764_pt1 | contig 10399 bp, 7 predicted proteins | sample GuaBasSedimGuay9_FD_113734 | JGI IMG/M metagenome (GOLD analysis project Ga0164318, IMG submission 113734) | Subseafloor sediment microbial communities from Guaymas Basin, Gulf of California, Mexico - Guay9, Core 4571-4, 0-3 cm | ecosystem: Environmental > Aquatic > Marine > Hydrothermal vents >...
TATTAATGTGAATGTCGATCCTCTTGCTGAACGCAGCCAGATCGGAGTAACTATTTATCCCGGTTTCTGAACTAAGCATGCTAAGAATACATTCATGCTTGATATTGTTGGGTATATTAGCTATACAACTTTTGTCTTGTGCGGGATCGAGAAAAAAAACTCCGGCAGAGTTACAAAAATTATCCTTTCCTATTACGGTTGTGGTAGAGCATGAGATAACCGGTGATGTGCTTGGCGCAAGATTGAATCGACCATTTGGTTTGGCTGTTGATGCTCGCGGACTGCTCTATTGTGTTGATGCTGGTAATAACCGTGTTATCCAATTTAATTCCGATTTGAAACCGATCAGAGAAGTAGGTGGGCCCGGATCGTCAGATGGTCTCCTGGATGGTCCAACTTACGTGGTTGTAGATAATGAACTAAACCTGCTGATAACAGATGAGGGCAATCGCCGTCTATCACGCTTTGATTCCCATTTAGCTTTTGCAGGCAATGTAGATTTTTATGACAGCGATGATCCCCTGAAGTTTGGTTTTCCTTCGGGGATTGCGGTAACAGAATTTGGTGAGCTGTGGGTGGCTGATCAAGAACAAAACCGAATTGCCATATTCAGTCACATAGGGCAATTTGATCGATTCGTCGGTGATTTTGGCTATTCTGGTGGTCAAGTTCAATCACCAGAGAAAATTGTACATGGCTCACATGGTCAGTTTCTGGTGTGCGATGCAGGTAACAGTCGGATAGCAGTTTACGATGAATACGGCAATCATGTTCGCAATGTCTCCGATGATGATTTTGACTACCCGATTGCGCTGACCACAACTGGGGGGGGGCTATGGGTTGTTGATGGCTCTACGGGTCGGCTATTCTTTTTTTCTCGTCGGTGGCAACGTTTGCTCGTCATTGGTCCTCAATTACCAGGGACTGGCGCAGGCCTTAGCAAGCCATCGGATATCATTGCTCTTCCTGACGGTCGCCTGGTTATTTCTGACACCGGGAACGACAGACTTATTATTTGCCGTATAATTAACGCCGAGCAATAGGTTGTTTGTTGTGGGCGATCGGTTCTCTCAGAAATCATCGCTGCTTTTTTTCTCAGTCATTTTTCTATTAGGTATAGCGGTATCTAGTTCTGTTGGTGCGGCAACCTGTGTCGAATTCATCGGAGACAGCATACCAACCTATTATTCAGTTGAGGCTGAGGGTATTTTTTTCAATTCGGACTCACTTTATCTCAATAATAGTTTGCTCCTTAGCGATATTGACTACAATTATGATACCAGATACAACAGATTCGATTTGTCCCGCATAGTAGCAGAGACCAATGATACACTCCGTATTTGCTATTCCCCCTTACCATCATGGGTAAATAGAAGCTATGGACGACATTTACCCTCTGTAACTCCCTCATTTAAGTCTTTCCAACTCAGTTCGTTTGATAAATCAAAGAGCTATTTACGCACTCAGAGTTCCGATATCAAGATATCAGGAGCCGAGTCGTTCCGGTTTTCTGCAAGGTCGAGTGGAGGATCAAACTTTAGCCAAAGCCTTGATTTGGCTCTTTCGGGGGAACTTACTCCTGGCGTCAAGGTAATCGGAGCGGTGTCAGACCGAGGTTACAACCCTGTGTACGGAACAGCCAACAGTCAATTAAAAGAACTCGACAGAATCCACCTTGAGATTCTGTCTCAACGATTCACGGGTCGCATTGGAGATTTGGCGCTGCGTGATCGCTTTAGTTTTGCTACACAGCGGGACAAACGACTCTCAGGTGTGACTCTTTCTTACCATGATTGCCATCAAAGTGTTCAGGCTATAGCTGCTCGTCCGAAAGGACACTTTCAGACAGTCAAATTCTCCGGCTCGGATCAACTGCAGGGACCCTATCAGATCGACCCTGCTGCTGTGGCTGTGGTGCCAGGATCGGAACAGGTTTGGCTCGATGGTCAGCTTCTCGAGAGAGGTACTCACAAAGATTATGTTGTCTACTACCCGGTCGGTCAGATCACATTTAATATCAATCGTCCTATTGACAGCCGAAGCCGTATTGAGATTGACTATGAACCGCAAACCTCTAACTACCGTGGTGAGCTGTTCGCTGTTGGTGGGGGAGTTTCATTCGGAGACTCGATAGTCACGCTTGAAACAGAGTGGTTGAGAGAAGGTGACGATAAAAGCCAGCCCATGTCAGGAGAGTTGTCTGACTCCGATAAATTGTTGCTGGAGTCAGTCGGAGACAATGTTGATGATGCCTGGGTGTCCGGAGTGCGTCCTGACAGTACTGGTCGCTACATACTTGTCCGGGATAGTTTGCCGGATACGGTATACCAGTATGTGGAATCGGACACAGGTGATTATGCGATTACTTTCAGTTTTGTAGGTGCAAACCTTGGAGAATATCTCTACACAGGCAATGGAGTGTACCGTTACGCCGGTCACGGCAATGGCGAATTCTTGCCCATAAGAACCATAGCTTTACCTCAACGTACCGAACATTATCTGACTCGACTCGGGGTTCGAAACAACCTGTTAGGTACAGTAACAGCCGAATGGCATCAGAGTTGGAAAGATAGAAATCTATTTTCATCATTAGATGACAATGACAACAATGGAGCGCTGTACGCAGCATCTTTGAGAAAAAGCTGGGGGGTTCCAGATAAAGGTCAATATCTTCTCTATCAGACTAGATTTAAGGAAGTCCGTTACCAGTCGCCTCAAAGAATCGACCGAGCTGATTTCGCAAGAGAGTATTTTCTCCCTGAAGGTTTCTTCCCTGTTTCAGATGAGCGCCGTCACCTGATTGAAGGGTGCATATCACCTTTTTCTTTTGTGACTTTCACACCTACCTTTGCCCGACTGAACTATCACGGAGAACTGACATCCCGGCGTGGGGGAGGCACTTTGGAAATTATGTCTCATCGTTCCATTAGCGGCAATTTGGATTTACATATGATCCGCGTAAATGACACTCGTCACACTTATGAAGCAAAGGGAAAGGCTGATTTATTTCATGGTGGAATTAGGTGGAATACTCCGATTGGATGGGATTTCTCAACTAATTATGAATATGACTCTCGGACTCATGACTACACTGGGGAGAAACTCGGAACACGGTATCATCGCTTGATCCTTTCGCTCAATCGACCAACTGAACGAATCGATATTGAACGATATGTTGAGGACACACTGATTAATGGCTGGACTGACCTGTTACGTCGTACCCGCTTGACTATTGAATCGCATCGTCGGCATAGCAAATTCAGTTACGCCACGGTTCTCACTTATCAATGGCTGAAAGCATCTCCGCTTGTCGATAATAATTATCTGGGAAGGCTGAATCTTGAATACCACGATAAGCCCGGAAGATTTAAGGTGAGGGCATCGTATCTGATATCAGAAGAAGCTCGACGGGCACGTGGAATCAGCTACCTGTTGGTGGAACAGGGGGAAGGGCAGTATGTTTTCGAGGATGGTGAATATCGACCTGAATCGGGTGGTGATTATGTTAAGGTGGAGGAAATCCTTTCGACCCAAGCCCGTGTCTCTCGTGGTGAAAAGACTTTTCATATTTCGAGAGACTGGTCGGTGTTACTTATTCGGTATGACTCCCGCATAAAAGAAGAGATGATGCAAACCGGCAGGCGGTCAGCGTGGTGGGCAGTACCGTTTATATCCGATGAACGCCAACCATATCTGTATTATAATCGGCACAACAGTGTTGATTTTCGTTTGTTTCCAGTGAACAACATCTATGCGATTACCATATCTCTAAGTGAAGATCGAGAAATACGTGACGTAGGAAACATGCCTGAGGGGCGACGGGACCAGCACGGGTCCATGTCACTTAGACAAATTACCGGTAGTATCCGCTTTGAAGAAACCATGAAGATGTTCGCAACCCAGCGTGATGCTTACTACAGCGGAACAGGAGATATTGACGGATACTCAGTAGGTTTTACCGTCCGCCAGCTTATTGGTTTACACGAACTATCGGCAGGAGCGGCATTCCGTCGGGCGAATTCGACAAATAATGAGCAGTCTGAACTTTATAGGCTATTGGCAGGAAGTCGTCTGGGGATTGTTGGTAATGGTGAGTTGCGTTTTTCTGTAGAGTTCTATCGCCAGACATTATACAGAATAACTGATATGCCATCGTATCTACTGACGGACAATCGTCCCGGATATAAAGGGGCAGTGTGGTCTATTAGTGTAAGATATGGAGCCAAATCGAGATTACGATTCAACCTGTCAATCTCCGGCAGACATGCAGACACAAGAACGGCTAGTATTACTGGTCATGGAGAAATGGTGGCCGGATTCTGATATGAAACAGGCAGTGTTTGTTATTATCTTATTGGTATCCCTCCCATTTATGCTGCAAGCAAGCGGGAATGACGTAAAATCTCAAGTGCAGATTATCGACACCCTGATACTCACTGGTGATGTAAACGATACTTTGGCACCGGAAGTACCGTTCTCTGAATCTGAGTTGAACCTGTTGTTTGACAGTCTCCTGGCGCCCTGGCAAGCAAACGGTTACTACTATGCCTCTTGCAAGCTTGATCGGATTACAAATAATGACAATAAAATCAGTATCATAGCTAAGATAATTACGGGTCCAAGAGTACGTATTGGACGCTTGTTATTTCATGGACTTAATCGGAGTGACCCAGCTACAGTTTCTCGGTATTTCCCACAAGTGAGGAGCAGTCTTTTAACTGAGGAGCGTCTCGATTTTTTAGCTGAGGTGGCTTCCCGTATTGACTATTTATATCTTAAAGCACCATTACAAGTAAATATGCAAGAAGGATATACGGTAGCTGATATAGAGTGCTACTTTACTGAAGCAGGACCGTTTGCGGTTACTGCAGGAGGAGGGTATGTACCTGATGATCCGATCGGTCTGGTTTGGCACCTGAACCTCGAACTAAATAATCTTTTCGGGCAGGGTCGCAAGGCATCGTTGTTATCTCAAAGAAGAGATCGCGGCCACAACGAACTGAGTATTGACTATTCGCAGCCGGTTTTCTGGTTCGGTCCAGGTAAGGTAGGGATCACAGTTGCCACGCGTGATTATCGCAATTCTTTTTATGAGTTTTCTGTCAATAGTTCGTACCGCCTTAATCGCTGGCGAAGAATGTCGACCGCTCTGTCCCTGGCATATCGGAGCGTAGAACCTGTCGGGATGCAGTATCCTTCGTTCTCAGTCTATTCAGTTGAACATGAAATTCAGTGGCAAACAGTCGATAACACTTTCAATCCATCCTGTGGAGTTGAGTTAAGTTGGTCCTTGTTATACTCATGTCGTAAATATAATTCAGATTCTGTCTTATCAGAAGGAATACATAAGTCTTTTAACGAGGCAAGGATTTCAGTTCAAGTGGAGGGATATCAGAGATTGATTGGATCACTGATAGGGCATTTGGCGATTTATTACGCTGGGCTTGAAACTGATGAAACCCTCCCACCAATATCGGAGTTGATACTGGTTGGTGGTCCCGGCACTCTAAGGGGCTGTCGCAATGAGCAATATGCGGTTGTACGTACGGCAATATTCACATTTGAACCACGCCTTCGCTTTGATAAGGGTTATCTGTTTTGCTTTGCTGATGGCGCTTATCTCAATAACCGAGTTACCAACGAAAATGGAAATGTCTTAAATGATGAATTCTTTCGCTGGGGGTATGGGGTTGGTCTGGCAATCCAAGGTTCGACTCGGGGCGTAAAACTGTCACTTGGTTGGAACCCTGATATTTCCGTTGACCAGGCTCGCCTGTCAATTGTGTTATCCTCTGAGATATAAAAGTTGACCGTTCTCTGCAAAGTTGCCTATTCTCTTATATGAGAATAGTTCTGGATTTTTTGCGTCTTATTCGTGTTTCCAATGGGCTTTTGACAGCCATTGGGGTGTGGGTAGGAGCTTATTTAACCTGGAACGATCCAATCTACTATGGTCCTATGATAGCCTCACTATCAGCTTTTTTGGTTTGCTCTTTCGGAAATTGCGTCAATGACATGCTCGATATGGAAATCGATCGTGTTAATCGACCAGATAGAGTACTGGTGAGAGGGGTTCTATCGACAAGGATAGCGCTTATTGTAGCTTTACTCTGCGGTTTGGGAGCAATGATTGCCGCAGTTGCAGTAAATTGGGAAGTTACTGTAACTGTCGCTGTAGCCATAATGTTGCTTGTTGTGTACAATTTCAAACTAAAGCGTGTCCCGTTGGCAGGTAACATCGTAATTGCTATATTAGGAGGACTGACGTTTGTTACTGGCGGACTGGCTGTAAACCCTTCCTGGACTTTTGAGTTCCCGGGTCCTCTAATTCCAGCTGTTTTTGCTGTCCTGTTGCATCTCGTTCGAGAAATACTTAAAGATGTGGAAGATATTGCCGGCGATCGAGCAGTTGGTATCACAACCTTTCCACAAGTTGTTGGGATACGGTCTGCCTTGGTAACAGCTATTGGATTTTTTGTCGTCCTTGTGATTCTTACGATGGTACCGGTTCTATTTGGATGGTTTGGCGATGCTTATAAGATAATCGCCGTTTACATTGTTGATCTCCCTTTGTTGGCGTTGTTGATTATGGTTTGGGGCAACCCCAGCCCGAGAATGCTGACTTTCGGATCGCTCGGTCTCAAGGTAGGTATGGCTTTAGGAATAATAGCCTTAATGGTTGCCTGAAAGTTTTCGTGAAACTGTTGACTAGAATTAGGGTATAACAAAATTGTATGTTGGCTCTGTATTATTTATGTGGATGACCTTGGTTCAGAGAAGAAGGAAAGGTGACCGAAGCCCTGTGAGATTAGCTGCTCTGTTTTTAGCGACGACAGTGATTTTTGTCGGTTCGTGTTTAGCTGACGGGATCTCTCTCTCGCAATCAATCGAGAAGGTTTCTATTGCTCTTGAGGACAGTACAACCTTCGAAATCAAGTTGCAATGGAATGGGTCGCAGGCAGCATTCAGGTTCAAACAGCCACTCGACACATATTTCGACCGTCTTCGCATAGGTGGTTTTACTTCCTCAATCTCGTCAACCGGTTCCGGTTCGGACGAGAGAACCACTAAAATATATCAATATACACTCATACCCACTTCAGCCGGACTTGGTAAAATTGACCCTATCGCTGTAAGCTACATATCCATGCCTGACAGTATAGAGGGAGAATTGGTTACTGAGGCTATGACTGTTCAGATTCGAGAACCGGTGCCGGTTGATAAGGAAGATACTGGTGTAACGGTTTGGTTTATTACTGTTATGGGAGTAATTGTAATCGTGCTTGTTGTTGCTGCGGTGTTTCTGCGATCCAGGGTGAAAACAGCCAAGCCGCTGGAGCAGTCTCCAGTTGAGAAAACTCTTGATGAGTTAACAGTACTAAAGCAGGAAGCTGGCAGCGATATGAAGAAGTTCCAGGCGGGGTTATATCGCTTGCTATTAGACTTTCTGTCAGCTCAGTATTCTATCAGCGCTGAAGGCTTAGATTATGAAACCTTATCAGCAGAGTTAGAGGGGCAGCCCTTAACGCCGCAGCAAATCAGCAAATTAGCACAGTATATTATTTCTGCTGGTGAAGATAAATTCCGTCCAGTGACATCTGCCCCGGGAGATACTATCCGGCTGGAATCCAAAGTTCGCGAATTACTAAGTCAATTGTGAAGTTAATATATTCGGAGGACGAATGCACACAGACATTCAAGAGATTCAATCTCGTGTTGAGCAGGAATCGTCATTTGTTCAGCGACTGACGAGCCAGATAGCTACTGTTATAGTAGGGCAGAAATACCTTGTTGACAGGCTCCTGATCGGCATCCTTGCAGATGGTCATATTCTCATCGAGGGTGTCCCAGGACTGGCGAAAACGCTTTCGGTGAAGACTCTATCAGATGCTATTCAGACCAAGTTTCAGCGACTTCAGTTTACACCTGATCTGCTGCCGGCGGATCTGATTGGAACGATGATTTACAATCCGCAAAGTGCTCAGTTTTTAGTCAAAAAAGGACCAATTTTTGCCAACATTGTCCTAGCTGATGAAATCAATCGAGCTCCCGCCAAGGTTCAATCAGCGTTGTTGGAAGCGATGCAGGAACGGCAGGTAACGATTGGCGAAACTACCTTTCCCTTGGATGAACCATTTCTGGTTATGGCCACTCAGAATCCAATTGAACAGGAAGGAACGTACCCACTCCCCGAAGCTCAGGTTGATCGCTTTATGTTGATGCTCAAAATAGGTTATCCGAGTCCAGCTGAGGAGCGTGAGATCATGGAGCGCAATACCTGTGGTAAATTGCAGGAGGTGGAGAAAGTGATTTCTCCTCAGGACATTATACGAGCTCGGGAGGTTGTACGCTCAGTGTATATTGATGATAAAATCAAAGAATATATTATCAATATCATTTTTGCCACCCGCGAACCTGACAAGTACGGTTTAGGCGAACTCAGCAGCCTGATCGCTTTTGGCGCTTCGCCACGCGCAACTATCTATCTAAACTTGGCAGCTAAGGCGCACGCTTTCCTGAAAGGAAGGGGATACGTTACTCCCGAAGATATCAAGACGATTGGTCACGACGTACTGCGGCATCGTATTCTTATAACCTATGAAGCCGAGGCCGAAGAGATTGACAGCGATTCAATCGTTACCAAAGTGTTTGACGCTATTGAGGTTCCATAAACAAGGTCGATTATGCTACCGGCGGAAGTATTAAAGAAAATACGGCGCATCGAGATTCGCACTAAAAAACTGGTCAACGATGTCTTTTCAGGAGAATACCATTCGACCTTCAAAGGTCAGGGAATGGAGTTTGAAGAGGTGCGCCTATATGTGCCGGGGGATGACATCCGCTTGATTGACTGGAACGTCACTGCGCGTACCGGCTATCCGCATATTAAAAAGTTTAAGGAAGAGCGTGAACTTTCAGTCGTTCTGCTCGTTGATGCTTCGTCTTCCGGTCGTTTTGGTACAAGAGATCGTTTCAAGAGCGAAACAGCCGCCGAACTCGGGGCATTGCTGGCCTTCTCCGCTATCAAGAATAACGACAAAGTTGGGCTGATTATATTTACTGACAAAATTGAGTTGTATGTCCCGCCCAAGAAAGGGCGCGCTCACGTTTTGCGGTTGATTAGGGAAATTCTTTATTTTAAGCCGGAAGGCATTGGTACTGATATTGGTGGAGCTATGGAGTATTTCAACCGGGTCATCAAGCGAAAATCGGTTGTTTTTCTTATCTCCGACTTTCTTTCCGAGAATTACCACAAGCCGCTTCAGATTGCCAATCGGAAGCATGACGTGGTTGCTGTCAAGATTAGTGATCCCCGCGAGACAACATTTGAAGATGTAGGACTCATCGAGCTTGAAGATGCCGAGACTGGTGAGGTCTACATTATCGATACGTCCTCGAAAGAGTTCCGTAGGGAGTTTGCTGCCCGCTCAGAAGAAGATATCTCCAACCTTACCCATGAATTCCGGTTGATTGACCTCGATTTTATCAATATCCGGACTGACCAATCGTACATCGTTCCCTTGATCAACTTCTTCCGGAAACGTGAAAGGAAGTTTTAGCTGAGGTATATATGACACCACATACACATAAACAAAGCCTCCTGATGTTGGGCGTTGGTCTGATAGTATCCATGATCGTTGTATCCTGCATGGAGACTACTGACTACAGTGCTGCTATTGAACGTCACAAAAAGTTGGCCGGTGAGTTACGCGACAACCGCCTCTATGAAGCAGCTATTGATGAGTATTCCCAAATTCTCAATATAGAAGGTGTTGATGACAAGACCAGAGCTAATATTCATTATCTTACTGCTCGAATTTACTATGATCATCTTCAAAACTACGAGAAGGCTGCTGCTAACTATGTTTGTGCACAATCGCTTGACCCAGATGCTTCTTATGCGGCGGAAGCTTCACGTAAACTAGTAGCGTCATTAGAGAAAATGGGAAATATCGTCAACGCCAAACGGCAGCTTGATAATGTTGTCAATCTTGATGCTGGCCCACGCAATGACAAAGATGTTGTTGTAGCCCGCATTGGCGGTGTGCCGGTCTATATGTCGGAAATCGATGACCAGATACAAACTCTCCCTCCTGAAATACAGAAGCAGTATCTGAACCGTAAGGCTAAGATTGAATTTGTTCATCAACATGTCGGTGTCGAGTTGCTCTATCATGCAGCTGTCCGAGAGAACTATGGCGATGATCCCGAAGTCAAACGACGCCAGCATTTGTTCTATAAGCAACTTCTGGTCGATCGTTATGTTGTTGATAAAGTGATCCCTCAAGTCCAGATTGATACTTCGGATGTGAGCAACTTCTATCTGGCCAACAAGAGCAAGCGCTATCAGGATGCGCCTTACGATTCTGTAAAGGCTCAGGTATTCCTGGACTACCAA
>Ga0164318_10007765_pt1 | contig 10398 bp, 9 predicted proteins | sample GuaBasSedimGuay9_FD_113734 | JGI IMG/M metagenome (GOLD analysis project Ga0164318, IMG submission 113734) | Subseafloor sediment microbial communities from Guaymas Basin, Gulf of California, Mexico - Guay9, Core 4571-4, 0-3 cm | ecosystem: Environmental > Aquatic > Marine > Hydrothermal vents >...
GGTCATACAGAAGGCTCCGTTGACCTCTGCCGTCTTGCCGGTTTGAGCGAATCTGCTGTTATCTGTGAAATCATGAAAGAAGATGGCACGATGGCACGCCGCGATGATCTGGATATTTTCGCAGAAGATTATGAGATGAAAATCGTCTATATTTCTGACTTGGTAGAGTATCGTCTTGCCAATGAAACGCTGGTAAAAATTGTCAGTGAAGAGGAGATGGAATTTTCCGGTATGAAAGCCAAAAAATATGAGTTTATCGATCACGAAGTGTTGACACATACGGCGATCGTATTCCATAATACAGGTGAAACAGCCAATGTCAAAGTCCATAACATTATTCCTGATGTTGAGCTTTTTCTTAATCAGAATAAATATAACCGTCTCATTGATTCCATAGAATATCTTAAACAAAATAGCGGGGTTCTTCTTTTTATTAATAATCCGGATCGGCATCATGCAAATGTCAAGGAATTTGGTGTCGGTGCACAGATTTTAAAAACACTTGGTGTAAAACATATGCGTCTTATTACAGACGAGAGTGCCCCTTCTTTCGTTGGTCTTGGCGGATTTGGTCTTGAAGTAACCGAAGTGATTAATCTAGAAGATTAAAAGTGACAGTAGTGGAACGCGGACAGATCAAACAGCAGATCCTGAGAGATATAGAAAGACTCAAAAAAGAGATAGCCGGTCTTGAAGAGTTGTGTCAACCGATAGCGCCTGATTGCTGCCTGGGTGATCTAGGGCGTTTTGAAGCGATGCATGATCAAGAGACCAGTGAACGTACGCTGCATGAAGCACAGATACGTTTGAACCGCTTAAACTATGCTCTTGGTAAAGTGGATAAAGAAGATTATGGGATCTGCGAAGAGTGTGAAGAAGATATCCCGGTCGGACGGTTGATGATCGTTCCCGAATCAACCCGCCGTGTGCATTGTGCACAATAAAAGGCAGATGTATGAAAGATGAAGTCTTTAACAAACCGATCGAAAAGCAGTTTGAGTTTGATGCAGAAATCGCAGCAGTCTTTGACGATATGCTGCAGCGTTCCGTCCCTTTTTACAGTGAAGCGATGAAACTGACGGAACGTTTTGCTATTAATCATCTTAAAGAGGGTGGCAGACTCTATGATCTTGGATGCTCAACTGCGACACTTCTACTCAATATTGAACGTACATCTATAGTGAAAGCGGAACTGATCGGTCTGGACAATGCCCCTTCTATGCTCGAGCAAGCACGCCGTAAGATTGATGCTTTCGGATCAAAAGTAGAAGTGAAAGAAGCAGACATTATAGATTTTTCTTATGAGAGTGCAGATGTGATGATCAGCAACTACACACTCCAGTTCATTCGTCCTCCCGTTCGTGAGACACTTGTGCAGAAGGTTAGTGATGCTTTAAAAGAGAGAGGGCGTTTTATCTTCAGTGAAAAAGTGGTTACGAAAGATAATCAATTAAATAAAGAGTTGATAGACTGCTACTATGATTTTAAAAAAGAGCAGGGTTATAGCGCTTATGAAATTATGCAAAAGCGTGAAGCGCTTGAAAATGTGCTTATTCCCTACACAGAAGCAGAAAATATTGAAATGACGCGCCGTTGCGGATTTACACATTGTGAAGTGATCTTCCGCTGGGCTAATTTTGCCACATTTATTGCCATCAAATAGAGGCACATCTCTTTAAAGGATTTCAATGTCCGTTATCTCCCATTTTAAGGCTTTAAGCCAGATCCCACACTGTTCATATCAGACTGATGCAATGAAAACCTATCTTATTGATAAAGCGAAAGCATACGGCTATGAAGTACTGACGGATGAAGCCGGTAATATACTCTGCCAAAAAGAGAGTGCTGCCATTACCATGCAGTCACATTACGATATGGTTTGCATTGGAAAGGCACCACTATTAAAGCTCGAAGAGAGAGATGGATGGCTCTACGCCGCCGATTCGACATTAGGCTCAGATAATGGCGTGGGTATGGCCATGATGCTGGCATTAATGGAGGAAGGTGTTAGTATTGATACACTTTTTACGGCGGATGAAGAGGTGGGGCTACTCGGTGCACGTGCTTTGAACCTGCCGCTTAAAACACCATATCTTCTAAACCTTGACAGTGAAGATGAAGGCGTTGTGACAGTTGGGTGTGCGGGCGGAGTCGATATTATGGCAACGCTTCCACTGCTGCACAAAAAGCGGACACTGTTTTGCTATGAGATTGAAAGCAGTGGATTTGCAGGTGGTCACTCCGGCGTGGATATTGATAAAAATATTCCAAATGCCATTAAAGAGTTGTCTGCGCAGTTAGTCGACCTTGATCAATGTTATGTCGTCTCATTCAAAGGTGGTGAACGGCGTAACTCGATTGCCAAGCGTGCAGTTGCGGTGGTTGGTTTTGAGACAGAACAGGCAATTGCGGGGGCTAAGATAGTAGGCCGTAAAGAGGTTGATGTAATGGAGCAGAATGTCATCTCAATGCTGCATGCTTTTGCTCATGGTGTTCGCAATTATAACAATGAATTGCGTATTGTTCAAACCAGTATTAATCTTGCAATTGTGGAGCAAAACGAAACAGAAATTATGATTCATTTGAGTGCACGTTCTATGGACAGTGATGAATTGAAACGACTGCAAAGTGAAACGGTTACATACTTTGAGTCATTTGGTGCAGCAGTGGAAACAGAAGGTTTTTATGCCCCATGGGAACCGGAAGATGGTGATTTTGTTAAGCAGGTGACGAGTATAAGCCAAGATGTATTAGGCAGTGCAGAAGTTGGTGCGATTCATGCAGGTTTGGAGTGCGGCATTATCAAAGAGAAATTCCCGCAGATGCAAATGGCATCCATCGGACCGACGATACGCTATCCGCACTCCACGCGTGAATGCGTAGAGCTCATCTCAGTTGAACGTGTTTACGATGTCGTTAAAAAAATATGTGAGTGTTCAAATGATTAAAATCATCCTGTTTGTCAGTTTAGCGGTGAGTGGTCTGCTTCAGGCAATTGAACTTCCAAAACATCAGGCCACTCCCGGAGGTATCATTGTTCAAAAGATACTAGCAAAGCATAAGCTTGAGGCATTTCATGATAATCGTAGATTGATGGTACTTGAAAGTGATAAACCAAATGAGTACTATGTCATAGGTGGTATCCATCTGAATCAAAAGGTCAATATGCCATACAACATCGATCTTAAATCAGATCAAACCATAAAATATCATACGGTCACACTCAAAGATAAAGCCTATCAAAAACAGTACATTACGCTTAAAAATAAGCAGCATGTCTCTCCCAACCAAAAAAATCTTGATCGTATCGGCAGTGAGAAAAAGCGTTCACTGGCTGCACTTGGACGTTATTCTACTCAGAAATTCGGTTCATTAGTATTGATTAAACCACTTGATGTTCCGTTCTCAGACGACTACGGTAAACGACGCTATTTCAATAAGCAGCCGCGTAAACCGCATAGCGGTGTCGATCTTGCAGCACCCGAAGGTACGCTTATAAAAGCACCGCTTGAGGGTGAAATTGTTGAACTCGGAAATTTCTTCTTTAACGGTAATGTGGTCTACATCGATCATGGTTTGGGAATGGTCACAATGTATTGTCACCTCAGTAAAATTGATGTCAAAAAAGGACAGTTGGTTAAACAGGGTGAGATTATCGGTAAAGTAGGCAAAACGGGAAGAGTTACGGGTCCTCATCTACATTGGGGTGTTTCACTTAATGGTAATATGATCGATCCAAGGCTGTTTATTTACAAATAAGTTTTTTTACCGCGCCTTAAAACTCTTTTTAGTTTTACAAAATTCCTGTAAAAAACACTCTGTGTCGCATTTTGGATTTTGTGCGGTACAGATGTAGCGTCCGAAGAGGACCATCCCCTGGTGCAGGGCATGAAGGTCTGTTTTAAACTTTTTTACCAGGGTTGCTTCTGTTTTCAAGGCTGTCTCATCATCGCTGAGACCCAGGCGGTGGGCGACGCGGAAGACGTGGGTGTCTACCGCCATCAGGTTGGCGCCGGTGTATTCGATCATCACGACATGGGCTGTCTTTTGGCCGACTCCTGCAAGGGTGATCAGCTCTTTTTCATCCAGTGGAATTTCACCATCATATACTTCGGACACACGCTGCGCCATTTTGATGATATTTTTAGCCTTGTTATTAAAGAAAGAACAGCTTTTGACCATTGCTTTGACATCGTCTAGGTCAGCTGATGCCAGTGCATAAACATCAGGATAATTTTTAAATAACTCTGGTGTGATAAGGTTGACACGTTTATCAGTGCATTGAGCCGAAAGTGCAACGGCAATGACTAATTCGTAAGCGTTTTTGTAATCCAATTCTGTGACGGCTTCATCATAACGTTCAATAAAAGCTTGTTTAATCGCTTCAATTTCTTTTTTGGTAGCTTTTTTCATAGTGTTGATTTCTTCTATTTTTGTTGGGTTGGTTTTGTACGATATACCGACTGAGATTGTATCAGTTTTTTTCTAAAAAAAGTCGAGATCGTTTAAAAAATTATTAGATATAGTTTTTATATAATACAGGAGCTATATATAACAAATTTTTATATGTAAAGTTCCTAAAAGCACTTAAATAGGCAGATATTGAGTCGGTTGTGAAAAATATCGCTCATCTAAATATTTTTCTAAGAATATAAGTGTAGTATTACAATAAAGTAATATTACCATACCTTTTAAAGTTTGGATGTGGTAACAATAATCGGCTTAGGTAAGTATATGCAACCATTAGATAAGATCAAAACACTTTATCCTCAACATAAGTCTCTCATAGAATCATTTGCCAAAGTTCAGTCTGATCCTCTATTTTTTGTCTCAGAAGATGAAGAGCTTTTGGGTGCAAATGAACAAGGAGTGGGAGCACTTGGGTACTCTTCTTTAGAAGCACTGGAAAAAGCATGTTCAGGCAGACTGTCAGAACTGTTTTTAAAAGCAAAAGGTTTTTTCAAACCGGAAAAAAAGAGTTGGCTTGGTCCTTTAGGTGAAGGTAAACCTCTTGTACTGCTTCCAAATAATAGACATAAAGCTGTTCCTTATCGTTTAAGTGTTCAGCAGACAGAGATCGAAGACACACATTTTTATATGCTGCTGCTTCAAAATGTTGAAGCGGTTGAAAAGGCTAAAAAAGCACAAGGTTATTTTGAGTCGTTTAAACATCAGTTTTTGACTAATATATCTCATGAGTTTCGTACACCGATGAATGCGATTATCGGTTTCTCCGGTTTATTGGAAACGTCGGGAATCAATGTGCTGCAAAACGAATATGTACATAATATTCAAAACAGTGCCACAGCAATGTTGGAAAATGTCGAGAACCTACTAGAATTGATGCAGATTGAAAGCGGCGCGATAAAATTGAATAAGCAGCCGTTTAAAACCTACGAAGCCTATGAAGCGCTTGCCAGCAGATATTGTACTGTTGCCAAAGAGAAAGGTATAAACCTTTTCTTTATGATTGATCCACAGCTTCCCGAAGCGATGATCGGTGATGCAGATAAAGTGATACGTGTCTTGCAAAACCTTATCTCTAATGCTTTAAAATTTACCTCAAAGGGTGGACAGGTTCTTGTTGAAATCCGATTGAGAGAGGGTGGAGGAAAACCCCTTATTCAATATTCTGTGACGGATACCGGAGAAGGGATTGAAAAAGATAAGCTTCAAACCCTGCTGCGCCCATTTGCCGCAGCCAGAGAAAATCAGATGCGTGGCAAAGATGGGTTTGGGGTAGGACTGACATTAAGTTTTAAACTACTGCAGATGATGAAGTCGCAGTTGAATGTCGCTAGTGAAGTTGGTCGAGGTAGCCGCTTCTCTTTTATACTCCGACATAATAAACTTGCCCATGTGCCTTTTGAATTGATGAAAGGTTCCAAGATCGCAATCTTGACCGAAGATAACAAAAAAGGTCTGCATGCAAAGATATTGAAAAAATATTTGAGACTCTTCCATGTGGATGCCACAGAAGTTAATGCGATCGGTTCTAATGCGCTTTCCGGGATGGACGCAGTGTTTATTATAGGCGACAATGCAAGCAAAGAACGTTTTGCATCAATACATGATATGTACCCGAGTTTACAGATCGTTCCGGTCATCTCCTCTGAAAAAGAGGAAGAGTTTTTACAGTTGAGTTCAGTAATAGATAGTTTGCTCTATTATCCTATATTGCCGTCAACACTTTATCAGACACTCAATGTTGTCTGGAAAAAGGTGCCTAAAGGTCTTCTGAAAAAAATTGAAGAGATTAAAGAAGATGAAGTAGTAGGACATCACTTATTGGTGGCAGAAGACAATCCGATTAATCAAAAACTGATCACAACAATTCTGGAACAAGCCGGCTATACAGTGACGACAGCAGAAAATGGCCAGATTGCAGTTGACCTTTACATAGAAGGAAAATATGACTTGGTTCTCATGGATATTGATATGCCGATTATGGACGGTATCACTGCCAACCGATTAATCAAGGAGATCGATGCAAAGGAAAAACGACCATTTACTCCGGTGATTGCATTGACGGCTCGTGCGATGGCCGGTGACCGAGAACGTATTATCGGAGCAGGACTTGATGCTCACCTGGCTAAACCAGTGGACAGAGAGTTCTTACTGCAGACCATTGATCAATATTTAAAGATGAAAGAGCACAGAAATCTAAAAAATTAGATCTCCATTTGATGTTCATTTAATTACGCCCGATAAAATCCAAAGCTATTATAAATTTGAATGACATACCAAATGAATTGGTATGCTTATCAATAAAAAAAGGGAAAATATGAAAATCACATTAGCAACATTTGCAGCAGTAGCTTTGATCAGTGTCAGTGCCTCTGCAGCAGTCTTGGCAACAGTCAATGGAAAGGCAATTACCAGTGATGAAGTCAACGCTGTTTTAATGGAAGGTACTCAAGGTCGTTTCTCAACATTGCCTAAAGAAAAACAAGATGAACTGTTGAAACGTGTTGTTGATGGAATGATTACACAGGAACTTGTGTATACAGATGCAAAAAAGACCGGTGTTCTTGAAAGCCAAGAGTTTAAAGAGGAGCGTGAAGTACTTATAAAACGTATTGATAAGCAACTGGCTGCAAAAGTTTGGGAAAAACAGCTGTTTGACAAGATCGTTATTCCTGAAAAAGAGCTCAAAGCATATTACAGTAGTCATACTGAAGAGTTTATTGAAAAAGAGAAGGTGCATGCACGCCATATTCTTGTGAAAACAGAAAAAGATGCTAATGCTATTGTGATAAAACTTCGGAGCCTTAAAGGTGACGCACTTAAAGCGAAGTTTATTGAATTGGCAAAGGCAGAATCTACGGGTCCCAGCGGTCCAAAAGGCGGAGACCTTGGCTCATTCGCACGTGGCCAGATGGTACCTGAATTTAACGATGCTGTCTTTAAAATGAAGGTCGGTACGATTACTACGACACCGATTAAAACACAGTTTGGTTACCATATTATCTATCTTGAAGATAAGAAAGAAGGTAAAAAAATGGGCTATGATGAAGTGAAATCATTTATTGAACAACGTTTGAAAACAGAAAAATTCAGATCATTGGTTGAAACGAAGATGAAGTCACTGAAAGAGACTGCAAAAATTACTTTCGGACAATAATCTGCCACTGATTCCCTCTGTCGTCGAAACCTTTGTGTTTCGCGACAAAACTTTTTACATTAAACGCGACGATCTGATTGACCCGTACCTTAGCGGTAATAAATATCGAAAACTCTATGCATTAACCCAACTTTCCCCAACTGATATTGACACCTTGATCTCCTATGGCGGTAACCAGTCAAATGCCATGTTTTCCATCGCGGCACTGTGCCATCAAAAAGGGTGGAATTTTAAATATGTCACGAAGACTATTCCCGATTATCTTAGAAATAATCTGATCGGCAATCTGAAAAATGCTCTGGATATGGGGATGAAGCTTCATGAAGTACCAGCGATGGAATATGAAGAAACCATAGATGTACTTAAAAAAGACCATCCACTCACAAACTCCGAACCCCGAACCTCGAATCCCGAACTCCAGACCATATTCATTCGTCAAGGCGGTGCAGATCCCTTGGCCGAAGAAGGTATTGTTGTATTGGCGCAGGAGATAGAACAATGGTCGAAAAAAGGTAATGTAAATACGCTGAATATTATTACGCCATCGGGTACAGGTACTACGGCTTTTTATCTCGCTAAATCATTGCCACAGTTTCAGGTTTATACTACGGCACTTGTTGGCACGACACTCTACTTAAAAGATCAGATGTCACAACTCGGAGGGATCCCTGAAAATCTTCATATCATGGAAACAAAAAAAATGTATCGTTTTGGCCATCTTTATAAAGAGTATTTGCAAATGTATGATGCATTACGAGATGCCGGGATGACTTTTGATCTTTTGTACGCCCCAAAAACCTGGCTGGCGTTAGAAGAAAATTCTGAAAAAATAGAGGGAGATATTTTATATGTCCACAGCGGAGGCATCAGAGGAAATGAAACGATGCTGGAACGTTACAGGTATAAGAATATGCATTTATAGTTTGGTACAGTGAGGGCACTGTATCCTACGTTGGAATGAATAAATGGTAGGGTACAGTCTCCCGACTGTACCTTTGACTTTTAGTTGCGATCCAATGCGTTTAAATCGCTAAAGGCTTCTTTGACACGCTCAACTAGCGTCAGTTGCCCGGCACGAAGCCACTTTCTTGGATCATAATATTTTTTATTCGGTTTATCATCACCTTCAGGATTGCCAATCTGGCCCTGAAGATAATCATGGTATTTTTCTTCATAGTCTTTAATACCTTTCCATGTCGCCCATTGGGTATCGGTATCGATATTCATTTTAATAACACCATAGCTGATCGCTTCACGGATCTCTTTGAGTGTTGAACCTGATCCTCCGTGAAAGACGAAATCAACCGGTTGGGTGTCAGTCGAATATTTTTCCTGGATATGGGCTTGTGAATTATTAAGAATAGTAGGGGTCAAAACGACATTTCCAGGTTTATAGACACCATGAACATTACCGAAAGATGCTGCGATAGTAAAATGCTTGCTGACCTTGCTGAGCTCTTCGTACGCATATGCGACCTCTTCGGGTTGTGTGTAGAGCAGGGCATTGTCGATATCGCTGTTATCAACACCATCTTCTTCGCCACCTGTTACACCCAGTTCTATTTCGATCGTCATACCGATTTTATCCATACGTTTCAGGTATTCTACACAGGTGGCAATGTTCTCTTCAATGGGCTCTTCGGAAAGATCAAGCATATGAGAGCTGTACAAAGGTACACCATGGATGGCGTAATGTGTTTCACTGGCATCGAGAAGTGCATCGATCCACGGCAGAAGTTTTCGGGCGGCATGATCTGTGTGTAAGATCACAGGGATACCATAAAGTTTAGCCATGGTATGGACATGTTGTGCACCGGCAATCGCACCGGCAATTGCCGCTGCTTCATCATCATTACTCAATCCTTTTCCTGCATAATAGCTGGCACCACCATTGGAAAACTGGATAATGACAGGGGAATTGATCTCTTTTGCTGCTTCGAGCACTCCATTGATAGAGTCCGTTCCTATGACATTAACTGCCGGAAGTGCAAACCCTTGCTCTTTTGCCGCTGCAAAAACTGTTTGGACATCGTCACCACTTAAAACACCCGGTTTTACCAGATCTAAAATACGTGTACTCATACTTTCATTCCCTTGTATGTAAATATAGGATAATTATAGCATTTTTCGATATGATTAAGGCTAAAATGCATGGTGTTATAAGGTGAAGTAATTGAGATGTTTCTATTTATTGATGGTACTGTTGTTGCCGATACAATTGATAGCTGAAGCTCCGAAGGCTTTTCATCAACTCGGAAGCAGTTTTGACAACGATCGGACAATTCTACAATTTCTAGGTAAAAACCCTTACTTTAAATCTTATAAAATGCAGTTTTCAACGTATCGTCAGGCAATAGAGACAAGTTTTAAGACGGGTTATAAACTGGATCAAACCGTCATGAAAAAAGGTGATGCATTGTCACTCTCTAAAGCTTATTTGATTATGCTTCGCCGATTGGAAAAAGATCAAAAAAAAATAGAATATATCTATGTGGAAGCACTTAAGCATGCAATAAAAAATGATGATGTCGGACTTTTTGAACACGTATTGCTTTATCCTCTTTCACCACTGAAACATCCAACACTCAGATCCAGGGCAATAACATATTATAAAACGATCCGAATCGACCACCCTATAGAGAAGGGGGAACTACTTCTTGCGGATGAAAAATTGGAAATATACAGTCGTGACATTGCTCAACAGATGCGTCAGGCATACGAAGAACATCTAAACGTACTCAGTTCCGAAGAGGTACAAGTACTTAAAAAAACTA
>Ga0164318_10007766_pt1 | contig 10398 bp, 10 predicted proteins | sample GuaBasSedimGuay9_FD_113734 | JGI IMG/M metagenome (GOLD analysis project Ga0164318, IMG submission 113734) | Subseafloor sediment microbial communities from Guaymas Basin, Gulf of California, Mexico - Guay9, Core 4571-4, 0-3 cm | ecosystem: Environmental > Aquatic > Marine > Hydrothermal vents...
CACAGTTTTCAGAGTTCAGAAATTATAAAATTAACAAAGTTGTGCACCGTCCCTCTGTTACACCTCTGTTACATTGTTACAACAAAATAAGGTCCGCCAAGATGATGGAGTATCTGTGCTTTTTCAGCTTTCCATACATTTTCTTTAAAGTCCCATTTCTCTTCGTCTGCATAAGCTGCAACAACTTTGGCTATAAAAATCGTATGGTCGTAAAAATTTACAGATTTTTCTAATTTACATTCAAGATGTCCTATACATTCTTTTATTCCAGGAGCATTTATTTTTTTTGATTTAAGGGGCGTTAATTCAAATCTTTTAAATTTTTCAACATTTTCACCAGAGACGCTTCCACATCCAATTACTTTCTCTTTTAGAGAGATGTCCGGAACATTTATTACGAATTCACCTGTCTCGTTAATTATTTTTGTTGAAAAATTTGAATTTCCAGATGCAATAGCAATACAAAGAGGAGAGTGAGATACAGGCATATTCCAGGCAACTGTAAAAATATTTGCCCTCCCTTTGTATAAAGTACTTACAAGAACTACAGGTCCATGATTTATTAACCGATTTGCTTTACTAATTGAAATATCCTTTTTCATTATCTGTTCTTACTTTAGCTGTTTAAATTTTTACCTTTGTAGAATTATAATAATTTTAATTATAAATGTCAATTGATTGATTGATTTATACTATTTTACTTGACCCTCGTGAAGTAAAAAAGTATATTTTTATAAGAAATGAAAAAGTATCAGATTTTGCTTTTTTTACTTTTTCTTATATTTCTGGACCTTTCCTGTTCAAGACACAAAAGTGAAAGTAAAAGTAATAGAGCTGCTAATAATATAGAAAAGATAAAAGAAACAACATTAAAGAATACATTAGAATTTGAAAAAAATAGAGAGAATTTTCAAGTAGAAATATTTAGTAGCTACGAAGGTCTTTTGTCAGATGATATTAAGGATTTAAAATTGGATAAAGATGCATTATGGGTATGCTGTGGCAATGGTATTACATATATTGATAAAACAACAGGTAAAATTATAAATTTTGCTTATACTAATAATACTAATATAAATTTTAGTTCAATAATATTAGATGATGGTTTCATTTATCTTAGTTCTGATTATGGTGTTTATGGATTTAATAAAGAGAATAAAGACTTCTTTGCTATTGTAACTAATGTAAAAGTAGTTCCTAATTTGATAAAGTATAAAGGTGGTTTTATTTATGGCAATAATGAAGGAAAATTTTATATATATGAAGAAAATAGCTTAAGAAATATTACCAGCATTTCTGAAAGGATATTACTAATAAAAGAATTTGATAATGAGATATTTATTTTGAGTGAGAAAAATATTTATAAAATAAATCCTAAGATGTGTGAATATATAAAAGTTTTATCATACAGTAATATAAATGTAAAAGATTTTTGTATAGTTAATAATAATATATATTTAGCAAATAGTAATTTAATTCATTATAGCCCTGAGAAAATTACTTTTACGAAAACATTAAAATTTAGTAGAGATGTTTACATTACATTTCTATTGTATTCAAAAGAGAAGGGGGGGCTCTATATAGGGACAAGTAATGGATTAGGCTTTTATAATGAAGATACAAAAGAATATCACTTCTTACTTACGCAGCATAAAGTAAAAGAGGCTTATATAAATTGTATTGAAGAGGATAATAATGTTTTATGGGTAGGGACAAAAGAATTTGGACTTATAAAATATAAGATGTTTCCAAGTAAACTTGTTTATAAGTGATTAAGTAAAGGAAGTATTATTGTAAACTTAGCCAAGCTTCCTCATTTATATTATCTATAATTCTTTATATATTAGTAATTATAAATTTATGCCAAAATTTTCGGTGCTACTTTTTACTGCTATTATTCGCTTTGGTAATATTTTTCTATTTAATTTTAGTTTCTTTTTATAATGAGCTTCTTTAATGAACATAATGATAAAAATATAATCAAAGAAAAGTGGAAGTCAAAAAAATTTATAGGAATAAACATTTTTTTGGCACTATAAAATGGGTTTAACAATAATAAAATAAAAGCGTCAAAATAGAGCCAGATTTTATAAATAGATTATAAAAAAGGAAAATAATAGTTAAAATTTGACGATTTTATATTAAAATGACAAAGTTGAATTAATGTTATGCTATTTTAAATCATAGACTTTTTGTAATTGAACACCTAATCGTAAGAAATATTTATATTTGCTTTTTTTCATCATTTCTATTATAAGTTCTGCTATTTCTTTTTTATTATCAATTGGCTGAAGAATTACAGGATTGAACGGCATAAATTTTTCAACAAATTTAAAGCTTTTTTTATTTAAAATCACAAACTTTAATTCATTTGCAAGTCTCAAAATCTTTTGGTCAATTTTTTCTTTTTTAGGAGAGACAGTTATCCAATCAACATCTTCAAGCCACTTTTGATATATTGTTCCATTTGTTTCCACAGCAATGGTGTATCCTATTTTTTTAGCATCTTTAATTAATGTAGTTAAATCATAAAGGCAGGGTTCACCACCAGTTAAAATTAAAAATGAAGTTATATTTTTATTTTTTTCCAATATTTTTATTATTTTTTTTTCTGAAAAGAGTTTAAAGTTATTCCAAGCATATTTTGTATCACAGAAATTGCAATGGAGGTTACATTTTCCAAATCTTATAAAGAGTGCTACTTTACCAAAATTTAAGCCCTCACCTTGTACTGAGATAAAAATTTCATTTATAGGAAAAATGTGATTTTTCATTAGAAAATCTTAAACTAATATTTTAATATTTATCAAAATATTTTAATTATTGTTATTTTGTAGGGACAAAGAATACCCTACACTTAAAGGCACAAAATTTTATTTACATTTACATTGGCACCTATTTTCACATTGGCAGGCTCCCTCCCACTTACATTTTGTGGGTGTGGGCTCCAAAGACCGTAAAATTTTGTGCCTTTTGCCACTTAAAATTCTGAACATTTCTATTTATTTATATTATTTGTGAACGATATCAGCAATTTTTTTCAAGATCACTTGTGGGTCTTTATGTTGGAAAACATTTCGACCAATAGAGACACCAGCTCCACCTGCCTGAATAGCACCTTTTACCATTTCCAATACTTCTTCATCAGTTTCCATTTTTTCACCACCAGCAATAATAACAGGCACAGGGCACCCTTCCACAACTTCACGAAAGGTTTCAGGTGAACCAGTATAATTAACTTTTACAAGGTCAGCACCAAGTTCTGCTCCAACTCTTGCAGCGTGTTTTACAACCTTAACATCAAATTCATTTTCAATATTTTTGCCACGTGTATACATCATAGCAACAAGTGGCATTCCCCAATGTAGACACTCTTTGGCTACTTTTCCAAGATGCTTGAGCATCTCTGTTTCTGTATTAGCACCGAGATTAATATGAACAGAAACCGCATCTGCTCCAAGTTGTATGGCTTCTTCTACTGTGCATACTTCTACTTTTGCATTTGGATCAAGCCCAAGTGAAGTACTGCCAGAAAGATGTATTATAAGCCCTATATCTTTTCCCTTACCTCTATGACCACTTTTAATTATACCTTTATGCAAAATAATTGCATTAGCACCACCTTCTACTATTGAATTTACTGTGTTTTTCATATCAATTAATCCTTGAATAGGCCCAAGTGTAAGACCATGATCCATAGGAACAATAATCGTTTTGCCGGTATTTCTGTTCATTATTCTTTCCATTCTTATCTCCTTGCCTATCATTTCGTTCTACCTCCTTCAATCAATTTTATATTTTCTTCTATTTTATCATATTTTTTTATTTTAGTCAAAAGTTTTTTTGCTTCATTTTTTTTCCCTGCTAAATAAAGGGTAACACCAAGGTTATTAATCAATTTATCATCTTCTTGATATTTTAAAGCTTCTCTGAAGTATTTTTCTGCCTTTTTATAATTTTTTTGAAATAGATATATTATTCCTGCTAAATTCAAGATTTTATAATTTTTAGGAAATTTTTTTAAAGCTTTATCTAAAATCTGAATCGCGGGTTGAATTTTTTTTATCTTTATATAGCAATTTATTAGTGCATTATATAATCTGGGCTCATCTTGTGATAAAGATAATGCTCGTTTAAAATTGATTGCTGCTTCAATAAATTTTTCCTGGTTATAATACCAGAGCCCAAGATTATAATATCCTTCCATATATTCATTATTTATAATTATAGACCGAACAAAATAATCTTTTGCACGTTGTTTGTTACCTGTTTTTTCATATAATAACGCAACTTTATTGTATAATTTATAATTCCCTATATCCTGGTTTATTGCGTTTATATAATTACTAATTGCTGTGCTATAATTCCCTTCTTTTTCATATTTTTCAGCAAGTTGTAAATAATTCCCAGCCATAAGTGGTAAAATTTCAAGTATTTGAAAAATAATAATATTAATTAAGATCCTCATTTTTAGTAAAAATTATAAATTTATACCATAAAGTCAATAAATTTCCACAAAAGCCAAAATATTCAATTTTTATTTCAAACTCCACTCAATTTTTGTTTTTTTACCTTTTTCTTTAATAAGATGTATATTTTTTATGTAATACCAACCTTCTTTTTCTTTAACAATTGGTAAGTTTAATTGGAGAAAAATTGGCACATTCATAACAAAATCCTCATTAAATTGCGGTCTTATTTTTAGTTTAAATAATTCATTTTCTATATTATAGATACCATCTATTTTATATATTTGGTCATATCCGATAATTTTTACTTTTTCAATATAAATAGTTTGCTCGTTTATTTTAAGCAGAATATCTATATTTTTATAAAAGATATCCTGAAGTGGCAAAAGATTTAAAAAACCACTTAAATTTTTCTGAAATTTTGTATCTCTCATTTCTCCTTTTTCTGCCTTTGCTTTGAGTTCCAAATTTATTTTTCCTTTTTTTAAATTATAGATTCCATCAAGTTTAAATTTCAATTTTCCACTTATATTTTCTCCAGTGAGCTCTTTTATCATTTTTTCCAGTTCTATATCTTCGCCCGTGCCAGAAATTTTTATCTTATCCAAAGGACCTTTGCCATCTAAATTTATTTTTCCTGAATAGAATTTATCAACTTTTAAATTTGCTTTAAGATTTTTTCCTTCTATAAATATACCTCCATTTACATTGTTAAATTTCAGATTATTAAATACTATAGAATCTGAACCAATATTAATATTGAAAGATGTTTTTTCATTTTGTTTAAAATTTTTATAAAAAGAAAAATTAATTTTTGATTTTCCTGAAAGATTATATCTTTTCAATCTTGCAAGTGTAAAATTTTTACCATTACCATCTAAAAATAATTCTTCTGTTTTTAAATTAAATTTTCCACTAACATAAATTATGTTTTTTTCTATTTTTAATAAACCATTTGAAAAGTTTAATATATTTTCATTCATTCTAAAGGGAACAGTTACAAAGAATTTATATTCTTTATATAAAAGATTTCCTTCTGTGTTTCCATAAAATTGAGTTAATATCAATTTGTTGCTTTTACTTAATCTAAATGATATATTGGCTTCACCTGATATATTCCCATTAAGCTGATTTGTAATAATATTTTTTACCGGAAAATTCTTTACTTTTATAAAGAAAGTATTCGGAATTTCTTTATTTAAATTATAAATTCCAATTAATTTGAATTTTCCAGTGTTAATTTTAAAATTTAGATCATCTATTTTTATTTTTTTCTCATCAATGAAATATTTTAGATTTATTTTGATATCTTCTGGTTGAAATTTGAATTTAAAATTTGTTAAAATCGTTTTGAGATTTAAATTATTTACTTTTCCTGTTATTTCTATAGGAATAGATTTATCAAAAATATTATCTTTTTTTATCTCAATATCAGAGCCTATTTTATCAGATAAGCGGAATGTAGTTTTTGCTTCTAAATTATTTTTTATAATATCACTATTTAGATTTTCTATATTAATTGTTTCATTTGAAGTTTTAATTTCGGATTTATATAAGTCAATTTTACCATTTAATATAACATTTTTTAAATTTTTTATATGACTCACAATATTTATTTTTATATTTCCATTAATATTAAAATTAAATTCTTGATTATTAAAATCAGTAATAAACAAAATATCCTTTTTTTGAAAAGAAACAAGTTTTGTTTTGGTATTTAATTTAATCAATCCTGAATCAAAGTTTATATAGCCTGAATCAATAAAGATTAAATTTTGGCTCAAATCCGAGATTTTAAAATTTTTCAAATTTAATATATTTTTAAAAAAAGAAAAATTTCCTATGATACGAAACAACTTTTTAGCGAATTTTGCTTTTAAATTTATAGTAAAATCTTGCTTATTCGTGGCAAAAGAATATAAGTTAAAATTAAGATTTTTTTCTGGCAACCAAATATCAGCCTCTATTATTTGCTTCTTTTTTGTAGATATTAATTCTTTTTTGATAACAGCTTTTATATTTTTATATAATACTTCAGATTTTGCCTTTAATTTAATTCCTTTTTCAGTTCCAAATTTTAGTAAAAAATTTTCAAGAGTAATATCTATGGAGTCATTATTAGATATTTTATATACTATTTTATTATTAAAAGATTCAATAGCTTTTATATCAATTTTAATCTTAATCTTTTTACTTTCTAATGTCTCAATCTTCTTTTTTTTAAATTTTTGTTGATAAAAATTTATTTCGTTTTTTAATTGTTTTTTGGTAATTATAAGTTGCAAATTTTTTACTATAATTTTATTTATATCAATTTTTAATCGCAAGAGAGATTTCCAATTATGACGCAATTGTATTTCATCAATTTTAAATTTAGCTGAATTTGTAATAGATTGAACAGGGCTTACATCTATAGAAGAGATAATAATTCCTTTAAAGATATTAATATAAATTTTTTGAAAATTGATTTCACGATTAAGGTAACTTTTACCAACATTTAATAGCAAAGATTTTAGTTGCTTTTTGGGTATTATTTGGTTTAAAAAAATTGTGAGAAGTACAAAAAGAAATATTATGGACAAAGAGAAGATAAATAATCTTTTAACCCAAATTTTTAGCAGCTGCCATTTCACGTTTTTGTTCCAATTCCTGCATCTTTTTATAATAATTTACTTGTTTTTCCAATTCTTCAACATCAGATATATGAATTTTTCCATTTACAAGCGAAAACTTTTTATTTTCAAATAGTTTTCGGATAAGTATATTTCCTTCATCTTCTTTGAGTCCGACCATTTTTATTAATTCTTGTGGTCCAAAATCAAAAGTAAATTCCAATTTATGTTCAATTGGTATTTGTTTTTTAAGCACTTGGGTAAGTAAAGTATCATAAAGTCTTGCAAGAGGGTCTTTGAAGAATAGATTGGCAAGTTGTTTATACGCAGTCCATATTCTTTCACTTAAAAGTTGAATAAGTTTTGTAGCAATTTGAGGTTGAGAGACAACCATTGTTTCAAAATTAGTTTTATTCACAGCAAGTACAACAACATCACCATAAGCAATAGCAGATGCACTTCTTGGTTTGTTTTCCAGAAGAGCCATTTCACCGAAGATATCTCCTTTCTGCAATACAGCAAGTAATACTTCTTGATTATTAATAATTTTTGTAATTTTAACTTTTCCTTGTTGAATTATATACAATTCTTCACCTGGCTCATGTTCACTGAAAATCATTGAGTCATTTGGATATTGTCTGGCAAGACCTGAGGATTGCACAGGCGGTGTTTCAAATGGCATACCCATTGCCTGAAGTCTCATCTTTGCCTGCATTTCATTAGGATGATTAGGACAATATTTTAAAAATTTTTGATATGCATATGCAGATTTGTTATATTGTTTTTGTTTAAAATAATATTCACCAATATCAAATAGAAGTTCTGGGTTTTCTTGAGCGGATTTTTTAAGAGTGCGTCGCGTAATTTCTGTATCAAAGAACCTTAACTTTTTGCTGAAGGAGCGAATAATTTTCATTGCTACAGGTGCATTTCTACGAATTAATTCACCAAATTGTTCTTTTAAAATGGAAATTAAAACAACATCTGTAAGTGCTTTTGCGGTCTCAATTCTTGGATGACCACTCATACAAGAAAGAACACCAAAAAAATCACCCGGACCTAAATAAGGTGGAGCATCTTCTTCTACTATTTGAAATTCTTTAAATATTTGAACTTTTCCTGAACGGATAATATAAAAATTTTTACTATCTTTCTGGCCTTCTATAAAAATAAAACTTCCTGCTTTATATACTTCTGTTGATAATACTAATCCATTACTCATATAACATTTCCCTATTTTGTGTATATTATAATTTCTTTTCTCTATTATGTCAATATTAATTTTTTAAAACTTTTATTGAATGGTGGCTTTAATATCCCTTTTTCTGTAATAAAGCCTGTAATAAGTTTTGCAGGTGTAATATCAAAAGCTGGGGTAAAAGTTTTAACATTATTCGGTGCTATCTTTTTTCCAAATCCTTGGGTCACTTCTTTTGAACCTCTCTCTTCTATGGGTATATCATCGCCTTTTTGAATACTGAAATCAAATGTGGTTGATGGTGCTGCAATATAGAATGGTATTTTATGATAATTTGCAAGTATTGCCAAATTATATGTTCCAATTTTATTTGCTGTATCACCATTTTTAACTATTCTATCGGCACCAACAATAATTAAGTTTATTTTTTTCTTTCTAATTGCAAAAGCTGCCATATTGTCACATATAAGTGTAGTATCAATTCCCCACTTTAAAAGTTCCCAAGTAGTAAGCCGTGCGCCCTGGAGAAGTGGTCGCGTTTCATCTACATATACTTTGAATTTTTTATTCTGCATTTTAGCAATAAACATACAGGCAAGTGCTGTTCCAAGACCTGATGTGGCAAGACCACCTGCATTGCAATGAGTGAGTATAGTATATCCATCTTTTATAAGCTTAGCACCATTTAAGCCTATCTTATAACTTAATTCTAAATCTTCTTTATAAATTTTCTCTGCTTCAGATTTAATAATTTTCTTTATTTGTGAAACTTTCTTGTCTTTATTTGTAAGAATAATTTTTTCTATTCTATTAATAGCATAAAAAAGATTAATTGCTGTTGGACGAGTAGATTTTAAAAATTGTGAAACTTTTTTAAATTTTGAGTAAAATATATTAAAATTTTCTGACTTAAAATTGTTAAATGCAAGAACAATTCCATAAGCAGCAACAATTCCTAAAAGAGGAGCACCTCTTACCTCCAGCCTTTTTATAGCATTCCCAAGAGTTTTATAATCACTTATTTTACGATATATTAATTTGGTTGGAAGTTTGGTCTGATCAATTATTATAAGCACATTATTTTTGTACTCTACAGGCTTAAATTTTAATCTAATTTTCATCTTTTATCATATGACAGGAGCCTTCAAATATAACTCCATCTGCTATCTTTAATTTCGCAGTTTTAATATCACCATATAATTTACCTGTTGAAAGTATCTCTACTTTTTTCTTTGCTTCTACATTACCTTTAACTGTGCCTGCAATTATAACAATATTTGCTTTTATATCTGCTTCTACCATTCCATCTTCACTTATTATTACCACACTTTCTGTATAAATTTTTCCTTTAAATTTTCCCTTTATTTCTACAGGATTTTTAAAATTTAAATCCCCATTAAATTCCGTATCGTCTGCAAATATAGTTTGTGGTTTATACTCTGTAATTGAAACAACACCTGAAATCTTCTTCATATTTTTGTATGTAAATTATTATTTTGTAGTCATAGTAAATACGCCATCCCAATTAGGAGGTGGTGGATTTTTTGCAAGCATTTCACATCTTTCCACATAAAGCTTTGATGGACCATCATCAGGTTTTATTTCTAATGCTTTCCTGAAATATTTAATTGCTTCTTCAAACTTATGCTCTCTGTAAAGCTGAAGTCCTTTATGATATACATCAAGCAATTTTTTAGTCTCTTCTGATACCATTTTTTTACTCCATTTTTTTATTTTTATTAATTAATTATAATAAAAACAATTTTTGCTGTCAAGTGCTTTCTATAGAGAACTACCAATTTCTTAAATTGTATAAGTCCATAACATATTGGTCAAATTACTATTTTTTATTATATAGTCAAGTTGTATTTGATTCACTATTATTTAAAAGTTTTTCAATTTATCTTGTATTTTTTAAAACGGTGTTTAGAATATGAGAAATTGGTGGCTTATATAATTATTGATTTTTTATTTTTATCAATTATATTTATGTTGTCGTAAACAAAACATATTGTGGGGAAATTAATTAATATGGTATCACAAATGGATGTTGCGAAGAGGGCTGGTGTTTCTTTTATGACGGTGTCCCGTGTGATAAATAATAAAAATAATGTAAAAG
>Ga0164318_10007767_pt1 | contig 10397 bp, 9 predicted proteins | sample GuaBasSedimGuay9_FD_113734 | JGI IMG/M metagenome (GOLD analysis project Ga0164318, IMG submission 113734) | Subseafloor sediment microbial communities from Guaymas Basin, Gulf of California, Mexico - Guay9, Core 4571-4, 0-3 cm | ecosystem: Environmental > Aquatic > Marine > Hydrothermal vents >...
ATTTTTTATTTCGATTTCATTAGAGACATATCCATATTTGGGTGCTGATTCTTGGATCAGTGCCTCCGCTAAATCTCCAATACGTAGCGCTGGCATCTTGAATATAAAAATTTCCCCACCTTTGGCCATTTCTGCTGATTTTAACACCAGTTTCACAGCCTTTGGTATGCTCATCATAAACCGAGTCATATTTAGATCGGTAACTGTAAGGGGACCGCCACTTTGTATCTGCTTTCTGAACATAGGAATACAACATAACATATCCTCGAAAGAATATATCTCTGTTTCTATCTTCCTTTCTACATGCTTATCCATCCGAACTTGTAGATCGTTTAAGTTGAAGATTGACTTTCCATTGTATCTAACTCGGTTGGATTGTATCTTCATCATGCCCCCCTACTAGTCCTACAACATTTTCAAGTTCGTGTTCATTATTGCACTTGCATTCCACTACAGCGGGAATTTCACTATTTCTAAAGTAACTATCAACAATACCAAGCGACCAATCTCCTTCCTTGATGCATCTATGTTCATCCACCCTTCCATTATTCTCGTGTACGTGAACCGCAAAAACTTTGTCTTTCAACTTATCAATAAACTCGTCTGCATCGAACTTCAATAAATTTGCGGTTACCTTCAGATGCCCAATATCTAAAAGAATACCAAGATTTTTTGAGCTTATCTCCCCAAAAAGCCTTTCAAATTCCCATAATTCGCACATCAAAAGAAGTTGGTTTTGTCCATCGATTAAGTTATATTCTGAAAGCACATTGTTCTCTATTGCTACTTTCACCCCTCTTCTTTCTGCATAATCAACTATTTTCTCAACCGATTCTTTGAAAGTATCAAAAGAAGTTTCGTATTCTGGAATGTTATTAAAATTGAATCGTAAATTTATATCGGGATCAACTCTAAATCCTGCATGGAAACTGAAAAAGTTTATATTAAAATCAACGCAAAAATCTATGCTATTTTTCATTTGGTCCATACTTTTTCTGAGTATTTGTTTATCCGGTGATGCAAGATTAACGATAAAAGGTTCTTTAGGTGGTGGAAAGTAATGGTGAACAATGTAATTAAAGTCATGTTTTTTTATGAGTTTTGCAACATCCAAAGTAGAATCTTTACAAACACCCAATTCAACATTTTTTATACCTAAGTTACTATAAGCATCTAATATCTGTGAGTAATTGTATTTACTGCTTAAGCATGATGTTGAAACATAAATGGACATTACTTATTTACCTCATTCTATCATTTTTATACAAGTTTCAACAATGTACTCTATTTCATTTTTTTCAAGAGTTGGAGATGAAGGCAAGTTTAAACCTTTCAAAGAGAGAGTTCTTGCAATATTTAAAGTGTCTTCGTCTGTTTTGTAGGGGGGCAAAACATGCACCGGATAGAAGAAAGGTCTTGTGTCTATTCCTTTTTTCTCTAAAAGCCGTATTAATTCATCTCGATTTATTCCAAACCCATCTTCTACTAATATTGAGTACATCCAATATACACATTTAGCCCATGACATTTCCGGATGAAGGGTTATCAATCCATGGCTTGCCAAATCCTCAAGCCCCTCTCTGTACCACCCCGCAATTTGCCGTTTCTTCCCTATGAATTTACTTATTTTTGTCAACTGTGCAACACCAATCGCCGCTTGCATATTTGTCATCCTGTAATTAAATCCGATAACATCGTGCCAGTATCTTTTATTCGAGCTCATTGCATGATCTCTTAACGCCCTCATGTTCTCTCTCAATTCCTCATTGTCCGTTAAACACATCCCTCCCTCTCCGGTAGTTATGATCTTATTCCCATAAAAACTAAAACAACTCACATCTCCGAAGCTCCCAACTTTTCTTCCTTTATACTCTGCACCATGCGCCTCCGCTGCATCCTCGATAACATATAAGCCATGATCTTCAGCTATATCTATGATTGCATCCATATCACAAGGATGCCCATACACATGGACTGGAATAATTGCTTTAGTGTTAGGTGTGATATTCTCTTCCATCTTTTCCGGATCGATGCACCAATATTCAGGATGAGAATCGACAAATACAGGTTTTGCGTTGCAATATGTAACTGCGTTTGCTGTAGCAATAAAAGTTAAATCCGGAACCATAACCTCATTTCCTTTATCGATTCCCAACGCCTTTAATGCAAGATGCAAAGCAACCGTTCCATTTGAGGATGCAATACCGTATTTAACGCCGCAGTATCTTGCAAATCCCCCCTCGAATTCTTCAATGAACTCTCCCTTTGAGCTGATCCAACCGCTTTTAACGGCATCTACTACATTTTTCAGTTCTTCATCACCCAAACAAGGTTCAGCAATTGGAATCATACTCTCAATGCCCTCGTTAGGATATTTGCCTCATTCAGATAGTTCGGAGCGTCCCATGAGAATCTCTCCCCGCTCTGCCATCCCTCCCACCTATTCAAATCTTCTTTCACCATGATCTCCACAAGTTTATCAAATTTCGCCCTCGGTTCCCACCCCAGCTTTTCTTTTGCCTTTGAATAATCTCCTTGCAGGAAATTAACATCCAAAGGTCTAAAGAGTCTTTTATCAACTTTAACATACTTCTGCCAATCCAACCCGACAACATCAAATGCCTTTTCCGTAAATTCTTTTACGCTATGCGCCTCATCCGTTGCTATTACGTAATCATCTGGCTCTTTTTGTTGTAGCATTAACCACATTGACTCAACGTAGTCAGGAGCGTAGCCCCAGTCTCGTTTCGCTTCCAAATTGCCAAGCTGGAGTTCCTTTTCCATTCCTAAATAAATCTTTGCGACTGTATTAGAAATTTTTCGTGTTACAAACTCCAATCCCCTCAGTGGAGATTCGTGATTGAATAAAATGCCATTGCAGGCGAAAATATTGTAAGCCCCTCTATATATTTTTGTTAACCAGTAGCCATACAATTTCGCTGCTGAATACGGACTTGCTGGCTGGAAAGGCGAGTTCTCCATCAAACTTGAAGAATGTCCGTCACCATATAACTCGCTTGTCGAAGCCTGGTAAAACTTTATTTCGGGGTTTATTTGCCTAATAGCTTCTAAAACCCTCGTTACACCCAATCCAGTCGCTTCTCCGGTTCCAATGGGTTGCTCAAAAGATGCACCAACAAAACTCTGTGCCGCTAAATGGTAAATTTCAACTGGTTTAGAAATTTCAACCGCCTCCATCATGGATCCTGCATCAATCAAATCTGCAGGTATCAAATTCACCCCCTCAAAAATACCCAAATATTGCAATCTCCAGAAGTTTGGTGTTGAAAGCCTACGATACGTTCCATAAACCTCATATCCTTTATCTAAAAGGAATTTTGCTAAGTACGCTCCATCTTGTCCCGTTATTCCTGTAATTAATGCACTTTTACTCATGTTCAATCCTCTCCTTTTCGTTTTTTATTTTAATAACCTTTGCTGGAGCTCCAACTGCAACTGCATTATCCGATGTGTCTTCTAACACCACCGAACCTGCGCCTATGGTCGCATTCGCTCCAATAGTTACATACTCTTTAATGACAGTCCCCGCACCAACGAAAGCACCTTCTTTAACTGTAACTCTGCCTGCTAAAACGGTTCCGGAAGCTATGTGTACGTGATCTTCTATAATATCTTCATGTTCTATTATCGCACCTGTATTAACAATTACATTATTCCCTATTTCCACGCCAGTAGCTATTGTTGCGCCTGTACCGATAACTACACCTCGTCCCATTTTTGCATTATGCGCTATGTGCGCAGTGGGATGTATCGCGTTAACCAACTCTACCCCCATATTCTTGATTTTCTCAAAATGTGCCTTTCGAATGTTATTATCACCAACTCCTATGATAGCACCCTTAACACCACTCTTGAATAGTTTAGGTAAAACTGAATGGTCACCCAAAACAGAGATATCCATAATCTTCTCATCGGATCCCCGAATTACACTATCAACAAATGCAACAACTTCTATATTCCGGTCATAACTTAAAATCTCAAAAAGTACTCTTGCGTGCCCACCCGCACCGATTATCACTGTTTTCATAGTAAATCCTCCCATTTTATTGGTTCATCCTTTTTAACATCGGTCTTCATTTTCTTGCCCCATATAATATCTAAAAACCATGGCTCAATCCCGTCAAATGGACGCGTTATTTTAATGTTATTATCTTTTATTATCTCTCCTTGTTTTATATCTTCAGATACATGTATACTTCTTCTCATGAAGAAGATGTTTTTCTTTTCTTCCTCGGTTATCTCCCTTTTTCCACTACCAAAAGCTTTCTCGACGTTTCTTATTGCTTCAACCATTTTCTTCAACCCGTCAGGCTCCAAAGAAGCAAAATGATCTGGCCCTTCCATTGTTCGATCTAAAGTTAAATGTTTTTCAATAATATTAGCTCCATTGCTTACTGCCATAATAGGGATCTCTATTCCCAATGTATGGTCTGAGTAACCCACGGGTAAACCAAATGCTTTTTTTAATGTATCTAAAATATTCATATTGACTTGTTCATAGGGCGTTGGATAACTGGTAGTACAATGTAAAATAATTATATCCTCATTACCAAAATCATTAATCAGTGATATTGCCCTTTCTATTTCGCCTAATGTCGCCATTCCTGTAGATAAGATTATCTGTTTTTTAGTCTTTGCTATTGTCTCAATAAGTGGCTTATTAATTATATCCGCTGACGATATTTTAAATTTATTAACTCCTATTTCATTCAAAAATTTTACACTTTTAATATCATATGGGGTGGATATAAATTCTATACCTTTGCTATCACAATATCTTTTTAATTCTTTAAATTCATCGAAAGTAAGTTCGAGATTTTTCAGCATTTCATATTGCGTTTTTTCTTTTGCTCTATATTGGTAGTCGGCCTTTCTACTTCCTAATGTAACAATGTCTTCAGCATAGAAAGTTTGAAACTTCACCGCATCAGCTCCTGCATCTTTTGCGACATCGATTAGCTTCTTGGCTAAGCTGATATCACCATTGTGATTGACGCCTGCTTCGGCAATAATAAAAGTTCTGTTTCCAAAAATATTCATAATGTAAAACCCCCATCTACCACGATATTCTGCCCTGTTATATATTTTGAAGCGTCGCTTAATAAGAACAGTAAAACACCAATCAAATCGTCTGTATTTGCCATTCTTTTTCCTAAAACAACTTTTTCCGAATATTTTTTAACAAAACTTTCTGGTTTATCATTGAATACCCCTCCCGGCGATATTGCATTCACTCTGATATTATATCTTCCTAGATATGATGCTAAATATTTAGTTAAATTTAGTATACCCCCTTTAATTGCTGCATATTCCACCGGCATTGTCATATTTGCCCCCTCATAAATTTCAAACCTTGGCGCGGAAAAACCATAAATTGAAGCCATATTTATTATGTTCCCATAATTCTGTTTCATCATCACCTTTGAAATTTCTTTTGTTATTAGAAAATATCCTCCAAGATGCATATTCACATTTTCACAGAAATCTTCAAAAGAAACATCCTCCAACCTTCTTCCATAGTTTTTGTTTCTTGGATAGGCATTATTCACCAATGCATCAATCCTTTCGAATTTATTTAATGTGGCATTTATTAGCTCCTGAATATCTTCTATAATTGTTATATCATATTTTTGAAAAATTATATTATTATTCCCAGTTTCTTTTTTAATTTGTTCTGCTAATTCGTTTGCCCTTTCTTCATCAATATCTACGATCACAACATTTGTGCCGTATTCCGCACATACCTTTGAAAAAGTACTTCCCAATAAGCCTGCTCCGCCAGTTATTATTATTGTTTTATCTTTTAAACTGAACATATTACCCCTCCATTCACGTTAACCTCTTAAATCCTTCATGCGCAACTGGTCCTTTAAGTAAACCATACACACTATCTTTTTCAATGGCTTTTTTTATGATTCCAAATACTTCATCTACATTCTCCAAATACTTCTCGACGCACTCTTCTGTATGGCTATATGAGGCATACACACTTTTTGAGGCTAAAAATCCACGATTTAACATTTCTTGTGTGAATAATGTCTGTAATGCCTGACTGTCTTCATGATCAAATACAAATGCTGTTAGTGGGGGGATGCCAATAACATCCATTTTCAAAGCATGTGAATCTGCCAATTCCATCCACCCCTTACTAATTAAATTTCCGATTTCAATTAAATGAGATGGAACATCGTTTTTTAACATTTTATTTATTGTGGCTATGGATGCAACAGGTCCTATTCTATCAGTCCAATATGTGCTACTTATAAAGCTGTTTTGAGCAATGTCCATAACTTCTCCTTTTCCAACGATTGCTGCCATTGGAAAACCATTGCTCATCCCCTTCCCATAAACTGCGATGTCTGGATATACCTTGTATAATTCATGAATTCCCCCAACATTCATCCTCCATCCCGATGTAATTTCATCAAATATTAAAACGGCATTAATCTCCTCGGCAATTCTCCTTGTATTCTCTAAGAAATTATTTTTTGGCTCTTGATGTCTTATTGGCTCCACTACAATTACTCCAATATCATTATCTTTTACAATTTCTTCAAGTTCTCCTATTTCATTATAGTTAAAAGGGATTGCAGTCCCCGTTAAATCTCTTGGAACGCCTAACGGCTTTAACCCCGGGAGTAATTGTCCATCCAAATTCGTATCATCTGCTAAGTTTGATGAGAGATACCAATCATGCCATCCGTGATAGCCGCAAAATGCTATCTTATCTTTTTTACTACAGGCACGAGCAATTCTTACCGCTATTGCCATTGCTTCACCGCCGGTTTTGGCATATCTTACCATATCTGCCCATGGATGTAATTTAAGCAATAATTCTGCCAGTTCTACTTCTTCCGGACAATTTAATGTGGACATAGACCCCATATCCACGGCAGTTTTTACCGCATCATTAACATCGTCATCTGCATACCCTAAAATACAAGTCCCAACACCCATAATTGACATATCAATATAATGATTATCATCCAAATCCCAAATCCCCACACCTTTTGCTTTTTTGTAATATGAAGGCCAATGCTCCGGCAAAAATATTTCTGAACGCTTGGATAATAACTGCGTCCCTCCAGGAATCAATCTCTTGGCTCGATTCCATAATTTGATTCCTTCATTTGTTTTCATAAACTACCTTCCTTTTTTGCTTTCATTAGTGCTTCAATACATATAAAATCACATAACTCATCTACTTCTAATGATTTATATTTTGGAACCACATAACCTAAAGTCGATTCATGATAAAAAGTTCTTTTTTGTTTGAGTGCCTCTACCTCAGATATATAGATACTCCCTTCAAAGAAGTATACGTCTTCTAAATCTTGCCGTCTCAATACTTCGAAGTTGGTTGCACCATCTGGTTTCCGGATAAACCCCTCATCGTTGATTACCACATTGAACTCTGGATGAGTACTTTCTAATTTAGCTACGCCAACTATGGCTTCCGCTTTAGGGTTGCCCATCAGTATTTCAATGCATTTATCTATATCTTCCACATCCCTGAGTGGGGAGGTAGGCTCCAATAAAACCAAGAAATCGTAATAATCCTCTCTTGTTTTTAACCAATTTAGCGCATGTAAAATTACATCAATAGTTTTTGCATTATCTGTTGCCAATTCTTCAGGTCTTAAAAAGGGGACTTCGGCGCCATATTTTTTTGATTTTTCTGCAATTTCTTCATCATCTGTACTTACAACTACTCTGTCAATATATTTACTACTTTTTGCCTCTTCTATTGTCCATGCTATCAAGGGTTTTCCAAGTAGCTGTTTTATGTTCTTTCTTGGGACTCCTTTGCTACCCCCTCTTGCTGGGATGATGCTTATAATTCTTTTAGTTTCAATCATGATCAGGTTTTATGCTTTTTTCTATTATAGTTTTTGCCACGATTTCACTACACTTTCCAAAATTCTTGAAAAGTTTATTTTTTAACAAAATTTGTCTTTCGACCATCTCTTCACACTCCTCATCTTTCCCTATTAGTGCCAGAACTTCTTTAGTTAAAATATCAGCATTATCTATTGGCTTACTCCCACCAAAAGTGGATAAATCACATTGCTTAGTATAAGACTGATCTGAAAAGTTTACCTGAATCACTGGGACATCCATTGCAATCGCTTCCAACAACCCGGTTGACTCGGTTGAAATTACCACATCCGAATTTACCAATATTTCATAAAAATCGGTTCCTTTCTTTATAAATATGGTTTTTTCTAATTCTTCTTTCGAAAATATTTTTTTGATTTCCTTCTTGAAATTAAAAATTTCCCTTGGATGCAATTTGAGAATGAAGTTTACTTCGTCTGGCATTGTTTGTCTTAATGTTTTCAGTGCCAAGAACAGTTCCCGATTTTCGAATGCTTCAGCCCCACCTGATACAAAAGTTACATTTCTTGCATCAACAGGTTTACCTAACCGCGTATTAAAATCATCTCTCTTCAACTTCTTTGCTGCCTCTGCCAGATATTCAAATCTCGGTGCCCCTAAAGGCAAAACGGTTACAGTACCATCTGTCCATCTATCTAATTCATCTTTAGTCGGGTCATCGTAAGCGATAATATAATCTGATATATATGGATAGTGTCCACCACCCCCGATCCCATGTTGTAATATAAACGTAGGTATACCTCTCTCTTTCGCTATCCCAAAACCAGTGGTGAGCACAATTGAAACCACCCCCTTCAAATCAAACGAATCAAATATAGTCTTAAAGAAGTGATATTGTATTAGTTCTTCTTTCAAATGCAATTTTACATAGCTCGCATCGGATTGTATAACTCTTTTTATGTCAGCATCCATTTTGTAAGATTCTAAAGTATCAAATTTGCTTTTAGACTCACCGAGTACCCCAATGCACTTGTTTATAGAAAGACTTTTCAGTTCATACTCAAACAAGAGAATTTTTGCATTGTTTAACTTATTGAAATCCACTATATATTTAGAGTAAACTTCCTTAAACGTTACGATTAATATTTTTTTACCCATCTCATTCATTCTCTCCAAAACTGGCAAGGCTGTGATTATGTGGTCTCTGGTGTTAAGAATGAACAAAAAGTCAAAATCTCCACCTTTTACGTTTTCAAGCGTACTCACCTCAGGATATTTATTTTTGTAATATAAACATTCGAATTTTACTAAGAAAACTTTCCAAAACAATAAAACTGGGATTACAAAGAGATTCTTAAAGAAGTTTGCTACGTGGCTAAAGTAGTTTGCACATTCCCTACTATAGTATGCCCGAATCATTACCCTATTGGGCAATTTTGAAAATATTCTATCTTTTTCTATTAAATCATGAAATTCATAATAAACATCTTTCCAAATCTCTACTCTAGACTCGTCTAGATTATCTATAAGTGTTTGTCCCACCTTCTGCCCATCAAATGACATGATCTTGGATAATCGTTGCAAATTCTCCTTTTTTGTTAGAGGATATCTCATAACAATCCACGTTCTCAAAGAAGCTTTCGATCAATGATCTACGCTCGACCTCCAGTTTGAACAAATCCAAATCATTCTTTTTCATATACGAATATGTACTGATGCTGTGGTGCGCATTCATCCTATAATGAAAGAGGGTTTGAGTGCTGTCGAATAGAAGTTTCGCAGCAACACCGGGGTCTAATTTTTGTATGCCAGTAGATCCCTCTCGAAGGAAGTAGCAAACATGAGGGTGACAAGTTCTTATAATATTCTGTTTTAGATCTATAGAACCTCTGTTTTTAAGAAACGTCGAAATAACTGGCGCATTGAGTACACGATCTCGGATAATCTTTGTCGCTTTGTTTTTATTTGATAATCCAATCTTGCCTGTATCCGTGGCAGGCGATATCCCGACAGCACGAGGAAACGAGTATATCTGATCCTCTCCAAGAATTAATGTATCATCGGCATAGAGTTGTGCGTCGGTAGAATTTGACATGAGGTTCAGGATGGTGGATGTTTTTCCCATGTTGCTCAATCCGGAAATTAAAATATTCTTATTTTGAACTGAAACACACGCAGCATGCACCGGTGTTACATTATGATGAATCAAATGGATCGAAATCGCAGCACCAATTATGTACGGGGCATCTCCCCGCTTCCAAAAAAGAGGCGAAAAAATCAGCTCTGTTTTAGATTTTTCAAGCCTCTTGATAACTGCTTGAAGTCCAAACATTGATGGAACTCCCCAATCAAGGTAGAGCCAATCATCACCCCACCGGAACTTATCTCCCACCCGTTCTCCATCGCTATAATCTTTTCGGTTGATTTTTTGAACTCTTATTCGAATATCTGGATCATCGAGATTCTCAACACGAAAAACATCCGGCAATTCGATATATTCAATATCCAAAGGTTTATCAGAACAGATGGATACTAAC